>JAAUXT010082358.1_pt1 | contig 31583 bp, 30 predicted proteins | sample 7278171 | NCBI WGS metagenome assembly JAAUXT01 (sample SAMN14350112, study PRJNA611818) | marine sediment metagenome | isolation source: surface marine sediment (1.8m) | place: French Polynesia: Moorea | collected 2018-08
AACGAAAAAACCAAACATGACCAAAATCGAACAAATAGAACACTTTCAAACTCGCATTCACAGATTTAGCCTTTTGATGCCTATAGGTGATTCTCACCATCACCATACATCATACATAATGTATGCTTCAAGGTTCAAATCACCTAAAAAACAAACATGGCAAGATAATATCATCGTGCAGAGGCTTTCTTTCGAGATAAAACAGCCAACAATTCGTGTTTCTTTGTTCCTTTTTCAAGGGATTTGAAGCTCGAAAGACGCAAATCAGCGATCGAAGCGTCACTCTGCGAAAGCTGTACATCGACGCCTCTGACCCGAACATCTCCACGTGAGTCCTGTCAGATGTACCGGTCTTCGCACATGCACTTCCGAAGTTTTTTCTTTCAAGTTGATGTTGTTCATCACAGGATATATAACGTGCACTTTTTCAAAATTCTCAAGACTGCCACATTTAGTGTCGAAGCGGCCCAATGCGCCCATGAAAAGTGTTCACCTGCAGGAAGCTTATTCTTTCGAGACTAATTCCTGAAAGCGAAAACCCAGATAGGGTTCCGCTAGTAGCGAGCAGGGCGACGCGATCATGCATGTACACAACGGTTGACCTTTTTTTCCCCAGGTTCAGCTTCTATCCAAACGTGTCTTTGTTGGCGAGTGATCTTGGCATCGACACGGACTACCTCCAGAAACTGGCGCGCAAATTCTTCCCTGCAACCATCCGCAAAAAGCGCGCAATAGATCAGAAGTTGACACTGAGTGAACATGCTGCTGAAACTGAAGTGATGCCAATTCCACAGCACAACAGAGCAAAACGGTCTGTGATTCGAGAATTACCTGAGAACTTGCACTACACATCGAACGAGGAGTGCTTGCAGTGCTATGGTGGATACTTAGGTGATTCAGTTTGAATCAATCTTCTAGCGAATTCTCTTTCGGTGAATTTTTGATTCACGGGAGCACAAAACTGTGTGCCTTCAGAATCCTTTCACTTGTGATTTCAGCCGAACTTGAAAGGAAATTTGTCTTCATCTCCGCGACGAACGACGACCTCTTCACAGTGGAAGCGATGCACGATTTGTGTCACTTCGAACACCAACACCTGCAGCCTTACTTGGGCCTTCACACCAAGAACTGTACACTGAAGAATGGAACCAGGCGTCCGACGGAACGGAAACTGAGATGTAGAAGCCACAGTTTGCCTCTGTACACAATGTTACTGACAGGGAAACAATCGTGCAGCTCAATTGACGAGTCCGACATCAGAACCGTCAAGAACCTTCTCGCCAAATGCTTTCCACTCTACAAGAAAGGACACCTGTCACAAAAAACGCACGAGCATTCTCCAAAATTTCAAGATTGCTACAGGGACGGGTTAGTCTTCAAAATTTTTCACTACATTGTTGATTCCAGTTTCATGCAGATTGCGGAAGGACACGTTGTAGTTCGCAAGCTGCAACACACTCTAATGGTGGTTCAATCCTCGCACAATTCTACAGGATTCATTGATTATTTCAAAGCTGTGTTCCACGACAAAAACCCAGTATTTGGTTCGGTGCAGATGGTTGGATTCTTTCAAACCCTGGGCATGAAGTTGAGACTCTTTGCGTCGTACATATCTGACGAATTGTGGTTGTTTGGTTTGGCAGCAAGCTTCATCCTTTTGATTGAGCTGCTCTATCTCCAGTCTGTGGTGATACTCCTGGCGACATTGCTCAACATCATCTTTTCATTCAACATGACGTACATGTGCTATCACGTCATCTTTGGCATTGAGTTCTTCCCTTTTATGAACCTCTTGGCTGCGGTCGTCATCATAGCCATTGCTGCAGATGATGTGTTCATCTTCTGTGATACTTGGAACAAGATAAAGAGAGACATCTGCGGTAACAAAAGAGAAATCACCGAACAGGAACTTCCCGTTTTGGTTTGCCTGACGTTTAAGCATGCCACTGCTGCTATTATGGTCACCAGTTTCACAACTGCAGCCGCTTTCTACGCCAATTGCGTGTCCAACATCACTGCCGTCAAATGTTTCGGGATATTCTCGGGAACAATTATTCTTGCGAACTTTCTCTTGATGGTGACTTGGACCCCATCTGCTGTGATTCTGGTTGAGAAAATGTCGCTCAAGTTGTCCAAGAAGTCCACCTGCAAGGAGAGTTCCGTTTTGAAACAAACTGCGGAACTTTTCCACAGGTTTGAACGAAAAATGTTCAAAGTGATATTTCCTGCTGTGGTCCGAGAAGGTTGGTTCATCTTGATTCTTGTCTTCGCTTTCTTGTCGGTTTCTGGTTTTGTGCTGATTTTTTACTGGCCCAAGCTGCACCTCCCACAGACGAAATACATCAGAATGTTCGTACGCGGACCAGCAACGATGATCGAAAGATACGAAACAGATCTTGAGAAATATTTTGAATTTGCCAGAAAAGATTACGATTCTGGCGAAATGAAAATTCAGTTTGTCTGGGGAATGCAGCCAAAGGACAACGGCGGAGTTTTTGACGCCGATCCCACGAAAGGAGCCACTCTACTTCCCGTTCCCTCTTTCAACATGACCAGCATTGAAGCACAGTTGTGGTTGATAAAATCTTGCCACAGCATGATGAGTCAGGATTTTTTCGTCAATTCAACCTGTATGTTTGACTTTTATTCGGAAATGCTGAGAACAAAATGTTCAGACCCCAAATACGGTGCTTTCCTTCAACCGTGCTGCGACATAGAAAGTTTTCCAGTCGAACCTTCCAAATTGGAACGGTGTCTTCCCATTCTTGATGGAATGGCATACGTCCTGATGACGCAAAAGTCAAGACAAAGAAACTACGATTTCATTTCCATAGGCATGTGTGGAAGGCCCATATTCGATGGGACAACCAATCTTCCCAGGGCATTCTTCATGAACGTGAGAACCAAGGTCACGATGACCACGTCGTACCCCGACAACAAGCAAAAATTTGCGAAACTGGACGAGTTTGCCAGTTCTCTTTTGACAACAGCTCCTCCTGAACTGACGCCTGGCTGGTGGGGCTCCTACCCTGATCTCATGCTCTACGATCTCCAGATGGCTTTGGAGTTCGGAGTCATCATATCCATTGCCGTATCCCTGGCTGTCACTCTCCCCATGATGCTTCTGACAAGTCTCAATTTCATCGTGACAATCGTCGCCGGGGTCACCATCATCTTCGTCATTTCAGCCACCCTCGGTGCTTTGGTTTTGTGCGGGTGGGAACTCAACATCATTGAATCAATCACGCTATCATTGGCAGTTGGTCTGTCAATTGATTTCACAATTCATTATGGTGTGGCATTCAAAATGTCTGACAAGAACTTCGCCAAGGACAAAGTCACAGATTCCTTGTCGAAAGTTGGTTCAGCTGTCGCCATGGCAGCTCTGACAACATTCGCTGCAGGCCTCGCCATGATGCCAACGCGAATCATATCTTATTACGAGCTGGGCACATTTCTCATGGTCGTCATGACTTTCTCGTGGTGTTTCTCCACCTTTTTCTTCCTATCAATCTGCTGTGTGACAGGATCGCTGAGCAACTTCTGTCAGATTTCGTGCAGCAGCCTGAAAGGCGCCAGCAGTGCGCTAAGGGGTCTCTGTCGCGGGTGGCAAACACCCAGGGACAACCAACTCCTCTGTTCCCCACGAACAGGTGGAGATGACATTCTCCTGGACGACCCGTACAACGGTGTTGAATTTACTGATCAGGACGACGTACCAATCCTCATGTGATTTGCAGCATTATGCTCACAGCTCAAATTGGCTGCTGAACAGCCTCTTGTGTTTGGATCTTTCCACATTATTCAGCACGCACAGCCAATTACGGTGTGCTTTGTCCGTGGCACAACAACGCACATATTTATCCTCTCGTGACAGCGTCAGTTGAGGTGACCTCCCAATTTCACACAAGACATATCAAACCTTCACCCAACCATACACATCATCAACGACACAACGTGGCTGCACTTTCCAGTATTCCGCCTTGAACTCAAACAGATTCACACACGCTGTCCAATACCAAAACATTCATTTAGCCATCAGTTGAAGTGTTGGCAGACAAGACAAGTGAACAAACAATAACAAGTGTAAAATCCACTGGTCAGAGAACAGACCTCATCACCCATGTTGCTCGAAGAACGCAATGGTGCTTCCCCATGTGCATCGAAAATTGTCACAAAGATTGCGACCGATAACTAGATATACGAGTATCAAAAGAAATGTGAACAAAAAAAAAAGATGCACTAAAGCTCGTCTACATTGAAGTGTTTTCTGTTGTAACGTAATTTTGTTCACTTTTTCAACACGCGCAATTCCAAGAAACTTGTTGTGCAACTATAAACTTGACAGCAGCACTGAAAACTAAATGTAGAATCTTTCACATCACAGACACGAGTCACCGCTTGAAGCAATGCTGGTCGAGCTATTTCTTGATTTGTCTAGTCTACAGGCACAATTTGTTTCTATCAGTAGCAGATCCCTGACAAGGTCAGGGGTCCTCATTTCCGAAACAATTTGAAGAAGTTGGAAGGGGGCGTTTTTTCCGAGACCAGTTGAGCCCAAGGCTCCCTGGATCCACCCATACCCACTTTGAAAGATGTCATTTTTGTGCCATGAGAATGCATCACTGAGTGTTGTTCGGTAGATTTTTGTACCGTATTTGACAATAAACTGTTTAAATAGACACCAGACATACCATCTATGTTTTTTTTGTGCATTGCATAGCCACGGAACAAGACAAATAAAATTTGCAAGGGTTTGCGACAAACCGAAAAACCGAACTCAATTGCTTTGTTCTTTTCAAAGGTATTGCACAAGATTGCGTCGCGTGACAGGACTCACCTTGAGCACACAAATTGGTTCCCTTCAACGATGGATTTTGCTTTCTTCGCCTCATCCATTCCAAACCGACAACGTGACCTGGTTGTCAGGTCTTTGGGTGTGGTGACAAATTGTGCCACCTCAATTGGCACAAAGGAAACCTTTCACTTTCTTTCGAATCTTGATCAAATCGAACTGTTTTCACTCGGTCGAAGGATTTCAAATTGGGTGGACCAAGTGGATTTCCGGAGAATTGTTGGTGGACAGAGAGACTTCAACAACCTGTTGTGCACGTACAACTGTCCAGTTCATTGACAAGAACACGAAGTAGTGTAAACATGCGCCCAGCCGACAACATGGAGGCAAGATGTCAACTTCTGGTATCCAAGCAAGTGACAAGTGACAGCAAATGCTGTCCCGGGGGAGGGAAGGTTGTTCCAAACTCTGAATTCTGATGTAAACATTTCTGACCAGATGTCAAACCTACTTGAGCTGGGGTGTCACCGTGCCCTGACCTGGGCCTGAGGCGGGCAGGACTTCGGGATCTGGGCTTTGAACATTTTGTGCCCAGGGGGGCCGGGGTGTTGGGGGTCCTCCATGCACATCTTCTGGAAAGTGTGATAACAACGCGCGCACGTAAAACGGTATCAGCAACAGTTTTCCCACGCAAAACAATTTTTTGACTCCAACTCACAAGTATGTGAGAAACAAAGTCCGACACGTTGTTCACGTTGTGGAAGCTCCAAAGATGTCAACAAGAGGACTTTTTGCCCTTCCGTATGACTCCATTTTTTCTTTGATATATTTTCCGAAGTCATTGTGTATTTGCTCAAAAGTCCTTGCCGAGCAGCTGGAGTTCGACACATTGGGCACAGCTGGCTGGAAAGGCGTCGCTCCAAATGCATCCAACCCAGATGCGGATGCATCCACTGGGTTCACAAACCCAAAAGGATTTCGTCTTTGACTAGACTGGCTCTGTGCTGTGCTGGAATGGTCTGGGACTGAGAGATCCACCAAATTTTGTGATGTCCTACCTGCAGCTAAGTCACTCCTGTTTTCAATTGATTCTGCATTGATATCATCCAATTGTCGCTGCAGTTCAGCAACCATCAGCTTCATGTAATCGTAGTTGGCACACGTTATGGCTTTCATCCAGGATTCCATATCCTCTTGTGTGTCAGCTGCCAAGATGTACGTTCTGCTTCCACTTCCTGTGAGACAACATTTCAGAATCATTCTGGCGCAAACGGCGGACAAGACAGCGACTTCACCACCCATGAGCATTTGCAAGTGTCAAAACGCGTCACAATTTGACTCACCCTGAAACACAAGCTCGAAGGTGAAGGTGTTGGTGTCATTCATTTCGCTCAGCTCCACAGTGCAGCCTTCCAGAATGATCACCCCAATAGGATCCCTGTCTTCTTTCCTCTCGTAGTAGAACAACATGTTTCCTTTCAACACGAACCATCGCTAAAACAGAAAGCAAAATACCATTCAGTGAGAAACAAGAAGGCTGCGTGACGCTTAGCACTCAGAATTGTTCTCAGTGGAAAAGGGGATCGCACGCATGAGTGTCTTTCTTTCGCCCCATTGCCACCACAAAGGTTCCTTTGGAAGAAAATAATCAGCTTGGGCATGTGACTTGGTCTTGAAGACTCCAATCCCATTGACAGTCCCCTTCAATCCTTGTGCACAGATCCAAAGCCAAAAACACAGGAGCTACCGTTTGTGCCAAAGCCGGCTGCAGATATGAACACTTCAACTTTCAAGCGAAACTTTGGTTTCAGCTGGCGCAGTACGAGAGGGGCAGCGGAGGGGGTCCCTGTTTCTACCATGTTACCTCAGGAAAAACACAATGCAAGAACAGTTGGCAGTGTAGACACGCGCCGAGCCGGTAACATGGCCCTCTGGCTCGTATGAACTGAGCTGGCAACTCTTCGCATCCATTCATTGTTCGTTTCTGCAAGGTGGGTGGGTGGGTTGTATGGTTGTATCCTTCGAGACCACTTCCGGACGCCAAAGTGTGATTTCATCAGATTGGAAAAGGAGCTCTTATATTTCAGCAGAACGTCCGTCGAAAACAACAAGCTTCTTTGTGTGTTTATTCTGACAGCAAGCTGGCCTCACTCACCTTTTGAAAGGCCTTGTTGACCTCTCCCCTCTTGTGCAGGACGCCTTTCTTATCTGCGGAGGCGTGACTGCCAGCGAAGGACAACAGGTGCTTCTCGTTGATTTTCATGGCCACCTCCAAGATCACTCCGTGGACCTTCCGCAGCAAGTTTTCAAGCTGCTGACAGAAAATTGCTCAGTTATTGATTGACTTGAATGAACACAGAGGAGCAACACAACAGACCAAAGCTGGAGTCAACGGAATCCACTTGATCGAGTTTTGTCATGTCAGTCTCAAGTGTTGTCACATCTTCACATGCAATGATACGAACCTTGCACCGGCGATCAAACAAAGTTCACGTTTTAAAATATTCAACAGCAAACTGTCATTCGACATGAACGTCTTCAATATGTTTGTTGAACACAAAGAAAGGAAGCTCAAAAGATGCAAACCACAACTCGCCGAACTTGCCCGGCGACTTAACTTGAGAACTTTCGGAACACAGAACGAAGCTGTTGTGCCACGATTTGACACACAAAAAGAATCTGTTTTATTTCTCCATTGAATCGTCTATGGGCATAAAAATTGTTTTACTCATCAGCTGACTGCTATATCCACCATTTTTAACAAACAATCGCAACATTTCTTTTTCTGTTTCTTCATTGTTGTCTTGTTTGCAACAGGCGCTCCAAACAAGGTCGCAAGAAGGGGGCTAGCTGGTGGAAACTGATCACATGACAGAAAAATGGCGACCACCATCAGAGTCTTTTGTTTCTTCGCGCTACTGTCAGTTTTCCTGCCAGTCTGCTCCGCCAGGATCCTGTATCTGTATTACGATCAAGTGAACAAGGAAGTGAAACTTACTTCAACGATTCAAAAGAGTCTCGGAGAGTGGGTGGCGATGTCAGTCACGGAAGACATGCAGAATACGACAGGGTAAGTTCCCTGTTCTGCATGACAGATTTAGAGGAAGGAGGACAATCGATTGTGCTTTCGGACTCGAAGATTCTATCTTCTTCTATTCGTTGTTCCAGATGGGGGTATTTGGAAATCCACACGACTGCCTCCAAAGATGACATGTGGCAAGCCTACGCAGCAGGAATTGTCGAAAGCTACCCACAACGGGTCAGCCGTGTCAATGTGTTAGCGATGCACATGCACAACACTTTGGGTATGGATTGTTGACCGTACATTAGCAGTGAAGTGAGCTCATTTCGGTGGGTTCTATGTCCCACTGTGCTTTTTGACTTGAACTGGAGCGCAGTTTATTGCATTCTCCGCTGGCACTTCCTGGCTTTCCTCCGACCCCGGAAAATAAGACCACACCCACAACTGCACTTTATGCAAAGCCGCCCCGGACCAAAACAGAGCACACACTGAGTAACCCTGGGTTCATTCAGGAAATTCCAGTTTATCAATTCGTTTTCGATTTCTTCTTATTTTTTCAGGTGACTTGTGTCAGGGTAAATTCAACGCGTTTTGTAAGAAACTGAAAACGTACTTGGAAGCGAACTTGAGATACGTGGTTGGGCAGATCATCTTTCACTCTGCCTCGGATCCATACTGGTACCAGGCAAGGACCACCAAATCTTCTTGTGCAAACCAGAGAGACTGATCTTTCCGTGATCCGCGAATGTTGTTGTGGGACATCAGTGTCAACGCACTGAGAGAGAGCGAGAGCACACACACCCTGTCTCTGGTGATCCTTGAACAAACAAGGAATTTGTGTCCAGAAAATGCTATTGCTCTTGCAGGTGAAGCTATTTTTGACCCAGTTGAAAGGATTGATTGACGGTTATGATGGCACGATTTCAGAACCAAGTTACATCATTCCGAATGTGCTGCATCCCTTGATGTACGGGTCATTTTGCCAAAACCATTGTCTTTAGACTCTTAGCTGTTGTGAGAAAGTGGCACGTGTCACATAAGTGCTGAACTTGTCCCATTGGGTTGAAAACTAACAGGAAGATTCTTGAATACTCACAGGTTGATGCAGATTGGAGGTGACATGGAGGATTTGCAGTCAGCTTTGACAGGAGACAGCTCATTGAAGGGTCCCGTCGGTTCTGGTTCCTGCTCCGCTCTTGTGAAAGTACGCTTGCCACCACACGATTACTTTTCTGCATCATAAATTGTGTGCACAGAACAGTTTTGTGTCTTCTCTTTTTCAGCTCCTGAAAGGGAACAACGATTTGTTTGTGTCCCAGGACACTTGGAATGGTTATGGATCCATGCTGAGATACCTGAAAAAGTATCAAATCAACTTCAGGAAAACAGCTGCCTCAAGTACCGTGGATTACCCGTCACAAAATAGGCTTTCAGTATTTGATTTTTTCAGTATTTGTTGAAATGTTGCTTGATGTTTGAATTCGTTTTCACATTCTGCATAAGGTGACAGAATCCCTGGACACACCATGACATTTTCTTCGTACCCTGGTATCATCACTTCAGGAGATGACTTTTACACAATATCAACAGGACTGGTTCGTAAACAGCACAACACCAGCGTGAATAGACCCCACACAGCAACCCTTTCACAAACACAAACATGGTCCTTCCAGGCAACATTAGAAACAACAATAGGCAATGGCAACTCGTCTCGGTGGAAGTACGTGACACCGGAGGGCGCAGTGCTGGAACCTGTCCGCAGCATGGTGGCCAACAGACTCGCCACTTCCGGAGAGGAGTGGTGCAAAATTTTCAGCGAATTCAACAGTGGCACGTGAGTGGAAGCAATGTGGGGTGCAGTGACTTTGTTTCAGCCGCTGACGTTGAACGTCGAAACATTTGTATTGCAGGTACAACAATCAGTGGATGGTCGTCGATTACAAGCTTTTCGAGTCTGGCAGTGTGCCTCCGAAAGGGACCTTGTATGTTCTTGAGCAAATCCCGTGAGTTTCTTTGTTCGTCAGCTGTTTCGTTGCAACGTTTTTTGGGAGCCTTCCAAGTCGGTTTGTTTGACAAGCAGCACATACGTATTCAGCTTTGTTCTGATGTTTGTAGAGGAATGATAGAATACCGGGACAATACAGACATTCTCGTGAATCAAGGATACTGGCCCAGTTACAATGTGCCGTAAGTGTTCAGTAAAATCGATTGTAACTTATTTCTAACGAAGTTTGTTTCCTCAAACAAACGTGCAAGTTCATTCAGTTTTGAATTGTTAGAATCGTTCACTTTGCAGTTCATTCCGCAAAGTTTTCCTCGCCAGCGGACAACAGAAAATGGTTGACAAATTTGGAGACTGGTTCAGCTACAATCAAACAGCTCGAGCCAACATATTCAGGAGAGATCACGTCAAAGTTACGGACTTAGACTCGATGTTGAAGCTCATGAGGTCCGTGCGCGCGATTGACCCTGGATTCAAATTACAAAAGACAAATGTCCTTTTGTCATTCTTGAAACAGTTGATGATGGTTCGCTGTCACAGTAACAAACGTACGTATCGCAGGTACAATGACTTCAAGCACGACCCTCTGTCTCGCTGCAACTGCACCCCACCCTACAGTGGAGAAAATGCCATATCAGCGAGATCGGACTTGAATCCAGCAAATGGGACATATCCGTTCGGTGCTTTGGGGCACCGGTCACACGGCGGGACCGACTCGAAGGTTCGTGGGCGTGGCCTGTTCTGTTGTACTATTCCAATCCATTGTCTTTCGCAAACGCCGTCAGATCGATTGCTGGTTGCAGCAAATGCTGATTCTTTTTTTTCTTCAGATAACCAGCTCAGGCCTGTTCAAAGCGTTCCAGTTCCTGTGTGTTGGTGGTCCCACGCACGATGACCTTCCCCCGTTCCAGTGGAGTAAGGCCGACTTTAAAGCCAAAGTGGCTCACGTTGGACATCCAGATCTGTGGATTTTCAAACCCTTCGTCCACAAGTGGAAGGGCATCAATGCCTGAGCCTCATCATCTCACTGATGTGATCAGCATATCACTGCGCGATACAACTGAAATCTGTGATACGTTTATTGGAGAGACATCTGCTTTCTACACCAAACGTAAACACTACGTACATTTGCTGTTTCAACAGTGAAACAAAAACGACACTTGAAAGAAGTCACTGAAGTTCATCACTCCTTGTTGCAAAATTTCTGATGCACAACAAACGTGCCTGCAAAACAGCAGGGTGTTTTGTTTTTCTGCAATGTCAATGTTTTGAATGCTCACAATAGATTTTTGAAACAAACTCTGTTCGCACAAGGAACAGCAGTACATTTCCTTTTCAAGGTCAACACAGGAAGAGATGTTTGTGTGTTGAACGAGTTCTCTACGGCAGGGGGATTCAGAAGCTCTCAACTGCCGGTATTCCCCAACCACTCCGCAAATCTCTCCTGGGCGCTGATGCGTGGTCTGCTGTTCCCTTTCACCAGAAGTTGAATGGCTCGAGCGGGAAATCACGAGATCGAGCTGCAGCACGTGGCCTTGCTGCGCTGTAGGAGTCTGTTTCCCTGGCTCATCATAAACTTCTCCCGAGCGGTACTTTGGCGGAAAATGTCTTTTTCGCAATACAAGAAGCTAAGAAGATCTTCGTCGAAGAATGTACTTTCCTTTTTGCAGCTGTGAGAGATGAACTCGAACTTTTCCATTGTCTGACAGTCTGCGAAGCCATATTTCCTGCATTCCAACTGCTGTGATAGTTGCACTGATTTTACCCGCATCTTTGGATTCGTAGAATACCGGTTGTCCTCTGTGAAACCTGAAGGGATTTGGAAACGTCGATCATAAAGTGCTTCATTTCACGCGCCCACTGCTTACGACGTGGGCTGTGCGGTGAAACAACCCTGGGTAACCCGTCCGTCTGCAGATACGAGGCCTGTCAATTATGATCCCGCTTTTTCGCTGATAAGTCGACGATGGAAGTTGCGATAAAAATGCCAACTTTAATGCCAAACAAAGGAACATCATGCCAACATAATGGGCACCCAAAATGCCAACAATTAAAATGAATAATTGGAGTAAAACAACAATGAAATGACTCATCACAGCCATGTTTGGTGACCGAAATATGACAACTCAATGTGGCAAACAACAGGCTGACTTTCAATCATCCTCAGAACTGTCAGAAGAGGTTTGCCCTTCCTCCACAACTTCAGGAGGGACAGAGACATGTGTGCCTTCAAAATATCCCCCCTCCATGGCTATGCATTTTTTCCATCTGGTCACCAAATCAGCAAACACCTGCTCATAAAAATCATCTGGATAAGATCTCAGCAGGCATTTTGCCTCATTTTTCAGCAGTTTCAAGTTGGCAAATCTTCTGCCACAGAGGTCTTGTTTGAGTTTAGGAAACAAAGCAAAATCACATGGTGCCAAATCCGGTGAGTAGGAAGGATGAGCCAGGAGCTCAATGCCCCACTCACCGAATTTGGCAAGAGTTGGCACAGCGACATGGCACGGAGCATTATCCTGGTGCAACAAGAATGAGCGATATCCTTCATTGTTTCTGACCCAAAGTTCAGGTCTCTTGCTGCACACAGCTTCTTTGAATTGACCAAGAGTTTCACAATACTCCTCAGATTTGATGGTTCCTCCCTGAGGCATGAACTCCATGTGAATCATGCCTTGAAAATCAAAGAAGACAGTCATCATTGTCTTTTGCTGGCCCCTCTGTCTTCTGGCTTTTTGTAGCATGCCCTCATCAGGAAGGATCCATGCTGAAGACTGTCTCTTGGTTTCTGGCTCAAAAGTGGCAATCCAGGTCTCGTCAGTGGTCATGATTTTGCCAAGGAATTCTGCTGGAGCAGCTCTCATCAGATTCAAATTCTCTTGGCACAATCTCTGTCTGAAAGCTTTTTGTTCCTGAGTCAGAAGATGGGGGACAAACCATGCGCTCCGCCATCTCATGTGCAAGTCTTTTTTCACAATGTTCCAAACAGTGCCATGTGAAAGTCCAGAAGCAGTGGAAAGTCCTCGGATACTCCTCTGGTTGTTGGCAGTTACCAAGTTCTGGATCAGCTGTGTGTTTGGTTTGGTCCAGACACTCTGGGGGTGACCAGACTTGGGTCTGTCTGCAGTGCTCTCCTCACCAGAATGGAATCTGTTGTGCCAGACTCTCACTTGTGTCTGGCTCATTGTCTCTGCACCAAACACTTGTCTCAAATGCCTCCAGCACTCTACAGGCTTGTAACCAGCTTTGCACAGAAATTTGAGGTTCACATGCTGCTCGTGCCTGCATTCAGGCTTGTGAACATTGGCAAAGACCAAGAGCAGGAAGGCCCAAAAGAAAGCCATGGATTTACCTTCAGTTGGCATGAACAACAATCACACCTGACAGCCTTTCCGCTGATCCCTTCATGCTTGACCCCATTCTGTGACTGATCTCTGCTTGTGTGATATGTTTGCCATCTCTGCACAGTGAAGACAAACCACCTGGCTATGTGTGTGCCAAAGGAAAACCCTACCGGGTCAAAAACCGGAGAGACATCAGCGAAAAAGCGGGATCATAATTGACAGGCCTCGTAAGAACCCAGATTCGTGACCAAGAAGTCTGACAACCAGCATCACACGAAGATTGTTCTTCACAAAAAAGGAATTCACCAGGCCCAAGCTGATTTTGGAATGGCGCCGGTTCTACTCTTTCTGGGGGAGGATGGGTGAGATTTTTGCAAAAATGGCCTCTGGTGACTGAAACTAACTGGCAGCAATTCACACACACACACACACACACAGACCCAAGCTGCAGATTCTGTACAACAGTTGACTCACCAGCGTTTGTCGTAGTACAGCCTCCCGTCGTCGATTCTGGCGTCGTACAAATACTCGGCAGCCGTCATGTTCGGTGGGATACTCTGTGGCTTCTTCTGCAGAGGTTTGCCACTCACTTTGTTGATGATTCGCAAGTCCTCCATGATGTCCTCCTCATCGAGACAGTAGTTCAGCTGAGGTGCGCACGGTTAGGGAACCATCGGGGAATTTCAGGTCACAAGAACGCAAATGGCCTTGAAAAGCCGGTCTCAACGAACATACCAAAAGTGGAATAAGCCACAGACACCTTTTCAGCACAAGAAGAGGAGGAAGCTTCTACACAGTGGAAGACAGTAAGTGTACAACGATTTACATTCTTGCACAGATGCTCAACCAAGTTCTTACAAAAGAAAGGATATCTGGTGAAGGCTTCCTTCTCTTTTCTGGAATTGGCGTTGGATCATTTGGACGTCGTCGTAGTTTACGCGTTGTGATTGTTTTCACTTCCATTGAATCTGAAAAATGTTGACTGTGCTATCAGTTTCAGTTCCGAACAAAACAAGAATTTTCGTAGCAAGTTTTGACGTGGATCTTCATGTTTGGTCTCACCTCCCGTCAGCTCCATTGTCAGTCGTTCGTTCTCAATGCTTTTTTTCTTGTCATCCAATTCTATGAGCAGGTTCTCTTTCAAATCTATCTTCCGTTCCTGCAAGTCAAAAATCGCCAAATCGACTGTCACATCACAGGGATATTCGTACATCGCCTGCAAGCTGAAAGCATTCGATGATTTCAAACATAGAATGTAAACTTAGCAAAACAGGTCTGTTGCATTTACCTCGAAATCTTTCACAGCTTGTCTTTTCTCGTAGACGTAGTCCTTTTCCACGCATTCCATCTGAAAAAAAGACACAGTGAATCCAAACCCGAACAAGATCCTTTGGACAAGGAGGACATTTGTGGAGATAGGATCGACAAGTGACTGAAGCTGTATTTTGCTTGTAAACCAGCACACAAAAGTGGAAGTTGAAGTGGGAAGTGATGTTGACACACTTGTTGAAATCGCGCGCAAGCTCGTCTGCAACTGGGTGTGGGCCAAGTGTGCGTTGTTGCGAGCGAGCTCACCTCATACTGGTACCAGATCTCGTTTATTCTGAGCCGTTCTTTGTGCGATTGATCGATCTTTCTCAATTTCTTCATGTACTCTGGTAAAGTTCCGCCTTCCAACTGCTGCAGCTGTTTTTTGAGTTGAGCCAATTTGTCTTGATACATTCTGCAAACAAACACAACACAATTTGATCAAGACTTGTATCCACAAAAAAAAAAGTTCTTTTGTGCAGGGGAAAAAAAAAACGAACCCCAACAAAAACACCAGAACTCACTGTTCTTTAATCTCGGTAAACTCTTCTTCGCGCTTGACCACCTCCGTTTCACTGGCATCTTCCGTGTCTGGAAATTGGCAAAATGACAAAACTGAACGTGTGGTGTGGTGCACCCGGTGATACTGTTCGTCGATATCTCGAGCTGAGACTTCTATTTTGACTTCTGGACCGCGATCAGGACTCCAGGCGGATCGGAGAAGTCGGGAAGTCTCCTGACTGTGAATTCAATCTGCAAAAAAACCAAACCCACCTTCATCACTCCCCTGTTCAAAGTAAGCTGATTCTTCATCCAACTCGTCGAAATCAGCCTCGTCTGCTTGGCGCGGTGAGGAGTTGTAGCTGGATGCCATTATTGCCTCTGTTCAATCTCGTAAGAATCTGATCACCAACTCAAGAAAACGTTGTCCTTCTTAACTCAGAGAAGATTGTGAACGTCTTCGCGTGAAAACTGAACCTGAACTGCACAACTACGAAAGAAACCACTATTTGGCTTCAGTTCTGCCTCAACATATTGATCGCACTTGTCGCGTGTTTTGCTTTTCATCATTTTTTATACTCAATTCCACCTGAGTTCCAAAACACATACTTTACTAGTGGTAACAATTATTGGTTGTTTTGGAAATGTAAAATTTCCTCTAAAATACAGTGCACTGAAGACTGGATTCCACAAATATGAAACGCGAGATTCTCACAAAATGAGCGACCGAGTTTAAGCAGACGGCTGCGCATGCGTACTAACTGACGTGGCTGAAGAAGTGAAAACACTGAATCCAAAAATATGGCGTACCAGACTTTCCAACAAGAATATTTGCAAATGCCGCCCATCACTAGGGCATATACAACGGCGTGCGTGCTGACTACAGTCGCTGTGGTTAGTTTATGGTTTTGTTCATTGTGCAAACTGCAAAACGTTGGGGCGATAATATGAGAAAATGAGCCTGTGAAGCCAACGAATGTCTACGTCGTTTGCTTTTTGTCTTCATTGCTGTCTCGATCACTGTTGCGCGAGAAGAATTGACGCCAGAACATTGATACAACTGCAGATACTTCCTGCAAACGCAACATCCACCCCTGTTTTCCAATGTCACTGGTCTTCCAGTTGGAACAGTTGGGAAATAGAATCCCCCCACCCATTTTTGAACCAAAATGTGCAAGATGTTAGTGCGTGTTAAATATGTCCATGAAGTTTGCCTCCCTTCCAAGTTGAATTCCAGTCAGGACTGGCCACCCCACACAGAAAAATGTGACACCGTAGCAATGGATTTCTTTGCACTTTTTCAGCAATTGGACATCATCACTCCGTACCAGTTGTATTTTAATCCTGACTTGATATTCAAGTACTACCAGGTACGTTGCGTTTCCATTGAAATGATTTGAACGGCGTAGCATCAGTTGTCGTCCCTGAAGTCTTGAATTGTTTGTGACATTTTTCAGGTGTGGAGACTGGTGACAAACTTTCTGTTCTTCGGGACGATAGGATTCAATTTTCTGTTCAACATGATATTCACCTATCGCTACTGCAGAATGCTGGAGGAAGGATCTTTCAGAGGGAGAACGGCTGATTTCTTTTTCATGTTCTTGTTTGGCGGAACACTGATGACAATATCCTTTCCTTTGTGTGGCAGTCTTGTACGCTTGCTTGAGCAGTTGACATGCAATGTGTGGCAGTTGAACTTCATTTCCTTGACCATTGACATATTGTCGCTCTGTTTGTGAATCTCGTTTTCCTGGGACAGGCTTTCACCATCATGCTCGTTTACGTTTGGAGCAGAAGAAATCCATATGTACGAATGAATTTCTTTGGACTGCTGAATTTTCAGGTTGGTTGCTTTACGTCATGAACAATCAGTGCAGTCTGAACTAACTTTGCACGAAACATGCACGAAGGTTTTCTCCTTTTCTATCGCAGGCACCGTATCTTCCTTGGGTCTTGCTGGGATTTTCGTTGTTGCTAGGAAATTCAATTGTGGTGGATTTGATGGGTAGGTTCAGTTCTCCCAAATTCACAATCTTCTGAGTTCGAATGACCAATCGAACGAAATTGCTGAAAGTACAATTTTGGTGATTTTTCAGGCATCGCAGCCGGACATATCTATTACTTCCTCGAAGATGTGTTTCCAGAACAACGAGGCGGATTCAGACTCCTGCACACTCCCGGCGTTTTGTGAGTAATTTTATTGATCAAGCACCTGTTTCGTAATTTGGACACATTTTGTGAAAAAGTTTCGAAATTTGGGCGTTGTTGTTTCAGGAAGTGGATATTTGATACTGCTCCGGACGACCCAGCTTACAATCCACTGCCAGAAGACGAGCGGCCCGGGGGTTTCCAGTGGGGAGAGGGACAGGCAGTGGGGGGAAACAGAGAAGAGGATGATGCCAACAGACAACAAGGATTGTAGCGACGAACGTTTGTGTATGAGTCATCAGTCAAAAAGAAAAACAATTTCTGTGAGACAAAACGCACCGGCTGCGTATTGTGACGACGTTTTCCCGGAACATGTGCGTGGACCACCTCTCCCCGAAAAAGATCGACTGCCCCAGTTGTTAGTCTTGGCCTTGTGGGGGAGTGGTCCTCATAAGAGTGCCTTGGGCCCCAAACCCTACGGGAAAGGAAATTTTCAAAATCTGGACGACTTTCACGTCATTGTTTTCACAGGAGTCCTTCCACACTAACCAACATTTGCTGTTGTTTGCTGGCTCAGTTCAGAGGGCTGTGTTTCCTGCTGAGCGAGTGTCCACACCACCAAGACCAGTGTTCTTGTTCCTCAGTTGGTTTCGGGCTGGTTTTGAGGAAATTTTGTGTCCTTTTTGTTTCGGGAAGAAGGGTTATTTCTCAGACCGGAACGGAAAAGTCTTGCAGGATGTGTCCACATTTTGTGTGTGTACCGGTACACCCATAGTTACAATTTGTTCAGTGAATTTCTGTCGTGGTGATTTTGCACTTATTGGAAAAAGGTCCGCTCGTTTTGTGAATCTTACGTGAGCGTTGTCAGTTGATTTCAGAACATTTCAGTTGTCTTCTTACAACTGATCGGTTTGTGTCGCCGACGCAGTGTTCCAGTGTTGTGCAGATGGCGCAGAATAAGGGAAGGTTTTGGACAGTTAGAACTTCGGTGGTTCTGAGATCGGACTGCGGAGGACCTCTGTTCCGACCGACCGTCAGAGGCCCAAAATTACAATGTCTGCTCTTCAGGTGCAGAGCAAGAAGGAAACGTGAAAACAGAAAAAGGAGACAGACTTTCTGGTGACTGGGCTGCCTGGTCTCAGTAGTCGGGATCAAGTCGGGCTCGAGGTCCGGTCCCGATTTTGAAAATGAATTTCAACAAAATTGAACGAAGATTTGAGCGACGCGTGTGTGGCTAGATGTCACGACTTGTTTGGCATCCTGGATGGCGGCGATAAAAGGAGACACAAGGGTACAACCGGGCCCAAAGCAACTATCCATCACGCATCACTTATGAAGTGCATTGGCGTGTGTTGTGCAATCACGCCAGGGAAAATTATGCAGACAACCCCCCACCCACAACACCTCCCCTCCCAAGAACTAGATAAAGCTGTTGACCGTGGGACACTTGGGAGGCTTGCGTCTGGTGTGTCTCGAGGGTTGAAGGTGTGCCGTAATATGGCCCTTCCCCGCCCTGAAAATGTCACTCAAGGCTGCTGGCTTTCCCAGGTTCAACCTGCAAATTTACGCTGGTGTCTCCTGGTTCGGGGTGCTGGTTGTGTCGTTACACCGAAACACGAACATAGCGACCTGTGACGCCCTCTGTTTCGGTGGCGTTCAAACGACTGCAAATTTTGCCATTTACAGTTCCCGGATGTTGTAAATTATCCTAAACACGAATTTTTGTACTGAAACTAAAATTTGGTGCATGTGTCCAATTCAAGCAACGTCAATGCGCAGATCAGGCAACTGCTGCAGGTGAGTGGATATGAACAGTGCCCGTGTCACTGAAAAAGGAAAATTCCGAGTGAAAATTGCTGTCACTGCAGCCACAACTGGACTGACTTTGGAAATTGATTTTGGTGTCCTTCATGTGTTTACATTGCATCTTTGAACAGTTGGACGATCAATGAACATTTTTATTTGCAGTTTAGCAAATGTAATCGGTAAAATTAAACAACCGCTTTGACCGTACTTGCACGTTTTCCGCAATGCATGACAAGCAGTGTTGTGTCGTTTTCCAAGCAGATGTTTCGCCGTTCCACGCAAGGTTTTGTTCGATTTCAGGAGGTGAAATGAACCGATATGACAAGCGATGTCTATACAGGTGACAAATTTGTCGTCGGGGGAAGTCTTGACATATTCCCTGCCATTGTTGGTGGGCGAGGTGACTCCCCCGTTGACTCAAGGCCACATAAAAGTGACTTGCTTCACGGAAAAACGAATTCGGTTGTGGCCCATCTGCAATGGGCAGTTTAAAATTCTCGTGCCTTTGAAGGTATGTTGGAAGCATTTGTCTTGTTTCATTCTGCAGCAGTTAATTTGAACACAAAGATTGATTGCCGATGCGTGTGTCTCAGCCCGAGTAAGTTCTGACTGGGCTTTATGTTCGACTGTCTTGTCATTTTTTCAGAAGGGGGAAAACAAGATCGAACTTCACTTCTTTGATGAAACAGTAGATTTTGTGCTCTTCTATCGAGTTCCTCTCATCAGGAAGTTCGTCCGACCAATTTACATCAAGCCTCACGATGATGACGGATTGTTTCAGGTTCGTGCCTGCGTAATTCCGGTCTAGCGAACGATGTGTTCACGTTGCAATGCTTTTCAACAGCCATTGAAAAGAGACTTTTTGTCATTTTGATATGTACAAAACTTTATTTGTTTGTGTTGTTTTCAGGGACCAGATGGAGAAGATACTTCTGTCGAAAGTGCAACAAAGAGAATTGCCCTGGCCGCAAAGCTCATTCAGGTATCATCAGGCGACCACGTATCGTTTCGCATTTTGTGGATGAATATCTTCATCTGTGTCTCCATTGCTGACAAAACCCCGAATCTGAAACCTTGATCAAAGCAGCAAAATGTGTTTTTCTTTTCAGTCGTTCACGGCAGAAAAACTTCACGAACATGGTTTGGGAAGAAAAACATTTGTCCTTGAAAGCGATCTGTATCCAAAAGGTCCAGCTTGTCAGGTGTTCACTTCGAAGATGACATTGAAGCGCGCGCGAGAGACACCTGGTGGTGACTTGTGGATGAGTTTTGCCAGAGAGCTCATGTCTTCAAAATCATTCAGAGAGAAGGAAAACGTGAAGTGGTGAGCTCAACGACATCTGCACTCAACATATCTTTGGGTATCTGCATTGCTGTTCTGTTACACTTTCACACATCCGTGTATTGCAGGTATTCCTTTATGTCCTTCACGCATTACTGCCCTCCTGAGAGTGTTGTGCCAAAATCACATTCTGAAGTTATCCGGTTCACTCAGGGTCACACTGCACTGGGTACGGACTATTTTGCTCAAAAGAAAATAATAAAGAGAAGTTTGGTTTTTGTTTTTGACGATGGAGATACCCTCTCCAAAAACGGCAATTTTTGCTTGCAACAGGTGGAGGAGGACTTGCCTTGTTTGGAACAGGGAATCTACACACATGGGCGTCATGCATTGAAGAGTTTGTGTCAAGGTTCACTGACACAAGAAAAATCGATCGTTCGAAACTGATGGACGACAGTGCCTACAGGTATGAGTCCGTATTTTGAGCGGTATATCTACTGGACACACACGTAAGAAACCACAAATTATAAGAACGTAGATTTGTGTCCATCCTGACCTGTTACATACACATTTTCAGACAATACCACTGGGCGAACTACTCGACTGGATTGGGAGCTTCTCTTCACGAACTCGGACACACGTTTGATCTCGCCCACACTCCAACCGGAATCATGTCAAGAGGCTTCGATGACATTTATCGAACATTTTTGGCACAACACATGGCAGTCAGCAGAGAGAGCTCAAGCAGAGAAAGCAGTCGACTGGCAAGCCCCATTCCGTACAGCCCGAAGGAAAGTCCTGTGCACAGGCCCAGAAGAAAGGAAAGTATTCAGGCGAGTTGAAGGTGTTTGAATCTTTGTGAAGAAAAAGCGTTGTCAAACCGGCAAGGTTGTTTGACAAGTTGCTTTCGACTGGAATTTTCAGGATCAGAAATCTGGCAGCGGCAGTCGATCCAGTTCCCCGAAGCCATGTCCGTTGTCTCGGCCGCCACAAGCCCGTTCCGGAGTCTCCATGATGCCATCTGTGATACAGATTGAAACAGCATTCAGACGAGTTGCCATGGAGAACACGCAGACATTAACTGTAAGGATCTTGTGCTCATTATTGAGTGTACACGCCCACATGTTGCACAGGCTGCTTTGCGAAACACGAGAACAGTTTCCTAAAACGCTGAGCGAAAGGCATTGCTTTCAAGTTTCAATCCAACGCGTGCTAATGTTACAAAGCTTTGCTTTTCAATCTTAGGAGAATGAATGGGTATGTATGATGTGCTTTTTGTGCGGAAAGCTGTACTCGCTTCTGCATGACTGTTTGCGTGTGTCGTGCTCAACTTATGCCGTTTTTATTTCGTCCAGATCTTCAATCCTCACTGAAAAATCTTCTGGGCGCATTGCTGGTCAGACAAGCAACAGTGAACTCGGAATAAGTTGTTGAATTGAAACGAAACTTTTTTTTCTCAGGTTCACAACTACGATGGTTCCCAAACGAAGAAAACGATCACACGGAACAGGGATGGAACGGAAACGATCTCAGAAGTGACCACATTTGCAGACGGCAAGCAGATCGCGAGAGAAATAATCAAGCACGTTGCCAGTGGGAAAACCAGTACGTTCAGCATTGTTTCGAAAATCTTCAGATCAAATCAAATGCATTGTTACTCCCCCCCCCCCCCCATCGCCAAGCTGAAATTGATTTCCAAAAGTGGTTGATGAGAATCACACAAAATGAGCCTGTTGACTTTCAGGGACGACAATGTCGATGGCCACCAACGTGGACAGGAGTGGAACTGAGAAAAGTCCTCGAGCCGCAGCACAATCCCCTCAAACATCAGCATCAAAATGGCATGACATATCATCCGCAGGTAGTTCATACTCACCGATTCTCTGCGCTGACTTTGCTGGTGTTCTTTTCACGAAACGGGCGAACGGATTTTTGTGGGTTTTGTAACTTTTGATTGTTTTATATTTCCAGCTACACAAGTGAAAGTTCAGGTTCCCAGCACAAGTCAAGCAACGCCAGCATTTGATTCCATGAAACTGCCCAAGTCACCGGGAGAGGAAGGAGCAGTGTCCAGTGATTCGTCGCTCTCGTTCCAGCAGGTCAAATACAAAGATGGCGGCGCGCACTGGTACAGGTCCTCGGCTGTGATGCTAGCCTTTCACAAGTGAGTTTGTTGTCGTTTTTTCACGACCTTCGTTTGCAGGGTTCGAGTGATTTCGTCTTTCTCACATTTTGGATGTGTGTGTAAATTTGCAGATGGTTCAACGAGCCGAAGAAAGGGGACCCGCGGAAGCCGCCACAAGTCGAGAAGTAAGGGCTCAATTTAGGTTTACTTGTGCAGAACACTATTTTCGGGTGGTGGGTTGTGCACTACATTGTGTGCACTACGTTGTGTGATTTTTGCAGTGGTGTTGTGAGAGCGAGTGGGGACAGAGGTCTACGCCTGATAGAGCTTCGAAGTCTTCCAGAAGGTGTTGTCTTCCATCACTGGGAGTTTCTACAAGACCATCCACCAACTGGTATGTCCGCCTTGGTTGTGAATTTGTGATGTTTTGTGGATGACAGAGACAATTGAAATTTGTGAATTGTTTGTGTGTTCGACGTACAAAAATTCTCCTCGTTCAACTTCAGAGAAGAAAGTGTGTCTTTTGTTTTCAGCCTTTGTTCTCCGTCAATCAGAGATCATGCATTTATCGCACAATGCAAATCAGATTACTGTGGTAGCAGAAGACGATTATGGCAATATCATAAAAAAGAAAGTGGTCTTGGCCGATTTGGACAAAGAGGCTGTTGAGGAAAAGAAGAGTGTTCTCAGTGGAGCAGAAGTTGCGGAGGAGCTTTCGAGAGAAAAGAGTGAAACAAACAAGAGTGAAGAAGGTCTGACGCCACAGGATGGTACAAAAGCAGCTGTGGGCGAAAGAGAGGTTCTTGAGAAACAGCAATCTACGACTGCCAGTGGGAAAGGTGATCGTGAACAGAAGCGGATCGAGCGCAGTGTCTGTTCTGTGAAAAATTCTGCTCACAAAGATTCTGCCAGTTCAAACGACGCAAGTGACCTCAGCTCACGATGTGAAGCTGAGAAAGCAAACCATGAACATTCTTCATGCAACCAAGATTCTACCTCAAAACCAGGTGTGTTGAGTGTCGAAATCCCTCCACACACAGGACCCATCCAAAGTCCAAACGTTGCAGCAAAAGGGACAGATGAATCCCTTCCCCCCAGAGGAAACCCTCCAACTGGAAGCTTCTCCGAACAGCAGGATTGTAGTTGTCCAGCGAAAACATTGCAAAGTGAGTTCAGGACAGTTCAGGATGCAAACCAAAATCTAGCACTCAGTGATCAACGCCTTTCAAAAGCGGATCCAAGCACAACTGCAGGTGCCAACTGTGCAAACAGCACCACAGGGCAGCATTCAACGCCAGGAACGGAACATTTTACCAAGCAAGAAAGCAGTGACAATTCGACTGGCCTCTCTACAACAGTCGTCAGTTCTTCGACAGAACAAGCCGTATCTTGCAAAAGATTTTCTGCACAAGACGATGAATACCAAGCTGCGTCTGAATTGAATGGAGTGAAAGAGGATGAAATGACTGCAAGTGCACTGTCAGCCGATTTTCGTGCATTGGCAGTGACTGACAAAGAGGTTCTCGACATAGAAGAGGGCGAAACTGTTGCGGGTGAAGTGAAACAGACGGTTAACGGAATCGCAGCGTCAGCATCCTCGGAGGAAGATGTGATGCAGAGTTCCAAGGAAAGTGGCAGTGACGAGTGTGCAGAAAATGACGCAGACATTTTCAGCAAGAACGATCAGCACAACATCGCACTTCAGCAGACTGTGGAGAGTAATCAGGAGAAAGGTGGTGAAATGAATCGGTCCTTTCTCTTGGAAAACGGAAACGTGGACTTGTGATTTCACCTTGAGGTTGTTGTGCGAGTGTGGACCACTTTGGTGTGTTCTAAAATTTGAGGTGATGGTTGAATTTTTGCGATTCTGTTTGTGAATGGCTGTGCAGTGTCTCATTCTTCTTGGGTGAACATTCAGGAAATGGCTTTGTCAGGATGTCCGTACAACAAGCGTAATGTAGTCTTGATTTTCACCAGGCAGCAAATTTTTGTACCCCCTCTGCTCACTTGTTCTACCAGAAAGGAAAAAGACTCATCGTCGCTCAACAGAAAGATTGGTGTGAGCTCAGTGTGAAATCAGGCTTGTACGTTTTGAGTAGTTGATTGAAATTCGGTGTCGCGAACACCGGAACATGATATTGGCCACTTCAATGATACCAGAAGTTCCTATCATATTTACAACATCAATGAAGCTTGTCAAATGTCAGGGCAGGGAATACGTTGTGGATATTTTTTTTTGGGGGGGGGGAGGTGGGTGGCACAAGTCGCACTTCTGAGTTCTCCCCTCTTTCGAAATTTTGTGTGGAGGAGGGGAGGAGGTTGGGGCAAAACAAAACAATGATTCCCATGTGCTTTTGCTTTGTTTCTGAATCACGAATGCCGGCGCCATCCGAGGGCAAACCGCTTCGTTGTGGTTTCGATTTGACTCCAGTTCCGTACAACCGTGAACAAAATTAGCAGTCTGCACAAATAATTTGGTGTTTGATGCAACACACACACACACACACACACACACACACACACACACACACACACACAGAGGAAAATTTTAAAATCGCTCACAAGTGCAGAGGCAAACCAGTTGCCTCAACAATTTTTCAAGCGACATACCCATGATGCAGCAATGACTCGTGGGGAAAGCAGTGTTATTTTGCAAATGAAGACTGGATTTTGTTTTGGCGCTGTACGTGTTGTAAGCTCAAGTATTATGGAATGTTACAAGATGTACCACGGCTTGTTTTTTACGACGCAAACAAAGAGTTTGTATTTGTGACCTTCATGTACAGTATTTTATCGTGCAAGTGCAATTTATCTGGTAAAAATCAAGCGACATGTTCTTGTAGCGTTGTTAAAATTGAACAAACGCCACATAGATTTTGGAGATACCAGATAGTCTTTTGTTCAGCAGTCCAGAATGTTCATATATTTGTACTGACAAAACTTTTGTGGAAAATTCAGTGTTCATACAAGAAGTTTTGGAAGGCATTTGAAAGTCCACTGGAGGAAGTTTAGTCTTTGGACCTCGGTTTCCTGGTCACTCATATTTTCTATCCAGCGTATTTGTAGAAAAAACACTTTTGAAAAGAAGCCACAGTGCAGAAACCAGCTATGTTGGAGCATTTCGCACTTTGACAAGTTTTGTACTTTTTACGGAGATGGTGCTTTCTAGATGGAAGTTTTCTACACTTAGATGTCTTATTTTGAGTTTTTCCTTCGCACAGTATGTGCGGTACGAATGGGAGTAAAAGATTTTGAAGAGAACGTTTGAAACTTAACTATGCAGTTTCACCTGAAACAATTGACAAACCAAGGTTGATTGTCATGTGAGATTCTGGTGCACATCAATTTTTCTCCACTCATCTTTGGAAGCAATCTTGTCATGGAGTAAATCTGTTCGTCTCTGGCTGTTTGTGGGTTGGTAACAATGCGCGTGTGGTGAGTTGATCAAACACGATGGTCTTGACATGCAGCAGTGTTCAAATCAAGGATTCTCGGTGTTTGCTCATTGTCAGTGATATTGTTGTTGAAAAACAAATGTAACCACTCCAGCAGGTTCAGGCTTGAGACGCGCTGCCCGACCAGGGTCCGACATTTGCGGTGGGGTGGCATCAACTTCGAAACAACAGAATTTGCAAACCAGATGCCAGGCATGGCCCAGTCCCTGGACCCGGTGGAGTTCTGGTTGCGCTTCGTTTCTTGACAATATTTTTCGGGAAGGGTACTACAATTTTCAATTGGTGAGTTTCAGCAGTTTTCTGCACTGTGATATGCTGCAAGTGTACGTTTTCTTTTTATGATTTACAACAATTGTTCGTGTTTCTCGTGTGGTCATTCCTCTGTACGGACACATATCACTCACTCAATTGTGTTCCACAGCGTATGTTACGTTCACTTGATAAATTTGTCATTGTCGTTCTTGGCATGTATTCAGCCGTTTTCGCTCATTTCGGCACCCACAATTCCGGTAGTGAGGCATTACTTACTGCAGGCATGTTTTCAGAGATACCTGGCCTGTTTGTTTCAACAAAATAATTTATTTGACCGAATGCTATTTGTTGGAGTAGTTGAGTGAAAGAGTGTGCACGGAAATTTTGATTTTCGGTCAACAATTGGGTGTTGTGGCCGGAGTGCGAGGTTGAGCCCAGATTAGTGACCAGAAATCAAGCTTGCTACAAGTGTTTCATGCCTCAGTCGTTTGATCTCGTGCAAGAATCTTGTTATCCTGAATTGTTATTTCGTCAGAGTTTTAGTGATGTATCAAAGAAACGATGGCAAATAAATGTGCTGTGTTCAGAAGTCGAAGTTACCTTTTTGCGCGGACGAACACTTTTCATTTAGATTCAGCTGTTTGGAAGACGGGTTGAAGACCTTTTTGCTTCCGTTAAAAGAAGCGCTCGTTTTCTTTCACTGCCGAAGTTTTCAGAAGCACTCGCACTGGAACTGCTGAATTTATCAAATATTTTGCAATTTAAAGTTTTCACAATTGCCGGACGCAACCAACAGACCGAAGAAACAGGCTATGGTGTTTTCATCAAAAATTTTGTTCTTAGTTGTTGAGCACAGATGTACATCACAAATTTGCTCAGGGCGTGTGAATGTCGGTGCGCGTTTGCCGGCATCCTGTGGCAACTTTTACACATTCAACGTGCGACAAAACAAAGCGTTCAGCAAGCTGTTCCGAAGAAAAGTCTGAAGTCTTCCGAGTGAGCAAAAGAGATGAAAAAACAACAACCAAAACACATTGGAATGAAAAGGTTCAGTTTCTTTCACGTTTTGCCAAATTTTGTTGTGGGTGACAAAGAGGAATGGCGATCACGATCAGAACTCTTTTTTTTTTTACCAAAATTTCGGGCATTGTTCCAACAAGCGGTCTTTTTGGTCAACTTCCACAACCTCATGCAACCTGTTACATTTGGAAGAATTTTGGCTCGAGAATTTTGACAAATTTTCAACTGAGGCCATACAAGTGTGCTGCTCCCTCCTGTCGAACACACTCCCATCGGATTGTGGTCCTGCCAGTTTTCCACTCGCGCCAAAACTTTGCAGGTGGTTGTCGTGTGTAAAAGTTTGAGAATTGTGAAATTATTTTCAAAGTGTTACAGTTTGCCAAAACAAATGTCTGGAAATGACACAACACACACGCGCTAATCTTACAAGCGAAACAAAGTGTGCGACATCAAACAACAATTTCAAGCTGCCAGCTGAAACAGTTTCCACCCGCAGGCATGACTAGAACGGAGTTTCATTGTGTTGAGTATCTGATGTAACTTGTCAAAGTTTCCGAGTATGGTGTTACAATCGGACAAGATTGTGACTCAGAAACCTGTTCACGAATTTCGACGTCAACGATGGGATTCTGAAGAGATCATCGAACGATTGGAATCGTCCACGTATGTTTCTGTAGTCGTGGATAACTTCCGCGCGTTTGGGCCCGACCGTCACCAGTCTTTCCAAATCCTTGACCGACCCCGTGTTCAGAACATTCAGGACATAGTCATCTGAAAATGCAATACCAAATGATGTTGACAACGATGTCGGTGTGGAAGTGTCGACATTCATTCAAAGAAAACAATGCCCCTAGCGCAGCAACGCACAAATACGCGCAAAGAATGACACAGTCGTTTCAGTGCGGTGTTCGGGTACTGAATTGTATTGGAGGCAGGATTGAGCGTAACACGTGAGGTGGAACGGTGGTTCTCGACTGTGTTTCTGTGTCCATAAAAGGACGTTTCTTTTGTGATTGCAATAGACAAGCGACTATCAAGACCACGATTCTGTCTACTCACTTCTGCGCTTTTGAGCTTCTGGATCGAAGTGTTCGTTCTCGGACCAGGAACTTCGGTATGTTCGCCCATCATGACCAGGTGTGTCTGGCTCTTGAAAGAGAGAGGTGACCGAAAATGAAATGAAGTGGGAGACAACACCACGAGAGAAAACAACACGTCCCATTTGCGGAAACTGAGGCGTTTCCACTGCTCACCTTTGATGTAACTGCTGGAAGCTACCGATCGCTTTGTCCTTCTCTTCACCCGCTTGGTGGGAAGCAGAAACGGACTGTCCAGGTCGCTGTCAAAATTGGGCACTGACAAACAAAAAGAAAAGAATTGTGACAATTTCCTTGCTTCACAATGTGTGTGCAGACCTTTCAAAGGCAGAGCTATCCACGAACCTTCACGGACTCGTTTGAAGGAATCAAACGATTTCTTCAGCTGTTCAATGACGGGCAAGGCTGCAGAGTTTTCATAGTCTTCCGTGCTTGTGCTGTCTGCACCTTTCACCTGAAGCAATGAAGCAAAAGCACTGCTTTTCGAGAACGAAGAGGCAAGAAATCAAACTGGTTCTGTCAAAAGTTGCGTGAAACCCTTGCTGCTGCGACAAAGATGGTTCTGTCGCAAAATGATCAACAGCACCGACATGGATCCTACCTGGCCCTTCTGTTCTTTCGGCTGCGTGACACACGAGCGAATCTGCTTCATGAGTTTTTCTTCAAGTGTGTCGATTCTTTCGATCACTTCCTTGCGAAGTTCTGATTGCAAATGCTTTTGATTTCTGATCAACGGACTGAAAAGAAACACAACGAAATCTCGTTGACATTGCAAGGACTCTTGCATTTGTGTCAAGAGCATCACAAATGAACTTTCTCTACTTCACACCACCAAGGGGAACTTCATGCTCCTGTGGCACAACGGGATCAAACCGTTGAATGGGATGGTGACAACAGCCAGGACAAAGGTTTCTGACCTCAGAATGCGTTTTGGACTGTCAAGAATGTTCTGCTGTTTTTCTGCGTCTTCGAAAAAGGCATCTTCTTCTTGTTCTTCTCGAGCTTCTGCCGCAAAGTGGTCAACAGGTTGATCTGAAAGCACACAACAAAGAGTCACTGATTGCCAAACTTTGCTGCTGCGCGAAAAACGACTGGTGTGTGACTTCCGGCTGGACACAAGAGTCACTTTCGCTTGGAAAGACTTGGCAGGAATTATTGGCTTGTGCTTCATAATTTTGCGCAAAAGACAAACCAAATGTCTGGTGCACTTTCACATTGTTGACAATCTTCTTGCTCTTTCGCGCAAACTTCAGTGTCATTTTGGTGTCGTGATAGTGGCTTTCTTCAGGAGACAAATTCACGATCATGGTTGTCATCGCACTTCCTCCAAGTGAGTCTTGCAGCAACCTGAGAAGAATCGCCATCAGCTTTCTGGTCTTTGAAGACGACTGAACGATTTGACATTTCTTGCGGCAAAACAAAGGCAAAGGCAATGCAACAAATTTTCGAAATGGAGTGAAGTGGATTTGATGAAGGATTCTCGTCGCTTGAACTAATGGCAAGACAGATACCGTTCATCTTCGAAGTGAAAAACTCTACCTTGTAAGTTTTGATCCTCTGTAAGGCACATGGGCGCCGCTTTTGTTCAAAGCCTCAACAACTTGACCCAAAACGAGTAAAGACGTGTTGATTGCACCGGACTCTTTCAACCTGCAAGGCCGGTCGAGTGAAAAGCCTATTGGGGAACATTGTCAGAATTTGACTCACGAAAAGACAAATCCAAGCCAAACGGTACCGGAGTCCTTCGTTCCCAGTTCTTCTGTTGTCTTCACTTCCGGCCAAATCAATCAGATAGATTTTACCCGTCAATCTTCTGTAAGGGGCAGCTTTCTGCACTTTTGACACCTTCAGCACCAAAAGACTGTGACTTCGGGATGACCGTTCATTCAACCCGGTTGCAGCAGTTGTCCTGAAAACCACACCACAATCTTTGATCCTTACAACCTTTTTGGGTCCACAACTGCTTTCGGTCAATTGAAAGGCAACCAATTACAAAACACGATGTGGTGATTTCGACCGAATAGGGGCTGTTCTTTGGGCAGTCTCGGGATGTGTCCACAAGCCATGACAAAACAGAACATCGCACCTGTTGTTCGAGGCAGGACCAAACAGCTCATTGAATTGGTACACATCACGCAGGGGCTTCTCGGTCAGGCCCATCACTTGGATTTGCTTGTTGTGATCCTCAACTATGGTCAGGGGTTTGTCGTTCTCACTCAACAGATCTCGAACCTTCAAACAAACAGAAAGTTTCGTGATTGCACTGTAGGCAAAGGTAAAGGACAAGCTCTCAAGCCTGCACCGAGTTGCAGGCAGAGCAGTTCAATCTGTTCAAGTTCTTGTGGAAACCAGTAAAAACGGAAACCTGTTACCTTTTCATTGTAAATTTCTGTGTACGAGAAAGAGACATCAATTTTCCATTCGCAGTGCTCTGAAGCTCGCTCTTGCTCAACCAAATGGCACAAATCTCTGACACATCGCGGGATCAATCCTGGTTGATCTTCAGTTCCCAAGATCGTGAAAGTTTTGCCTGAGAATCGATTACAAGAGTATGAGATTTTGATTTGTTTCAACTGACGCATCAAAGAGCAGTGTAACTCACCAGCGCCAGTTGGTCCGTACGCAAAACAACTCGAGTTCTTCCCTTGCAAAGCTGTGATCAACAGTGGATAGACCGTATCGTCGTAGATTGTCTTCTGATCAGAATCTGGTCCGAAGACTCGAGCAAATCTGCAAAATTGAAGGGACTTCCACTTGTTCTCGCTTCGTTTCATGCGCAGTTCTTTTTTCTTGGATCAACAATTGTTCTGTAATTATAATTCTCACTCGTATTGAAGTGCTTCGTCTTTGTTCCTGTCGTTTACTGTTTGTACTGTCCTGGCATCAGGTACATGGACCCACAGGGCCTCATCCCCTTGCTTGGGCCGCACACGGACCACAACTCGCACTCGGTCACTTGTCATGCTGCAAACATGAACAGTTCAGAACTTATAGATCTAGATTCTACTCGGGAATAAATCTGCAGATCACAGATCTTGTGTTTTCCTTTCCTGATCCGATAGATCTACATCGATTGCATCTAGATTCTACGCCAGATGTCGTCTGGATCCATCAATCTTCAATTTCAAACCACAAAACGTTTTGAACCTGTACGCGGTAAGAGCCATTGAAAGAGTTCCCGCTGGTTCCTGCCATTTTCTGTGTCTTACCAATCCATCGCAGTCGGTTGTGAGTGTTCCTTGCGTCCGGAAATGAGAACATATAAAAACGATGTGCGCCATTATTGCGTGGGCTTTGGCACTCTGGCTGTGGTCAAGACGTTACTCGACCCACGAAACAGAAGGCTTCAGTGGTCTGCCCTGTCCGTAAGGAATGTAAGGTTGCAGGGCCCTGAACTTCTGGTGCTTTCCCCATCGTCCCTTTCGT
>JAAUXT010144895.1_pt1 | contig 31574 bp, 19 predicted proteins | sample 7278171 | NCBI WGS metagenome assembly JAAUXT01 (sample SAMN14350112, study PRJNA611818) | marine sediment metagenome | isolation source: surface marine sediment (1.8m) | place: French Polynesia: Moorea | collected 2018-08
ATACAAAGCCTGTAAAAAAGACAAAAAAATACCTGGAAAAATATTTGAAAACCTGGAAAAATCATGGAAAAATCATGGAATTTTGTTGGTCAGCCGCAGTGGGAACCCTGTAAATGGTTGAATGAGGCGTTTTGAAAATAGAAAGGGGAGATTATTCACTGGCAGATCACGTTTTCTCCGCAAGTTTTGACACCAAGAACGAGCGTAATTTGCTTTCTCAATTCTGGGGCAACAATTGTGAGAAGATCTGTTTGTAAACTGCGATCGCTGAGCCATTTTGTCCACGTCACATGCGCATGTTTCGAGAATATATTTTTGGAGGCTTTTACAGAATTTTAAGTACGATTCTATCTCTTCCACGTCGTCAAAGCAACCTTTTTCCTTTGAATGCGTCTCGTCATTTTACTCTGAAAGAAAGATGCCAGTGTTCCTACCGCAAGGTAGTCGTTTGGGAATTTGATCCAAACAGAGTGCCGTGTCTTTGAAACATGGCCCAGGGATAGATGTCCAAACGCATCAGAAGGACAATGAATGCCCGAAAAGTTGTGCACAAAGCTATTTAGATTCTCGCTCCGAGTTTGACTTGAAGGATTCTGTGCAATAAAAGGGCAGAAGTTCATTCGCTTGAAAGAACCTAACTGCTAAACTTTTGTGGTGGGTGAAATGAGATTGTCAGTGGTGGTATCCTGAAAGTGAAGATAGCCTTTGCATATCTCGAGGGCAAAGCTTTTCGTAAACAACCCAAACATCGTGGTGATATCCCAGCTACACAATTGAAAAAGCCTTGAAAACGTTGAATTGAGTTTATTTCAGCCAAGAAAACATTCTTACTTTGAGAGCTGCTTGTCAATTAACAAAATATGGCTGGCTGCGGTGGTGAAGTAGGCCTTGCCGCTTGGGTTTCTCAGGCAAGATTGATTTCTGGGTTTGTGTTAGATTAGTGATCTGATTGTGATAGGTATTGCTTTCCAAGTTGTGAGTGCGTGTGGCCCTACAACTGTTAGCACAGCGAAATACCTTGTACCTGTCGAACAAAGGTACTCAAAATTGATTTGGGAAGTGCAGTAGTGTGCGCGTCTGATATATATTAAAATACTGAATTTGTTTGGAAAGACTCAAAGCCCAAGTGCAAAGACTGAGAGCCCCAGAGTACATATTTGTGGAGCAATATTGACATTGTCCACTGTTGTCTTGTAGCACTCGGAGCAAAAGCTCACTGTTTAATGTTCAACGTTGGTCACTTCATAACAAATGCGTCTCTCTTCTGAGTGGTCAGACGTCTGGGAAGTTTTAACCCGAGTGCTCTCTGTCAATTCTCCAACAGAAGACATTGAAGATTTTGAAAACCTGATTTCTGTCCTCTTGCAGCATAATGGTGTGTCACCTTTGACCGGCAGAAAATTTTGTAATGGCCACTTTCTCTCGGTACACAAGAGGGTCAAATTGAAAGTTGTTCTGCGCAACATTGCGTTGAGACGCGCAGATAGTGGAGTGTCAGCACCGGACCCAAGCGACGCCAGACATTGTGAAGCAAATGAACGGAGTACTTGGGGCTGTCATTAGCCTCGTACCGCGGCGAGAATAGACTCTGACTTCCAATGGATAATGATGGCAGGCGCTTTAACGAGGTGCTTATTATCTGCAAATGTTTGCATGTGGGTCGTGTAATGTTCGTCGGTGATTTCAATGACAATATGCACCGGCTCATTGAGAAGTCAGAATCAGTGGTCATTGTCGACGAGTGGCCACGCCAAAAAACTGTGTTTCTGTGTGAAGAACATTTGCTTGAAGACATGTCACTGGGAAAAACTGTGGGACAAGTTGGTGAAGGTGCAAAGATCTCTTGAAAAAGTCGAGTGTTTTGTGTTGAAAGTGCAAAAATATGATTCAGAGACGCGTTCGGTCCGCCCTGTGGCCTAATGGGTCCGCAACGTACAAGAGTGGAAAGATAAAACTTGTTACTTTGTCCGCAGTCTGCGCGGGTCACAGGGTGGGCTTGTCTTCTCTGCTTTCAGGCCATTTAACGGCACTTTCACCAGGAGAGTTTTGAGACTGAACAGTTGAATTTAGCATTCATCCATCCCACTGATGCATCAAATGTATCAGATTTCAAAAGTGAAGGGAAATTTATGGATCATCCACAAAGGAAAAGAAAACGTCTAATCTGTTACTTATATTTATGCCATATGATAAACTAGGGTCTTTGTTGTGTTGACATCGAACGAAAATGCTTTGAATAGCTCTAAGAACGCATGCAACAAGCTGGAAATGTGATAAGAATCTGAAATGGCGGCGAGCCAATGCCCCCAGGGCCACACTTGCCTTTGCAGAAACAGTTCTACCTGTTTGAAAAAGCGCCACAGAAAATGGCCATGTGGAAAGTGTCATGATGCGATGCGACAGACATTATGAGGAAGCGTAGACCTGGACAGCAGGAGGTGCAAAAAGTGTTCTCGAGACTTCGCAACGTACGGGCTCACACTCAAACGCGTTTTGAAAATAGATCAAAATTTTGGGGTGACCTGCACTGAAAATGCGACCGGGGAACGACACTGTTGCGAGGGGAACCTGTTTGACGTGCAAAGTACGCTGCATTTCACGAAGAGATGACACTAATGTGCACAGTCAGGGGCCTGTTGAATGTCTCAGCAACAACGACTGCAGGCCAAGCCCGGCAGACCTCCTTGATGGAAGGGGAGCACAATTGAAAGTGACCGTTGCCTTTCATCAGACAAGGCGCGCAATACATAATTGATATGATTATGCGAATGTTCGGTGAGCTAATAAATTGGCCCATGGCACCATGGGGCAGATGGAAACCTTTACATAAAGCACTGCTCTGCATTACTCTTGTTAGTGTCTTCAGGTGTGCACGTATGTGCAACTTACTGCTTCATTGGGCGCAAATTTAAATGCAAATGCTCATATCTTTATTGCTTGTGGTCTGGTGTGGAGAGGGTTTCGCGTAATTTTCTGGCAGTAAACAGAAAAAGCACTGAAATGAGTTTTATCAGTGATTTATCACATGCAAGTCTCGGCGCGACACTTTTGAGATGCACACACGCAAGTCGGTGTCGGTGCCAAAACTGGCGCCACCTTCAATTTCCGACCAGTTGATTGGAGCTGCTCAGCTCCTGATTGTTCGTCCGTCCAAAAATGTTCCAAAAATTTTGTCGTTTTGCAACGACAAGGCATCAGGATTTTTGAATCTATTGATTTGCCTTGCAGTCAAGCAACCATTCAACCATTGTGCCGTTGCAGACACTTGAGACGTCATTTTCATCTTGTGAGTCTCTCGTGGATTTTCTAACATTTCACAGGGGTGAACTCCCAGTCATCTCCTCACAAAACGCCTTTTGCACAAGAGGTCAAGGAAGTGTCGGGACCTTTCCTGTGATGTCTGACGATATCTACCCAAATTGTCCCCAGTGAGCGTGATAATGAACTCTCCCAACACCTGCCGGATAATTTGGCCACCGTCACATGGCCATTTGAACCTGAACGCTTTCAATGGCTGGCGATAAAGAAGAAAAACATTCAGTGAATTTGGGGAAAATTTTGGGTGTCATTGGCACGTTCTGTTGAAATTTGGTGAGAAATGAAACTTTGCTTGCCTATCGTTCATCTGACAATGCTGTGAACATTGTCAGCCTGGCATGTGCACACGCCAAGGTCTTGTGGCCTTGTTTCGAACCGCTTCTTGATATTTTTCTCTGGCGACAGTTCTAGGTGTTGAAAAAAAACTCACGTATCACAAATTTCTGGCCCGAGGTGCCAGGATGCGACACATGATAGGGGCCCACCCAGAGTCCCATCAAAGGGAAATTTGTAAAACTTTAACTTCATAATTCGAGGGCAGCTGAAGCCATAAGGAGCGAGATGTCTGTGTCACAAAGGTTGTTGGTGAGAGATTTACGGGGCCAGCTGGTCGTGTCTGGCAAAGTTGATGTTTTTTCACCTGGTCTTGAAATTCTGATAAAATACGAGTACATGCATGCTTGATGGCAATTATGATACGTCATTCCCTTATCTCAGAAAAAAATAGCTGAATTCAGCCGATAGTGCTGAACAGCAATGAAACGGTGTCATGCAACTCCATTTGGAAGTGGTGGAAGGTAATTTCCCCCTTGACACAAAAGATGAGATTGTTATCTTCGTGCCCTTCCAAGTTGGCACACCAGAGAAAACAAATACAGAGGAAGTTGTCTTCGTTCGTTGTCTTCGTGGCTGTCGCAAGGGTCACAACTTTTGTAAACCTTTCGTGAACACTGTTGAGAAGGCTGACTGCTTTCCACTCAAAGTTTGGCATCACCACTGCAAGAGTCCAGTTTGGGCGAAAGAATTTCTGTGACAATTGTTTTTGTTCTTTTAATTATGCCAAGCTTGACATTCGCCTTTGGCAGTGGTCAAATTGCAGACCCCCTGCAGCGGTGGCACAGATGGTTGGAGATGTCATGATAATTCTACCTTCAGATAACATGCCTGAAAACAAAAAGATGTCCTCAATTGACACAATTACTCCTGGAAGTTATTGTTATTGCCCAGAGATGACATCTCAGATAAAAGTTCTGAAGAAGTTAATTATTGCCTGGGCACGGGACACATGCAGAAGAGGAAATGAGACGTTCTCGTTCGAATGCGCTGAGATGGTCTCAAGAAATGTTGACAGAATCACTTTTTGTCCAAGTGGATAGACACCCAATTTTGTTTGAATGGTACCAGCAGTGTGTTTGCTGTGAATGACGATGTGACTGATGTTGAAAATATGTTGATGAGAGAAAACCAGCTGAATTCACCTGCGACAATCTGACGAGTGCCCATTATCATTCCGTTGTCGTGTTCATGTGTGAAACAGTGGTTGCATGCTGGTTTGATAGGAAATACTCCCTCACTTCGAGATGAATGTCTGATGGGTTCGAGTGTTATCTCAAGCCACGGAAAATTATGTGCCATTACGATGTATTGAGTTTCCAAAGAAAGTCATTGACGACCTTTTCCTTGGTTGTTTTCACTGCAGAAGAATTGGGCTGATTGTAATCTGCAGTTGAGGGCAGGGGGCGTTCGTGAACAAAGCAAAGCTAATTACTTGCCTAATAGTTCTCGCCTATCGGTCTGTAACCGCTGCGGTGCGTAAATTCTCAAAGCAAACAAAAACAGATGGGATCCTGTCAGTCAATCAGCAGCCACTTGACAGAAGGTTTTCTCAGCTTGGCTACATTATCCTCCAAACACTTGCAAACATTGTTGCAATGATGTTGCGATTTCTGTCCTCTTGGTTTGGATGATCTTTTGTGTTTTCAGGTGACTTTGAAAGGGATTTCTTGAGTCTTCTACTCCAGGGAATGTCGGTACCAGCACCTTTGTTAGTTTCTTCTCAAGTGGACGAACTTTGATATTTCCTCGCCTCACGTTGTTGACTGGAGCACGATTCGTCTGCAACCACCTGTTTTGATTCTTGTTCAGCCCAAGACCCTCGAACCTCTTTGTTCGGTACAAAGTAGCTCAACTCAAATGTTTTGCTCCCGATGCATTGCAGGTTCTGCCGTTTGACGACAACCTGTGCGTGATCGAGCCATGTCTCAACTTTGAGGAGTGCGTGTCGATCCTCAAGTTCGGGAACGCGTCCAGCTTCATCTCGTCGCCGTCGATGCTCTTCAGGCCCATCCACCCCGTCAACGCCTTCGACTGCGTCTGTCCGCGGGGATTCACCGGTAAACCACACGTTCTGTCAAACAATCCCGCGTGGCGCATGCCGATTGCTTTTATCTCTGTTTTTACTCGAGCACCTCACGGCTCGCAGTTCTGAAGAGACTTCGTCTTTTCTTGGTGTTGATGAGGCCAGCCGGGCAGACAAGAATATCATTGGAAACTCCAAGCCCAACATGTAGTCATTTCCGCAAAATGCCAACAATTAATAGGCTTCACAAACAATTGTTCTGCGAAAACAGCTCGAGGCACGATGTGTATCCATGTTTATTGACGATGGTTTGCGCGTTTCTGCAGGTATGACGAAGGACTACCTGTGCGACACGGAGGTGAACCTCTGCTACTCGAGTCCGTGCGGAGAGAACGGGACGTGCGTCAGCCACGAGTCCGGCTACTCGTGCCACTGCAGGGAGGGCATCACAGGTACGTGCAGCCGTCTCCCTCAACGCTATCTACCTTTTTAGCAGTGACATGTATTTAATATTTATGCGTCTATCAGGCCCGAATGGCTAATTTGCGTGTGTGCATACTTGAGAAGGTACATCTGTATTCAGTGGTGCGGGATCAATCCTGTGGGATACCTTGCAGGAGGCGAAAGCGATCGAGAAGTATTGTTCACTCTGATAGTTTTCACACCATTATGACTCACATCAATAGACAGCTATTATGCGGCGCGCAGTTGGGTGATCTATGCGTGTCAGCGTGAGGCTATCAGGATTTCATTAACGAAAGAAAGCACAACTTGCAGGTAGCGTAGCCAAATGTCATGTCGGATGCTCCGTTATCTGTGCAGTGGTACATCAACACTGAAAGCTGACCCTCCACAAAGATACACGGACGAATGTATTTTGGCCTCGGCTGTCTGGTACCTGGAGACCGGGCTGAGCCGCCTCGCGGGAGGCAGCGAACTCACGCCGCGCGCAGAGACGAGAAAATTACACAGATTTTTGCTTCGAATTGACATCCACCATGATGATCGACAGATGCTGAAAGCGGCGTGCTTTGGTTTGTTCGCGCATCGGATGGGATGTTTGCAGTTATTGCTGCCAAAAGGGAATTTTGCTTCGCTGTATCTGAGATGATAGACCTACCTGCAGGAGGTGAAAAATTGCAGTGAGCTTGTTCACAAATCAAGTTTGGCCACCCACAGATGAGCTGAACTCATTTTCCACGGTTTGTCATTTTGAAAGTCGAAAACAGAAACAGCGTTTACTCCCCTTCGAATCAATTAGTCTGGCTCCTCAGAAGCTGCCCAGCTGAACCAGTGCAACAGTATTTATCAACCAATATTTTTGCTGACCCAGTATTTGCGAGGAATTGAGCCAGGACAAGGTAAAAATGTGCATAACCCCAAACAATGTTTGAAAAGTACACAAAAACTCAACTGGGCTGTCAGCAGTAAAAGCGTCTGACTTGCGAGGGGAGTGCACCTGCTTGTCTCTCACTTTGTACCTTGCATGGTCTGCATGAATTCAGGAACACAGGCAGCCACATTCTTATGGCAAGGGGTTTCGCTGATCTTTCTCGCTACATTTGTGGCGAGGTTTTGATGGCTGTGTTCCGACCTTCCACGTGTAATGAGAATGAATGAGAATGAAAGCTGCAATTTACCCCGGAGCAATAAAGGAAGATTGGTTATGAATGTGCATGTATTTTCTGCGATGTTTTGTGTCATCAGAGCCAGGGAATTGTTTCTTAGCGACAAAAACACTTCAAAAGAAGAGAGGAAAACCAAGAGACAGAGCACGAACACATTCTGTTTGCTGGCACATGATCGGCAGAATGGGCTGTGGAAAGCAGATGTTTCTGGGCATCCGTCATGAGGAAGAACACAGTAACAAAGGAGAAGGTCGGAAATGACGTCTGGATTTCCTGACCGAACGAAACGCGGCGAAAGAGCGCATTCGGGAAGAGTTGGCATGAGAAGTGCTGCCGATGCATTGATTGTTTGCCCATTAAGAACAAGAAGATTCTCATCTTGGCTCCTTAACAGCTCCGGTTTGGGTCTTGTCTCTGTGAAAGAAAGCCAGTGTAAAGCAGCACGGAATTGCTTTTGCCTGTTTGGCTGATTCACGGCCAACGCCCTTCTTTGTCCGCAGACAAAACAGTGAGAAGGTCAATCTGGAGCAGCTTATTGTCTTCTTTGGGGATCTCCTTCAAATCTCGAGACAACAGAAGATACCATCACGAGGACATCCACAATCAGTTTGAAATCAATTCCCTCGCGCGACGACCACTGAGGTAGGGAAGAGCCGAGCAGTCACAGCAGCTTTGAAGCGCATGAACCTTGAAAATAGACTTCACTTTTTGTTGCCATTGAGGATTAGGGATTGACAATGAGTAATGAGCGCATCTCAGGCGGGTAACATGGCGCTGCACGTGCATGCGGCGTCCGCCCCTCCCTCCGACGTGCTGAGCAACACTCGTTTTTCATCCCCGCTTTTCTGTGCAGTTGATTCACAGAGCTCCTGGCGTTTGAGCTCTCACCCAGAAACGGCCATGGATCATGTCCTTCTGTAATGTTCCTGACGGGGAAGGTTGGTGCAAGGCTGGCGCAACGTGCCTCTTTTGGTGGAAAATGTGCTTTTGTGTGACAGTGAGCTGTCACCACCCCAGTTTTTACGAAAACGTTCATTCTTTTGGCTGAAATGTGTGAGCAGAACAAAAAAGCTGCGCGTTGACAGAGAAGAAACGAAATTGCCCCGAGCAAGGTGCCAAATTACTTCAAGAGCCAGCGCGGACTCATGTGTTTTGCGCGTGGGCTTCTTTCCCGGCGCAGCATCATGTGTGGAACTGCCCCGTTACGGTGCGAGATACATTACCTCCTTTAGTGGCTGATGAGAGTCTGTGGGGCTAATGACGGGCGGGCGGGCGGGCGGGCGCGCTGCTGCAGCATGATGAGCAGGCGATGACACATCTCCGTCCGTCGAGCCCGCGCCGCCGCCGCCGCCGCCGCCGCCAATCTGTGCGCACAATTTGCAACCTAAGCCGGGTCTCGGCGTTATCATCACCCTGATTCTCGTGCCAATGGAAGCATATTTCACTCAAGCTGGTGCAGGGCGACACCGAGATTGGAATGCAAATGAGCGAAGATTCTCGGCGCGATACAAGTTTTACATGTAAATTTACAAAACGTGTTTTGTGGAAATATCTAGTTCCTGCGTGAACTCTGATCGTTCTTCAGATATCTTGAATTTAATTAACAATATTCAATTTATTGAGTCCAGTCTGTTGGTAATGATCAAGAAATCGACAGCGATCGATGAGGACTGGTTTCCATCGGTCATAAATATGGGCAAAATGACCAAAATTTCATTTCCCAAACAGGCAATAACAAGCAGACCATTGGGACGCTGTCAACTCGGAAATATACGGTTTACAGGGCGAAACATAAATCTAGCCGGTTTCAATAATGGCAACCCGACATTGTAATACAGCGTTGCATGTCAGGATGCCGAGAGGAGGGCATGGGTCTCTCAGCTTTCACCAAGACTTGCAAGATAGAATTGGCGTCGAGGAGAAAGTCAAGTCGGTAATTTTCTCTCAATTTAGCGAAGAAAACTGCAGCGAAGCGAGGCAACCAAAAAGATCCAAGTTGTTGCTGAGGCAAGTGAAGCTCGAATATTGTGGAGTGGATGGTGATCATTTGCAATCGAACGCCCATTTGGTGGCAATATGACCGTGATATGAGGCCATTGGCCTTTCTCGGTTCGGACTTTATGTTCACGCCAGCTGCACTGACCCTTAGTCGGAGAAGCAGTCAGTTGGAAGAAAGTGGGCAGAAGCCAGTGACACAGTAAGAACCTGAAGACGTGACGCGATGCCTTGAAGACATTCCAGCTGCTGGGAAAAAAACGCCATTTGAATCATCCGGGTGTCGCCGTGAATGAATGAAACTGCAGGGAATCTTGGCTAATCGAAATGATATTGACGTCGCTCCTGAAGACCGGAATTTTCATGGGAAGGCGTGTGTGCAGTGCGTTTCCCCAGGTGGCCTCAGATTCCAATGTTTCGTGACAGACGCGGCGGCAGATTGGGCTGAAGCTGTGTACATGACGATATGAAACCCCCGCCAGTTAATTCGTGTCAAAAACTGTAATCAATCACCGACCATTGTAACAAGAGAAAGACTTCGATCAAGCAATTTCTGACCCTCCGCAATCATGGAAGAAGACGATTAATTTGGCTGTGAGCAACATGCACGACACAAGAGATATTGGAAAATGTTGCTGTTGCATTCTTGCAATGTTTTTCGTGTCCCTTTCCTGTGCGACCCGCAACCACATTTATTTCGGTGAAGGCAAGACCGTTGCCCCTTGCAAAAATTGGTGTGCAGAACATTGCTTTCCATTCAGTCAGAAGTCAGCTTTGTTTTGACGTGGCTTCCACGGGGCTGGTCAGTGTCAGGTCTGCCGGTCCCCCATGCGAAGCCCCACGCTTCACCCACAAACGAAGAAAGAACAATTGGCGCAGGGAAGGTCGCCAGTTCAGTTTCCAGGAGCGGCAAGGTGGTGTTGACTTTAGCAATCCCAGTACGTGCACCTCCCATTGACGACGCGTTGCTCGGGCCACACTCATCAGGCCCCAAATTGCCTGCATTGCATGGCCTCTGTTTGGGAACCTCGGAGAAAACTGACGAAGGACTCTCAATGCGCGGTGCACGGAAACAGGCCAAGTCAAATATTTGGTGCGAAAATACACTGTCATTACATTAGCCTGAGATTGGTATGGTCGCGCACACGTTCTCTCACTGTAACGTTGTGTAACAAACGCACTGCCTAAATGAAAAGATAGGTTTTGTCGCTTTTGTTCGGTTGTCGCCTGGATTTTGCCACGCTCTGAAAGCGTTTAGCAACAAAAAGGTATTTTGTGCCGTGAAAAGACTGATACCAATTAAGTGTCATATTACCGAGACAGTGTCAATATTTGGACGCCAGCCTTCCGCGCAGCTGCGTGTTAATGAGAACTGCCGTTCCGTTCTGCACCAAACCATGATCCGTGCAGCGAACAAACGAAACAGCTCGCATTTGAAAGAACCTTTGCAAGGTGCACAAGTGAAGAGTTGCTGCATATGCGCTCAAAAACGTCAAACACAAAGAAAAATTTGCATGAAACGTTCAGTCTGCCTAACGTTTGGTCCAGACCTTGTGTGGACACTTGAAGCTGCCCTGGTCGTTCCACAAAACAGCAGGCAACAGTCACACATTTGCGCGTTTATGCATCATGCAATTTCCGTGCATTTCATGGAAGTGCATATGTTTACTGCTTGCCTTCATCAGTATGCAAATCACTTGTCCAAGCCAATTTGTTAAATCAAGATGTTGTTACACGGGCTTTCGTGCCAAAAAACACGGCAGGCAAATTTGCGCCCTTGGTGCAGCGGGAAACAGAGCTGACGGACGTCTATCTTCAGTGCAAATTGGTGCAGATCCGAAGTTCGCCACCTGGATCAAGAATATGCGTGCGGACAGATTCAATGAAAATTGTTCCTTGATTCGGCTATGATTGGCTTGCCGTTCAATCAATGTCAAAGCTAATTTTGATGAACTGTCAACACAAACACTCGCCCAGTGGACATTGGGAAAAGATCCAGTGTGGCTGCACACGTACTTTCATTTTCCAACCGCCTTTGCTGAAACTGCGGTGACTTTTTCTTGCACTCAGCTGCGGAAACACGACTCGAAGCTGGTCCTGAGCTTTTCGCGGCGTGCCCAGTCATGGATCTCAGATGTGAAATTCAGTGAACTTGACTTCGTGTCCCACACCTCGAAGCTTGTCTCATGCTACTTCTGGTGTTTATTTGCAGGGGCGAACTGCGAGATCGACATGCGGCGCGGGAGGCAGGACGGCGGCTGCCCGCCCGGGGTGTGCGCCGCCGGGTCGCACTGCGCGCCGCTCATCCGCGGCGGCTTCCGCTGCGAGCGCTGCCCCGCGCACCCCGCAGGCGGCGCCGCCGAGCGCTTCTGCGTCGACTGCAGGTCAGTTGCGGCGCGTGTGTGTGGCGGGGGGGGGGGCGTGCGTGCGTGCGTGCGTGCGTGCGTGCGTGCGTGCGTGCGTGCGTGCGTGCGTGCGTGCGTCCGAATCCATAACGACACAAAAGTTTTGAGCCTGCAGGAGTAATAGTAAACGTGTTTGTCCGGACGAATCCCTTTCAGTACAAAAAGTTTCCCAGGACAAATCGCTGTGGGATATTGGCAAGTTGTTTCTTCCACTGCAGGGACATGGAGTACCACACGGAGTACTGCGCGCTGACGACCCGCAGTTTTCCCAGGGGATCCTTCCTCATGTTCCCGTCGCTCAAGCGCCGCCACCGCTTCGACATCAGACTCGAGTAAGTCGCGTTTTGCGTTGTACTGATTCCGCTCGGAGGGAAATCGCTAATCAACTGCGCTTTCAGACGATGACTTGCGTTTTGTCGATCGAGTTGTGCCTGGAGTCGCTTGACGTGAATCTAAAATCTGTCGAGCATCGACAGACGGTGTTGGAGCAGGGTTTGGTTGCGTGTGTCCAAATACCTTTGTACCGACTCCAATTCTTGTCGATTAGTACTTGTTGGCACTGCTTTGAATGATGCATTGAACAACGCATCATGCAATGAGAAACAGCATAATGCCGGGCAACATGCATCTGATCGGCCAGAATCAGTGACAATAAATTTGACCTGCCAGGTAGCGTTCGCATGATCCGATACATCAAGCACTGCAGTGCGTCGGGTCCGCTCTTGCTGTTTATTTCCGCAAAGGCAACAGGATCGCGAGTTCCTTTGTTGCGCTGACCCGGGTTAATGGACAACAGTAGATCACTGCAACATTTTGGCAGTTCGCAGTTGGAAGTCCTACTTTTCCTGAAACAGGACTGATTTCGATCTCTCTGTATTCGTGGAGTCTTTCAATCCAGACGAGAAAAGCTCCACACTTTTTATTCTCTTGGTGCAATAGGAAACCTATCTGTTGTGCTTCCCAATGTCTACATGGCTGTTTAGTGATAATGGCCAAGGGAGGTCCCCGAATGGATCGCAAATGAGACCCGATGGGTCACATCCACCACTGGAAATTGTGAACTTTTTGCCAAACTGCAGTGATATTGACAACACGCACATAAAATGTCTTACCATGCACAGGCGTTGTACCCTTGTGGTTGGGTCAGTTTTCCGTAAACCACAAACTCGATTGTTCGTGAAGAAGAAACGAGGGGAGAAATTACACGATTGAGGACTGGAAACAGAAAAAGATGTGATGACTGGTTCCCCGTGGAGCAGCATTGTGTTGATGATCCGTCCAACATTTACTCCGTTTACTGAGTGTATCCGTGGATCAGTGTGAGTACATCCTTTCCTCCTAAATCTCCCCGGAAACGTTACACACAATTTGTGTTGACTTACACACGGTTATTTTGACCCGAGCAGCTTTAATGTGTCTGCAGCGTTTAACATTATACCCTCACTTTTTCCGTGCGTTTTCTTGGTGGAAAGGCATACGTTGCAAGACAAAGCCAACCCACATGCAACAGTTGACTCCCTGTGCACCTGGTTACAATCTTATGAAAACGTTCGAAACACCTGACAAATTTTGTGTCTGAAATTTCAGTCAAATGTGCCAAATGATGTGACCCGAAGGAATTTGCGTGACCCCAGACAGAGGTATGCGGGTGAATGTGAACGACCCTCGTGTCCCGAGAAAGGCCCGCGATATGTTACCATGGCAATGCGTACCAATAACAAGGCGCAAGTGTTGCTGTCAATTTTCTTCCCCGCGTCTGCCTCGAAATGCCAAGAAGTATCTGAAGCAGGTTTGACAATGATTAACTGGGGCCAGGCACCTATCAACACTCTGAACATCCATCTTTGAAAAGTTAAGAACAAAGGGACGAATCATTCGTCTCGTTTGTCACAAAACATCTTTCTGAGTATCGTCAGTTCTGAAGAAAAAGCTCTGTTGAGAGTTGTGCAGTGAATGCTCCAAACGAAGCAGAAAATTTTGATTTGCTTTCCAGACCGGACCTTTCTTCCCAGAACTTTTGCAGTTGCAGTGATTAGTCGACCGCTGATGTTGCGCTCAAGTCCATCCGTTATCGTTCCATCAACGAATTGCTAACCAGCTGCAAATAGATTGGGGCCTTTTTACCAAGGGCTGCGAAACAAGCAGATCATTTGTCTTGGATCGTTGCATTCAAGGATTTTAGCCTTTTGAGCCCCGCAATCAAGCCATTGCAACGATCCTAGTTGCGAAGAAGCTATCTTCACAGTTCACCTGTGGAATAGATATCGGGATAGGATTGTTGTTGGTATTAAGGAGTCAGAGGTATAATCTTGTGTTGGAAAACTTCTTAACAGATAACTGAGTCACAACTCAGCCTGAAGGCTTCAAGCAAATGGTGCAGGAGTGATGCTTCTTTTGGAAAGCAACGCAACTCTAAAATTTCCTCAAACTGAACTGAGAACAAACGATGCACCCAAAGACCCACAATTTAATTACAGCAAAAAAAGTTATCCCAAGTGGATTTTGCAACTTTTCGAGTGAGTACGTTCATGACTTCGCACTGAGTTCATTTCATTGTCCATTGTCGGCGAGTATACTCTCGTGCATTGCATGGAAATCTAATTGGAAGCCTCCTGGGTCGAAGAAAAAGGCTTCAAAGGGACGAACCTAACTTTGAAATTGCGACACATCAGTACGTTGGTCGCTGCAGCGCCACAGAGACTCGGAACGTGGCGTGAGAACGGCGCCAGAGTCGCGAAGCACCGCGTCCACCGGGACGACAGACGAGAAAGTTGCACTGAACCCAAGTGACCCGCACCAAGTTTCGTGCGACTCTTTTTGATAGATCCCTCAAATCCTGACAAAAATTTGCTTTTGAAGTGGCAAGCAAATGGAAAGTGCCAAAATAAGGAACTGTTTGTCTTGCAAGCATTTTGCACGTTGTTCTTCACTCTGAAGAAAAATCTAATGTTATTTCCCGCAGGTTCGCAACGCAGATGAAAGACGGGCTGCTCCTGTACAACGGTCGTTACAACGAGATGCACGACTTCATCGCGCTGGAGATCGTGCGCGGCCAGGTGCAGTTCTCCTTCTCACTAGGGGGCGCCGGCGACGTGACGCGCCTCGCGACCCGCGTGGACGGCGGCGTCGCGGACGGACAGTTCCACGAGGTCTACATCTCCTACGTCAACAGGGTGAGTGACGCTATTTTTTGTCTGCAACGTGTTGTTTCAGTCACAAGGCAAACGACGCACCTTGCAGAGAGTCCTTGTCAACTGAAGGGTTGTCAGTTTTGTTCGCATTGTCACTACGGCTATTCTAGGGCTTCCCACAAATGCTGCAGCATCACTTCTGCCACTTTCCTCCAAAGTTCGAAATGCACCTGACTGTTACCGCACTTGTCTGGATTTCTTTTGAATTAGAAAAACAGACAGGTGTGGGATGTGCATCACCTCAAGTGGCGGGCTTGTTCCCCTGAGAAGTTCACAGCAAACAGGGGCTCAGGTCTTTGAAGTGGGATTTTGTCCACTGCAATCCCCAGTGGTGATATTTTGTTCGTACTTGACTGCTAAATGCTACCAAACAGCACATGCGTGGACACACAAAATCAAAGTCTCTGTCAGCAGCGCTCGTTCTTGGGCAAATTAGTTCAATGGTTCAGCAAAGCATTTCTGTCAATAAAAATTAAGGGAAAGTCTCGGCAGTGCTTCCATTCCAGGACTCACGATTACAGTGCAAGGTGCAGCTCACCCAGCCACTCAGTGAACTCAGAAGGAAAATCAAATGACATGCTTGCCACGCACACGCATTTGCATTTGTAACTTCCCATTCAAGTGCAACAATCCACAAATGATTCATTTCATTCAAAATTCATAAGAAACGTGTGGTCGTTATATTTTTAAAATTTTTCAAACATTGTCATTGAAATGGATATGACGGCCAAGATTTCCTGTGCAAGACACAACGTGGCCATTTGTCCAGATTAGCCATTTCCTGAAGTGTCATCAGATTTGGAATTTATTGAACTCACGGACTCGAGTGAATGCGAAGAATTCAGACTCGCTTCTTTGGACCTCGAAATTGGAATTCTTCATTGAAATCAGAGACTAACGAACAGATTTTTTGCATCAAGTTGAGCGAAATGACTCGAGGCAACATTCACCTGTTTTCAACTTTCAAACATGCGAACACGCACGCTGAAGCAAGCACACACAAGCTCTCAGGACGAATTGTGTGGAACTTGAGTCATTGAGGCGGGGTGTGTGAGTGATTCTCGGCACTGCGCTGCGCTAAACTCGCCGCTCCCCGCTCCTTGCTCCCCGCACCCTCGCGGGACCCGCTGACGACGTTATCTCCGACAGCACAAGCTGCTCGCGTCGCGTCCGCCGCCGCCCAATTACACCGTGCTGATCCGAGAGGTCGGGGCCAGTCCGTCAGAGACTGCGTCGTGTCCAAAGTTGCCTCAATGAAGCGACAAACCAGTGGGTGGTGAATGCAGAAAAACTGAACCACCGAGTCTCACACGCGGCGTGACAACATCAGCGCTTCGTACAGAGGAAATTATGAGATTTTTTTCGAGAGCGATGCTTTTCAACAGGCAACATGTCGTTTTTGCAAAAGTGTGTTTTCGTCGTTTGAGTGTCGCAATAAATAAACATACATGCACAGGCAAATAAGGCAGGAATGCCTTGAAGGGCACGACTGAGAAAAGAACATGCGGAGCAGAAACAGGAGCCACTCGCCCGAAGGTGACAAAATAATGGAGCGAGTGCTGTGATTTGCAACATCTTGGAATGTCGGTAACATTTGGTAAGATCAGGTGTGGTGGTGTAAAGCGCTCGTGTGTGTTGCATTTGATTGCAACTGTTGACACCATGAACAGATTTTATGTTTGCGCTGGTGGAGACTCCAGTGTGGGTCTTTTAAGGTGCGCAAGTCAGAATCCCAACACCAAACTCAATTTTGCCACGCAACGATTTGCTGATAGTGCAATGACATGTGATAAAGATTTGCTGTGATAGTGTCTCCCGTAAAAGGGAAGAGCGGAACTTCAAAGTAAATGTGCAGCAGGGTCGAATGACCCAGCAGGTTGCAGGGTCACGCGAACTTCAGATCAATCACCTTTGTGTGTGCAGATCAATGACAAATTTGTGCGCGCATTTACCACGGGTAGATTTCACATCAGCCTGACCCCGGCCGCTGGAACTGATGGAGTTTCGTCTTCAGTTTGCTGACGCTATCCATTGTGGACAATACAGAATTCCATTAAACCCATTGAGCCCATGCCTTTTCCTGCCAGGCGGCAATGAAACTTATTCTGTGCGTCAAGCTGTGATTTTCACTGAGAAAAGACGCCACCTAAAATCCGAAGTGGAGAGCGACCAGAGCCACAAGATCGATGGGTTTCATCGGCACAGCTGATGACAGTTGTTGAGAGAAGATAGTCGTAATCTGGTGAAACAGATACAGTCGCGTTTATCGGAGATTGCACAGCCACCTTGCGCCATGTTTTCCCACCCAATTACAGCTTGAGTTACAGATCGGGATATTGATTGGGGATCGATGCTGGATTTCGTCTGTGGTGTGCGCGTGATAGCGGAATCACGGGGCTCAACTGAGATCAGCTTCGGAGAGAGGACGTGCAGCCAAATTGAAGAGTTGTTGCTCACTTTTGTCTCTTGAAAGAGCACACACACAACATTCATCAGTGAGAATATCCGAGGGCTCACCACACCAACTGGTTGGACCAGAAAAACTACACCAACTGGGGCCAGACCCACCACACTTACTTGTTGGGCAAGACCCACCACAGCAACTTGTGGGGCCAAATTCACCACACCAACTGGTGGGGCTTGGGTTATTGTGTGTTAGCACAGGAAAAAATCGTGCTGATGAATGATACAACCACGTACACGTACGAGTCTGCACCTCATGCGTGGTGTTGTAACCAGTTGATTGTCGTTGTGAACTCGACTCTGGGAACTTTTCAGGTTGAGGAATCTATCAACGTAACCTTGAAGAAGATTGACTTTTCACGGTCAGCCCAGAACATAATCAGCGCAGTGAGGTCAAGCCCACAGATTGCAAGTTGCATGCTAATTGCCAACTCGCAACAGTGTTAGGTTGAAGTGCAAATGAAAATGAATTGCCCAAATGCGACATCACACGCGGCTGAAGACAAAGTAAGATTTATACGTTTCCTTGGCAACCTAGAAGCTCCTAAGCCTTTGAATGGGTCTCGCTACCTTCGCAGACTGACTCATTGCCTTGGGGAAACACTGACATGGGCAACTCCTGGTCACAAAGATTAGTGTGGCCTGTAAGATGGACAAGATTTGTCTTTGTTCTTGGAGAGACAAACGTTGACCTGGCTGTCTAGGAGCGGTGTGTTTCGGGAGGGCATCCCAACGCTTGAATTGTGGAAAATCACGTCTTTCAAACAACCGTTGCTCAGATGTTTCCGGGCGAAGGAACATTTTTTTCGGTGCCCTTGCGAACCTCAACTAACGAAATGATTCTGGAAGCTGTCTTGCAGTGATGATTCATTCCGGATGAAAGGTGCGAACAAGAGGGTGAAAATTCCAAAGTTAAAAACAAAAGTGCGGTCGTGCAGCTGTGGCCCAAACCAATCACTTCTTGCTTTCAGTAACAGCTTCTGAAGCTCGAAGTTCAAACAATGGTGATCAATCAAAAGAACCAAGTCATAACAAGCAAGATGAGGGCTCTTCCCACCTCGCACAAACACAAGCAAAACTTATCGATTGTGCATTAGGTCCTTTTCGCTGCAGGAGAAAAGTCGGGGGCGATTCAGTGTTGCTGGGCTGAGCGTGAATTGCTTCTCGAGAAAATTAATTGCTGCTTCAGCGTGTCCTGTGTTTGGCGCGGCGGGCTTCGCTGTTGAGCCGCTTTTCGCGCGGTAAACGAAGCCGGTCACAGCGCAAACTCATCCAGGATGAGGATCAAATATGAGAGGAAATGAATGAATGACTCAGTGGAGCTCGGCGCTGAGCACCTTTTACGATCGCTGCAAGAACATTACACCATCCGGAGAATCCCCTCTCGTTTACATGTCGCAGCGAAACCTTCCAAGGTCTTGCGCAGAAATTAATTTGGCCGTTCCAAAGAGATGGTTCGTCAAGCTCGCAGCTAGAATGGGTCGAAAATGCTTCGCTGCTGTTGACAAAAGTGCGGCAAAACGTTTCGCCTTCTGGTTCAGTGCCATCAACAACATGCATTGACGCTGTGCCAGACTTCACACTGACAGATTTTTCAAACTCAGATCATCCGTCTGTTTGATCTTCCGTGCCTCCTGCACCAAACTTGTTTGTCGCTAAAATCATACTAAACGTCGGAGTGGACTGGTTCTGACGCCTGCTTCTGTACCATCGTGATTTCTTTGCAGTCCGTGACGCTGACGGTGGGTGAGTGGTGCGACACGGAGGTTGCGATCAAGTACGGCCAGAAGATCGGCAACTACACGTGTGCGCGGAAGGTCACACAGGTCCTCGCAGACAAGTGAGCGACTCACTGCTTGTCAAACTGAAATTGCTCAATTTTCTCAGAAAGCCTTTTTTGGAGGCCAGTTCTTGAAAGACTTGGAGGTCGTTGCATTTGCTCTGTTCCGAGAGGCCTGTCGGAGTTCTTGACACGTTTTTCGTGTTCTTTGCGCGTAGATGCGACGTGATGACGGAGCCATGTCACCGGCTGCTGGACCTGACGGGACCGCTGCAGATCGGAGGCCTCCCGCACCTCAGCACTGAGTTCAAGGTGCAGAACAAGGACTTCGCCGGCTGCATCCGAAACGTCTACATCGACCAACAGCCCCTCGACCTCAACGATCACGTGTGGAACAACGGCACCGTCGAGGGGTGTCCGCAGAAACAGCAGTTCTGCTCGTCCGCGCCTTGCAAGAACGGCGGTTTGTGTCTTTGAAAGTTATTGTCATTGAGGAAAACCATTTCGCTTGAATTTCCTGTGGTTGGCGAATTGGGAAAAGCTGCCATCTGGTGGTCAAATTTGATTTGCTGGGAGAGCAACTCCGGACACTTTTGACGGTGTGCAAATTGCAGAGCAAAATCAAGATAATCACAAACGTGTGTTTCAGGCCGGTGTCTTCAAGGCTGGGGTTCCTACCAGTGCGAGTGTCCGAGCAGCTTCGGCGGGAAGGACTGTTCGCAGAACATCGAACCTCCGCGCCGCCTCAAGGGCAGCAGCTTCCTGCTCTACGACCTGTACAGCGCGACGCCGTGGACGGTGCAGCTGCCCTGGTACAACGGCGTCTCGTTCAGAACGAGGCAGGCGGCGGCGCCGCTCATGACCATCGAGTTCTCCAACAGCAACAGCCGCATCAGCATCGAGGTGAGCACCGTGTGTCTTCTTGTGTTGTGTTGAGGCCACGCCAAGTGACGCTCGCGTATTTCAAGCAGTTGCCGAAAATGGTCCATGTGAATGACTGAGCTCAAGCTTTGTACTTATTTCAGTTGAGGGACGGGTATGCGCAGTACATCTACCCACAAGGCGCCATCGCGCTGTCGCAGCGCCAAGTGAACGACGGCAGGTGGCACTACGTGGAGGCGCGCTGGCTTCAGGGCAAGATCGTCGTCACGCTTGACTACGGCCAGCTGAGCATCGAGGTGGCGGGCGATAATTGGGCCGTGGGGAACGTGGTGCGCAAGGTGTACGTGGGCGGCGTGCCGCGCAACGCCGGCTCCACCAGCCTCGTACTCAACGGACTCAAGGGCTGCGTCGAGGTGAGAAAGCACTTTGTCTCTTTGTGACAGAAACTTGCAATGACGCTTGGCTGCGAAAAGCGATTTCGTGTCTGGTGTGCAAGGCAAGTTGATCGTGTTTTGCAGAACGTGCGCGTGGGGAACAGCCCCGGCGCGCTGCTGGAGAATCCCCGCGAACACAACGTGGAGCCCGGCTGCGACCTGATCAACCCGTGCGACATCGATCCCTGCCCCGAACACTCCTTCTGCAACAACGAGTGGGGGAAACACAGCTGCACCTGTCAACCCGGCTACATCGGTCCGAGCTGCGACGCCATCTGTGAGAAGTGGAACCCGTGCGCGGAGGGCGCCACCTGTCAACCCGACGACTCCTCGGCTGGGTACACGTGTCAGTGCCCGCCGGGTCGGTCCGGCCTGTACTGCGAGCGGAAGCAGCAGGAGGCGTGTCCGCTGAGCTGGTGGGGTCATCCCATCTGTGGTCCGTGCAACTGCAACACGGAGAAGGGATTCGATCCGAGCTGCAACAAGACGACAGGCGAATGCGTCTGCAAGGTGAAAATCTCACCCCTCCATTGGACATGTTTTGAAGCTGTTGCAATTGATTCCATCGGAGCTGCTTCGTTTCCGAATTGATAACGCAATGTTCCGGTGGAACTGTTGCAGGAGGACCACTACCAGCCGGAAGACAGTGACACGTGCTTCCCGTGCGAGTGCTACTCGATCGGCTCGTTCCGCCGCACGTGCGACCCGCTGACGGGGCAGTGTCCGTGCCGCAGCGGCGTCATCGGGCGGCGCTGCGACGCCTGCTCCAGTCAGTTCGCCGAGGTGACGCTGCGGGGCTGCGAAGGTACGTGTGGCATCATTGTGCTTCTTCAACAGGCTATTTTGCAAGAAAGTCCATTGAAATAGAGTTTGTTCCTGGATACTGTTGTTGGTTGGGCGTCAGACAGGATCATCGCTCCCTTGCATGGTGGTCGTTGTCGTTTCAGTCCTCATTTCTTCGACGTCGTGCAAGAAGGGCGACGATGTCTCGTTCTGACTGATGACTTGTTTCTTCTCTTGCAGTCGTGTATGACTCTTGTCCGCGATCGTTTGAGAACGGAATGTGGTGGGACCGGACGCCGTTTGACCAGACTGCGATCCAGACGTGTCCGGAGGGCGTGGCGGGCAGCGCGGTGAGGGCGTGCTACGTGGACGGCTGGGGCGAGCCCGACATGTTCCACTGCACGTCGCAGCAGTTCTCCAGCCTCGCCGCCGAGGTGGCCAAGATCGAGGAGGACGGACTGCAACTCACCACGTTCGTCGCCAAGAACCTGATGACTCGCCTCGCGAGCGCCACCAACCGGACGGCGCGGCTGTACGGCGCCGATGTGAACGTGACGTACCGGGTGCTGAAGCACGTGCTCGACCACGAGGTGAAGCAGTCCGGACTCAACCTGACGCACACGCAGGACCGCAACTTTATCCAGGTGAGGACGCGACTTCTTTGTCATCAACTTCCTTTCTTGTAAGAAGATGCGCGACGGTCAGCAGTTTTCCAGAGTTGACAAGTCGGGTGGATTGATTTGCAGAACATGGTGAACTCGCTGGGCCGGGTCCTGGAGCCCGAGAACCTGGGCGCGTGGAAGCGGATCCAGGAGCAGCAGCCGGGCACCGTCGAGATCCTCCACCAGATGGAGCAGTACGCGACCGTGCTCGCGCACAACATGCTGCAGCTCTTCACGCAGCCGTTTGACGCCGTCAACGAGAACATCGGTGAGTCATGTAGATTTGAGGATCGCTGTGCAAGAGAATGCTTTCCTTTGCGATGAGCGCCAATGGAAAACACCTGATGTGAATGAGAGTTTGCAAAATTGCTTTCGTTTTCTTTTGCCAGTTCTTGGTTTGGACTACGTGATCAAGGACAACAGGAGTGAAGTCGGAATTCCCAAATACAACAACAAGGTGCTGAACGCGGCCATGTTCGACCGGGACACGCAGGTCTACCTGCCTCACTCGGTGCTGAGAGGACCGTCCATGGCGGGTGAGACCTTTGGCAGATTTTTTTTCTTCAACTGTGACGGACAATTCTGTACCTGCTAGTCACACGCATCTTGTGTGTTCTTTCGGTCGACGGCGGTATTCTCAAATTTGCTTCATTTTGTGTTGCAGATATGGTTGTGGAAATGGTTGAAGGCAAGAAGCCCAAGGCTGTGGTGGGATACGTCATGTACAAAACCATCGGCAATTTGCTTCCCACCAGATACGACCACACCGTGACGTGAGTACAATCAGAAAAAGAACGAATCATTCCAAACACAAAATGAAAGTCTGATTCTGGGTATCACACGGACTTTGGTGTGTCACAGCGTCCCTGAGTACGTGTTGACGAGCGTGAACACGCCGACATTCTCCCTCGCCGTCGTGGACGGAAACAAGACGATCCGCGGGCGCCTCAACTCGGACGTGCGACTCAGCTTCAAACAGATGGACGTGCAGAACCACTCGTCCCCGCAGTGCGTCTACTACAAGTTCAGCCACAAGGGGTGAGTCCAGCAACATTCCAACTTGCTTTCGCGCGCAAGAACGACAAGCAGTGATCAGATGAACTGTGTCCGTAGAAACTTGCTCAGGTTCCCTTGGACCAGCCTCCAGGCTTCACAGAATTTGACTTTGCTCAGAGTTCTTCCATTTTATGCCACAGGGACAACGTGACCGGTGGAGTGTGGTCGTCTGAGGGTTGTGAGCTGGCTGAGCGCAGAACAGACCAAAAGACCGGTCACGCGTTTGTCACGTGCACGTGCAACCACCTGTCCACGTTCGCTGTCATCATGGACAAGTCACCTATCGAGGTGTGTTTTCGTATTTTTGAGTAGTGACTGTGAAGTTCGGCTCTTTCACTGCTGGCATGAGAAAGAAGATCTCCCTGTGGCGTGTCGCACGCAAACACACACGCACACACACACACGCACACACACACACACTCACTCACTCACTCACTCACTCACTCACACACACACACACACACACACACACACACACACACCAGTGTGCGCCGATGAACACTTTCAAGTGGTGGGGGATATCCCTCTGCCTACAAAGTCTGATGTCCGAGTTCGTGTGTGTTTTCAGAGAGCGCAGGGCCTGGCGGTGTCGCTGCCCATCCTCACCTACGTGTTGGTGTCGGTGGCGCTGCTGTGCCTCGGCGTCGCGCTGCTCGTCTTCCTCTGCGTCAAGGGGCTGCACTCCAACTCCAACTCGATCCACATCAACCTCGTCTTCGTCATGTTCACCACCCTCCTCATCTTCCTCTGCGGCATCGACAAGGCCAGCAACGAGGTGAACAGAACTCCTGCTCTATTGGGAGTCTCCATTCAATGCTTTGCGAATCAGAGCTCTCGGCACGTTGTGTTTTGATCTCGGGAGCAAACACTTTTTGTGATGATTTTCAGTTGGCGTGCAAGTTGGTGGCGATCTTCCTGCACTACTTCTTCGTCTGCACCTTCACGTGGATGTTGGTCGAGACGATGCACCTCTACCGCATGATGACCGAGATCCGCAACATCAACCACGGCTCCATGAAGTTCTACTACCTCGTCGGATACGTGTTCCCCGGAATCATAGTCGGCCTCGCCGTCGGGCTGTACACGGACAGCTACGGAAACTCGCGCTTCTGCTGGCTGGAGACGAGCAACAAACTCATCTGGGGTTTGGCGGGTCCCATCACCTTCTTCATCGCGTTGAACATCGTGCTGTGCATTATGGCGGTGGCCGTGAGCTGCCGGGCCAAGGCGGGGGATCCCGACTTCTCGATCCTGCGCAGCGGGCTCAAGGCGGCCGTCGTGCTGCTGCCGCTGCTCGCCATGGCCTGGGTGTTCGGGCTGCTCGCCGTCAACGACGACGTGACGGCGTTCCACTACATCTTCGCCGTGTCGTGCCTCCTGCAGGGCGTCTTCGTCTTCCTCGCGCACGTCCTGCTCAACAAGAGGGTGAGGAGTCACTGCGGAGCTTTCCTCTAATGTGTTTTGTGATGTGACGAACGAAAGCCACGCAAAAGCCGCTCATGGTTTGACTGAAGTTTCTTGCATTGGCAGGTCCGTCGTGAGATCAAGTATTCTTGGTACACACTCAGCGGTCGCAAAGGTGACAACGAAAGTCTGCACGACCAGACGCGCACGTCGGTGAGTGTCGCGAGTTTTGCGCAAAACGGGATTGTGACGTCAAATTCTATGTTCACTTGCTGGTTTGCGTATACGTCCTGATTCGAGTGTTGCGTGTGTCTTTCAGACTCGGTCAGCGCTGGCCTATCACCACGATTCGTCGCTGGACGGCGGTCTCAACCGCATCAACGTGGGAATCTCGACCAACTCGACCACAAGTCAGTCGACAAGTAAGAGTAGCACAGGTACCCGCTTCCCGCATGTTTCTCTCACCGCGCTCACTGTCACACTGGCCTCCCAGTTTGAACCGATAGCTGTCTGCAGTTTGTGTGTTATCAAGCTGTTGTCACAAGTTTGAATCGACAGTTGTCACGCCATGACTTACAGCTGTTCAGTTGTGCTTGAAAAATTTCCAGCTTGGAGATGCATTTGTTGTATTTTGTCAACAATGCATGAACACTTGAAAATGTTGAGTGGCAAATTGTTTGTTTGATGTTGATTTCCCGTTTGGTTTGTTGGTCGCACAACAGTTGTGACATTGTGTTGCTTGAAAAAAATGTTTTCAGCGTTCCTTCGAAAATTACCTTGATTGAATTTTCATCTTGAGAAAAGTGCACACATTTTCCGTTTTGTCACGTGGATGATAGAATTAGTTGTGTTGTGGTGTCTTAGAGCGACGTTGTGTTTCAGGGATGTACCACCCGGAGGCGTACCTTCACTCGAGCCTGAGCACGTCCACCTCGGGTCAGGTTCCGTCTTTGCCTTACCACCCTCCCAGCGCCGGTATCCACCCGTACGGTTACGACTCCTCGCTGTTTCATGAGAAACCCGTAGAGGGTAAGCTGCTTTGTAAGGCATCGTGTATTTTATGCTTGTCGCGGAGGTCTATTTTGTGGATTTGGAGGACATGGTTGTTGTGATGGTCTTTTGGTCGGAGGTTGTGCTCAGTGCATGTCAGATATGGTCGGTGTGCTTGGGTTCCTTGTTGAACGTTTTAATCTGGATACGCAAAGTGCAACTTGGGTGCAGAAAACTTGCTGTTCGGTTTTGCCCGTTTTGCGCGGTGCTCCTGACCTGTGAGTTGAACTGGTCTTGTTTTTGCGCAGACCCGGACACGGGTGAGAAGCGGCGGCGGCGGAAGCATCGCGCCGGCGCCGAGTCAGACTCGGACAGCGAGCTGTCCGCGGGCGACGCCGGCGACGCCGACGGCGGTATGGACCTGGCGTCCAGCCACTCATCCGACGATGACGACGACGAGTATCGCTGGTCACACGCGCCCAAGCACAAAGTACTTGGTACGTAGTTGTGTGCAGTGGACTTGTTATACCTCACCTTATCTCGACTGTAACTTGGCAAGATGTGATTCATATTCTCAAAGTATTGTCTGATTGCACCTTGTGAAAATCGTCGCTTCTGTTTTTGCAAGTGATCGTCAGTTCAATCAGTCCGTGTGGATGTTTTCGTGATTTTGCTGATTTCATAAGAAGCCCAAGTGTACCACCTGTTATGTACTTCTGAAGTGTCTTCGGTTCTGATTGTCGTGACCAGCCTTGATTTTGCTTGTCCTGACGGTTGCAGATAGAGTTAAGAAGCAGAGCTTACCAGATCGGCATTCCCACAAAACGCCCATTGTGCTCAATGCACCCTCCGGTACGTGTCTGGTTGTTCATCATGAAGTCCATACCAATTGTTGTCGTCTCAGTGTGTGCTGATCATTTGTGGTCACTTCATGTTGTGGGTAAATGTGGCAAGTCAAACAACTTTGAATTTTTGTTTTCTCCTCAAATCAAGTGCGTTAGCAAATAATTCGTTCGTATAATCAACTGGTTGATTTGATTTTCCATTGTGAAAGTAAGATTTGCATTGGAGTCTGAATTATTTGATTTTTGGTCAAAGACCGCAAATTTGATTTTTGATCTAAGTTGATCACAAGCGTATATGAGTTTGATCTAAACTTGTCTGCAGTGCATGAGAGTGTTGCGTGTTTCGTTTCTAGCGCCTCCCCCCTCCTATGGCCTGGTGACGGGCAACCACTGGCCTGGAGAGGGCCTCTCCACCACCACAGCGGGCAGTGACACCGAGGTCAAAGGTCACAACCCGCTCAAGGTCATCGGCAACGGTGACCCGCCCAAATCCATTCTCTACGACCGCAACTCGCCCAGAGGGTCGCCCAAAGTCCCTGACCTCCCGCCCAAGCCAGAGGTCCGCTTCAATCTAAGTCACACCCACCTCCGCCCTGGGTCTGGGTCACCCAGAGGTCAGCAGGGGTCACCCTCCGGGTCGCAGCACAGCTCGCCCGACCCCATCAAGTCTGCAGACATAGACTTGAACGTGTACGATAGTCTTCCTCGCCACAATCTGCTGCCAGGTAAACACCACCTCGACACATCATGAATTTCGTCCCTTCAAAGTCAAAAGAAACAACTTTGTAAAAGTACATGTGAAACGACTTGAAATAATGGTTGATCAGTTGAAAGTGCAAAAGTGTGTTGTTGACTTGTCATTTAACACAACGAATACTTTGGTGTTCACTTATCAGTTGTGACACTGAACTGTGGAACAGAGAAGGGTCGCTCACGGAGATATACCAAATAATCTGTTTGGCAGACGTTCTGCAGCTGCATTATTGGTCGCTCACTGAGAAGCCAAGTCTCAACGTTTGAGTTTTGTGTCCCACAGAGAAGCTGCGGCCCCCGGAGCGCGTGGACAGCCTGCCGCCGGCGCGCGACCCCCGCATGACGGTGCAGGTGCTCACCCACAACGGCAGCTTCTCCGAAACCTCCGAGTGAGTAGCGCTGCAGACTCAGATCACCGTTGCCAACCTCCTGCCGTATTGTTGAAAGAACAAAAATCAATTTGTTCAACGGAAGAATAATTACTGCATGATTTGAAGCATGATTTTGCCGTGAAAAAATTAATGACTTACAAATTGAGAGTTGCGAAGTGAAGCAGGAGTGAAACAAGTTTTTAAGGTGTAGAACTGTGTGTAAGGGTGACGGTTCTTTTCATGGGCTTCTCACCGTGGAAGCTGATTTCACATTCGCAACAAAAAAACTGCCTGGCAAAATATTGGGCAGCTCAAATTACTTCCGCTTCCACTGTGAACACAGCTTTCAAATCAACGGTGACCAACTTGAGAACAGCGATCAGAACTTCACTTCTGATCGGCCATTGACGAACGACGTTGGCAGCGTTTGCCTTCAAGAGAATGGAGACCTATTTTCCCTTCCTTCCCCTTGCAGAGTCCATGTGTAGGATTGGCTGCAAGCTTGTGAATAAAACTTACATTCCAAACATAGGTATGTGAATTTTAATGAGACAAAGCTGTTCAGGCTTTGAAAGTCTATTCGGTCGTGCTTTCTTGGCAAAAGCTATCTGTCCGTGAGTCTCTCACTTGCTCTCATTCCTGAAGTGTGCTCCTCCTTTCAATTTTTGAGATGTTGCCACCTTCGTCTACTTTTGTTTGTGTTTGGTTTGCCATTTTTAGTGTTTTCGTTTGAATCTGCAAATGTTCTCTATCAGTGCTGTTTTGGGTGACTTCAATTTTCCAGACAAACGGCTTCTTTCTGGTTTTACTGGTTTACGCGAACGTGATCGCGTCCGCGTCACACGTCTTTCTGTGTCTCTTCTTGACTTAAAAAAATCCCCTCCCGTGGTGCAAAAGAGGTGATAAGTTTTGTACTGGACGCACATGACAAACTCGACAGTGCAGTTCTACGCTCGAACTTTTCGAAGTACATGAGTGTGTGTCTTTGTCTTTCAACAAAAAGAAACCAAGTCAACATAAAATTTGCATGCATGTTGGTAAATGTGAACTGAAGTGAATGTGCTGTGCACGAAGTGACTTTTGACAACTCGTCAGACGAGGTTTTGTTGACCAAGGTCAAGCAAAAACTGCACGTACATGAGGTGGTGCAGTTTTCTGGAAAAAATTTTTTATCGTGAAATCACTGACGCATTCTTTTTTCTGAACATCCAGATGGTCGTGCGAGTCAGAGTCCGACTCCGACCTGGACGAGGACTGGGAGAAGCTGGCGATGGAGAAGGCGCGCGGCGTCCCGGGCGGCGCGCCCCGCTCCAGTGCGCACGCGCAAACAGCGCCCCGGAACAGTGACAGAGACGCTCAAACTGTGGGCGACGAGAAAACTTCTCAATGCACTGACAGTGACGGGTCCGGTAAATCTTCCCCCAGAACTGGCAGTCATGACAGAAGGAAGGAGACTGGAGGGAAGAAAAACCGGTACTCTGTCATTGAGGAAGAGCCTCAGAAGGAAGAGGAGGAAGATGAACAAGACGCAAAGGAGACTGATCCACTCAACCCTTCATGACTGTGATGATATTTCTGCAGTGAGACCTGTGTCGTGCAGAAACAATGCCATCAAACATTTCTCCGCTCCAGACAACTGAATATGAGCGAGCAAAACCACAATATTTTTTGCCGCTGCATGGATGTGAAAACTACGTGTCAAGTAAAAACACAGGTTACCACGGCAGATTCAAAAAGGGAACGAGTACACAGTCCACCAAGAGGGCTAAAAAGTTTGACTTTGCTTTTTTGGATTTTTTTACTGCAATTTTTATGAGGATTTTATCAATTGATGCATTTCAAATGAGCTGGAGTTTTGTTTCGTCGTGTTTCTTTTTTTTTTTTGGGGGGGGGGGGGTGGAGCGGGCTCGTTGGGAACAATGATTCAGGGACATGTTTGCCATGAAACCTTGCATCAAAATTTGCATGCCAGTGCAAATGTGCCTCATGAGCTGCTCATTCCAGAACATTTTGAGAGGAGTGAAATATTTTATTTGTTCTTTGGAAGGAATTGCCCAACAACAAGGGAGCCTGTTGTGGCAGTGAAGTTGCTGATTACATTTCTCAGGTGCTGATTGTGTGACGTGTCGCTCAAACAACACTCAACCGAACGAACCTGAACGAGAAAAGGAACCAAGTTCCGTGACGGATTCGTTCTGCTGTATTCGCGCAACGCAACTTGTCTGAAAAACGTCGACTGCAAATGGCGAAATGAACGATGGTGATGTCATGTTTGTTGGAAGTGAGCGTGTTTTGTACAGTGTTTTTTCATCGTTTTGTACAGAAATTTTGGCGTGCGTGAAGTGTGCTCGCCTGTGGTCCAGTGGCGCTGTGCTTCAGCTGGTTTCGATGGAGGTGTGGCTGTTTTGTTGTTCAAGCGAGTCTGGATTCAAATTCTTTTGTCAACGAAAGCTCAAGGTTTGCTTTGTTGATCGCGTGACATGAGAATTTGGGAAGCTTCTCGAGCAAAATTGAGTGTGGAAAAAACTTTCTTGTACGATTTTGCTGTTGGTGAAACCAGGATTCCACAACAGCCATTCTTCTGTTGGTAACTTTTTTGGTGTTCGACGCTTTAAGTGGTTACAAACGTACGCGCAGTTGAATTGCCAGGTGTTTTTGACGTTTACACACCTTTTATGCTGTAACAAATTTTCTTAAAATAATTTTATAATAAATCGGAAAACATTGAAGTTGGTGACATTTATTTACAGAATGTTTCACAAGCTCAGAATTTTAATATCCACCACTTCAAACACATTTGCTGTCACCATCGCTTCGACGACACTTTTACCAGATCAACCCATTGTGCGGTTGTCCAGTCTGCACTTCTCCACGAATTGTTCCAGACGGTCCTGTTGGCGTCATCAGTGAGGTGCGTCCACCACAACTACTCAGTTCAGTTTCAAATCGTTCCACACACAGTCCGTCCTCTCACAACCGCAGCCAGTACATCCCGGATCGGGTTCTGTTGTACTCTGGCAACTGCTCCACTGGTCCTGCAAAACAAATATTTCAATGTCACGTGTAAATCTGCAATCACTGCTTCCGTTCCTACGCTGGATAAATGGGGCCACAACAAGGAACACGATTGACACTTACCGACGGCAGCCACCGCGGGGCACTTGTCGTAGATGTACTTGGTGCAAACATCGCGAATCGTCTGCGAATCAATGGCCTGAAACAAAAGGTCTTTCACTGTTACTTCTAGTTTCTTGTGTCCGACAAGCAGCAACTTTGAAATGGCGACATTTCAGCACACAGCAGTGAAACTGCACAAGGATCCACTCACATCAATCCTCATGTTCATCTCTTTCATCGAAATTCGGCGCCCGTAGCACAGCATGTGCCTGGAAAACAATTCATCAGATTGATCACAAGGCTCTGACGGAAGTCAACTGCTCAAAGGATCCTGGAGACTGCGCGCACGTACCTCCCGATCTCCTCGCACACCTGCGACGTCCCGTCCAGCTGCATCAGCATGTTCGTCTTCAACTGGTTCTTCGCGCGTTCCACTTCAAAGTCTGTCACACTCGTGCACATTCGCATCCTGCAAGCAAGCCGTGCAGTTCGTAGATCTGCTTCGCAAGACAATGCCACCTGCAGGTTTCTCGTGCTCGTCAAACCGTAACAAAGAACACACTGTCACCATCCAACAACAAGTTTGTCGCAGAACGATTGTGTACCCACCATTCCCTCTGCAGATTGTACAACATGTCGTCGATCTTCATCCGGTCACACACGAAGTAGCAGCCCCACAGCCCAGTGTCCGAGTAACCCGTGTTGAACGACTACAACAAGAGAAGCAGTGCTCAAGGCAACTACGGGTGCGATGTCCCTGGTGTGTGGGTGGATTACCTGCATGGGGAGGGGTTGCCCATACCAGTGGCAGACCTCGCACACCAATTTTCCAATAAAAAAAAGCAATTTTTGAAGAAAAAAAAAGCGCTTTTTGAAGAAAAAAAAGCACTTTTTGTGGGGCTTTCTGTCATATATTCTGGTTTGAAATCAAGTCTTGTTTCAATGACCTTTCTCTAATTGTAGCTAAAATGTAATATATTTGTACTATTCTCTAATTATGGCTAAAATATAATATATTTCTGCATACATTCTACAATTTTCATCTTCACTCAACTCACCAGTTCTCACTACTGTTGCTCATCTTCTGGTGTTTGCCAGTTCAACAGCAATCAATAATGCTCTCTAAATTTTTTGGCTG
>JAAUXT010035191.1_pt1 | contig 31544 bp, 33 predicted proteins | sample 7278171 | NCBI WGS metagenome assembly JAAUXT01 (sample SAMN14350112, study PRJNA611818) | marine sediment metagenome | isolation source: surface marine sediment (1.8m) | place: French Polynesia: Moorea | collected 2018-08
GAACAAATAGAACACTTTCAAACTCGCATTCACACATTTTGCCTCTTGATGCCTGTAGGTGATTTTCACCACCATACATTATACAATGTATGGTTCAAATCACCTAAAAATTGAAACCTTTGAACAAAGCTTTACGTGAAGGGCAACCAACCAAGAAATTGTCCTGGCATTTTTTCGGCAAAATTGCGAGCAGCGCAAATCAAACTTCAGGTCTGACGTTAAAATTTGCTTTTCCCGAAACTTTGACAGAATGCTCAGAGTCATTCAGGTGACATCTTCTCAGAAATATTTGAGAAACGTTCATGGCGTGAACACCACAGAAGTCAAAGGCCAGAACCCTCGACGTCCTCGAATTGAAATCCCACAGAACTGAACACAACAGGAACATCTCCAGTTTCGCAGTGTCACCCGGATTCTCCGCTCCAGTGAACAGAAACATTGCTCACAGGAACTGGGACAAGGTCTGATGACGGCCGCTTTTGGCAACACGAGGCATCACACAAGGAGCACCTCGCGGGCCGTTCCACGTCTCAGACGCGTGGGCTCAACCTAAACGAACGCTGATACAGACGCCTTGGAGCTGTCATTTTGAACTTGCTTGTTTGTTTGCGCTGTTTACCAAAAAAGTCACATCCACGTGCAACAAGCACCCTTCAAAAATTTTTGATGACATTGCTTGGTTTCTCAAACCAATGGAAACCAAATCTTTGATTGGGTTCCAAAGTTGGGTTCTCTGAGACCTGTGCTTGTACTGTTGTGCTGAATGAAACATTTGAGGTTCAACTGGTGATTTTTGTGCGTCATTCTCTGCATTCCGCCATCAAAGTCTTACAGCAGAGGCTCGCTCTCTTCACACCCACTCTCCACAGAGAGTTGCTCAGTCATAGAAAGCATTGAGCCACAAAAATTGAACTCGTGAACGCCATCAAACACGAACGCTTTGGAAACTGAGCGTGCACCAATGTGTGCACGTTGATGACAAATTCGTACTCCGTGAAGATCGTCCTCACCGCAGCGAGAGGTTGATGCAAGAACAATTGGACAACGCGACAAAATCACCAGGTTTGCGAAAAATCGTGTTTTTATGATTCAATCGTTCTCCGATGAATTGCACTGGTCTGATTTCTTGCCGTCCAAGACACACGTCCAAAGCTCGTACGTGAAGGTTCCATAAATGTAGAACATTCCACACACAAGGACACTCAGAATAAAAGGAGTATTCCCTGTTCAAGAGCACAAGCACAACACGCGTGTCAGAACTTCTGGTACACTGGGGTCATTGTGTGTGTAAGGTATCACCTTTTGATGCATGGGAGAAATTAAAACAGCCCAGAGATTGAACCCTGAATCCTTTCATGATTGTTGTCTTGCCTGCACTGAACAGTGCAGTGATTGTGTGATAACGGTGCGCTGTCGGGAGATCGGACCAAACAGATACTTCATTGGAAATGAGATCCGGGGAGGCAAGTACACTCAGCGAGTCCCTGTCAACCAGATTCAATTCACTTGATTGGGATGTGCGAACGATGGTAAAACAAACCAGCACTGAATGGTTCTCTTTGAGAAAAGTAATCAAAAGTCTACGAGTATCTCAGCAGCAACGAGCACAGCGCGGTCTTGGACTTGTGTTGAATGTGTTCAACAGTAATTCTATTGAGTGTCAAGGTTACACAAGCACACACACACCAAGGGATTCAGTCTCAGTGTCAGTTCAGGGCTGCTGCAGCACGGTCTGGTGCAGAATTATGAATGTTCATGGACACTTTCCTTCATTGGTCTCAAAATTTCGTTGGAATCACAGCCATTTCGAGTCACTTCCCAGAGAGATGCGAGGAAGTGAAAAGAGTCAGTCCCCCTGTTTGCTCTATCCACGGTTGAAATCAACGTTCGCCTAGCGTTCACGTGGATCCATTCAGGTCACCCAGAGGCAATTCGCTGAATGAACAGTCTTGGCAACAGGACTCCACTTGAATTATTCCGCGTTGTTTGTTTTTTGGGTGGTGATGCACATGCGTGCAGAGTTTTCAATGTCTCATATTTTCTGCTTGGAGACACATTCTCTCATCGTTAGCGACGTTCACGGTATATTTGGGGAGAAGATACGTAAGAGGAGGCCAGGAAGATCTTGGTCTTTGAGAGACCTGTTTCTTGCTTTGGTTGGGTTCTTGCCGGTCGACCAAGCAACATCTGCCAATATCCAGAACCAAATGTGAAAAAGAGATCAAGCGCAACTTGTGCCCGGTTGAATGGTTGCCCTTCAATCAATGTGAAACAAACATTGAAGATGTTTGGGCCACACCAAAAAGAGATTTTTGACAATAGCGCTCATATGCTTCCGTGTTTGGTGGTGTTTAGTCTCGGATACACCGGTCACAAAACAGGTACAAGAAAGCAACTGGCTGAAAGTTCCGTCGCTCCACGGTCCGTGTATTTTGTTGGAGCTGATCTCACGCGACCCCACTTTTTTCTGGTTCGAGGCGCATTTCCTATTTAGCAGAGCTCTGCATATTTCAAGACGTCCAATCAAAGGCGTCTGCGTTTGAGAACGCCAGGAGAGGGAGATCATATTTGACGTCATCAAGATCATTCTCGCGGCAATAGTCAGTACTGAGCGCTACCCTCCGATGTGTTTCCCCCTTTGATTCGAAAGGATTCTTCATCCACAGCACCCTGATGTCATTCGTGTGTTTCATTCTCCTCTCTTTTTTGCTACAGAGTTCTGGAAATTGTTTTGTTACGAACCAGTTTCTAAAGGCTCCTTTGTGTATCACCATCAGCACGCAGTCCACAACGTCAACACCGAACTCATGGTTCCAGTCACTGGCTGGAACTCGCAGGACAGGGGTATTGGACCTGTAGTGGATGAGGGCCCCCAGGCTGTCGGGCTTCTCTTGCAAGGTTTTGCAGATGGGATGGCAGTGGGTTTGAACCTGGCGATTGACTCGCCTGAAGTGTCTCACTTCACTCCAGAAGTCTTCTGGCTGTTCTGCTATCTGGTGCCACAGCGACTGGTTGAAGTGGTGAAACATGGCATATTCCGCCGGCTGCAAAGAGAACAGTTCAAAGAACATTTGTCCGTCACGGAGCGCAGGTATGAGTATTTTCTCAGCCTCACTTGAAAGACGGTTTCTCCGATTCCATTGCAAGACCATCTGCATCCACTTGTCATCACTTGCTGATTTGAAGCTGCGAAAATCTTACCATCAGTCTCCGATGTCGCTCAAACCAGTCCTCATCAGGATGCCAATTGTATTGTCCAACTTTCAACTTCTGGTGCAGAATATCTTGAAAATCCCAGCAAAACTTCCTTCTCATCAGAACCAAAGATTCACTGAAATACTCAGTGATGAGCACAAATCGAAATAACCTGTTCAGAAAATTATTGAGGAAAGCTAAAGTTTTCTCAGAGTCGTTCTCAATGATTCGTGGTACTTTCACGGTCTCGGCTCCCAAGTCCAGATAATTGTCTCTCTCGGCTTCAATCTGCAATCTGTCGTGGAACTGACGGACAGACTTTCGCTTTTCGGCTAATCTGAGGTACGTTTCAACGGGATGTTCTGTCATCGTGTTTTCTTTGTGCCTGCGGGAAAGGAGAAAGAAGGAACTTGTATCGTGCGCAATGTGGCCAATTGTCTTTGCCAAAATCAACCGATCTCTGCAGGCACATGAACTCACTGGTCGTGGAGATCCGACATGAGTCGGTGAAGCGGATGTCTGAGGGACGTGACGAGGACTGCGCCCGGGGCCAGAGAGGCCTGCAGGAACTCGTCGTCGAACTTGATGCGCTCCATGACCTAAAGTGAGGTCCTCCGTTGAGCAACAACGCCGAGATCAGAGATAAAATCTTGTGTTTGGTTGCTTCTTCCATTTTGAAGAAACTCACCATGTTGAAGCGAAGTTCTGCTGCTCGTTCAAAACCTTCGAAGGTGTGGAGTGCGTGAAGCCCGTCTGTGTACGTCAGCACAGTCAGGTTCTGCCTCAACGCGACTCTGGAATCAAAACACAACTGGTTTTTGTTTTCGAAAAGGAAATTGTCCCGATACTGTCCTCCCCGTGGAATAATATCTTCCAAAAAAGGTAAACGCAGTAGCTTCTTATCCACAAGATGCAATCACTGCTCATCGTCGTTGGCACCAGTCAAGGACGATCCCCTCCAGCAGGTCTGCCTGAAGAATACCTGTACATGATGTTGGTGATGGTGCTCGAGCCAGTCCTGCGCGTGTTGATGAAGCCGACGTTGCGCGCCCTGCTGCAGGAACGGCTGTTTCTCCGAGGAAGGTTGACATCAATGTGGGACACATCCTTCAGTTTCGCAAACGGAGACAATTCGAGACTCGCCTTGGGACGAGAGATGGTGTACAGTTCAACCAAAATCCACAGGACAGCCACGCAGCAGAAAAAGTTGCTATTGAAGAGCGCGCGAGAAATCTGCGATCATAAAAGTTGTAAAATCATCAGCATCTTTGACCGGTTGAATGGCTTGATGTTGGTACAGGAGCATTCCGCTCTGATCACACATACTCGACTTACGGTGGATAGCAAAAGCTTGCTTCGTGATCTGTCTGTCATCCTTGTGATTGTAGAGATCTGTGAAGTCCATGTTCGTAAATCTGAAGTTGGGCAAGGTATCCCTTGTCAAAACTTGACACTTGGACTTCAAAAACCCGTCCTGGATGGGTTTGCTTAATTGTATTGCTTGACATTCTCCCCGGTTTCCTTGTCTCCCACCAGGAGAAGAAACGTCTTGTTCTTCACTTGCAGGTTGCTGATTTGGACGGCGTACGAACAAACACAGGTGTTTACTTCGTTGTGTGCTTGTTCTTGTTTGCATGTCATCATCAAACAAAGAGGCTGGTGGCAATTGGGGTGCATCTTAACACTAGACGTGCTACGAGCTCCTATAGAAGCTCAGCGCATCTTGTAATTAACGAAGACTTTAGTCATGCAGTGAGGCAACGGAGGATGGGCCTGATTTTTTGTGCGCGTGTGGACAGAGCGAACATTTTTCAGGAGCAAATGAAGAAAGGACGAGTGTGACATGGCATTTGTCCGACTGAACGGTTTGTACGATGTCTCTTGATCAAGTTGCCAGTTTCTTGCACTCCACCCATGCTTTTGAGGAGTTCCTGTGCGTCCAGCAACTTCAGAACACAACCAACCCTTCATATTACCTTGTTATGGCTGACAACAGCAGAGAGTGAGCATGCATGGGCCCACCGAAATGTTACAGGCGTGTAGAATTAACCTGACTCGATTGACTCACGAACAGTACACACTGTTTCCAACGTGTTGTGTGGTCTCATCGGAAGTCTCAATCCGAAGTCATTGAAAAAGCCCACGCACAGAAACTGCTTCGTCAGATGCACCCAAGAATTGAAGAAAACTGCGACGGACGGAAGAACCAGAAATTGAAAAGCATTTCTTGCATCTGGAGGACATTTACTCGTCGTAGTCAGACGGGTATTCCTTTCCTCACAGGTTGAGAAAGTCTTTGACAGGGAGTGGACATTATGTTCAGGAGGAGATTTGCCAGACAGCTTTGGCGTGTTGCTTGTAAATTGTGAACATCAGGTCCAAGGGAACCTGTTCACCACCACGTGTGGTTTGGAACCGGAGGATTTTTGTCTTCATGAATTGTCCCTTATTTTCCAACAACCCTCATATTTGGTGGCACGGAGTTACAAGAACGACGTTACTGTCATTTTGAGCAAAAAAGAAAACTTTTTTCAGGCATGCAGAAACTCCGCACTGCTGCTGTGTGTGTTCTCCTCATGTTGGCCTTCGCCTTTGTTCATCGCCGGTGGAGCTCCACATCCAAACTGGTGCTGAAGGAGGTGGGTCCGTCTCGATTTCCGCACTGTGGCGAGCTATGCCAACACATTGAATTCTGCAGCACGAACTTGACAGTTTTGTCAAGCTTTCCTTGATTTTCCTTGGTTTTGACTGTCCCCACACAGTCGTTGAAAGATTAAATCAAGCGCCAGAGGTCCCTTGTGGATTCTTTGGACCAACTTCCTGTTTGAATTAACCTGCGAATCTGGACATTTTTTATCCTCGTGGATACTTTGTTGACCACTCCCGCCCCCAGTGTGAATCATACAAGCAGGATGAAAAACGTTTTCAGAAAGACACATCTTCAGCAGGACTCCCAAAACAAAATCCAGAATGCATCCCGGTTACCAACGTCGCTTACATAAAAACCCGGAAAACTGGATCCAGTACCATCACCAACATATTCTATAGGTACCCATCCCTGGAAGATTCGACTCACGAAAACGCAAGATATTTTTGTCTTTTTGTCTTGTCGGCGAACAAAGGCATTTGCGATTCACCATGCCCATTCAGTGTGGAAATTGTGACCCAAACGATAGTTGCCAAATTGCAGATTTGCCCTGAAACATGGCGTGAAAGTTCAGATTTTCGCTGACCCAAGGACACCCATTCACAAGTACCTGAAACAACGGGCGGGCGACAAAGATTTCAACATGGTAAGCAGGTTCCAGTTCTTGAATGTGTGGTGCATGTGTACGAGAGAGAGTCAAGAAGACCCAGGCTCCCTCAGAAAAAATGCGAAGAAAGCCACAGCATGACATGCGGCACTTCTTGTGAGGTCTTCGGTGAAGAACGAGTCCTGAAATTCAAAATGGGTGTTCACCTGGAAATGTTTGAAAAGTGCCTCCACCTCCGACTTCGCTCTTTTTGTGAGGAATGTGTGTTCACAAATGCACGAGTGGCTTTGGGACCACGAGGTTCCTTGAGACCCTCAACCGTCCGAGAATAACTCCACCTTTGAAGTTGCAAGGTTTGCTGATGTTGTGCAGAGTGCATTTGTTTCAGCTGATGGAACACGTTTTCTACGATGATGCCCAGGTGCACGAGTCCATGCTTGATGGTGTGGTTTTCACAACCTCAGTTCGGCACCCACTTGGACAACTTACGTCCAACTTTCATTACCGGAAAGCTCAAAAAGAGAGCAAGCACACTGGAACTTATTTTGTTGAAAGGTTGGAGAAAAGATACAAAAACTTGAAAACTGTGAATTTCAGTGAAGAGGGGATGAAATATCTTTACTTGCCCAAGAATATTAGCACAAACACTATGGCTGCCTTTGTCAAAGGAAAACTTGACAAATTCTTCCAATTTGTGATGATAACAGAACATTTTGATGAATCTCTTGTCCTCTTTCGAAGAAAATTTTGTTGGGAATTGAAAGACTTGTTGTACATCCCTTTGAAAGTTGGGAAGTATCACCACACAGGAAACAAACTGAGAGGCAAAATTCCTCGAAGAAAGCTTACAAAACATATGGTGAGTGTTTTGGTGCACAGGGTTCACTTGACAATGTAGGAGTAGGTAGCAATACCTCAAACAGAAAGATAAAGTTGAATCATATTTTCATTGCAGCCTGGTGAGATTTTCATGTTCCAGCATTTTAATTCCTCTCTATGGCAGCAAATATCCTCTCAATATGAAGATTTTTGGGCAGAACTTCATTTCTTTAGGATGGTGAACAGCAAAGTTGGTCATTTCTGTAAACCCATTATGAGTTTAATAAAATCTAATGTGACAGATACAGACATGATATCTTGGCTCAGTAGGCTAGAAATACAGCATTCACCATGGAACCAGCAATTCTCAGTCACCACCTATGACTGCTTACTCATGGTCATCCATGAAGAAGTGTTCAGGTGAGGGGTTTTTCAAAAGATGACAAAGATCCTTATGCAGTTTGTTCTGCATTGATTCAGCTTTGTGATCCTGAACAAATACAGCCAGGAAAAGACTTGCACTGTGAAAAACAGTTTGAAACACACTGGGCTGAAGGTAAAAAATAATTGCCAAATTTACCCAGTCTAACCCTTTCAAGTCCTTTTTATTCTTCTTGACACAGCAGCAAGATAGAGCTCACCAAAAAGTGTTCATCACACACACACCAAACCTTGATGTTCTGCTGTCTTTTCACAGAAACTGGTTTGCTGTGAGGCAGTTTCCAGAAATTTGCACATCCAGTCACAGAAGATTTAAATTCAAAATAGGGATAAGAAGACTGAGAATCGCCCATGTGAAAAATGGAAAACCACAGATAATTCTTCATCCAGCATTTTGTGAACTGGATGGATCACTCCCGTTCAACCCTCCTGCAGAGATACTTTCTCACAAGAAAGCTTTTGATGTGGGTCCATTTTGAACATGGACATCTTTCGTGTACCAAACAGTTCATAAATTTTGTTTTTGTTGGTGTGAAAACAGGTACACACACTTCAACACGGCAACCTGCGGTTGTCTTTTGCTGTCACCTTTTTCTTCGGGCGGGATCATGCATAATTTCTTTTGTGAGTCTGTAATCCTGACCAAAATACACCAACTGCACAATGCAAATCAAGTTTCAAGTTTTGAAGATTGTTCTCCTGATCACGTTTTCACGAATCTGTGTTGAAAAATGACTTATTGCACTGTTTTTGGATGCACATATACCAAATCCAACTGACTTTGGTGAGGTACCACACAGGCACAAACCGAACAAAAAGTCAATTCGAAAGACGCGAAATTCCGAAATAAAGTCAACAAATCTTGAGACCGACAAACAATGATGTGAACAACTCCACAAAAAGAACAGACGCAGTGCCAAAAGTTCGTCCAGCTTGTTCCTGATTAAATCCAATGGAGATTTCCAGGACGCATTCATACTTTCTCTGTCCACAAGTGCATGTCCCTGTGCGTGTTTCTTCCTGCTGCCCATCAAGGAACCCTTTGTCAGTCTGAAGGAAAGATGTCGCGCCAGGAAATGACCTACCCACAGACACATGTGCACAACACAGCTCTGAAGGCCGCTCTCTGGCACAGGAAGGATTCTCTTATTCAATCAGAGAGAACTGGCAACTGCTGAACTGTGATGTAGAAACAGCTCTTTACACAAATTTGAGTGGTTCTATGGGGATTGTTTTGGCTGAAACCCCACTTGGTAACTTCCACACAGATCTTGAAACAGATTTGCACCAAGTGTCCCCTGGAACCAATGAGGCCAAAATCAAAACCAGGCTACTGGATCCATCACAAATTCCAAACACATTCTGTGATTCAATTTTCAAGCATACAATCCATCAAATGAGTTTATGAGTTTTCCACACGCTTGGAGCGTTTCAACTAACAAGCGCAAACCTTCAGTAATGAAGAAATAATGCAGAAAAATGGCACTCAAAAGTTCTATACGAGGAGTTTTTGCCTGAATAGGGTTCACGAAGTTGTCACCTATCTGTTCAATGAAAATTCACAATGTTTTAGGATCTGATCTCAGTCTTGAGAGAGTATGCGGGCCTTTGCTGAATTTCTCGTATTCCAAATGCATGATTTCAGGAGCACCAGACCCCCTCCAGCCGATAAAGGGAATTTTCCATTTCTGGCACAGGCTTGCAAGTGTTTTCATTTCTTTCAGCTGATGGAGCATGTTTTCTACGACGATCCCTGTGTCCACGAGTCCATGGTTGACGATACGGTCAACACAACATCAGTTCGGCACCCACTTGGACAACTGACATCCCAATTCCATTACTCCAAAGCGAAGTATGGGCACAAATCAAAATCCCAGATTATAGCAAGATTGGAAAAAAGATACCAGAACTTGGAAGCTGTGAATTTCAGTGAAGAGGGAATGAAATATCTTTACTTGCCCAAGAACATCAGCACAAATGCAACAGCTACATTTCTGAAAGAAAAGCTTGAAAAATTGTTCAAACTTGTGATGATCACTGAACATTTTGATGAGTCCCTGATACTTTTAAGAAAGACACTTTGCTGGGAATTGAAAGACTTGTTGTACGTCCCCTTGAAAGTGGGAATTTATCACCAAACAGGAAATGAACTGAGAGGCAAAATTGCACAAACAAGGCTGGAAGAACAAACGGTGAGCAAAGGAAGAAACCACTTGAAAATATTCCATTGTACAAGCAGCAACACCAGTGTACGAGTGTTCAACTCTACCGCCAATTGCTCAAGTGATTTTCTTTGCAGCCTGGTGAGATTTTGATGTTCCAGCATTTCAACTCATCTCTGTGGCAACAAATCTCCCACCACGATGACTTTTGGAAAGAACTTCAGCACTTCAGGATGGTGAACACAAAAGTCCAGCACTTCTGTGAACCTACACACAAGTTTCTGAAATTCAACATCACAGAAATAAAATCCTGGCTCAGAAAGAATATGAAGGAGTTGGAAATACAGCATTCACCCTGGAACAAAAAAATTTCAGTCACCACCTATGACTGCATTCTAATGGTTGTTCACAAAACAGTGTTCAGGTGAGATCTAATTGTCACAAGATCAAAGCAAAATGTGTTATTCTCGTTGGATCAGTGACCTCTATCCCCTTCGACCAAACATTTCTTTCGTTATCCTTTGTTTTGTTTGCAGAAACTGGTTTGCTGTGAGACAGTTTCCAGAACTGTGTACACCCAGTCACAAAGAGTCAAAACACAACGTTCATGTGAGGAAACTAGTGGTCACAAATGCGCAATCTGGCAACCCAAAGATCTTTCTTCATCCAGAGTATTGTGAACTGGACGGAACCCTCCAACACAATCCTCCTGTTGAGGTTTTGAAGCACAAATCCGCTTATGATCTGGGTCCATTTTGAACACAGTTCGAGCACCAGCTGAGTGCCAGGATAGTCTTCGTCCCAACATCTTTGCCCCAAAGAACGTCTTCGCCTCAAATCAACTTGATTTGTTGCGTTATCCTCGAAAGCCAGTGTTGGTCAACAAGAACACCACTGGAGGAAGGCGATCAGTGGACCGATGTTTTGCTTCTGGCTTGGCACTGCTGAAAACACCCGTCAATTTGCAAACGAAGCAGGGGTCCTTCTCCAGACTGGAGAACTGCCAATGAATACACAGAACAAAAAAGAAACACGTTTGGTGACTTTATTTCATCATCACGAAATTGCGCAAGAGAACGGACAAAAGGTTTCCGCTGCGCCGGCATCACACGCAATGGGCAGGTTTCCGCTGCGCCGGCATCACACGCAATGGGCACAAAAAGTGACACAAAACAGCATCGACAAACTCAGGAAAATCAAACTTGATGAAACCGAATCACCAAACACAATGTGTGAAACGTGTGCCAACGAAAAACTGACACAGACGCTTTTTTTTCTACAATCAACGCAATTTGCGCAGATCTGGTTCATTATTGAGTTTTGAAGTACAAAGACACTTCCGCACCAACGCTTTTGGTGTGATTTGCAACATGGTTGAGATTCTGGCTGAATCTAGTTTCCAACGAAATGAAGCCATCGCTTGAAACAGCGACATCAGGTCATCCTGTCGGTGCCGTCCAATATGCCAGAATCTTTGCACTTCTTCCAGTTGTCAATTTTAACATTTCATCCATCAGAAGCAATTGAACAAACGCACAAGTGCGTATTCCAGCGTATTCCTTCTGTGTATCAAGGAGTCCCACATAGAAATTTGCACATCTGAGTGACGTCGTAAAATCACATTGGTATCACACCTGTACAATCGCGCAGCCACACAGCTTGGGTCTCTCCATCACGTACTTCACTCGTCCAGGTCAGTTTTTCTGACCGAGCACAGATCCGGTCACATGACGATGTCAATGAATAAATAAAAAGTACAAAAGCTCCAGTTTTATGTCGATGACAGCTCTGCACGACTGACTACCGACCACGTATTCCAATCCGATGACATTTGCGCCAAGCTGCAACAACAGCCTGACGTCTGTTTCCATCCCGTTTTTCTTCGCACTATTCCCGACTGATTTGTCTACTGCCACCAGGGGGACACTGCAACTCATAACGCGAGTGACTTCCCGCTTCCGTGCGAATGCTGCCACTTCTCTGCTCACAGGGCCTTCACTCATGGTCAGAAAACCCTCAATGCCTCAGCGTGACTTCCTATCCTGCAGGAGTGGGCGCTGCGCTGCAGGCCCATTGTATGAACAACCCTGTCTGTACCAACCACAAACCGCCAGTTCGCTCACAGAAGATCGACGTAGACCCGACCCCCGTCCATGTATATGTGTCAGAACTGCTGCAGAGCTGTCTTCACTCTGAATAAAGAAAGCATCACAAATGAACATGGAGGTGATTTCGAGGTTTGCAGTGTACAAAGCATTTGCAGGGGAAAAACAAGCTGAAGGTGCCAAAACTCACTTGTCGAAGAGAGTTGTGTCGTTCGTCGACAGCAGCTGCTGCAGCAGTTTCTGAACCCCAAGTTCCCGAAGCCGCGCTTGTCGTTCCAGTGCACCTACCACAGAAAAGGAGTTGTGTGAAAAGGGGATGTCGAAAACAGCGAGGAATTGGACCTCGCTTGACCAGTACCTCTTTCCAGTTTGCAACACAAGGAATTCATTTAACGAAGTTTGCTGAATCGACAGCTTCATGACTGGCACAAAAATTCAGCACCAGAAAAATTCCCAGACAAACACAGATTCTCCCGATTATTTGAGCCTTTACAGATCTGCGGCAAGCATCGTCGTCCCTTCGTTGGTTCTAAGCATTTCAAAGCACCATTCCATTCCTGTGCGTCAAATGACCCGACTGGACAACGTCACTAACTCAGTGACAAACACCCGATGTGCATTGCATGTGTGTCTTGTTAGTCTCTTCCCCAGATGAACAGAAATCGTCAACACGGGTTGCCAGCAACGATCTGATGACAAATAGGGCCCCACCAAGCTGAGTTCCAAACGCCAGACGCCAGGTGCAAAGTCAACACTCAACTTCAGCTCCATCTGCAGAGCACCAAACAGTCTCACACCCTGAGGTACTCTCTCTGCTGGAGGATGGGGATCAGTGCCTCACCGAGGAATGCCTGACGTGATGAAAGTGTGTGGCACTTTCGGCGGCGGAGTGGAGGGGAGGGCTGTCATTTTTTTTCCAGGGCCAAGATTTAAAACTGAAACATCTCAGACTCGTCTCACTTCCGTTGCTCTGCACGAAAGCTCACCCAGAACGCAAACGTGCCACCAACCCCAGAAACCAACGAGTTCACGACAGGTATGCAAGGAATTACGGTCTATGAGGGGGAAATGTGCCCTGTACAGAGCATGCTTGTTCTCTTGACCTTGCTTGCGTTTCTTGTAGTCTTCTTTGGCGCGTCTGCGGGTTTCGAGATCACCGTCCGAAACTGGTTCTTTTGAAGAGGAGTTGCCAAACAAAATGAAAGCTACTCCGCCTTCGGTCGAAACGCTTGGTTTCTCGACAGTGACGCATTTGTCCAACACACAGACAACAGCAGGATGTGAACGCGCTCACGAATCAGACACAGAACATTCAGAATCTCCCAAGAAAACGAGCAAATTTCAACTCTGACAAAGCATCCATTGCACCCACCCGGCGCAGCATCGAAAGCATGGCCGTGGACAAACACCAGACACATTTTCGTATTGTCTCGGGGGGGGGGGATCTTTGGTCCACACAGATGGTTCCCACAGTGACAAGATAATACGCGTCGGAATCAGGCTCACGTGTAGAAGGCAGCTGACTATAGGGCACTGCAGAGCTCGGCAAAAGAACGGCCCACCGTCGTCTGTTTTGTTCTTTGTTTCGGTGGCAAATGAACACTTGAGTACAAATTGAGTACTGACCATCGTCCTGGTTCCAGATGAGGTTCGAGATGCAGAAGGTGGCTGCAATCTGGAGCTTCACACTCGAATGCACCTGGAGTAAAGACCAGTGACGGTTGAAATAATATTCCTTCAGCTGGATCCCACTTTGCCATGAGTGTGGGTGTGGCAAGTGAGTGTGTGTGCGTGCAGCTTCGCGTTTCATACCCACATCGAACTGCGTCAATCAATCACTTTGAAACAAAACCTGAAGCACGTAGTCAACTCAATGAGTTCTGGGTGATGGGAAGTGGCCACTCGTACAGCAGCCAACTCAGTCCAACGAAGATCAAGAACAGCACCATCTACACAGGGGGGCGACAAGGAAAAACAATGCCGATTCTCGTGTTCCCGCTGAGGCGGCGCAGAGCCAGGAGTCCAATCCGATCCAAATCTGCATCACTCTTGTATCACTGAACAGCAAACTTCTTTGGAGATGGATTCTCAACACAACATGCATTCTCAACACAACATACTGAACCTTGAAAACGAACCACGACACTTGTGCACTCACCATGTAGCTCATGAGCTTCTTCAACATATCCTCGTTACCCATGATGTAGTCTTTGGCCGAGTCTCCATCTGCTACGTTCGCCAGGATACACAGCGCCTGCGCGAACAAAACAAACACGCCATCAGAGTTGAGCATCGTGTCTGTGCTGCAGAGCATTGCTCTCTTTTCCATCTCTTGACGTGCACGCTTTGCTGGATGCGCGTCGATCCCGAGGGAGAAATAACACGGATTCCCGCGTGTCAGTGTGGATTCAGGTGCACGTCACAATCTACAGATCTGTGTCGAATGGCGCCGTATGCAAGAAGTTGCTTGTTGTGAGCAAGACACGCCCTGTTGTTGCTGCCCGGTGCGCGTCCTGGTTGTGGTGCTCACCTGCTCTTTGACCTCGGCGGGATGATGCTCCTCGAGGATGAGAATCACCGCCTGCATGATCTGCGTCCCGTGGTTCCGCATGATGTGGTCGATGTGCTGGAATCAAGCAATCATCCGTCAGGCAAACAACCACCTGTGCAACTTCTTGAGGAGTTGATTTATTGACAAGAAGCAACGTAAAAGTACTCACGGGCTTGTTGGAAAGAAGGTTCCTCAACAGGCCGAGAGTCTTCATGAGCACCTGGATGTCCGAGTCAGACAGGAGCCTGAAGAGGTGGTCAGAACCCAGAGACGTCAGGATCTGCGTCTTCACGTGCTGTTCCGACTGGAACGCCATGTTCTGTGTGAGAAAGCAAAGTTCACAGACATGTGCACCAACAAGTCCAGACGAATCTGCCACACATGAGCAATAAACTTCACCAGGTTTTACCCGCGTTCAACGTGACTTCTCGTCAACTGCACGATAAAGAGGAGTGCGTGGAAGGACTCACCATGAGCGCCCAGATGCCGTTGAGTCTGAGCGCCGGGTCGTCCCTCTGTGTGAGACCAACCAGCAGGTCAACAGCGCCCGACTCCATTATCGGCTGAAGTAGAAACGGACAACAGATCATTGAAACACAAGGCGACAGTGAGGAAAGAGAATGAGCGAGACAAGGAAAGAGACACAGAGGTTGGGGGAGAATTGAGAACAGAGAGACAAACAGCGCAGAAGTCAGGAAAATCACTGGGGCAAAGAGTTACAAGACAAGGATTGGACAGAAACCAGAGAAACTCAAAACAAAAATATCTGTTGAAGGGTGATCTTTCACCAGTGCACTGGAACAGACAGAAAACGAACGCAAATGGAACCAAACTCATGCAGAATTTTGTGTTGATGAGCGGTATTAAATTTCACAACGTGAACTTCTACCTCTTCGGAGTCAGATTGGGTCTCAACTTTCTGAGTGAGTTTCTGAAACGCGAAGCAGCCTCGTTTTCAAGCCAGAATGCGCAACAACGTTGAAGGGTGGGAAGCCCCGGGTGCAGCACATTGACGCAGGGCTCGACGCACCTCTTTGCTGGGCGAGAACTCGAGCAGCAGGTTGCAGAGCGCCGACGAGGCGACGATGAGAACGTCGACCGGGGAGCTCTCCAGGATCTGCAAAACGACGCCACTTCCCACTCGTCTTGTTCGGTTTGGTCGCATGTGAGTCAACTCACGCTTGATCTGCGCCTTGCTATCAACTGGTTTAGCGTTTCCAGCACGACAGAATCATCGGTCGAACCTTGAGCCTCCACACGCAGGAGTTTAATGACCTTTTGCCAGACAGTATGAAAACAGTTCAACTAGACATGGCTGTCGCTGTTCTTCACAAACATCCACTCACACACACACACACACACACACACACACACACACACACACACACACCACACCTTCATGAGCGGTTTCCACACGCAGTGGTCCTGGAAGCTGGTCCTGAGCTGCTGCACGCTGCGGGAGAGGCTGTGCAGACACCTGACGGCAGCGAGCTGCACCTTGGTGACGGGGTCCGACAGTCCGTTCACAATGTGCTCCATCAGGTTCTCAGTCTCGATGATCTGAACAAAGGGACAAAGGTTCGGCTGCAGACCAATGTTAGTGGCGGGCGGCCTTTGCCGGTGAGTTCTACAAGAACACGTCAGGCTTGTGTTGCGGATCAGGGCATCTGGGAAACCTGTGACCTCACGAACTTCCCACCTTCTTCCGGATGTCTTCATCGTTCGCTCCCAGCGACGCGTAGGCGCGGAACGCGGCCTGACGCAGTTCGTTCCCACACGTGATGTCGTCCTGTGATGAAAGATATTCGCGTGAACTTCACAGTTTTTGCCCCTCGCATTTCTTTCGCTTCCCTTTCGCTTCCGCTGGGTGTCTGTCCGCAAAATGAAGGACAACCTGCACACAGCCAGGCCGCAAGACCCCATTCCCTCTTCCTGCTTGACTGCAGGGGCACTCATGAGTCAACACATATTCAAAAGCACACACACCTTTTTCACGGGCATGAGTGTGCAGTCTGGCGGACTGCCCGGATACTTGAAGTACTCGGCGAGTGTCGGGATGATGTGGTCAGAGATGGAGGCGATCTTCTGCAGGTTCGTGTCCACCTGGCGAGACGGAAAGAGTTAGTTGCAGCGACCAACTGTTCTTCCGTTTGCACACACACAAACACGCACGCACAAACTCGGATCACACGTACCTCGATGAGGTAGGCGAGCGTCTCCGCACCCTCGACGCGTTCCTCCCACGTCTTGTCCTGCTTGCACATGCGCACGAGCGTCGGCAGCGCCTTGTGCGACACGATCGGGTTCTGCGGGTCGAGCGCCCCCGCGCGGCACATGTACGTCAGGCTGAAATCGATGCAATGCCCCTTGAAAACACGCCTGATGCGCGCCTTTGTAGAAATGCAAGCCGCAATTGAACGTCTCACTCACCATTTGGCTGCCACCATCTGCATGTCGTTGTCCTTGTCTCTCTGCAGACTTCGCACCAGCAGACTCGGGATGTCCTCTCCGTTGTATCGCGCTGTACGAAAGAGGGCAAAACTGTATGCCTCTGCCACGAGCACTGGGACTGAAGGCAGGTTCAGAGGCACAATGCACGCGCAACTTCTGGTCACGAGGCGTCAACAACGCAACATTGAGAAACAGTGCAGATGTTCGTCTGCAGACATTTCGACAAGAAGCGATGACAGGCAAAAGCTTGGTTGATTCCCCTTGGTGGGGCATGCACCGTTCCTTGGGACATCTCAGTGAGATGGGAAGTGTGACGGATTCAGCATGTTACAGAGGGTATGGTCTTCAAGACAGAAGAATGTGTTACCAGTAGCGACGGCCATGGAGACTTGTGGATTCTGATGGCACATGACGGCAAAACAACGGAGCGTCGGCATCTGAACCTGAAACCAGAGAAACGTGACGCGTATCCTTGGTGACGCCCAGCAACGTGTCGGTGCAATCTTCAATTGTGGTGACTAAACAGTCCGGCCCCACAGTGTGCGAACGAGATGGCCAAAAGCAAAACATGCGCGGACGTTACCCTGTAGATGTTGGATTGCAGCAGAGGCGCCAGCGCCGCGATCGCTCCGTTGCTGCATAGCACTGACTGCTGATCTGGAGTCTGTAACGCCAAGCATGCGAGTGACTCACGTGTCGTTTTCAATAGCCCAAAAAGTCCAGGTAATTGTCATCACAGTACGAACCACCCCAGAGGGCGGGCGTGACGCTTACAAAGGACGGGCCTGGTCATTCAAGTTTTGAAGCTGATTCATCTGAACCAATACATGTATTTCGCAGTGCCACCAAACTGTCCGGTGTGCAGACTTAAAAACCAATGCTGACCTTGCAGCAGTGCGCGAGGATGTTGGTGATGCACTCCTGGGTACAGCACGACTTGGAGATGATGGAAATCATGTGCGGCAACAACGTCGGCTCCTGGTAGACGACGTTTGTGGGGGCCACGCCGCTCGTGAAGATGGTGCGGAGGCATCGCAGACACGCCTCCACGTACTTCACGTCCTGGTGCGTTATCTCTGCAAGCAGTCGTGTCCGTCTCTGATGTCTGTCTGAGCGAGACCATCTCGAAGGGAAATTGAGCACACGCAACACCACGCGTTGATCGGATTGTCACCCAATCCGTTCTTTTTCTGCACATCACAAGCCACCTTCAATCTCGCAAGGGAAACCAACAAAACTGTTTCGAAATGAAAAATGGCTCGCTAGCCAAGCATCAAACTCCACGATCGGTGTTTCATCGTGTCATTGACGCCAATTCCTCAATGCTTTCCACAGATACGGAACAAACCTTTGAAGAGCACCGAGACAGCGCCGGCGTCAATGAGGCTGCGGATGTTGTCTTCGGTTCCCCGGGCGACGCTGCCCAGGGCCACGGCCGACTCCACCTTCAACTCCAGGGACACCGAGCTGTCCAGCATGAACTCCAGCAGCCTGAGGAAAGAAGGAACAGACATCAAACGGAAATTGCAAGGATGAATTGATCGGAGACTGTGTGACCAATAACAAAATCGCTGATCATGGTTACCGTGGCAGCACTCCGAGTTCGATGACCTTTGTCTTCTGCTTGTTGTTGCCGATCACAGTGTTCCTCATGTTCCTGAAGTTCCAATTCAAAAACAAGAAGAGAAGTGTAAGCAAATGGAAAACATGTTATTTGAAACACAACACAAACTGAACGCCTTTCCCAGTGATACAACACTCACTTGACGCAAGGCAGCCACTTTTCTTGGTCGGGCTGGAACAGCGGCTCAAGTACCCCATGACCAGAGTCGTACTCCTGAAAGCAAAAGCGGGAGAACTGTGAAACGGTGCATCAGTCTGAACGAAATGGTTGGTGTTGGTCTGCACTTTTCCCAAAATCCCCGCCCCAAATTTCGGTGCAAAGTCGACCCAGGGAAAATAGTTAGACCAGACCAGACTTGATCTGGAGATTACCGGTAGCCTCTATACATATCTAGATCCAAAATCTCGACCTTCGCCAGATTTTTCCAGTGGGGAAATTTCCGAGATGTTTGAATCATGTGAATGGCCCATCCAGATTCATTATTAAACACGGGGTCTAACCCCAGATGTAGACGAGTATAGAGTCTATAAAGTGCACTGAAACTAAAATAAACGTTAGCCTCACCATTTCAGCTGGAATCATGATGAGCGGAATGGAAGGAAAATCTCAAAATATATTATCTCTTATCTCCAGTCCCGCTTTGTCCGATGCCTAAAACTTTGTATTATCGCCCAATTTCGTGACGCATGTCAGAATCGCGATCGAGCCGAAGCAACTAAACAGCATCGTTTTAGCTCGTTGGGTGAATGTTCCGCAGTGTCCAGACAAATTTGTGTGTGTGTGTGTGTGTGTGTGTGTGTGTGTGTGTGTGTGTGTCTGTCTGTCTGTCTGTCTGTCTGTCTGTCTGTCTGTCTGTCTGTCTTTGAACTTTCCTCTTTACCATGGGCCATGGGTGCACCGCCACCTGACTGCTCACAACCGGCTCACCACGCCACCCAACCCATCTCCCTTTTGGTCAACACACTGCACCTCCAAAACCCTTCTCAAAATGTTGCTCAAAATTTGTCCAACTTTTCATCTTTTGTTTGCAAGCATCCTTTCCCAAGTGAACCAATGATGGGTCATTCAGGTCCTGATTGTGTCAAAACACCCACTCCAACTCCATGAACCTGCAGGTGTGTCTTTAACTGGATCTGGACCAGTGACAATTTTTTCCCATTGGCAAAAACATTCCCCACTGGCCAGATTTCACTGATGGAATTTTTCTCTGGTCCATGTTTGAGTTGGCAGTGATGTCATCTGCCATCCTCATGGTGGTTCTCCCACCAAGTGACGGCAGATAACGGCCCAGGCAGAGTTGTCAGGTCTGTGCAGTTCAGGTTCAGACACCAATTGGTAAGGCAGAAACAGCACAACATAGAAACTGAGGCTGCCAATTTGTCACCTTTGCTTCAGTGTCATAGCTATTGATTGTCGTCTTCATTCGTGATCCCAATTATGCTTCAGGGGGCCTGTAGATTTACAATCAGGTTGAGGGAAGCAAAGAATTTTGTTGAACTGCATTTTGTGTAAGGTGGCGAAATAAGATAACTCTGCAGTGGGGCAGACTTGTGCACAGCAACTATACAGAGGCAATTTTCCTTGGGTGACTGCAGCACACACCTGGGACAGCAAATGGGTCAGCATTGAAGCCCTGGGAAGGAACTGGTATACTTTTGGGTGGAGTTCCCAAATGTTTGCCATGCACAGGTGGTATGAATTCTGACAGGCCAAAATCTGGAGGACAAACAGCATGAATCAAGCACGAACAGAATGAGGGCAAACAAACAGGTCTTCAGGATTTAAAACTTGAATTTTGGACAATCACCTCAGGGTGCGTCCAAAGGAGCGAGACTGTAACTGATGCAATGACCACCAAGGACCCAGTACTCCTGCCTCCAAAGAGGAGGTCTTTGCCAACTGTAGGACCTACGTGGCCAAGAGATGGGTCGTATACCTTCAGGGGGAGGGCCAACCTCAAAAAAATGTGAAGGCCCTGCCCCACTTTCCTGGTTGGACCTGTCTTGTTTTCAGGGGGGCCTCGTGCGCTTGTGTTGAACGCTCTGCTTTCTTGTTCGGCCAAGTTGAGTTTTCTCATAATTCTGGTTGCTTTGCACCTACTTTTGGTCCACAAAGAATTATTGTTTCATGATCAGATGGTCGTTGGCCTCTTCAACAACAAGTCATCAGGAACGGAACCCATGGACTTCCTTGCATTCCCACTCCACACAGGAGGTATTCTCTTGTTCTCAGTTGAACGCAAAGTGGATGTTTCCTCGTTGTTTTACGGGCGGCGGGGGCAACTGTTGATCAACAAAGAAAACGCACATCATTAAGACAAAGAAGGAACAGGTGTTTGGTCACCTCAAAGACAGAAGTGGGTTCCCCTCGTCAAATCCCATTTCCCTCCCAAATCACCTTTCCCCCTTTTTCCATTTTGGTCTCATGCATCAATGGGACCAATAGTTGGGGCGTACACAACGTTTTGTACCGATGCATGGTGGCTTGCTTGTCTCCTGATACCAAAGCTATCTCGCACATCCATGATCGGACCAATTGAGTGGGCTGACCTCGGTCTCAGCCAGTGATCGTCCTGCAGGGGCTGACACTGTAATCGCGGGAGGGGGTGGGAAGTTGTAAAGAAAAGGAAATGGGTTGGTGACTGTTCGGAGCAGCTCAATTGACAGACATGTTTCACACTCGTTTCTTTATTCATGAATAAAGAATGAATAAAGTGCACTCAAGTTGTTTTTTATGTTATGAGTGAAGCCTGTTTGTGCGCTGCGTTGACAAAACGTGCACAACTGCGAACAAAACTTCGCAAACTTCTCGGATAAACCGTGCAACATGTCGGATTGTTGCCTTTGCGAAAATGTGGCGGATCGACCTACAATGCCCGTGACTTCCATGCATTGGCAATGGGACCATTTCCAAGGAACTACGAGGCAGGAGGACTTTCGTTGATGAGGCGACTGTTCTCGTCCGGCCCGCTCGCCTTCTTTTGGCGTCTGCGCACAAACACGGCGATACCGACGCCCGCGCAGATGACGCCGAGACACCCGGTTCCCACCAGCGCCCACTGCCACCGCTTCAACGTGTGCTTGCTGTCTGTGGTGCCAAGCAAACAAGTTTGCATGAAATTCAGAGATTGAGGGTGACGTCAAAATTTTGCGTTTTCGACGCAAATGAAAACCGCAAATGTAATAATTGGGAGATTACAAATAATCTGTTCAATCCAAGTGTGTGAGTGTGCAAGTGCATGCAGTACGTTGCACACTCAATGAAAAATTGGCACGGTACAAAAGGCCAAATTCAGTTGACACCCACCGTTGCAGTAACTGACTCGATCACTCGTCTGGACTGATCCGCTGTAGTTTGCAGCGCACGTGTATGTGGCGCATTTTCCGTCGGGGATGGACAAGTCTGAGGAAAGAACGAGAAATTTTAAGAGCAGAATCCAAAGCAGACTCAAACAATATACCCAGGTGAACGCACCTCAATTGAACGCGAAGTGGCGGAAGTACTCACTGGTCATCAAGGCTAGCGTGTAAAGGCAGGACGTGTTTGACACGAGCATCGTCGTCACGTTTCCGTGATACTTGGCGTCGCTCGATAGCGTCAACTGTGGCTCCGACGTCACTTTGACCACGGCGCACGAAAACGTGAAGTTCCACGCCTGATTCGAGGCTGCCGTGTCGTTCGGCGGTGGGTTCATCACCGGAGCCTTCATCACTGAAATGTCAAGATTCTGTTGGAGAGAACACCGTCCAATGCACAGGATTCCGTGTTCTTGTAACGAAGACGATAGCGAGCATGCAGGAGATTGCCTGACCTGGCTTCACAGCGATGGGTGTCGTGTAGATTCCGACAAGTTTCTTGGTCGTTTTCAATTCACATTTGATGGAGTTGCCCATGTCGCACGCAGAGGCGTTGAACTGAATCAAGCTGAAAAGAAGACACCAAAATCCACTGGTGATTTTCGAGTCTCAAACACTGAGCCATCGCACTTGGGTTGAGCCCAACCAGACTCTTCAAAATCCCAAACTGCAAGATTTCCTTGAAGCTGCATGCCTGGTCGAGTAGTTCTTGGCCGTTGAAAAGGTTGTGAGTCTTTTGCCGTTGGTGCTGGTTGTTTTGTTGTCCACAGTGCTGGAAAATGAATCCAGAAGAGATCAACCAACGGGATACAGCAACAGTCAAGAGTTTCGTGGCCTTTCACGCATCTGTATCACAACCCACCCCAAGTGGCGCAGGAACAAACCTGTTGTGCTCGTAGATGGCTTCATCGGAGTTGTAGTACCACGTGACGCTGGACACGGCGTCCCCGGCCGGGGCGGCGTCGAACGTGGCGTGGAATGTGACGGCGCCATCTGGGCTCACGGCCGCCGGCGCCTGCATGACCTTCACTCCTGCGTGCACAAAAAGAGCTCAATGTGTTTCATTTTATCAGAATCGGTGGGAAAGTGCGAGCTTTTGTTGTGTTTTCTTTGGATTTGAGGTCACTTGTATGCGTGTCGTTTTTGAAACTCATTTCACAGTCCTGCGATCTGTTTTGCTTCAACGGAAGTCTCGGCGTCGCAAGGCACCTGTGCCGTTGTTGCAGTAGATGACGGGGTCCCCGGTCGTCGTGTTTCCGGTCGAGTTGTACGTCACGTCGCACCTGTACGTGTCGCACGTGCTTCCGCTCCCCATCGGCACGGTCACAGCTGAAAGTGACGTTCGCGATGAAAAGGCTTCGTGAATGTGCTCCGTTGAAATGTGCTCTGATACCCGTGGATTTTATTTGACTTGCTAGTTTCTCGTAATTTCCTGCGCAAGTGATCATCAATGTGCTTGTTTCGATCTACGTTTACTTTTTGAGCCAGCTTCAGTGCGATATTCTTGTGTCCTTACTTGTTGTCATGGTCAGATTCCACCGCTTGGTCCCCGGATCCTGCATCTGCGTCATGTGACTGCCGTTAACGGAGCCCTGACCCTTCACTTTAGTCAGTTTGATGGTTCCGTTGGACGCAGCGTCGGTCACAGTGCACGTGGCAGGGAACGTCCAGTCCGGGGTGGATCTGAAAGCCGGCGACTCTTGGTGTGTAGTTGTTGCTTTGGGATACGCTGAAATGAAGATGACAAATGCAAAGCTCGACAAGAAACGACATTTATTCCGCTCCTCACATTGACGTGTGGTGAATGTTCTCGTACTCTGAACGGGCGACATAAAGTGGAATTGCGACTCAAAACGTACGCAACGAGTTGCAGTACAACTGTGGTTCGTCCGTTGTTGTGTTGGTGATGGACGCAAATGAGGCCTTGCACTGGTACGTGGCGCAGGCGTAGTACGGGATGGAGACATCTGCAAAATGAACAGTGTTTGGTGAAACTTTGTTGGCCTTTGCTGGCCGTGGTCTCCGACTCACAAAAGAATGGCTGACGGCACCAATTTGGGGAGATGTTCAACTTTTGGAACTGCAACTGTAAGACGTCACAATTTCGCCAATTCACCTGGGCTTATGGCGAGCACCGTCATTCCTGTGAAGTCCTTCTTTGGAGTGTGAAGTTCAACGGAAACGTTTTTGCTGTTGTAGCAGAAGGAGGCACCCTCCAGCTTCACTTCCAAAAAGCTGAAAAGGTACAGGAAATATCACGGTATTGGTTGTTGTCCTCTTGGCAGGAGTGTGTGGTTTCAGAATCATGGGATGTCTATCAGAAAGTCTCACCTCATGTTCAAGTTCGCTGCCGTTTCATTTTTTACCAAAAGTTTCGCAAAGTCTGCATCAATTGTGGCCGTCTTGGACGTTCTGAAGCACAGCAAAATAATAACATTTGGTCAAGGTTTGGACAGCGAGCGTCGAAGGACCGAGAACTTGCTTGAACCAGGCACGTACCATAGTCTTCAGCAAGACGCATGTGTTTACGAGGGGAAATCCAATTCTGCCTTTCGCGACCTGATTATGACGCCAGTGAATTCCAATGATGTCATGATCAGGTCGCGAAAGGCAGAATTGGATTCCCCTCGTATTTTGTGCAACTTTTGGAGCCTCTCACTTCGCTGCATTGCAAATCCCAACACAACGGGCTCGTGTTCATCGCGGAAATGCACGACATGACAGACTGTACGAACATCTACACAACTCACGCATCGTATGTGTACAGCACAGTGGTGTCGACGCTCCACTGCAGAGTCACGTTCGTCAGGTCCTTCGGGACGAGCGTGTCGTTGATGGTCGCCGTGAAGTTGGTCGCCTGACCCAGCGACGCTGGAGTTGGTGCCTGGACCACCGTGATGTCCGCTGAAAAAAAAACGAATGCGAGGAAGAGGTGTCCTCGTGATCAACCAAATCAACAGGGCATCATGAAGACAAGCAGACGTTCTGCCGCCAATCCGGGCAGCCACCAGTGCAATGTGGAAACGTGCGGGCACAACTCCGCTTTCATGTTTGACGTGTCTTTCCACTTTGCAGGCAATCCAGTCTGATGTTTTGTGCACGGCATGACCTGTGCGTAGTCATCTCACATCGGAAACCATTGTACCCGTACGGATGAAGAAAAGTGACACCCACGGAATGTAGCGCGATCGGAACACGAAGCCACTCGTACGTACGAGTGCACGTGCACGCGTTTTCACCCACTGCAACTTGAGAACCGACCAAGCCAGTTTGTGAATTTGACTTACCTGGAGCAACCATTGCGAGAGAGAAGTAAAAAAGAACGCACAAAATTACACTGGTTTCCAGAAGCCTCATTTTGTGCAAATTTGTGATCAAATTTTCGGTCCTGATCGGCTGGACACCAAATGGGAATGCCGACAATACAAATTTCAGACTTTCGATCTTATCAGTTCTATTGATTGGGTCACAACTTCTCGAATCGACGACACAAGGCTGGCAACACGGTTCCACGTGAAGCGTCAAAAGGAGATCAAGGAGAGATTGTTTTTAGAATTGAGTTTTATTATCGAGGCAATGTTTTGAGTTGGGTGAAATCGTGCACAGTTCCTGCACCTTCATTTGGCGACCAAGGAGTTGAAGGCATCTGCACGTTTTTTTGTCAGAAGACTTTTTCTGATGCCTTGGTTGGTTCGGCAACTTGTCAGGTGAATTGAACTTTCGTTCGTACGCGATGAAATGATCACAAAAGAGAGACTCCACGGAAATTTATCAATACGGAATACGTTTTGCATGTCGGTGCACAATATCTTATCACCCACTCGACACTTTTCATGGAGCACAACGCCAGGTTTCTCAACAGAACCTCCCCCTTTTGAGAAAGTATTGTTGATCGACTCTGGTGCACGATGACCTTCCTTGCTTGACTGTCATGGCAGACACTGTGTTGCATGCAAATATAATTCACACATTGTCACACAAAAAGAGACTGTTTTTGCAAACTTTCCTTTTCCGGATTTGCGAATTCTGTTCTTTTTCAGACAAGTCGCAAAAGTTACAAATTTTGAAGATTTTGAGGGACATAAAACTCAAAACTGCGAAATTTTTCTCGTTGCTTTCTGATGCCAATGCATGCATGCCGCAGGGGGTGAAACAAGGGAAGTCTTCTGATTTGAACAACAAGGTTCTGGCCTTTCTTGTTTGTGCCGAAAAATAATTCACAACGGTGCAAGTGTTGCAAAACATCGCCAATGCGAACAACAGAACATTCGCATGCCTCAAAAGCATCCCAAAATGGTGTATGTCATGAGGAAAGTTTCAAAAGAAAGTCCAAGAAAAAGATGAATTTCTGCATTGGCCAGTCTGGATTATGGGAAGAAAGAGAGGGGACTTGATCAGAAAATTTCAGCCGTCCGGCTGGAGTAAAATTTGAGATTGTGAGCTCGACAAGACCGAGTTTATCAACAGGCGCTGATGTTTGTTCTGTGACCAGCAATTCTTGCAAGCAAGGGCTTTCCTGCAGCCATGGTCGAGAATTGCAGAACCCAGCTACTGGCGTTCTGCATGGTTCGTCCAGGCACCAAAAGTAGACATGACTCAACACTGGCTGACTGTGAGCCATTACCAACTAAAATTTTTTCGCAATGTGTCATGAGCAATTATTTGCTCGCGTACTTTGCAAACAATGAAGTATGTGCGGAAAGTACACGCCGGTGCTCTCAAAAGACCTTCGATTTTGTTTTGGCAATCACCCAGAAAGAGTGTTATTTCTTTTGTGCGCGTTTTACTCCGAGAAAGACAAGACGTTTGCGTTTCTTTGCACGATGGAGCAAAAAAAAAAAAAAAAACCATGAGAAAACGAGAAACAACTGGCAGTGAGTGCTGGAGATTTTGTGCCAGGAGTTCAGCAAAAAGTGTTTCAAAGTATTGATACTCATGGCGAGCACGCCTTGAACAAGCGCAAATGAGCAGATCACGCAGGGAATGCTGTCCGTGCCGAACTACGTACATCAGCCTGCATGCCTTCATACCAACTCCTCCGCGAAAACATTCCATTTCCTGTGATCGTAGGAAAATTTTGTCACCGGACGTTCTATCAAAAGGCAATCCACAAGCTCATTGTGCAAATTTTATTGTTTCTGCTCAAACACACAAATTCTAAACGTGTTTGGGGTTTCATGTTCCAAGCCTGAAACAAATGCTGATCCTGTTTGCAGTCTGAAGACAAATCGAGGACAAACTTGTGTACGGGACGCGTTGTTCGTGTGTTATGTGTGGTGAACATTTTCCACCATTCACGTGAATGTGAATGGAACGCTTAATGAAGGGAAACCACGAAATTGTTGTAATTGCTGCTGAAATTTTTTTCAGAGTGCGCGAAGTTTTCCAGGGGTTGAGGCCCCGAAGTTTGATCAACTGGTTCATCCCGACCGCTTTTCCTGTTGTCCGTTGTCAGATATTCTGCACAAAGAATTCTTTTTTTGCTTGTCAATTGGTTGCCTTTTTGTAATCAGGCCAATGAAAGTTTCATGTGCAAATAGAAACCTGTGTGAAGAACAGAATCTGTCCAAAAAAGTGGAGACTTCTGATTGGTGGAAGACAACCAGAGTTGATTTGTTCTTTTGCTCAAGATGTGACATTTTGTCGTCTGTTGTCCTGTTTGTAAACAATGTCTGTCAGCAAATGCTCAACCCTGACACATGAGATGTTCTTCTTGCCATGAATATAATTTGACACACAGTTCTGACAGGGTTGGAACCAGGATTTTTGTTGAGGAGTTGACACCCTTGGATACCCAACTTCAGTTTCGAAAAACTTGACATGCTAAAGTGCAAAAGTTGCACATATGTGGTGACATGCAAGTTTTTCTGGGGTGTTAGAGGGGCCTGAGCCCCTGGATTTGCTTCCCTAAAACAGCTGAGTTGACAATCAAAACATGAGGAGACCCCAGCTGCAAACCACACGTTTTTCAGTCTTGATGCAGAAAAATATATAACTTCCTCTTGAAACTGATGCAGACAGCACATTTCAGCATGTGTGGAAGAGCTTATTTCAATCCAATGCAAATGCAAGTTTAAACTGTCAATTTATCTCTTTTTTTTAGTTGATCCGAGAGCCCTAAGATCCATTTAGGTGCGTTCGCGGCCTCAGCCCATTTTTGTTTGGTCCTCTGTTCACGCCGAATTTCAACCTGCGAGCAAGCAGGCGCGCACTTATTCACACAACATATACGCAACAGACTTCCTCTAGCAATCCAAAAGAATAAAAAAAAATTGTTTGAAAGGCTGCTCTCTTTTTGAATCCATAAAAATGTCAAAAGAGAACCATACCACGGGTTGACAAAACCCTGTCGACCCTTCAAAAAATATGTCAGCACTTTTCTGCTCGTCGAAGTTCCTCCACCCTGAGAATATCAGCCGTGCCACGACAGATCGCACAGTAATAAAGCGCTAGACACACAGCACCGTCTACATTTCACTGGCTGGATTCTTGTGAGCTGAGTTCTGCTGCCAACTTCTGTAGCAAGAGAGGAAGAGGAAAAACATGGCCAAGTTTGCAGGATCTTGGAAATTCTCCGAACGCTCAAACAATGAGAAAATTCTGGAAATTATGGGTACGTAGAACAAAATTTAACTCTGGAATCACCACGGGTGCAGAACATTGATTTCTCAGGTTTTGACAAGGAATGCTGAAGGTGAAAAACTGTCTTAGATCACGCACAAAAGCAAAAGGCTTTTCATGTCTGGATTGCTGCACTGTGGGTTGTGTTCTTGCGCAGGTGTTCCAAAGGAGAAAATGGGAGCAATGCTGGCCGGAGTGGAATCGGCAAGCACCGAATGTACCTGGGACGCTGCCAACAACCATCTGGGTACGGAGATTCTTGAAGACACGAAGTTAGGTTCTGACTCACCACGCAGCTCTTCGATGTTTGGGTTCCATCAAAGAGTCAAAAGTCTTTCAGTAGTGTTTGCCAGGGACGGTTTTGTTTTTGCAACACGAAGTGGAAAATGAGGGGAAGGAATCAGGTTCCAACAACCTATGAGGGCTTCTTCTTTCAGTGATCACGAACAAAGCGGCAGGTTTCAAGCACGACGCTAACATCAAGATGGGGGCGTCCTTCCCACCAGGACCCTACGCCCCGGACTGGAAGGTGAGAGTATCATGTGGTTTGGAACAATCTTCACATACCGCGACGTGAGTGACAGCTCATCGCTCAAGATATGACACAAAAATGTCAACTCTGGATGTCAAAATAATCGGGCCTGGATGCTGCTGAAACAACAAGGTCCAATTGTCCTCGCTCTGCCTCCGCCATGCGATAGTTCTGACTGCAGTCCGAGCCTTGACACCGCTCGATCAAACAATTTGGGCTGCTGGTCAGAAGAAAGCTTGTGTGAGTCTGATGCTGTTTTTTGTGAACATCACTTCATTTCGAGCCGCTTTTCGGTGACGTGTTTACGTTTTTCAGTGCACGATCCACGTTCTGGAGGACTCGCTCATCAAGGCCAAAGTCTTCGACCCGCAGGGCAACGAGGTCGGAACCTGGGAGTCGAAACTCGAAGGCGACAAGATGACTTCTGTGAGTAGACCTCAGTCCAGACTGAAATCGATTGAAATTGGGTTGCATTGCAACTTGCCTCGTTGAAACAGATTCGTCGAAATTATGAGATTGCACTTGTTTTGCATCAATCTATTTTTTGAGCCTCGCTACACACTGGTTTCTGTGTACGCCTGGAACGTAAGATGGATAACGTATCGCCTGGCAAACGATCTACGATCAAAGCTGTGTTTTCATGGCTCAGTCAGCGTCACTTTTTTTTCTGTTGGTGGAATTCACCTGTTTCTTCTCTTTGCTCAGAAGCTCATGAATCAGAGCTGGCCAGACGTGAAAATTTGTTCCTTACAGCAAATCAAGCGGAAAGCTTCCATCTGCAACGATTGCGAAAAATCAGACAGATGATGTGTCGAAGAGACTTTTAAATCTTTCTTTCTGATTTGCAGACATCGGTGGTGAAAGGAGAAACATCGAAAATCTCGTGGACGAAAGCTTGAAATAACAACACTCTGTATTGAATTTTGAGACAGAACAGACAAAGTTTTTCACCAACACAGAAAATCGCGCAAGGAGTTATTGTTTTCATAACTGACATTGTAATCTGGTCTGAAGAAATAGAAGAACAGCTTTCCACAATGTTTTGTCTGGTGTGCTTGTGTCTGCGCTTTGTTTACATTCCTGAAGAAGTCTGCGCGAGTGAAGCCGTCGTGCCTTGAAACAGTTCTTACACGGACGCCTCGCAAGTTGGTCCAAATTTCGAAAGTTTCGGAGCGTGAAACTCGAATGCGCTGAAGCGAACGTTTTCGACTTGTGCCTCAACGCAAGTTCTCCGTGTGTTTAGCCAGGATTGAAGCCCAACCGCGAAAAAAGGACAAAATCGCCAGACGTGGCAATTTGAGCAGAGTTGACGGGAGACTGGTACACGTGCTGATGACCAATTACTTTTTTTGGGAATCCAAAATTTGCTTGCACATTCTGAATGCGTCACACACAGTTTTGGGTTCGGCAATTACGGGGCCAGACAATGAGTAGTGCGGGGCATTTTTGGAAATCATAGCACTCCACCCGCTTTGCAAATTCAGGCTAATTATGGAACAGGCTCCACAATAGCCTCGCCCCGACAACGCTGCGGAGGTCACCAAAATGTGATGTAGCAGGCTGAATTGGTTGATGGATCTGCCATTCTGAATTTCGTTAATTTTCTTTTACGTACGAGAAATTCACTCTGTTGTTTGTTCGTGTGAGCAACATTGCGAAATTGGTATCTTGTGTTGTCGCCTGAAGCCCAAAGAACTTTTGTTTCAAGGAGTGTCGCGTCTGTCTCAATCTGGGGTGGGGTGCACTTGAAATCCACAGATTCTTTTCAATTCTTGCCGTCGTGAACCAGACCAGGTATTGCGCGGCCACTGGGACGTGTACGCAAGAATCCTTCTGTACGGTGCGCGCAGAAAGTTCTGAATCTTGTTCCCAACGAATATCAAAGTAAATGAACGAAATCCACCGGCAAGGAATTCATATCAGCAGAGAATCCCCCTCTGTGCAAACACACGTTTGTTCGGTCTGATCTCCACGCTGTGCTTCCGTTGCCTTGCCCAAAATGCTCGTAGTTTTTATTCGAGGTCACAATAACTGACACATTCACAAGCAAATTTCTATTTCCTCACGTGGTGCCGAGTCTATGATTTACTGCTTCGCGTCAGATGGAGTGAATCTGTTCACGCGTTCGAACATCATGGCGAAATTTGAAGGAACGTGGAAGTACATCAGCCGCTCCAACAATGAGAAGATACTGGAACTGATGGGTAAGTTTCTCCGTGATAAATGGCAAATCTGAAATCTGGAATTACATGTGAAACACTCGTCAAAGCAATCACTGTGTGTAACTGGTTTGAACGTGTGCGCGCGCATGTGTGCGTGCGTGTTGTTATATATATTTACCATGACCACCCCCTAAGACTGCCATCGCCTTCCATAGCCACAGCAACAGCCACAGCCAATCATATCATTCCCTAGATGGAGCCACTATCCTAA
>JAAUXT010003200.1_pt1 | contig 31541 bp, 27 predicted proteins | sample 7278171 | NCBI WGS metagenome assembly JAAUXT01 (sample SAMN14350112, study PRJNA611818) | marine sediment metagenome | isolation source: surface marine sediment (1.8m) | place: French Polynesia: Moorea | collected 2018-08
TCCCTGTGAGTGTGTGCGTGTGTGGATGTGTGCGTGCATACCCTGTGTGTGCGTGTGTGTGCAGAGCCACGGGAACGGCCCTGTGTGAACCTGCGCCTGCGGGTTGGAGAACTGACGCAGCGCGGGGCAGCATTCCCAGATCCCACAGCGCATCTTGTGGTGAGTCTTCTGTTTCCTTTCCATTGTGCGGGTCGGGCGCTGTTCATTCGCCCCTGCGCGCGCAGCAAATCCCTCGCGCGCGTGCGCATCCGCGCGGATCCGGCGAGCAGAGCCGAGACGGATCAGAGTCGAGGTGAAACCGACGTGGCTCCAGGAGCAGTCCTCGCTGGGACCACGAGGCCACTTGTTCACACAGAAACAGTCGCATCCCTAGATCCGCCCCCCCCCCGCCTGCAATATTTGCCCGAGATGATTTGAGAGCCATACAATTTTGTCAGAAGATTTCCGAAAGAAGCAAATGCAAGAAACTTGATAGTCACTTTGCAGCCAATTTCCCCGATATTGCAGCGGACGCCGGACAATTGAATCAAATCGGCCACATCCAGTGTCGCTCCGCTGTGAATGGAGAGAGTCCACTCCATGGAGGCGCGGTGTGCGATATTGGGGCTGGAGACGTGCTTTACGCATTGTCACGAGGTTTCATCTTCTCGATTGCACAATTTGATTTTGCATTTTACAATTTAATATTGCATATTGCGGAGATGGGTAAATTTGACTGTTCCATCGCCCGGGATGTTGGTCCCTAGAGTGGTCTGCCGCCGCTCGGGACACAATAGTGAAGAGCTTCATTCAATTCTCGTGTCGTTTGTTGCCGAGTTCTGTCTCTTTTTCTGTGATTCGCAGAAGGCTGCAGTTCTGTGGATCTTCGCAATGAAAAAGCAACTTGTGGCCTAAATCGAGACAATCCCTCACAGACTCGCTCAGTTTCGAGGCGCTTACACTTTATCAGTGTTCAGGCACGAACAATATCGCTTCAAAACTTTTGGTCAGGCTTACAACTAAAAGGCACCTGGAGTCTAATTGTCTGCCCAACCTCTCAGTAAAAAGTTTCCGTTCGCATTCCGCGCAGATCTGGCTGGTCTCCCGACACGGCGTGTTCCTGGGCCGAAGGTTGTTATCCCGCTCCCCGGTTCCCGGAACTGCCGTTACGTGGCGCACAGACCGGATTACTCGTCTGGATACAAATCTCAAAAGCAGCGCCCTAATTAAAGCCCGTGAGCCTCCTCTCCTGCCGTCTGCTTTGGACAGAGCCACGCAGAGGCTGCAGCGCCGTCCCCGCAGCGCAGGTCGGGAGGCACCAAGTCGTGCTGGTGTGAGGTGAACGGCGCGCACGCGTGACACTGACGAGTGAAACAGTCACGTCGTTTGTCCTTGCAGAGAACAACTTCGTCCTTCAGAGCCTTGGATGCCATCATCACCCCGTGGCCAAAACTCTTTCAGTGGGTCAATGCGATGAAATGAGCCGCTCGTTTGGCAGACAAGAGCGAGTGTCACACTGCGAGGAGTGCGCTGCGGCGTCGAGACGAACCTGGCTTTGCCGTAATCCTGGCGAATGGGGCGACGCGAGGCAGGGCTAATGCCCGCACCGCGCCGCGCGATGATCCCCGCGCGTCGGGCGAGTCTCCCCCGCCGAGGCTCCCCGGGGCCCCGCGCACACACGTCTCAGGCAAGGCTCATCAGACTCGGGCTCGATTGCCTTTCTGCATGTCCAGCTCGCACGTTCCCTCGCACTGTGTGCGTTGGCTCAGCGAAGAAAGAGTCTTGCATTCTCCCGCACAGGTTTTCTTCTTCGTCGTGAAACTTGACTTCAGTTGAAGTACCACTTGCATCTGGTGGAACCTGACTTCAATCTGAGTACAGTTTCGCACACTTTTTTCTGAGCTCTATTGTCCAGATCCAAGACGCGGTTTGAGGAAGGGGGCTGCATCTCAGCGGCAATCTGACCCTCAAAACAGGGGGAAATCAAAAGGACGGTTTATCCTACTTCGATCTGCTGGAGCGAAGAATCAAGTCAGTCGTTCGCATCAAACTGCCGTAGACTTGGATACATCCTGAACAAGGCATAATTCAGGGATTTCTCACCCAGTCAGTCGCACCACGGCGAGGGCAAACAGAGTCCGAGGCGCCCGGCCCATTGCAGGGGATTTGAGCGGAGGAAATCACCGGCCGCCCGGTTCGGGGGAACAACCGCCTGTACACGCTGATAATGTACAATTGCTCACTCGATGGGAAACAATGGATCAAGGGAAGAGCGTTCGTGTGATGAATGGCACGACCCGCTGACATACAACAACGTCCAATCCTATTTTATTCAACTGGTTCCCGCAACACATCACCGCCTTTCCACATCACCGAGCATCGGGCGCCCATTAGGGTCGTCCTCACGAGGACCCCCCCCAATCCCCGACCCCCCCCCCTTGATGTGACACTGAGTGGTCGTTGTATTTCCGACTCGAGCTCCGCGTTCTTCAAGGAAGTGGAGACTGCACTGCGCCCGGAGCTGGTCCGGTGGCTCTGCGCTGCCAGTCTTGGAGCAGTGTTTCCAATTTGTCATCTCAGTCAGTGGAGTGAACGATGTTTTGATTGATGTTGTAGAGTTGGTCCAGAAAATTGTGACAATTGTTTTCGATGGATTGAGTGATCCATCAGCGGGAACTTGGTGGGACACCCACCAACGCCAGCCCCCAGAATCTCACCAAAACAAGCTTTTGCTTCATTCTCGCTACTCAATTTCCAAAATTTATTGTTTTGGTGTCAAAAAATGCTTTGATTCACCACGAATCCACTCGATGCATTGTCTTGTTCTGTTCTGCCCGTGTCCCCGCACGACATGAGCTGTGCGTTGTTTGAACCCAACACGCAGCCGATTAGTGAGATTGATGGTGGTCAGCGTGATGAGGCGGCGGGTCAGAACGAGCTGTCCGCGACACGTGACCCGCGGACGTGTCGGGCGGGGTCACCGCGCCCCGCCACGTCATGACGCGTCAAGTGTCACAGTCCTGAACAGCAAGTTCAGTTTGTCGGCCGACACAAGACTTCCATAACAGGGAAAAGTTTGTTGCGGAAATCCAGGAGAACATCGTGACAGTCGACATCAAAATTCTGCTCTTGTGCTGGACGCGGCCACTTTGCTGGCGGAAATTCCTCCCGGGAGCCGAGTGTGGGAACCACGGGGGAGGAATTCATCACCGAAGCCGGTTAATTGCGTGAACGACCCATCAAAACAACAGCGTTTGTGGTCTCTCTCTCCCTCCTCCCTGGATCGCTGAGGCCGGTCGCTTCTCGATCCACGTCAGGATCCTGCAGCGGATCCACGGTTGGAAACCCTTCCTTGATGGTCCCAAGTTCTATCTCAAGAAATTTTCATCTGCGAAAATGTTGGTAGATGTACCTGCAGTGCAAAAACAGGAGACTTGAAAAGTTTTCGGGGGCAGGCCCAGTGGTCGCCCCTGGATCTGCTGCAGGGATTTCTCTGCAATTCCTTCTCCGAGCCGCGGTTCACAGAAGCGAATCTCCCATCAAACGGAACAGTCGAGCCGCAGCGGCCGCCGCCCGCCTCCACCGCCAACAGCCTGTGTCAAAAACTCTCCCGCTGCCAATCCTCGACGCGGAGGCAGGAAAGAGAGATATTAAGCCCCAATCCGGAGTGAACATTACAACTAATCTGGACAATCAGGAGCCAAGAGCCCTTTGCTCATCACGTTCAATTTTTGGCTGGATGGAGGCAGAAAATGGATCAATGTTCGGAATAGTCCTCTTCAATTTACTGCGAGATTGTCGGATATATCTGCAGAACCGGGTTTTTATCGCTTCCAATAACGAGCAGCCAGTATTGCCGTGACCCTGGGTCCGGCTCGGGTGGGACGGGCCCCGACCCGCCGTCCGGCCCCGCCGCGCGCACCGTCCGCGCCGCCCCCATCTGCGGCGCTTCGGCCCCGGAAACGCGGCGTCGCTGCACGTGCGAGCCGCTGAGTCGGAACTCCACCAACCGTGAAAAGGAAACCTTTTCCAGCCTTTGAGGCGCCATGCACCATGCACGCGCATCGAAATAGCGCGACCGGAAACGAATATTTGTGTCGCTGCTCAGCGGAAGCAAAACGGCACCCAAACATGACAAACGTGCAGAGTCGACCCAGTGAACAGTTTTTCAAGTGACACCGTTCAACATTTCTCTCTCCCATACGAACGTCTCCGAATGGCCACGGTGCCGTTGCCTCTCCGTGTTAAAGCTGCCATAGCTGCTGCCTTGTACACAGACCCGCACGAAAGAGGCTCGTAACACTTCAAGTACTGGAGCTGTAGAGACAAGGGCACCTCGCTTTCTCTCTCTCTCTCTCTCCGGTTCCGCGGCGTCGTTTACTCTTTTCTGTAGAGAATTTCTGCCGGCACACGGGCGGTGGTTCACGTTTCAAGAGTCTGCGTCAGAACACAAAAACTTCACACAGAAAAAGAGGACAAACATTGTTGTTTTTTTCACGCCTTCACGATGAATGGACTGCACAAACCGTGGATTTTAGCCGGCCTCGTGGCGTGTGTGATCGCAGCGGCGGAGGAGGACAGCGGGAACCTGCACAGGGGCCCCGACGGTGAGTACTCGAGATTCCTGCTGCGGGAGAACGTCTCTGCGCTGCGTCGCAAAGCGGCTTCGGTTTCCCTTAAGCGTGCATCGTGGAAATGATCTCTGCTGCAGCTCTGTTCTGTTCTGTTCCTACCCAAAGAACCTTGATGGCTCATTGATAGTGGCAAAGTTCAAAGTGTCTGCCACATCAGACGGCAGCTTCCATTTGCTCACATCGTGACAGCTCCCATACGATCAGACAGATCGCTTCAGCGATACCGACAAATGTCACGGGCAGCACTGACACCGTCTTGAATGTCAGTGCAGCAGTGTTTCTGTCGCTCCTGAAAGAATTCCTCCCGTCTTTTTCTCTGCGGACGTCAGAGAAAGATTTAAACTGATTCTCCGGGGAGCCTTAATGAGGTTGCAAGGTGCCCGACAGATTTAATGGTGTCCATTGTGAGGAGGACAGGGCGGCGGGAGGCAGGAAGGGGCCCAGTCATTACCACTGATTCCTCGAGTCCGCAAACAATGTTAACAGTGGATTGACCTGTCATTGACACAAGTACCTGCCTGATGACCACTCCGGTCGGGAGTCCAGTCGAGGAGGAAGCCTCCTGCGTTTCCCAATAGGAAACGGCTGCCCAGCGGTCAATCTATCATCTGCAGTGGCATTTGAAAGTTTCAGAGCTCCAGGTGCTGGGGCGTCCAACTCTGCCTTCATTCTGTTGAGAGGTTGACCAAGCGCTTTGTTTCTGACAGCAGTGGCAAGAAATTCGAGGGGCAGATTGACTGTGGTCCTTGGTTGCCTGGATCCGCTGGACGGGGAGACGTGTGTGTCAGAGCAGGGCCAGATTCAGTTGCTCTGTTTGTCAAACGAACGACTCGTGTGTCGACCTTTGGAAACCGTGACTAATTTCCGACCAAACCTGCAGTTGGCAGGCAAACCACATATTTGGTCAATTAGGAAGACTCGCGTGCTAAGGAGTTCTTACGAGTATATCTCGCCGCATCTCATCTCAGCCGAACATGCGACGAACTGACCTGCAGATTGGAGAGCAGAAATTCACATTGTCATGCCACGGATCAGACCCAATTTTGTAGCCAATCGTGGCCAAGTGGAAAATTACAGCGTGACATGGGCAACAACCAAATGTACTTTTGACAGAGTAAATTGGGACAATAATTCAAAGTCAAAGCAGCGGTGGCGGCTGCGGCCTACCTTTAAATGGCTCCACTTTGTAGCAGCTTACACGGAACAATGATCACAAAACAGCAAAATAATCGACCACGCGGAGCGTGATTTAGATCCGTGACAGGAATTTCGGAGGCAAAAAGATTGACAAAATGGGTCTGCCTACGCAAAGAATAGATTTTGTGCAATTGAAGTGAAAAATTTCGCTGTAATCCAGGCTGCATGAAAAGGTGGGGAGCGTTTGATGATTGATGGGATCAGAACTGCAGAACGTGCGCACCGGCTGAGAAGCGACGCGCGCCGTGTTCACAGCAGCAGACCCTGCTCCTCCAGGGCCCCGAGTCTGGGTGTGAGGGGGGTGCAGAGGGAGGTGTGCGGACCACATTGTTCGAGGCACCACCACGATACATGTGTGAGGGAGCAACACACAGTCGGAGCGATGTGTCAATGTCCCGTCATTCCAAGTTCAGAGGAACCCAGGAGAATCGCAGGTCAAACAAGTTTTTGGATGATGCGATTCCGTGACCTGGCAAAATGCGAGACTTCAGTCGACAAGGAAGGGGACGACCCCAACGTCGGGACTGACGACACGCGGTGTGGCTGTCATTCGGTCGTGTAGTGCTGCCAGAGATGTATGGAAGCAGTCATCAGAGGCCTGCCTCTGGACACGGTTCCTACCTGTGAGTGTCCGGACGTGACGGCGACCATGAGAAGCTGAACACAGAGCGCAGTGCGTGTTGGACCCGGCGACGGCGCTGGTGAAGCCAGTGAAAACAGCCACAAAGACCTGAAGGCAGAGCTGCCATTCCATGTGCGGGTGCAATAATAGTAACGTGTCGACCGCTCCACGTATTGACGGGGTGAAAGTTTCTCTGATTCCGAGAGGAATCAATGATCACCTTTCAATGGGGCGTCAATCACTGTGAATCCGGGAGCAATGAACCAAAAGCGAAGCGAACATTTCCTCGGAGCCTCGGTGTCTCGGAACAAAAAGGCGCACCAAGTTCGTTTTCACTTCATCCCCTGTTCTCCCAGAAGTTCCGCGGCTGCACGATTGGTCTGAATGTGAGTTTCTTGAGGTTGATCCAGAGTCCCTCACACCCGAGATCCCGTGGAAGGAAAAGAAACCCGCACGTGTTGTAAGCAGCGTGCAACGAGCGATCACAGCGCGTCGCAACACAACAGATCTGTGCGGGATGGAATCCTCCCTTTGTGTTCGCTGCTGCACAATGGGATGTGGGGTAAATAAAAGAAATCGTCAAAGCAAAGCGGGAAACAAGCCGGATCAAATGTCCAATGTATTTGCAAAATCGGAACCCACTCAACAGGAATCGGGAATGAATTGCACTTTTTGCTCAAAAAGCCATTTCGTTGTTTGGCGAATTGAGACAAAATGTGAATTTTCAATGGAAAGAAGATCCGGAGAGATTGGAGGGTGTCAAACAAACGGCGTTGAGGACTGAATTTAGATTTTTCCATCTCAAAAAACGCATTTGTGGGACTTCTTGCGAGAAGAGATTTGCGAAGCGCCTCGGTGCGGGAGCAGATCTAATCCGGGAACAAAGACCGGCGCGGCTTCGGAGCCGGGATTGCCTCTTCACTCCTCTGTCTGCTGACATTTCCAGAGTTTCCTTCTTCTTCCCGAAGATCTCACCGAGCTGCAGCGCTTTGAAACAAGACACCCACTGGAACAAGAACTTCGCAGACAGGGAGAAAAAATATGAAATCTGGGACTCTGCAGGAAGTGCGAACAAGTCTTGTTGGTTTTTCCGGCATCTCGACGTCTGCGCATGCTCACTCAGTTTCGTCTTCATTCGTCTTCAGAACATCGGACTCAAACCTGTAAAAAAATCCAGAAGACTCGACCTCAAGGCTCAGCTTGATTCGGCTGTGTCAAACAGTCTGTCAATGAAGGAAAGAATCAGCGTCAACACACACGAGATCTACGTACGCGGAGCATCGCACAACCCCTCTCGCCTCACTCGCGGAGTCTGGAGCACGTGCAATCCACCCGACAATGTCCTTCTCAATCGAAGCCTTACACAAACAAAAACTCATTACACGATAAGAGGCGAGCCGTCCCGAATCGCATCATCGAGAGTCCTCCAGTACTCAGCAGCTTCAGCGGGCATGAATAGCCGAGACAACTGCGCTTTCTGCGGACGGATTCCTCTGATATCCTGCGGAATCGCGGAGAACCTTCAGAAGAGAGAGCCCTTAAGCCTCGAACCTTTAACCTAATTTGGAGGTATTTCCCCCGGGAAGCAATCTCAACATGGCCGGCGCAGACAGTTGACAGATTCGCTGGGCAGACAGGATTCCGCACTGAGAAAACCAACGTTGACGCGACGGGAGGGAACCAAAGGAGCCAGACCTCGTTGGGACCTGGTTCAGGAAGGTTGGGTTGCCCTACAAAAATCCTCCCAAGACCCTTTTCTCCCCTTCTTCCCCTCCTCACAGAGATCTGGCCCACGACCCTCCCGCAGCTCGCTGCGAACTCTGCTCCGGGATCCCCCCCCCCTTGAATCCACCTTGTGACCCCCGCCCCGTCCGATGTTCCATCGTCTGTCTCAGATCGTCTCCAGATCCCCCCCCCCCGGGATCCTCCCTGGGATCTTGCCCGTCTCAGCCCCGGACCGCGTCCCCGGATCAGATGTCTCTGCAGCGCCGCGAGGCTGACCGTCCGTCCCGAGGGACGCGACCCGCGGCGCAGCGCCGCACTTTGATCCCTCATCATCCGCGGCCGAAATGCACTCGATACTGTGAATTTGGGAAACATGGAATAACCTCATGTCGGACCCAGCCTGACATTTTCTCTTTCACCCAAACCATAATCACCATTTTGCGACATTGGAAGCGCAGTCTGAAGAGGGTAACTCGAACATTTTGATCAAAACTGTGTTGCGCAAACAGTGTGTTGTCCTCTGCGTTTCGGTCACCAACACAACAAACTGAAATTTCGGGTTTTTTATCGTGCTGGCGAGAGATTTCTTCATATTTCTCTCAGCACTGAGGTTCAACAAACACGTCCGGTCATTTCCGAGACCAGTGGCACCTTTGGTCACTTATCACTGGCTCTCAACTGCTATTTTGGTTTTCAGTGCAACCGATCTGGAACTGGCACACTGGGCGTACGGAGAAAGGCCGTGCTGAACCTCAGCAGTGTGCCCGCAGTTTGCATGGTACCAGTGAAGCAGCGTGGACGCGTCATATTTTGAGTTTTTACTGCGAGCACAAGAGGAGCGCTGTCGATGCTTCTCTAATTAAGTCTTCGGGTCGATGAAGAGAATCCATAATGGCTGTCTGAGCAGGAGGCTCGCGTCTCGGGGGCGGCAGATCCAGTGCGCCCCTGGGAGAAGTCGTCTTGGGGCGGGACCGAGCAGCGCACCCATTGGGAGGAGCCAGGCTCTCCCGTGGGGCTGATCCAACACGCCACGCGGGAGGATGTTGTACCCCTCAAAACGAGTCCGCAAGTGTTTCCTCAGGAACAGGACTCAACTCACCGCTTCGCGCGCGCAACTCACTCACTCCCTTCTCTGTGAATTACGTCGATTCGACGTTTTGACGCCAGAGGCCCACCGGAGATCTGCGTCCTCCCGAATGGAATTCCACCACGAGATGTGTGTTTTAGACAGTGTCGGCAGAAAATGCTCGTGAACCTTCTGGGCATCCCAAACTCCACCACGTGACTGCCCCCCCCGCTTCGCCATCGGTGCCCACTGATCGAGAGTGTGATCACAGTGTTGTCACTGTATCCGCAGCCAACACGCGTCTAATCCACCTAATTGGCAGATGAAATTATGGGGTTTTGCATGCAGACGCACCCCAGGAACACACAAAGGAACACAAAGCAGCTGTCGTCACTCTCAAGCTGCTGAGGTCTCGAGAGGCGATTCCAGATTGTTGAGTTGAGCCTGGAGAGAATTCGCACAGACTGCGCATTGGAACGCACCAATGCACCGGTGACAGAACATCGTGGAGCGTTGGCTGGATGTTGCATCTCTATGTGCGGCGGCTCCTCTGGATCATCCCTGGATTGCGCTGCTGGGAGGAAAGGGAAATGGCGACGGACCTTATCTCAGGCGCGCGAGTTAATAATTGAAACGTGCCATTTGAGCAGAATTCGGATTGCTCTCTGAGATAATTCCCCCGGTAGCGCCGCGGCGCCGCCGCCTCGAGTCCGCCGCGCGGGGGCGCTCCTCTGCAGGTGTCGCGGCCGGGACTCGGGCTCCTTCTGCGCTCTGACCATCACGCAGTGTCAATTCTGCTATTTTCGGGACAGTGTAATACAGAGGACTTTGCGGCTGCTTTTTCCCCACATGACCTTTGCAATTACTCAAGAGCCAGTGCGTGGACTCTTGTGTCTGCTTGGTTGTGTGTCTCTTTCTGTCTTCCTACTCGTACGTGCCTGAAGATGAGATACTGTTTTGTAATTCCAACAAAGCGTGGATCGACCTGACGAAGGAAAGGAAAGCAGCTCTCACAGTTCACAGCCCGGACCGGTGAGTGACAAGCTTCCCCGGGCTCAAACTTTAACTCAATTTGGAATAATTTCCCCAAAGAGGCTGATGGCGAAATTACCGGAGACAGTTAAGGAAAATGTTCCATTTCTCTGCATGGTATTGACTACAGGCATTTCCTTCTGCAACATAAATTCCTCCATTTCTATTCAGACTTCTCTTCGCTCGAAGCCATCTCGCTCCATTTGGGACTCTCTGTGGCTTTGCGTGGTTTCTTGGCCTGTTTTGATTTCGCTTTCTTCTCAACAGCGAACACACAACAAAAACAGCTTTACCACATCGACAATGTCCGATTTTGCGTTGAATCACTTCGTTCAAACTTCCTTGTGTGTGTTTCCAGAAACACCTGAACATTTTTTCAGTCACATTCCAAGAAACCATGTTGGTTCTTTTGTTTTCACACCGCACGCATACAATGTGGAAGGAGCATCAAACCTGGCTCCAGGGGGCCGATCACCACTCAAGGTTCCTCCAGCTCCAGTCCATAGAGTCTCAACAAAATTTAATTGGGAAGGTCGCCTGCAGATTGCAGAAGTGTGAAAACCCGCACTTCTGGGGGTCAAAGTGAGGCGGTCGGACTGGGCTCCTGTAACTGACAATCCCTGAAGAGTGGAATACTCGCATGAGGCTGATGAAACTCAGGTGTTGTTGCGGCGCGCCTGGCCACGCCCTGGCGCGGGGGAAGTGCCTCGTCACCACCTCAGGTTACCACACGCTTCGCTCCTTCAACGAAACCAAATCTCTTCTTTCATCCACATGAACGTGCCTCGTATCTGCTGAAAAGACTCAGGTCGATTCCAGACTCTTTGCCTGGAAGTTTCACAATTCATGCACACCAAATTTGGAGTCGTGTGATGCAAATTTTTCCCCCAACGCTGTGGTCACAAAGCCTCTCATGTACGAGGTTAATCCCGAAAGTCTCTCACAGTTGATGTCGATTGTTTTGCTGTTCGGTCGAGATCCTTTGCACTCCCATTACTCGGCAATTGTACCAGGTGAATGAGAAACAAACAAAGTTTACCGGAGTGTCATGATCATTTGAATGTTGACAAGTTGTGTGATCCAGTCATCCTTCACACTGGGTGATTGGACCCACGTCTACCGCAAGAGGAGTGACAAGGCCGGGAGATCGTGTCATCACCCAACCGAATACGACTTGAGCGCCACGTCCTGGACGCAGTGCTCATCACACACAGCGCGTGACGTAGTCGGTGTGAACCCGGCCGCAGCTGGACGGCACGCCGCGCGGTCTCCCCCCGCGTCTCGTCTTCCCCGTCCGCGGGACGACACGGCGCGACGCTGACTCGGGTTCCGCGCCGCCGCGCCGATTCATTACGCGTCTCCCGCTGCGCCGCACAGCGCGCCAAACTTTCTCCCGCCACACGGCGGGAAACCGGAGCGGCGCGGCGCGGCCGTCCCCCGGGGCCGCGGGACACACGACGCGGAGACGCGGCGCGGCGGAGCGACGAGGAATTACAGGTTCGCGCAGCGCACTGGGAATTCACACTTGTTGGTTGGATCTCATTACGCAGCTCTTTTCTCCTCGAAAGGTGCTGTAGAGGGAAGCGCATTCAATCACGATTGAAACGAAGCATCACGGAGAAGAATTACGATCCGTGGTGGGTGTATCAGAAAACACGGTGCTTTTGTTCCGACGCATCATTCATTGGGTCCAAACAGATGTTCGGCGGCGGTGTGTCGTGAGATGAGGTACATGTTGCACGGAGAGGCCTCCCCTTAAAGCAAGCCCCAAGCGATTTTCTTTCCCACTGGATACGAATTGCAGACGGATATTTCTCACTCAGAAACGAGCTTGCTAAAGTGGTGCGAAGTTTCATTTTCTTTGGTGACGGAAGAACAAGGGTCTGCGCGAACATCAAGAAAAGATGCGGGGTGTGTCCGTCTTGTTCCTCCTGCGACATGCCGGACAATGATCCAGGTGTAGGAGTTTCAAATGCCCCCCCCCCCCGCAGAAATCCCATGACCAGTGCATTTTCCAGTTCAACAAATCGCACAACCAGGAAAGTTTGTATCACACCAGAAGGAATCCTGGGACTGGTGACAACTTCAACAGAATTCTCGCTGAGTGAATCTTCAGCCCCAACATTCGATTTGCTGGCCATACGAAGAAAATTTTCATCCTCCAGACATCTGAAAGAGGCGTCTTTTCCGGCCACACCGATGACAACTCGTTTGTAGTGAAGCCCTGTGTGAGCACTGCGCCTTTGCGTGGTGTTGTAATCCTGCGTTTGTCTGCAGAGCTGACGAATGAGCAGTCAACGGTTTCCGTACCTCCCTGCCTCGCCGCGTGTTAGAGACAAAACAGAGAGCCAATTTCACGAGGAAGCCTCACAACGTGCACGAAACGACTATGTACAAATGAGACAATGAGCGAAGCTGAATTTTGGAAGGTCAAAAGTTCGGACAGAAGTCGCCATCATGCTGGTGGTTCGCTCAGGGCTATTTGTCCTTTCAAGCCAGGATCATTTCGGAGTCAAAGCAGGACACCAAACCCTGACCCAAACCTGCTCGCAAAACTTCTCTCTCTTGAAACAGTGACGCCAAGCACATTAAAATGTCTTTGACATTTGTCAAGTGTGTTGTGTTTCATAACCTGCAGCACAATCCGGAAGCGAGCGGTTCGGTGACACCGGGGCCGGGGTCTTCAGTTTCCCACCGCGAAGGAGCCGCACCGGGGGGGGGGGGGAGTGGGAGTCCGCCCCGGTTCATAAGAACGTTCTCCTAATCGAGTTACCCGCAAATCTAATATGGAACATCAGAGACACAGAGGCACGGCAAGTGTAACGAGTAATTTCGTTTGCTCTCTGCTTTCAAGCGACGACTCGTAACATGCGCAACTTCAGCGAAGGGCGAATGCGCTACAGCTGGAGGCATGCGGGCCCGATCCCCAACATTTGCTTCAAAAACAATTTGTGCGCTATTCTGTACCACCTCAACCAAGGCCTGGATCAGACACCCGCAAAAAAAACCCGTTTGCAGTTGAAATTGAAATCGATAAAGTCGGAAGCGTCTGGGGCCCGTGTGTACATTCCGGGGGGATTTAATGCGTGCGGTTGTGAACATCTGGCCCTTTATGTACACTGGGCATGCGAACCTGATCCCGGTATCATGGCCATAAAAGGAGTGAGGCCGGGAGGAGAGAGGCGGCCCGGCGCTGAGCGATCCCTTCCTTCCCTTCGGCGGCACTTCGCTTCAGCTGGACATCAGGTCCAAGGTCAGGTTCACGCAGGAAGCGTCACGAGTTTTACGTTATAAAATGGGTGCTACGTCGTCGCTTCATGACTGCAAAAACATCCGTGATAAAAGCAGTTGTGTGTGTGTGTGTGTGTGTGTGTGTGTGTGTGTGTGTGTGTTGTGTGTGTGTGTGTGTGTGTGTGTGTGTGTCCGCACTCGAAAACTGCCAGTTCGCAGGGCATGATGCACGATGTGTGGCTCGTTCCAAACCAGGTGGATCCAAAACATTCGCGCCGCAGGTTTTCTGTGAAAAACTCGTCTGTCAATTGAGTCTGCAAGTTCGATTGTTTGTGAATTGTTTTTGAAGTGTTGCCTCGTGATTGTTTATTGAGTCAGACCAGTCAACATGTTCATTGTTGTGACGCAAGCGAGACGGACCGGGGGCCCTTGTTGCGGTGCAATTGATATTAATCAATTCCAAAGCACTTTCATTCCTGATTGCTGGTCCATATGTACTCTACTAATGCGGTGCTTAATAAAAATGGAGATAAGATTCAGGAGGCTGTGTGATAAATGCGGCAGTTGAACATGCCACTCCGGGCGGCTTCGCGCCATTCTCACCGATCAGTCGAGTTCCTTTCTCTGCGGGTGGAGATTTTCGTGGAGTGATGGCGAACGCAATCAACACGCTAGTCACGTCAGAAACAATTCAAGTGTTTCACAGCTCAAACACACGAAAAAAGAATACAGGGTTTGTGTTCGATCACAGCACGAATTGAAGAGAAACGAAATGGGTCAGGACACAGGGCGCGGTCGGCATTTTCTATTTGCTCTGTGAATCCAGATTGATCTGGAACACAGCGAATCCTCCGCTTCAAAGACGAATGAAATGGCAACGCAATCCCGCAATGGTCGCAACATCTTTTCATCGCGGAATAACTTGAGATTGTGCCATGGCTGAAGCTGGAAACATCACAGAGGCTTTCACTTCTGATTGCCAATGCAAGTTTCTTTTTTCGCTTTTGACAACTTGGATAAAAGACGATTTTTCAGCGCTGAATCCTCGTTCTTCAGATTCTGTTTCCTTTGAACGCAGACTTCTTGGCCATCATCTGTGCTGAACATCATCTGCGCTGAGAGCCCTGGACGTCATATTTCTGGGTCTACCCACCGATGATTTGGGGGCCGTAGATCTACATGCTGAGCAGTGGGGATCAATAGTAAACAAATGTTCCATGTAAGAAGCCTGCTGTATTGGGAATATTGAATGGATTCTGAGACAATTGAGGCAATCTTCCTATTTGATCTTAAAATCAATATTTCTTTGCCTTGTTGTTAGTCGTATCACGACTAGGCTTTTCATGCTTGGCTGTCCCCGCTGCTGTTCTTGTGTTCTCACATGGGCGGCTGAATCGGGCGCATGTCTGCGTCGCCTCACTTCACAAAGTTATCAACTTCTGTGTGCGTTTTGCGCCAATCCAAAACTACAGCTTCAGCTGGCTTCTGTTGCAGTTGACAGTCACCAAACTGCCAATTGTCCAATAAGTTGGCAGAGCAGTCCCTCGCGCGTCGCGTCCTTTCTCAGCGGCTCGCGCGTCCTGCTTGCCATTCACGTAGGAACGGCGCAGCTCATCTGTCAGCGGAATGTGACACGAGCTTTCCTCAAACATGGACAAATTAACAGAGCACCCCCAGTTTCAACTTCATTGAATGAGCTCTTTTGTCCCTGGAGCAAAATCACGGTGCAATCCTGAACCATCCCGGACTTGTACACGTACTTAGTGTCTTCAGAACCAAATAAGACGGATGATTTGAAAAGATGTCTGACGCGGGAGCACAGAAAGTACGGCTTACAAAACATGTGAGAGACAAAGAAGCTTGTAGGAGCTTTTAAAAAGTCAATATGTCAGTTTAGATTGCGCATCAGGCACAGGAAGGCAGCACGACTGAAGCCTGAGAACATAATTTCTACATTAAGGTCACCCAGCGTCTCTATTGGGAAGCGACAACACGGAACAGTTTCCACTATTGACGAACCTGTGTTGACACGACGTACTGATGTAGAATGTGAATGCGTTATGAATTGGGTCACTCACTCGGCTCGGTGGTTGCCGCTGGGATCTGGTCAATATTGTCTGCGGCAGCGTCTTGCTTCCCTCCAATTACAGGTTTTGGCACTCAGTGGCCGCGCCTCCGACGTTCGTGTTCATCAGGGAAACAAAGCAGCGGCTGGAACACGCACAAGTGCTCCCGTGCCTGGCGAGGTCTGTGCGGCTCAAAATGATAACTTGTGCCAGGAAACGATCAAACCACTCGCACCGGGTGTACAACCAAGTGCGTCGCAAATGCAGATTTGCACTTGTGATGCCAAAATCTATCGAGATCCAAATTCAGATTGCGAGCGAGAGACGCTTCTGACCAAGTGAACGAGTCAATGCAGCGACGTGGGATGAGAGGCGCTACGTGTTTGAGTTAAACGACTCCGAGATACACAGACGAGAGAGACAGTGATGGTGAGGCTGAAGCGCCGTGGATGTAGCGCCGTCCCTACGCTGGTCACATGGCACCACAGCGCCATGCTTGTGGACGCGCCGCGCCACCCATTGGTACCCACAACCTGCAGCTTGGACATACGATTTTGTTGCTATGTTATGGCAATTCACAGGGTTGCAACATTTGTGCAAGGTTGCAGAAACGTTTTGTGTCGCCTGTTCTGCATGCGTGCCGTGCCACGCTACAAGGACGGCACTGCACACAGACATTACGTCAGCGCCTTCACAGTCGTGTAGCGTTGATGTGCGGCTGATAGAAGTGAGGAAGAGGCGGTGGTGAGGAGCGCGGGAAGAGCTCGCGTTTCTGCGCCTTTGTGAGGCTGCCACTCCGGATCCCGGGGACGCCGCCAAATTGCAGCGGTGATGAGGTCATTTGCGCCGCGGATTCGCGACACCAGACGGAGGCGTCGCGGGGCGGCGGGGTTAATTTCTGCTGCTGCATGTCGGTGGGGAGGGTGGGGGAGGGAGGCCCGATGCGGAGAGACGCGAGTCACCAAGAGAAGATTCGAGTTGTGTGTGTGTGTGTGTGTGTGTGTGTGTGTGTGTGTGTGTGTGTGTGTGTGTGTGTATGCTCGTGCGTGTGTGCAAGTACTTTGGAGTCAAACGAAGATGTGCAACCGAAAACTAAGTTTTCAATGGAAAAAGAGACATTTGTCTGGGCAGCACACAAGTCTTCCGTTGAAATGAATTGTTTTCCCTTCGGGTAAACAGATTTGCGAGGAAGACAAACAGGTAAAAATTGCCCATTCCTTCTTCTCCAAAAAAGTGCAGAAATACGAGTACCTCCAGCGCAATTACTCGCGCAAAACGTGTGATGAAAGTTCAAGCTGTTCAAACAGAATCGAGTGTGATCCGCTTTGTTTTGATTCGCGGGGGGCGCCTGCGCAGCGGTTGGGCGGCCGGCCGGGTGGGGAGCGCGCGCCAGGTGGACCGCATCTCCGCCGAGGGCTGATCACACCGCGCGGCGGCGCCAGCAGAGCTCCGCGCGCTGCGGAGACCGATCAAGGTCTGTTTGTTCTCTGTGCTGAGTTGATCTGGATCCAGCCTGCCTGGCCTGTTTTGTGATATCGCGCTTTTGTGTTGTATCAAATACAGACTTGCGCAATGTCTGTGCTTGAAAGTTCAGAGTGCTGCAGGAGTTTCTTTAACCAAACTTTTAATTTGACGCAAAGCAAGCTGAAACGCGGGGTGTGAAAAACTGCAAAATTGCGGCACAACGATACGAGCATTTGTTTTCAAAAGCTGAGCTATCAAATTACTTTATCTGTGCTGCACAGACCAGCAAAGACAGACCTGCATTGCGTTTTGCGTCACATCAGTGGGATCCGAGCTGAGCGCCTAACTTTACAACGTGGTTTCCGCAGCGTCGGGCAGCGCGGCTCGCGAAGCGTCAATTACTCGCTGCCCACGGCGGGGACGCGACAAGGATTCTCCAGAGTCTCCGCCGGGAGTTCCTTCAAAGGCTCGCTCCGTCAAGTCTCCGGCCAATACCGAGCATTGAACGCGAGGGACTCTGCAAATTGAGCGTGTATCAAGCAGTGATTGTCTGTCTGTGATGGTGTGCGAGGAACAGGACGCTTCTGATCTTCGAACTGTTCCATTGAGAGGAAGAAAAAAACGTGTTCATTAACGCGAGTTTTTTTCTCGGCTCTCGACTCGAGATTCGGCGACGTGTGCATGCTTGAGAGCGAGGTAAATCCAGGGAAGGAACACGGATGGAGAAACACTTGTGCGAGCGGGCGGGCGGAGGGCGGCAGCGGCGGGGAAAGTAGAAGTGCACGGGGGAAGCTGTGACGGCCACACCTACTTGACAGCGAAGCTGCGTGAAGCTGCCCGGCTGCCTCTCTACAAGAGAAAGTGATTTAAACCCGGAGGAGCAGACATTTATCAGAGACCGTTAAAACAACCATTACGCCTGGTGCTCGAAGCTGTTGGAGAGCTCTCTAAACACCCCATTAGTTTAAATGCGGGGCTGGGCAGAGTCGGGCGTACAGGCTCGGGCTGCTGCTGCTGCTGCTGCTGCTGCTGCTGCGTCGCAACGCGACGCTTCACGGAGACAAATTCAGATGGTTCCGGCGGCTTAATGCGTCTGCGCACGCTCTGTGCTTCAATTGCTTCATCAAGGATTTATGACATAATTTCTCCGGATTACACAGCGAATTAAAGTCAGTTTGGATTAATGTTTTTGGTCGAGTGAACGGAGTTACAGCACCGTTTACGGTGTCATACGGCTGGAAAGAAAGACGACTCGAGCGAAAACAGGCGCTGGCGAATCTGACCTGCATCGCGACGTTCACCCATTGATTGACGGTCAATAGGAGTGAAATTGAGCCTCGCCTCGCCGCCGTTACTCGGGAGACAACGCGCGGCGCTGAGGGTCAATTACACAAAGCTTCACACAATTCACATCATCAGTGCAGATGACAACAGAGGCCGCGCTTCTCAGGCCAAAGCGCTCATAATTTGTGGATTGAGGTCAGGGCGGCGGGTCTCCGGGTCCGCAGTGCCACAGCGAACACGAGCCTCGGAGATCGGCACATTCAGCTGGGAAGCTTCTGTTGTCTCATTTACCTGCGGGGGAGCCATGTCACTGGCGATGGTCCTCAAACTGCTGGTGAGGCTGTGGGGGTTGTTTGGACTGATTGGCCTGTTTGTCGTCGCGACGCTGGATTCCACCGGAGCGGAGGGAGAGGCGCACATCCAGCGCGGTCCGGGAGGTGAGTGTTCACTCGGGCACAATTTGTAGTAACAAGCTTCGCACTCGCTGTGAGAAAACATGGAAACATCGCACCTCGTGAGTGACACGTGTGGGAAAGAGCTGCGGGGGCTCGAGCGTTGGAAGGTTTCCCTCGCAGTGCGCTGTTGCTTTGCATCAAGCACAGAGTCAGCGCAATGCAGATCTCTTCATCTGAACGAATGTTTCAGAAATTTGATTTGACTTGTGAAACATCTGGTGAAAAGGAAGCCAACTGTGCGAAAGCGTGCACTCATTTGCTCTCACCAACTTTTGAGCTTTCGCCTATTTGCATAAACAGAAATGTTGCGCAGTTGTGACGGTACACATGCAGTTGGTTGGGGGAAAGGATTGCGAGCGCTTTTCCCCTGGGTCTGTCGGTGTTGTCCATCTGCACGGAGGGGTGTTTCACAGGTTGCTGAGTGCTGCACGGTGCGCGGTGCCTGGATGGACAGGTGTCGGGGCAGCATTGATCCCCATCCACTGCAGATGGGGAAAAAATTTCCGAGCGCAAACGCCGTCCAACGGTGTGGTGGGGTTTGCACCCAACCATACAGCGCGTATCTGAAATGCCCATGTAGATCCAGGTGATACCGTTTCCCAGCAGCACCTCATCGAACCCTCGATGAGAAGAGACAGGGCTGCGTCTTTGTGGTTGTTCCACGCACACGCGCCCACGACGACGGCGGCGGCGGAACTGCTGCCGGTGTTGCTACGCACGACGCCTCCTCCCGCCGCTCCCCGGAGGCGCCGTCAGGCATGAAAACTCGCATGAATACACGGCGCACCGGAGCACAGGAGCACCGATTAGGCAATGTTTCAAACATTAAGCCGGGCAAAATCGATCAACATGTAAGGCTCTAATTGGAAATTCTCTCCTCCTGTAGCAGCTTTTTTGGTCGGTGATTAAAAACACAATTGGCTACAAAAATTACATTGAGAGTTGGGCCAGGCTGGGACGCACTGCCATGCAACTTGTCATGCTGATGATGAAAAGAGATTGAACAAGTTTCATCAGTACTAGTACAGCATCGACACACACACCACGCGTGCAGCACTTGTAAAAGAACGAACGCACAGATCGACCTGCGAGCGTGCAAACTTCGCTTTTGAAGATCTGGCCAGATTGTGTATTGGATGAAAACCTCATTCGCCCAAAAAAGTTGAGGAAAGCGAAAAAAAGAGCAGCTCTCTTCCACGTGTCACAACACTTGGTTCTCCTGACATCTGCATTGCGCAGGGAGCGCACATGTTGTGACTCCAGTCTCATCAATCCCCCGCTGTGGCAGGTCCAGGGGTCCCGGGGACAACAAGCGAGATTTGTGACCCCGAACTCCACTTTCCCACCAGACAGACGGCGACATTTCAAACTTCGCTCCGTCACTTAGTCCTGGACAGCGGGGCAGCGGGGATCCAGCCGCCCCGCCCTGCACATCCATTCCTCTCCACTCAGCACGAGTGACACGAAGTAAATGGATCCGAACGTGGCCGGCGCGGCGGCTCGGGGTCCGTCTCCCCCGGGGGGCGGCGGGCGGGAGCGGGGAGGATTCAGGGCTCCTCGCGACCTGCGCCCTCAGGGAAGCCGGGATCAGATTTACAGCACATCCCCCACAAGCTTGCCCAATTCTCTTGGTGCACAGAATCGTTTCAGTCGCGGGGTGAATTTCTCATGCAACAGGCTTGTCTGAGAATTTTGCGTCACTTCAACTCTAAACGTCATCATGCCACGGAACCTTTGGGCAAAATTGAGGGAATTCTAGGGTCTTACGTGTGTCCCTGATCGACTGAGCCTGGAGCTGCCGCTGGTAATATTTCCTCTTCGGGATTGTTTTGTATCTCAGCCACGCGCCACCCTTCGGCCCGGCAACACGGACCTTCTAATCAGATGATTTGGATGCCAAATGGTGAGCATCACTGGACAAGCTCCCCGCGCTCAGGGGTTAATTCCTCCCGATAGCGGGTGCATGGGAAACTCCCGGGGCGGATGCAATGCGCCTGCTCAAATTTGCAAGAAAAAATGTTTCATATCAGACACGGAAACACACGTTTTGAGAGCAGTCCAAGTTGGAGCGAAGATCATGGATGGCGGATCTACCTTTGGGTGCGGATGTGGCACGCGTTGCCAATTTTTTTTGTGTGAACTGGTCCCAAGTTTTTCCAGGGTGCCTGCACAGATCTGATTCGAGGATATTGCAGCTTGGGTCCAGTGCGAATGGGGGAAAATTGGTCCTGATGTGAATTTGGACAAAATGAGGTGAACAAATTGTGAAAATTCCTTCATGCATCTGTGCAGAGTCTTGTCCCACAAGAAAGAGAGCACACTTTCATGTTGTGGACAGTGAAGAAAAACAAGACCAATAATTAGGGGTTTTCACGTTGGTGACGCGCAGTTGGGCGGCGTCAGAATTTTTGACGCATGTGTCAAAATTTAACATGATGCCCAATGGAGCATTTTGACGCACACGTCAAGTTTTTGACGCACGCATCACCAACGTGAAAACCCTTATTGCCTTCTTCTTCTGCCCCTTTGAGGGATCCCCCAAGACAAACTTTCTCGTTGTTCATGGTGGACTTCCATCTCAGCTGAAGGAATGAGTGCTTCGCGGAGCGTCAGTGCACCACCACCTCCTACTCCTCTTCTACCTCCTCCTCACCCCTCCGCCTCCGCCCCGCTGACACGCGCCGCCTGCCGCGCCGGTTTGTTCCGTTTGAGACTTGGCCCCGATTGGGCGTGACGGACCCGTCTGACATTTGACTTCACGGAAGCGCGGCTGAGACGCGCGGAATTTCTGACGCGCAACACCAGGGAAATGTGACACCTCCGAATCTTTGTGGTATTCTCTTTTTCCGAAGCCAATCGCTTCTGTGTTGCTGTGATGTCTTCACTTCACTGTCTTTGCAAAGGAACGAACATAATGAGGCGATCGATGTAGAATTGTTCTTTTGTACATTTTTGCTGCAAAAACACCAGATAGTTTGCCAGAGAAAAAGACCATAAAATTTCAGTACGCACCTGCAGTGGTCACGAATGTGTATTTTCTCGCACACCGTTACATACAACACACACACACACACACACACACACACACACACACACACACACACACACACACACACACGAGTTTACAAAAAATTACCGCACATCAAGGAGCGTTTCGGCTCCCAGACTGCAGGACCACGGATTTTGCCGAAGTGCTTTGTTTCTGGTTTGCAAAAGCGAAACGCGAGGCATTTCGGCAACAAAAGAGTGAAAATCGGTTCCCACCTAATTGCCTCCCACAGCACCAGTCCGCGCGTCGAAAAGCGCCCGGCAAACGAACAAGTAAATCACCGCAGGTTTCAACCGCAGGAGGCAGCGCCGTCCTAGCCGCGTCGGACTGTCGAGGACGGCGTGCAACGGTTCCGCTCAGATCTGCGTCAGCATTGAGAGTCACACCGCACTGAGTGAGGTGTTGTTTTCGGTCGGCAAGGACGGTGCTGCCAAACTTGATTCTCGCTGCGTGAACGGCGCTGCGGCCCAAAACCAATATCTACATCTCAGGGATCCGCTGTCAGACAAATTGTGATCCATCGCAGAGCCAGGTGCGGAGGGGCTGCCTCTGCCTGGGAACGTGTAAATTGCACAGATGTTTACAGATTGCTGTTTATTGTAAAGCAATTACCAGCAACGCCTGTTTATCTCAGGGACCCGTTACATGGAAGTAACGAACCAGAAGAGCTCAGGCTTTCTCAGGAATCCAGGATCAAGTGACTCAAGGCGGGGGAGCTGCAGAAAGATACCTCAGGATCACACGAGCGCGGCTATTTCGTGTCCTTGATTGAGCTGCTTGTTCCTGTGTGTATGTCACAGGTGCACGTGCAAAAGTCTGGCGTCTGGTACAGGCGAGTTCGCCCTTCTGCTCAAAAGCATTTTGCGTCTTGAGGCGCACGCAACAGTTCGCCTTCAGAACCACACAATTTTGTGTCGGGGGCTTACAGCTGCACTGATCTTTGAGAGCCCTCCTTGTACAAAATCCTGAATCTGCACTCGAGAAATGATCGTATCCGAAGTGCTCGGTGAAGAATGCATGCCATGACTGACACGTCGGATATCGCTTGCGGAGCGCTGTGTGGGCGCGTGATGGACGCCGCGCTGACTGACGTGTTTGTTCTCAGTCTAAACACCGGGAAGCGGTGAGAAACGAGGCTTCCGACCCCGGCACTGCGCCCGGAGGACCCGGATCGCTTCCCGCGGCGGTCCGCGTCACGCGATGCGCCGAGCGCGTCATCGGCGTCTGCACGGCTCCGCGTTCCGAGAAGAATCACATTGGTGTTTATCTGCACAGCTCCACACACAAACTCTGCATCTTGCGTACTTTCGGAAATTTTGAGATCCTCTGATTTTGCCAGGCTCCACAACACTCAACGTCACCACACACATCATCACTCGTGTGAGTGTAGTCAAGCCAGTTTGCACAAAAGCAGATTGATTTGATCTGTTCGTTTCCCCCCCCCCTGCTTCAGCAGAGCTGCTGCTACGTCTTGCGCTCTTCGTCTTTCGTTGTCCCCCAGGACGACTCTGACCTGTGTTCGTTTTCCTGTGTTCCGCAGAGGTGCACGACTACTGCGCGTGGGAGGACTTCGAGGCGAGCTGCGGCCCGGACGAGGTCATCGTCGTCACCGCCGCCAAGTACGGCCGCATGGCGCTCGGGCGCTGCGTCAAGCGCAACTACGGCTACCTTGGGTGCGCGCTCGACGCACTCGCCTACGTGGACGCGCGCTGCTCCGGGAGGCGGCAGTGCGCCTTCAGCGTATTCGAGGACAGTCTGCGGGAGCTGCAGCCCTGCCCCGAGGACATCTCCGCCTACATCGAGGCCTCCTACTCCTGTGTCAAAGGTGAGCATTTTACCGCTCAGGATCTGAGCCCAATACACAGACGTGTCAAGCCAATGCGTGTGTCCCTGTGATGCTTAGAGAGGCTTGACGGCAGACAACCTGCTGTGACGTTTTGTCGTCGCCAGCGTCCTTGGTCCTGACGCCAGTTCACGCTTTGAGAGTGAGCGGGGTGGCTGAACTGCTCGTCACTTGCAGGTTTTATGTGGAGTAGAAGCCGTATTTTTGGCCTTGACATGCAGATGAGTTTCTTGCCACAAACCACCTGGTAATTGGACTCCTAATGAGTTGATCAATCCAACGACAGGTTGCCAGGGAAATTCTCTTTGGGGTCCCTCGACGTTTTGCTCCACATGTATCCTTTTCACTCTGTAATGACATGGACATCTCGGACGCGCGCGGGTCCACGCACTCAGGGAAATCGAAGCTCAGCGACAGATCTGTTCTGATCTCTGATGTCTGAGCGGCAGCTTCAAAGAAAGAGTTCATTGGCACCCTCGTTTGCAACCTTGGTCAGAAAACTGGATTCCAGGAACTTTGGCAGGAGGCGAGTGTTAGCATGACGTGGAATTCGTCTCGTTTCAACGGATCCAGGGTGTGTCACCTGTTTCGCAAAACAAAACAACGTACTCACCTTTCACTGACGCCCAATGTGTTTCTTTGAAAAACAAACCAGACACAAAATGTCATTGCCCCAGTCTTGATCGCAGAACCTCGCATGCCTCGAACAACATTTTTCCATCCGAAGGAAAGGCTCTTTTGTGGAGACATCTTCAGATTCGAGCAGGCGGCGGCAGGTGCGCCTTCACTTTGCAATGCGATTGCGGAGATGGGAGTGAAATCCCCCGCGCGGCCGCGGTCTCCTCCCGCAGAGTTCACGAGCCGCCGCGGCCGAACCTGAATGCGATTCCCGGCGAAAGAGACGACTGAGTCAAGTCAGCGCCGCAGACGCCACAAATTGTCTGCCTTTCAGTATCTAAAAGCGTTTTTGTCAAGTCCTTTCAGGAGTGATTCTGAAAGAAGTTTTTGCAAGACACAATCGCTTCAGTTTTTTCCAGGAAAAGCTGCAGACATCAAGGCTTTTGAATTGTGCAATCCACATCTCAACAGCTGTATTTTGAGAATTCTCGTTGTGTTTTCGTTCAGCTGCAACAGGAAGTCAGCGCAAGTGCCAGAGCGAGCACCACACCAAGCTGAAGGGTCCGTCCGGGTACATCGCTACCATGGAGACGGAGGAGCACGGCTACGGGTCGGCCGAGTGCCCCTGGAGGATCCAGGTCAGCCCGGGCCAGCGCATCAACATCACCATCTTCAACTTCGCGCGGCACTCACTGGCGACGTCCGGGGTGGGCGGGGGCAGCATCCGGCCCGAGGTCTGCTACGAGATCGGGGAGGTGATCGAGAAGGCCGACCGGAAGCGCATCACGCTGTGCGACGCGCTCGGGCGACAGACGAGCATCTACGTGTCCAAGACGAACACGGTGTCGATGCAGTTCGTGAGCGGGCCGACGCTGCGCTCCCTCGGCGCCTTCCTCTTCAAATACGACGGTGAGAATCCGCTCAAGTCCTGCTTCATGTTGGGTTGTTCAGAGACACCCAGTATCGGGTCAAGGGCGGGACTCCCTTGCGGGCCCGACTTCAACTTGGAACAATTCAGCGTGTTCAAATTGAAACAAACTTGAACCTGCGTGCGGCGCAAAGTTCGGGGTCTGTGGTCAAGGGAGCCGGGTCCCTGGTGCTTTTGCTTGAGATCTGTGAGCAGAGGGACCTTGGGTTGGTCTGTGTTCCTTTTGAGGTGTTTCCATTTCTGTCCACAGTGAGTCAGCGACATAAAAAGAAACTACTTTGATGGAGAGACAGCGTTGTTGGCAAAAAACCGAGGTGGTGCCGAACACACGTGGGTCTTTTGAAAGGAACAGCATGGTGTTGGAAAGAGAAAACAACTTCACAGCTGGGTCTTGTACTGCAGGTGGAGGCTGAGTGATCAAAATAAATTCTGCAAAGCTTGGAGCAAAGCATTTGTTTCAGCGAAGCTGTGTGCTTTTTTACGCAGGGAGAAGCTGCAGAAGGGAATCAAACATTTTTTCCTCGTCTTTGATCTCTTTGAACTTCCACAAACTTCAGTTCTTGAGCGCAAAGGAAGAATATGCGCGGGTTACGATCAAATCGCGACTTTCTCTTTGAAAGAACACCAACAAGGTCGCGTCGGATTTCAAAGCTGGTTTATTAGTTGTGGAGTTGTTGTTTGAACTTTTCCTCTGCAGTTTCATGCAGGCTTCCGCTCCAAAGAATTGATTGTTACCTGGTTTTAAAGCTGGAAACATCTGTGTTGTGTTCTGCAACTGCCGTCCAAACTTCGATCGACAAAGAGATGCAAAAATCAACTGCAAAAGGTGACACCAAATCGCTGTCAGGTAGAAAAGTGTCCAAGGAAGAACATTGCCGATTCCCGTTGTGGAGATTGACCCCCAAGTCACCCTGTGTATGAACGGGAACAATTGTGGAGTTCACACGCTCACCCACGCCCACACACTCCACGACCCTACGGGTACCAGTGCGTGTTTCAGTGGTCGGGTGCCCGGACGTGAAGGCGCCCCCTGGTGCCGACCTGAAGCGCGACGGGGACCACCTGACGGTCGTCTGCGGCCCGGTGACGCGCTCGCTGACCTGCAGCGGCTCCACGTGGATCGGGGACGTCGGCAACTGCACCCTGGGTAAGGGCTCGGAGCCTGCAGCGCCTCTCGGAGACCGCAACCAAACCCCGTACACTGTAGTTCCTCCCATAGTGGTGGGCGCCGTACCTCATTTCACACCGTCACGTACTGAATGTTTGTGCATGCTATTGTTTGCTTTCTGTTTGTTTCTTTGTTTTTGTCAATTTGTTTAGAAAGGATGAAGATCAATTCTTGCTCGACCGCATCGCACACACTCCCCCAAAAACAATTGTGCTTGATTTGTGGTGGCAAAATCTGTTATTGCAATAAATTAGATAATTTAGAATGTTCGGGCTTTATTTTTGTGTTGCTTAGTTGTAGCTGATCTTCACTTTTACTTTAAGTCTTGTGCACACACTCGTTTTTTTTAGATTTACCAATTCGTTTCCTGCAATATTTCTTTCTCACAAAATGGACAACCATACCGAGCACAGCGGAGGTTTGGAAGGTGAAGTTCAGTTGGGGTCTTCCGAGCCGGGAAGTCTGAGCGCGCACGAAGCGCATTGAGACCAGCGAAACCGAAAGCTCTGCAAGAAGCAGGTCCGACTCTGACCGAGCTGCCTCGAGAGCTGACTCCGCCCCTGACTGAAGGCTCGGAAAGGAGAGCCACGTGTACTCTTTTACCTCCTGTAACCAGGTCCAAAAGACGCTTGCCAACACAGAAGCAGGCTGGGCATTAGCTGATGAGTTCTCCTGCTTGTCGCTTCACAAAGAAGACATTTTGATGATGACCCAGCTCTTGCGCGAGTTTCACTTGATCACCGCTGTCTTTGGCGTGTTTTCTCCAGAATCAGGTGGACACACCCATTTTCGTGCAGGGAGCTTCGAGGCTGTGTTGGTGTTGACATGTGACAAAACGCGTTTTGCTGGGCGAAGCCACAGGGAACTTGGACGCGTCACCACATTGAGAGCTCCACCTCACCACACCTGCACGCACAGGCAACACCCAAACACAACTTCTGCACACAAACGTGCAAGCTCACACGAGTAACCCCTCCCCTCCACCTCTCTCACGCACACACACACACACACACACACACACACACACACACACACACTGACTCACACCGTGCACGCGTGAGCACGTGAGCCTGTCGCGCTCGCACATGAGTTCACAGCGTCGCGTTCCCCTTGCAGCGGGCACACAGAAGGGCGGCACGGTGTACGCCGGCGACACCGAGTTCCCCTACGGAATCCTGATTGTCGTCTCGATCGGCGTCGCGCTCGGAGTCTTCTTCGGCGGCCTGCTCCTCTCCGTCGCCGTCATGTACATGCGCAGGTCAGTGCGTGCTCACAGCCGGTGGACGATCCAGGGACTCCTGACGCCCCCTCCCCCTCGAAAAAGAATCCAGTCTCTATCAGATTGCCTTTTTTGTTGAAGCCAAGCCCTTTTCTCGGCTTCTGTTCACAGCAAGATCGCAGTCTTTACGTGAGGCAGACAGCTTTGACATTGAGTGCATGAAACTGCGACCAGACAGAGATAAAAGAGGGTCAGATCCGCCGACGTCACGCGGACTGAGGCAGCTGATCGCTGTCTCGGGCTCGTCAGTGTCGCGTCGCGTCCGTAACCCCGCGCTGCAGCAGCTCTCAGTGTCGCCCCTCCCTGTGATCTGTCCATCTCGAGCGAGAACAAAACTCGGACCTCAATGTTCAGACAAAGTAAATACCACACTTCACAAAGAGATGTATTCGCACAAAAGGGCAGGAATGTAATATCTGCACAGAAGGCGTGCCCTTTTGTTGTTGAGCTTGCTGTTGCAACAAAACGCCGCGTTTCGAATTTCTGCGACAACATTTTGGGTCCGTTCAGCACGCAGGCGCGTGTTGCGATGAAAAGTGCGAGTTCGTTCAGTCTCACTCAGAGCTTCCCACAATACAGCTGGAGATCTTTCGAAATGAAAAGAGACTCGTCCGGCAATAAGAACGTTTTGAGAAGTAATTCCAGACATAAACCATCGGTGTTGAAATTGTCAGCGGGTAAAGACACTTCACTGCAGATAAATTTACAGACACGAAAATCAGGCAAAAATTCGTCATCTGTGATCAAAGTTCCCTCGGTGTGTAAGCGTAATACCTGCTTTAACCTGCTTCTCTTTCCTCTGTGGTTCGCTCGACAGACGCCAGAGGGACGAGGACCGGAAGCTGCGCGAGCAGCGCCACCACCAGGTGGAGCAGTACGACCCGTACGACCCCGAGTCGCACCTGTGCTTCCCCGTGGGGCCGCCCGGCGACGAGCTCGCCAAGACTTTCACGGCGGCGGCGACCGCCTCCCCCGGGGGCACGGCGCACACGTGCCCCGCCCTGCAGTCACAAACTTGCCCCGCGGCGGCGGCTGCGGCGGCGGCGGTGGGCGGACTGGACTCGTCCACCACGGTGGGCAGCAGGGAACTGGACATACTGAAACAGAGCTGTCCGTACGGCACCAGTCCCAGAGGATACTGCCCCACCGCCACGCGGGCGCATTTTTACGAGAGCCCGAAGTTCGTATGATGAAAAGACCACAAACGTGGGAGAAAGACAGCATTATTTTTCTTCACACAATGCATGATGGTGTTTTGTGACTGACACTGAAAGCACAGATAAAAGTGCCGTGAGTATTGTTTTGTGCAGAGTCCAAGCTTCAGTACCCACGAGTATTCAGCAGTTGTGTTGGTTGTGCGAATGGAACTGCAACTGAAATCACTGGACAGGCGAGAAAGTACAAGTACAACACAACCACCGACGCCGTGGCTCAAACTGTGGAGCAGCCGACAGCGGAACCGGAAGCTGGTGAGGAGGTCTCGTGTTTCCATGATTGTGCTCAAGAAGGTGTCGATTGGGATTCAACGTTGTGAAAACTCACGGTTTGCTCAAGGTGCCCGACACCTGCAAATTCTTTGCCTTCAATTCTGGGAAAAAATTTTCACGTCAGATCAACGTTCTCGTGCTTGTGCATAGTCGCGATACGATACGGGAAAGACTGAGTTTAGTCACTGCTGGATTCGGCAGACTCCTGTGTCTTGTGCACATAATTCTCGCCTCGACATCCTGTTTGACTGTTCGAATCAAAGGCACAGTCATTCACCTTGCTTAACAACAAACAATTAAATGGAGCAACGAACGCCTGATGTCAGGGGTGAATTTTGTATGTTGGTTGCATCCAGTGACAAAGTGGAAATAAAGGTTTTCAACAGCAACGCTTGTGTTTCCGAATCTCGACGTGCAGATGCTCGCGTTGCACAGACACAAACACACACACACACACATACACACACACACACACTCGACAACCAGAGACTCGAGTCTGCAGCGTAGCTTCTGCTTCTTTGACATTTCTGTAAAAAAATGTACGAAAGGCGGGGCTTGCACAGAGGTTCGTGCAGAAAAGCGGCAACGTTTGATTTCACGCCCTGCACAGATTTGAAAAAGAAACAGCAAACACAAAACAGTTGTTCCAAAGAGTCTCCCAGTTTTCTTGGTGGAAGTAAATTGGGGAAAAACTTGTGCTGCGCAAGAGGAAAAATCGATGCAGCGCATCTGTCGTTAAAACTTATTCTCTTAAAGTGGCAGCACATTGTGTCCGGGCGGGCCTCCATTAGGACGCATTATCCCACCTTGTTGAACAAATTGACCAGAAAGTTGCTCTTGAGCCATGAAAATTTAATCGGGAGGTTTAACGAGTGTCCCCTTCAACAGGAAAGGTCCACAGATGAATGTGCGAAATTGAGTTTCGATTCGTGTCAGTTGAGGTCGAGCCGGACTGGGTTGCAGAGCAGTTTTCTCACTTTGAACGTCATCATGACTTTTATTGCATTTCTTCTGAGCTTCGAAAAAAAGTCTCCTTCTGTTCACGACAAAAACTTTCACCTTTGGTTTTTGTGTCAATCGATATGTTCTTCAAGTTCACACCTGCCACAGACATTCTGTGTGGATCTGACTCGAACGTTTCTTTCCCTGCCGTCTTTGCTTGAAACTGCAAGTGTCGTTGTTTCTTCCTTTGTCACACACAAGTTGGAGAAACAACGGTTTGGTTCTGACTGAGTTCGTCCTGGTTTGTGCCAGTTGACATTGAGGGTGGGAATGTTCGTCCTCAGAACTGTGACCAGCAAATGTCCACACGTTGGATTTCTCTGTGGCTGAAACTTTCCAATCTTTGCAATTCTCAAACGAGGAGGTAATTTCCGACCTCACGAGTCGTGGGACGGAACCAGACGAGGCGCGTACAATGCATCACAAAAAGTTCCTCGATGAAGACTGATGGCAACAAAATGGAGGTGAAGCCACTTCTGATGAAGATGGAAGGGAAACATGTTCAGCTGATACCACCTACCGTCCGCATCTCTGGGAAAGCAAGACATCGATTCCGGCAAACGCTGAAATGCAACCAGAAAGTGAAGTGACGTGCGGTTTGTTCGTTCAGTCGGCACGAAACGGATCACAAGCCTATCTCGGCTCACATTACCTGATCCAGGGAGTTTTGCCACAGAACATTTGTGCTGTTTGATAGATCTGAACAAACGCGTGAACGAGGCGGGTCAAGCACTGTTTCAATGCTATCAGCTTTGATCCGCCGTGCGCTGTTGCAAACAACCCGCCATGTCTCGCACAGGAGGTCGGAAACTCTTAAAAAAAAAGCATCGCGCGGAGGATGAAAGACGGACTCTGCATCGGAAACAGAACCTGATGACTCGACCGACCAACAACTTCCGGTTTGTTTTTCGTCGTTTTGAGACCTGAGCGTGAACGGCTGCGACGTCGTACGTTGTGTTCATGGCCTGCTGCGCGGACACCACTGCGCGGTGGCCACCACGGCGTGACGATAACAGGTCCTGACAGTTCCGCTCAAGCGTGACGTTACGCTGAAATATTGAAGAACACGGCCAATCAATGTAATTGCAGAATTTAATTGACAGGCTTTTGCTCACAATTACAAACTGAGTAAATGTCCCCTTTGAGGGAAGCCTGGGCGTGCGACACGCAACGTTGCCTGACACAGAGCGCAACAACGAGCTCCCTTCAAACTGGATTGCTGTTCTTTGTAACCTTTGTCACTTGAAAGGTAAATGTGGTAAATATTAATGTGCGGTTGGAGTCTGTCGTCCTTAATGATCTATACAGCACTGGACAATAATAATGAACAGAAAGACTTTGAAGTTTTGGGTCCTTTATTTTCACGGAAAGCACTAACTGTGTGGACAGACTACACAGCTAATACTTGACAA
>JAAUXT010074882.1_pt1 | contig 31524 bp, 46 predicted proteins | sample 7278171 | NCBI WGS metagenome assembly JAAUXT01 (sample SAMN14350112, study PRJNA611818) | marine sediment metagenome | isolation source: surface marine sediment (1.8m) | place: French Polynesia: Moorea | collected 2018-08
ATCTTTGAGTTTGTCCATGAGTTATACTATCTCTGTGATATAAAAGAACACAGTTCTGAAAAAAAAAACACACACACACACACACACACACACACACACACACACACACACACACACACACACACACACACACACACACATCAAATCCGCAATTTTTTTCACTCTTTGTTTACCGTTCCCACTGGAAAGACAAAAATCAGATCAGAAACATTCCGCATTCACAAAAACGGGTGGACAGAAGGAATACGAGTACTCGTATCTAAACGTTTTACGCAAGATTGTTTTGTCATGTATGACGCAAGAGAGCGGTTGTGTAAAGTGCAAATACACGGCGTCGTCGCGTTTCGACGTCGCGTGACGTCACAGCGTAGATCTAAGTTTGCGCGTCGTCCGTCGCGTGGCGACGATTCCCACGCTCCGCAGCAACCACCTCAGCAGCAACAGCTGGAGGTGCCCCAACGCATCTCTGCAGCCAAAAAATGCCACAATGCACGCCGAAATCAATTTACGACCCGATTATAGTGACAGGAGGCTACATAAGCCCATTGCCTGGACAAACGTACCATCCTATCAGAAAAAAATCCCAGTCGTCGAGGGAATCGAGGGCTTCGTCGAGGGGATCGAGGGCTTCGTCGAGGGGATCGAGGGCTTCTTCAGCTAGGAGCAGATCTAGATCTAGGTATGGGAGATCGACTGGATCACAATCTCCAGTGTGCAACAAATGTGTGGATGCGTTGGAAGAAGACATCAAGACATTCTTGAAAGAAGATGGTGAGTGTCCGAGGAAAAAAGCCGAGAAAGTGTTGCAAGCTGTGGAGAGTGCAAAGGTCTGTGCAGAAGAAGAGGAACTTCAAAGGGAGCGTAGCTTGAGTGCGAGAGGCAAAAGTCCTGCCAGAAACGCTGCAGACACAATCAGGAAATCCAGATCGGGGGAAGGTCCAGCATATCCGCGAATGAAAGTGGTGGACGCTGCTGACACAGTGACAACGACAAAAACGGACGCCCTGATTTCACCGAAAGTTGGAACAAGTCTTGGCGGTGTGGCCGGAATATCAAAAGTGTCAAGAGAACAGGGCGAAACAAAGAAGGCGAGAAAGGAAAGTGTAGAAGACTGCAGAGCCTGTGATCAGATGGACGTGAATTCCAGCGGATTTCCCATGAAAGGGCACGCCGGATGCGTCCTGTACATTCTGGAGGTGAGTTTTTGTCCTTTCATGTCGACAAAAAAGAAACTTTCTTGAAGCCCCTTTTGCGCTCCGCAACAGAACACTGATTGAATAATCAAGATCTCGTGGATGTTTCTGAGCGGTATGCCAAGGGGCTTTGGTTTTTGATGAATTCATGTACAAGGGAACTTTGTCTTTTCTTGGGCAGGACATTCGGAAGATGAAGCTGTTGTGCGATGTGGAGATCCGAGCGGACTCGGCGCGACTGCGCGCTCATCGCCTCGTCCTCTCCGCCTGCGCCAACTACTTCTACGACCACTTCTGCCTGCACCACGCTCCGACGTGCCCCGACGTCGAGGTCATCCACTTCCCGGACACGTCCGGAGAGATCATGACGAACCTCATCGACAGCATGTACACCGGCAGGCTCTGGGTCAACCAGCTGAACGCCGCAGACCTGCTCCACGAGGCCAGGAACATCGGCTACTACAACGGAGTCCTGGCGTGCGAGCAATACCTGGAGACGGTCGTCAACGCGAGTAACTGCTACAGCTATCTGCAGTTCGCGCACGAGAATGAGTTGGCGGAGCTCCAGGAGGTCTGTCTGCGCTGCATCGCCGGGAACTTCGACCACCTGGCCCAGGGGCCGGACTACCTGGCTCTGACCCTGGAGATGCTGCAGACGCTGCTGGAAAGAGACGATATCCACTCCGAGGGGGGCGAGCTTTCCGTCTTCTACCGCATGCTCAACTGGATCAACCATGACCAGGCTCGCAGGTGTGCACGCAGTTTTGAACAAAAATTGCTCACATTGACATTCACTATGCAATTCACCAGTCGTCAGCCTACAGTCTGTCAGACGTGTTTCAAAAGTACACTCGTTTTGCAACCCACACATTCGAAACTCTGGGTTCCAGGATAAGCTACGCAGAGCACCTGCTCGCGAAGATCCGGCTGCCCCTGATGCCGCCGTCGGAAATCGTGGACCACGTGGAGAAGACGGACTACCTCATGGCGAGGCCTAGATGCAAGGCGATGGTGGAGGACGCCATTCGCTACACGTGTCTTCCCGCGCGACAGAGTGTGCTGCAGGTGAGGGTTCCAGAACCAGGGTTCACGTCTGGATGTGGCACGTGTTCACCTTCCCGTTTGCTGAATGCAGAGTGAAGCGAGCAAAGCCACGGCAAATCACTTTTTTTCCTGAGGGAGGAGCTAATGAGCCAATTTGTGAGAACCCCAACTTTCTCGAGTGTTTTTCTTCTAAAAAATGTCTCCTTTTTGGCACACCACCACTTGTGTATTGTCTCGTGTTTCAGAGTTCTCTCACGCGACCTCGCACGAAACACCAGAAGACGGTCATGTTCGCGATCGGGGGGATCGCGCGCGTCAAGGATCCGTCGTCGACCAACAACGAGGTGACGGTCTACGACTCGGGCACCAACCGCTGGGACTACGTCGTCGACACGCCCGAGCCGCTGCACCATCATGCGGGTGAGAGGGGAGCACCACGCTGTTGTCATGGTTACGAGGGGCAATGGTCAGAAAACTGTTCTGCCGAAAACCACACTGATGTGGGCACGCCAGATCACCACCTTCTCATTCGCCACCCTTGATGTGGCACGAGGTATATTTGGGGAGGAGCCACAACAGGAAAACAAGTGCCCTGTTCTCGTGTTCCTGTCCAACAGAAGAACCACCACTTAATTATCTGTGTCCCTTGCTGTTTTCCAATTGGCTCCTTTTCACGCAGCTGCTGTGTTGGGAGGTTTCATCTACGTGGCTGGAGGGAAGTCAGACAAAAACAAGGCGCGGAGGAAGGTCTACCGCTTCGACCCGCGCTCACACACGTGGCTGCGGGTGGCCGACATGACCCACGCCCGAGAGAGCTTCCGGCTCTGCGCGCTGCAGGACCGGCTCTACGCTCTCGGTGAGAGACGCGCCGCCAAAATTTCAAAATAAGCACGCAACACATCTCCAGTTTCCCCCAAACAAACTGTGCCAATGAGATTGTCTGAAATCACTTTATCCCCACCTTTGGAGTGAACCTTCCTGCGGCTGTTTCCATGCACGCCGTGCGACAATTGGAACCTCACAGACAGACCCTAACTTGACACCAAACTTTAGAAAAGATGCAGAATTTGACATTTGTGATCACTTGCCATGGACGTTGGCAGCCAGTAACTGCCCAAATTGCCTTTTCCTGCAGGCGGTCGCCCTGATCCGGCGTGCAAGACCGTGGAGCGCTACAACCCGGCGAGGGACGTGTGGGAGATGGTGGCTCCGTTCGCCGTGTCGCGCCAAGCCGCCGCAGCTGCCTCGCTCAACTGCCGCCTCTACGTGGCGGGAGGAACCGGTGAGTGGCGCCTGGTGAGACTGTGTCCGTCAGCACCACGTGAATTTGGATGTTGAAGGCGTCAATAGGGACTTTAAACACGACGTTTGAAAGTGAAAACGCCAATGTCAACGTCGAAATTTTGTTTGCACACTTTAATTTTTCCACATTTTGCAAGTACTTCTGTCTTTGTAAAAACATTGTTGAACAAAATTAACTAAGAACCAGGGTTTCTCAATCAGAATTTTTATGTGTCAGAGGGTTTGAAGTTGACGCGATGTTGAATTTTCCTCTCCAAGCGTTACTGTTTAAACACACTACTACTCGTATGCGTGCTGTTTTGTAACCGTTCAGTAGCCTGTCAATTCCAGTAGTGGTACGGCTCACGAAACAAGACAAAGGGTCAGTAGGTTGTCAGAAGAGGGGCTTCAGAGGCCAGAGCTTCCGCGGTCTCAACAACACAGACACGTTGTTTCAGATTCCCTCAAGAACTTCGAGCGCTACAACCCCGAGTGCGATCACTGGGAGAGCCGCGCCCCTGTCCCCGACTCGCGCTTCAACTCGCACCTGGCCGCCGTCAGCGGGCGTCTCTACCTCGTCGGCGGCACCTGCGGCAGCAGCGGCAACCCCATCGGCGTCACCAGCATCCTGAGCTACAACCCGCTGAGCAACGCGTGGTCCAGGCTGGACACCCCGCTGGAGCCGCGCTCCGAGGGGGGCTGCGCCGTCCTCAACAACCGCATCTTCGTGGTGGGCGGCTACGATTGGACGGAGCGCACCAAGCTGAGGTCGGCGGAGATGTACGACGTGGAGCAGGGCGTGGCGCGGCGCGTCGCCAGTATCCCGCTACAGCTCATCGGACTTGCCTGCTGCACCGCCACCATCTGCGACTTCTCCCCCAGTCCCCGCATGTCTAAAATCGAGTTCCCGAGCGAGGTGCGCATCAACACCCTGAACGCCGCCTCGCCCGCCGCACGCAAGCCGCAAGGAAGCGTTGTCATCTCTGCGCCGCCCAAGCAGAAATCAAAATTCCTATCGCTCGGATTTCCCTTCTCCAAGTTGTGTTCGCGCAAGAAGTAACGAGGAAAGACCAAACTTGCATGCTTCGTGCTTGTGGATATTCTGTGTGGCTGTTGTGGTGTTGGGACAACCAAAGAACAACAAAACACGAAAAAAATTAATAAAAAAGGAAAAAAAACTTGAACTATCGTGCGTGTTCTTGTTCTTTCCAAGCAAAACAAATCTACATTGTTCCCACACAAACTGGTTTTGTGCGTGGCACGTGGCACAGACTGACGAATTCGGGACACGGACCCAACATTTTTTTCTGACTTTCCAGTGAACACGGCTGCAGGACTCTACCTCTGTTCAGGTTTGTCCCAGAGTCAATGGCATGACAGCAGGTGTGCTGAACCTGTGCGCTGTACGACAGGAGTGCAGCAAGGCTGTGTTGTTATTTCCAAGTGTTCATGTTTTACAAGGCAAACAATGACAAGCTTGGAATTCACGGACATTCAGAAAAAAAGCACAGTGAGAGACAATTCTCTTGTTCTTTGATGGTTTATTGCCCAAGAGAGCAGTACGAGCACTTTGCCTCTTGGTGCGACGACAGCGCAAAGTTTTTTGCTGCTCCTCCAGTATTTCTCGCCTGATTGGGAACCATACATCAACAGATAAAAACACTGTCAACCCACACGTACAGGAACCACAGCTCTGATTTTGCGTGGGTTTTGACGAGGACTACATTTGGCACACCACAAGTACGGTGTGCACGTCTTGTCAATTTGATCAAAATATGCTTGTGACTCAAGTTGAAACAGGGAGAAATAAACACTCTGTACAAGTACACACTGTCATCACAGATACACTATCTAGATCCAAATAGAATTTGGTGTGACTGAAGGTCTCACGGCTCTTGCAATTCAACGCTGAAATGGCCCAACCGCTCTGGCGCAAGTGTTCTTCATCTGCATGGTCCTCCTGCCCTTCGCGTCTTTTTTGGGCCCCTGGTCTGTTTTCACAGACCTGATGTACAATTCCTAATCTTTGCAGTCACGCTTGCTTCACAAAATGTGGATTTCCAAGTGCAAAATCAATTGTTCCAGTTTGACTTGCATGTACGATTCAATCCTTGGGTCACGCCCGACAGGCTCACACAAAATATCCAGTTTGTGCGTTTCTCTTCTCTCAACTTTTCTTGTGAACTTGAGTGAAGCGATTCCATTGTTTTCATTGAGAGTGAAAAGTGCATCACTGTTACCGTGGATAATGCTGTATTTTTCATTGTGCTTCAGTGCCGCCAAGGCGGGTAAAACTTTGACGACTCTTGCGTTAGGGCCTGTGTGGTCTCTGCTCACGTACAACACGATTGGTCGCTCGGGCAACAGCTGCGCAGTCTCCTGCGCCTGCGCACTGGTCACCAGGTCCTCAAGACGTTCCTCGTCTTCGGTGTCTGGTGAGAACGTGGGTTGTACCGTGGGAGCAAATTTCACAACTTTCACCTTGCTTTGAGTGGCGTTCTCAGGCAGCGATTCCTCCTTCAAGGGAACGTTGTTGTTCGGAGGAATCAGTGAGTGAGGTCCACCCACATCCACCACCAACAACGGGTCCTGCAAGGAAGCAAGGACGGACTTGAAGAAAAAAAACAGTGTTCAGTTGAGGAAGAAAAACCACGCTCGCTCAAAAAGCAACAACTCCACCCGCACGCTGCAGGTTTTGAAGGCCTGAATGAAATTCAGGAATCAGTCGTTGTACCTGATCGGACTGTGCGGCGCGCTTGTGCCTCAGCTGGAGCGGGCGACCGTCGGCTTGGGCGCGCGCCGTCCGTGCTCTGGCGGCCTGGGCGCGAGCGCGGGCGGCCTGGGCGCGGCGGGTGAGCGGGAGGCCGTTGAGATCGCCCACGTCGCACTCGTAGCAGCCCTCGCCGGGGGGCACGCCCGTCTCGCCGGGCGGCGCGGGGACGTGCGGCAGCGCCAGGTCCGGAGGGAACGTCGTGCCCGGCGGGCTCATCGTCGACACGCAGTGTCTGCAGCCGAAGAGAGAGTTTTCAACGCAAGGTGAATCCGCCAGAAACGATCTCAACGTCATGTGTAGCCAGATTTCTTGCAGTACGTACTCAAGCACTGGGTGTCTCAGTCTTGCAAAATTGTGGCAACCAAAAATTTGCCGTGTTGGCACTCTTTCATTTTGAAGAAATCTACGCTGTTTGCATTGTCAGTTCTGAACTTTCGCTCATCAGAGGCGAACGAACTCACCCTTGACCGACCCTCTGGTAGCCCTCGGGGCAGCCGCAGAGGAAGCCCTGCGACGTCGGGGTGCAGCCGAAGTTGCAGGGCACGCCGCCGCAGCCGCCGCCCCCGACCGGAAGACAGCCGCGCGAGCTCGAGTCGAAGACGCTGCCGGCGTTGCAGTGGCACGTGAAGGAGCCGATCGTGTTGTAGCAGACGCCCTGACCGCACGGAGAGGACGCGCACTCGTTGTCATCTGCAACCAATGGAAAAGGACGCGCAAACTGATTGAGTGGCAGACCTTTGTGCCAGCCGTATTGGTTGCTGAGTCGCAGAACTCGTCAGACGGCTTCAAAACGTGGACTTGTAACCTTTTCTGGGGGTCTTGCTTTGGAATTTGTTTCTTGTTCCTTTTGTTGTTGGAAAACAAACGACAAAACTAAAACATATTGCGAGCGTTCAAGATCCCTCACATCGTGAGAGGATTGAGGGATCTCACATGCCCAACACCACACACAGTCCGCCAATTCAACATGTGAACAAAGTTACTTTTTATCTGTCGACTGATCATGTTACTGATCTGTGAAACCTGTTGACCCTGATAAACTCAACTGCCACCTGTTCACTGGATGAAAAGATGTGTTGACAAACGATCCCGTTGTACGTCTACAATCAACACACTGAATACAGGAAATTGTGCGGGGAAAGCGTAAAAGTTTTCCTCTGTCGACTGTAAATCAACAGACAACCGAGCCACAGATAAAGTGTTGAATTTTTGCAAGACACATCACAGTGTTCTATATTGTGGAACAGCAAGGCAGCATCCGACACCAATAATGCAAGACACATGAAAAACTTCCGGGAATGAAGACCTCTGCAAACGAGGAGGTGGTGTGTGATTCGCTGACATCCAGAGTCGAAATACGCACTTCGAGACCAAAACGTATGTGGGACAGTGTACGATCTGGAATCGCAACCATGAGCAGCCTTGAGGAGCACAGACGGTTTATGGAAGAAGCGTACAAGGAGGCGGTGCAGGGCTACGAGGAGGGCGGGGTGCCCGTGGGAGCCGTCATGGTTCAGCATGGGAAGATCATTGCCAGGTCGGTACCATTGTCTTTCTATCTCAATCCAGACGAATGTCACTGCCTTCAGTATGTTGCAGACGTTCCATCCAATCCTCATCTCCAACCTGTACACTCACTCACTCACTCACTCACTAACTCACTCGCCCATCCCCAAAAGGAAACATTGGGGATTGGTCAACAGAAGACTTTCGTCTCTCACTGTCGGAAACAAAAGGTTTATCTTCGCCCCCAAAAATTATTCTTTTATTGCTCGTGACGATTTGTGAGTCTTCAACACATGTCTGCCTGCGCAAACTTGTCCTTGTTCATCCCTTTCGAGACGGCAGTTCAATTTTGTAACTGTCCGCGTGAATGTTGTTCACAGAGGCTACAACAAGAGAGTGCAGAACAGCGACCCAACCTCTCACGGAGAAACCGACTGCATGAAGAACGCGGGAAGGAGGCCCAACTACAAAGGTACGAGGGACAGTCGCGAAGCCTGCGGGGCGGGGGACGGGTGGGACTCAATACACGCGCTTCCCAAAGAAAAGATGTTTGTCTGCTCTATGTTTTCTTCAATTGTGTGAACAGACACTGAAACCCTCGCACAATTTCGTTGCAGGCATCACAATGTACACGACTCTGAGTCCGTGCATGATGTGCACAGGAACGATCCTTCAGTTTGGAATCAAAACCGTCGTCATCGGAGAAAACAAGAACTTTGGTGGCAACGAGCCTCTCCTGCAGGAACGGGGCGTCACTGTCATCATTCTCGACGACCCAAAGTGCACCGAAGTCATGGAGAAGTTCATCAAGGAGAAACCAGAACTGTGGAATGAAGATATCGCAGAAGAAGAGACCCACTGATCGAGTTTTTCTTTCGCAGTCGAAAGGAAACAGGAGCTCTTTCAGCGAAGGACAATCATAACGAGACAATGAAGACACCGGGAATCTTGATTTTGAGACACACTGCATCCCAACAAATAGCGTTGAAGAAACAAACAGGAATTGAACACACAGCAAGCACAGAAAACCGAATTTCCCAGAATCTGCCGAAGGACAACAGAACAAAAATCGCATTGCAGTGGTCTCGTTCAACTCTGGCTGAAGTAGAGAACTCGCTCACCGACGCACTGGTTCCAGTAGTAGTGCTGGTTGAAGCCCTGGGGACACTCGCACGTGTAGCCGCCCTGCAGGTTCTGACAGCCGAACTGACACACGAGTTCGTCCTCGCACTCGTCCACGTCCTGACAACCAGCTGCAAAGGAACAACGTTTGTCGAATATTCAGTGCCCGAACAGCGGCCAAAGTAGTGACCCGTTTTGCCCCTTGCAACAATATTTTGCAAAGCGGACACGTAACTCATGTTCAGAGTGACACAAGGCACCACGGATCTTGTACGAGACTCGCTTGAAAACAAATTCCAGCTTGCAGGTTGAACTTTTGCTTGGTCAGTCGAATACCGGGGATCAGACCTGCACGCGTACCGTGTCCAGGGAACCAGACTGAAAGTTTTGTACCCAGCGAGTTGAAGTTCAGAGAGAGGTCTCGGGCGGCTCACCTTTGGGGTCGGCTCCGTACCCGACGCCGCACTCGCACACGTACTCTCCGGGCGTGTTGCGGCACCGCCCCTCGGACCCGCAGATGTCGGGCTGCTCCAGGCACTCGTCGATATCTGTCGTCAAAGCAACGAGTGTGTAACGCTTTTATAAATTGAATGGTCCCTTCACGACGGTAAGACATCATGAACAACACACTTTCCGGGACCAAAAGTTGAGCTTCACGCGAGGTTATTTTATCTGGGGTTAGTGGGGAGCCGACTCCACCCCTCGGATCCGTCAGAACAGGACTCGTACGTACCGACGCAGACGCGGCCCTCGACGCGGAACCCGTCCTCGCAGCGACACTCGTACGAGCCGGGCGTGTTGACGCACGCGTGCGGGCAGTGGTGGCGCTGCGACGCGCACTCGTCCACGTCGGTGCACGTCCGCCCGTCCCCGCTCAACACGTACCCCTGCAATCACAGTGGAGTCCTTTTTTTGCTATTTCTACCCAGATTGAACTTGTCACCAAAGCCCATGGATGCCGCGCACACGAGTATGAATGAACGCAAAAGGGGTGCATTTGACGTGAACCCCGGTCGTGCGCATGCCAGGTGTCTCAGGACCAGACAACGACTGTACTATTTTTTCCGACGTCATTGTGTGGTCCTAAAATTTTCAGGACCAGACAATGACCATCCAGGTGGTTGTTGTCTGGTCCTGAGATTTCAAGACCAGAGAATGACCAAATAGTGTGGTCATTGTCTGGTCCTAAAAAATTTTCAGGACCAGACAATGACTACCCAGGTGGTCGTTGTCTGGTCCTGAAATTTCAGGACCAGAGAACGACCAAATAGTGTGGTCGTTGTCTGGTCCTGGTCGTTGTCTGGTCCTGTTACACCGGGTTGGAAAGTCCCATCAGACTGACCGGTGCGCAGGAGCATCTGAAGCTGCCCTCGGTGTTGTCGCACTTGAACTCGCACGGCTTGTCGTCCTGGGCGCACTCGTCGACGTCGACGCAGCGGTGGCCCGACACGTCCGTGTGGAAGCCGACGTCACAGATGCAGCGGTACGAGCCCATCGTGTTCACGCAGCGCCCGTTCCGACACGCGTTCGGCATCGACCGACATTCGTTGATATCTGGAAAGACCGTGGACAACATCCTGCAGAGTTCAGCTAGTTTCACACAAAAGCGTCACATGTCCATTCTGTCTTGAATTTTTGTGTCAACTTTTGATTCCCTTGCCTTGCTTAGTTCTCAGGCCCCATCACAGTTCCACAGCCAGTACATCATGCTCCCGCCAGGCCTGGTCAACACCATTTTCACAGGGCCGCAACATCCAGTCAAGAACCCGGTGGGCCGCCTTGGGCTGGCGCGGGTCTGCCGGGCCTCACCTTGTCCGTCGGGGGTGTAGCCGCTGCCCTGCGGACACAGCTCGTTGAAGCGGCGCGTGCCGACCCCCGGGCACTTCTCGCAGTCGCGGCCCCACGCGACGCCGAGAACGCAGCAGCAGTCGGTGCGCGTCGTGCGGCCGAGCCGCCCCTCCCGCGCGCACCGCCCGTCCGCAGACAGACTCGTGTAGCACGCGCCCTCCCGCCGGTCTGAAACAACGGGGTGGAGTCTGCTGGATCCATGTCAGTACGAGTCGTCTTCAGACAACAACAGCCGGACAAATTCAAATCAGCTCAGTGATGGTCACGGTAGTGATGGCCTGAGCACGCGAGGCCAGAGAGTATGAAACCATCAATTGATTGAACTGGTTTCCTGGTCCTGCAGTGCTGACTGACAACCCTGAGCAACTCACCGATGCAGAGTCTGCGGTCCTGGGACGGGACGTAGCCGGGTTCACAGTCACAGCGGTAGCCGCCCTGCGTGTTGGTGCAGCGACCGTGCTGACAGATCTCCGGATTCTCCCGACACTCGTCCACGTCTGTGAAGAGATCAACAGTCCAACCCAAGCATGTTGAAAGTGGATTACTTCTGGGGTCTTCTTGTCTGGACTTGAGCGCTGAATTTGGCCGAAGCGTTCCACAGTGTTTGTTTGACACACACACACACACACACACCACACACACACACACACACACACACACACACACACACACACACACACAATTGTCTGGGTGTCCAACTCAGCTCACATCTTGCAAAAACGTGTTCGAACTCAGACAGGATTGGAGTCCTCACCTCTGCACTCGTCCTCGGTCCCGACCTGCACGTAGCCTTGCGGACAGATGCACATGAAGGACCCGATTAGGTTCTTGCAGGCGTAGCGGCAGCTGTTGCCTGCGCCGCACTCATCTATGTCTGCAAACAAGAGGTAGATCCGTAGCAAACTAAGACACCTGCCAGCTTGGAATCCACACCACTTTCTGACATACGTTCGAGACGCAAACTCCAGCGCCAAACACCAGTGCCGTTGAACAGGTGGGAAGTTTGGATTGCAGTCAGAGTCGTGAAAGGTATGGGAGAGCACAGCTGCAGCATTGTTCTACATGCCATGGTCACTATACATGGGGTGCTGGATGTATGACGCGTGCAGTGTCGACCCGCCCGTACCTTCGCAGTGACGCCCGTCTGTGGACAGCTGGTACCCGGTGGGACAGATGCACCTGAAGGAACCGACCACGTTCTTGCAGCGGAACGCGCACGTGTTGATCTCCTCGTAGCACTCGTTTACATCTGCAGTGCGAAACCATCAAATCCAGCTGCACAAAACAAACACCTTTTGGTGGCCATGCTAAGCTTTGTCTCTCTGACACATGTGTCAAAAACTCAGGATAAGTCTGTGAGTCTCTCTACTCGTGCCAAGATTGACACCTGCATTCCGCGAGGGCCACCTCCGCTGCGAGTGACTATTGGCGTTTCTGGTACCTTCACATGTCTCCTCGGGGCCTGGCAGAAAACCCTCAATACAAGAGCACTGGTACCCGCCGACCACGTTGGAGCACGTTCCGTTCCCGCAGGGGTTCCCCAAGCGACATTCGTCCTCGTCTGAAACAGGGTGAGCCCAATGTGACTTTCATCCAGAGAAAAACACCCACGCACACACAGGGGATATGCTCACCGACACACTCGCTGCCGGTCCTGTCGAGGGTGTAGCCCTTGGGACACTCGCAGCGGAAGGACCCGTCCGTGTTGATGCAGATTCCGTTCCGACACACCCCGGGGTTGATCTCACACTCGTTGATGTCTGGAAATACCATTTCATATTTTTCGCATTCAACCCATGACAAACAATGTTTGTACTGGCAGTCGTAAAAAAACGCAAAAAGCAACAGGTTTACAGCAGGGATCTAGCAAAGTTTTCAACCACAGAAACAAACTGCGCTCACCCTGTGAGAGTTCCTCCGTTATGTAGCCGTATCCATCTGGGCACATGTTGGTGAAACCAGCTGCAACAGAGACCAGCGTCTGCAGGTTTCCATTCAAAACTCACATTTCTCAATGGAGAGATTGCTGAGCAAATACATCGGATTCAATCCACTTGTGTGTCTGAAAGGTGAAGACAACCTGGAGGTTGTCTGCAGATGGCAAGCATTCTTGAGCACGTCTGCTTTGAGTAGATGCAAAGAACCTGGACTCCAATGCTCTCTCCGATTCCCCCACCCTACCTTTACCCTCATTCAAGAAAGCGCCAGTGCCGAAAGTAGAAAAGGAATTGGTCAAACGGCCAAACAGTGGGTGGGACTCCCTGGACCCTCGGCTGGGGTACGTACGGTCTCCGGGTCGAGGGCAGACGGCGCACGGCTCGTTCCTCCACGTCCACGCCATGCCCTTGCTGCAGCAGCACTTGGCTCGAGACACGCGCATCGGCCGCGGGTTCAGGCAGCGGCCCCTCTCGAACGTGTTGAAGCACTGACCCTGTCGCACGTCTGAAAATGCAGATTCAGTCACCGATCCATTCCCTGTGCTCCACAAACCCGTTGTGGTTTCGTGTTCACCGTGTTGCACAAAAGCTGTTTCTGGGGCGAAACGCTGATTCACACTGGCTAAATCTTGCATCGTGTGCATCAGTCAGTCAGAAGGCTCGGTGTATTGCCTCTCGTAAGTCAGTCTGCAATTGACCGTCGCTTGTGGCAGCAGTAACGTGGAACCAGGCCTCGGTTTTACCTTTGCACCCTCTGCCCGATTCCATGAGGACGAAGCCATCTGCGCACACGCATCTGAAGCTGCCTTCTAGATTCTCGCACCGCCCGTTGACGCAGATTCCCGGGGAGCTGCGGCACTCGTTGTCGTCGATGCAGTGGTCGCCGCGCGGACTCAGGATGAAGCCGTCGAGGCAGCTGCAGACGAACGAGCCCTCCACGTTGCGACACGCTCCGTTCCTGCAGATTCCGTGTCGAGTCTCGCACTCGTTCACGTCTGAAACGAAAACCACGCGAACGTCATGCAGCGGTGGCTTTTTCACAAACGCCAGAATACTATGCAGAACAGGGGTGTGTTTTGCGTCAATTGACTTGAGAACAATGCTGTTTCAAGCAGTTCAGACCAAAGGGAGCCGAGTTGGGACTCACCGAGGCAGAGGTCGCGCGCGCTGTTGAGCTGATACCCCGGCTGACAGCTGCACGTGAAACTCCCGATCGTGTTCCTGCACCTCCCGTTCTGACAGATCCCAGGGATCGTCCTGCACTCGTCAATGTCTGAACAATCAAACCGCATACAAACACCCAACTGTGGTTAGCAGTTCTGTTTTCGCTATTGATTGACACAGTGAAATGCAGATAAAATCTCTCCAGATGAGTGTCTCACGCTCGTGAGTCTTCAACGCCGCCACTCAAGCACTCACATTCATACACACACACATACACACACACACACACACACACACTCACTGACACACACGCTCTCTCTCTCTCTCTCTCTCTCTCTCTCTCTCTCTCCCTCTCTCTCCCTGTATTTCTCTCTCTCTTTGTCTCTCTCTCACACACACATACACACACACACACACGCACAAGAACGCGCGCACACGCACCGAAGCAGTCGCCGGCCTCTGTGAGCGTGAATCCAGGGTCGCAGATGCAGCGGTAGGAGCCGCGCACGTTGCTACACGTCCCGTTCCGACACATGTCAGGCGTCGAACATTCGTCCAGGTCTGCAAACGTGCAAACGTCAGCATCTGTAGCTCATAAGACGCACATGTAGATCCGAGACCAGTCAGTCTCCAGGAAGTCCACAGCACCCTTCCCCTTGCAGACAAAGGTTAACCATCAACACAGGAGCTCCTGTGCGTGCGGCATCCTTGTCGCAAAAGAGCGCAGGGACCCAGTGCAATACGCAACCAGATCTCAGGTGTGAGGCTCTCACCGACGCAGGCGTCCCTGTTGATGGAGAGTTTGAAGCCGGGGCGACACATGCAGCTGTAGGAGCCGATCACGTTCAGACACTGTCCGTTCCTGCATGGCTCGGGCAAAGTCGCGCACTCGTCGATATCTGCAACAAATTTTGCGTGCTGAACGTGGCCGGTGTGACGATGTTTGGGAGCGCACGGAAAATGTCATACAAAAAGGCATACAGAAAACGGCCAATGGTGCGTTCCAACGGTTGAGCTTGCTGGACGACCGAGTACGTCGCACTCACCGAGGCAGTTTTTGCGCGTGGGCGCGAGCGTGTAGCCCTCGGGGCAGGTGCACCTGTAGCTGCCGGGGGTGTTGACGCACTGCGCGTTCCCGCGACACGGGCGACTCGGGATCTGACACTCGTTGATGTCTGCAACAGAAGGTGCGCTCCAGTTGTGTTGTGTTGTGGTTTGCAGGACGTGGTGCAATGTTGACAGAAAATGGTCGCAACTGCATAATCTTTGCAAGATTCATTTCCCTTTTTGTGGTCCGTGTGCTTCATTCTCTAGATGTGCGATGTTCTAAATTGGACGAATGCTGTTAAGGCCAACAAATCGCGCTTGGGACACAGCATGCACAGAGTTTATGTCTGAGAAACGTTCGACTGGCTGAGTATCTCACCTTCGCACGTGTGCATGTTCTGGTCGTATCTGTATCCGCTCGGACAGTCGCATCTGAAGGAACCCACCGTGTTGATGCAAATCCCGTTCAAACACAGATTGTCGAACTCGGCGCATTCATCAATATCTGAAATTTACACGGACCATACAGATTGCACTTTTCAGAGCTGTTGTTGGAAGCTTCGTCTCGTTGAGTTTTCTGCGCGACAATGTGGAATCGAACCCACCGATTCTGTCGCCCGTGATAGGGTCCCTGATGTCACACAGCGTTCGGTGCTCCGCTGAAAAGACAAAAGTTGTGCTTTTACAGGCTGTGATTTATTCAGCGAACTGTGCTCGGTTCTGATGGCTTTCTATTTCCGGCTCAGATGCAGAGTCACACAGTGTGAAGCACACAGGCTCTTTCAGTTTTTCACGCAAACTTTCAAATTGTCAATCCCATGTCAGTTTTCGTCTTTTTGTCTACTTTCAATCACGCCCGACCCCAGGCCCTTATGGGGGTATCTCACGAGTGCCGATCCTGGGGCAGGGTTCGCACGGCTCGTTCCAGCCCTGCCCGACGGTGCAGCAGCACTGCTTCTTGGTGACGAGCGTCGACGTCGGGTTCTCGCAGAGCAGGCGGTGCGGACGTCGCGTCGAGTTGAGCAGGCTGAAGAAGCACTGCGCCTTGCGCATGTCTGAGAAAGAGCAATGCGCAATGCGTGTTTGAACGTGATTCATGTTCACGCATCCATCTTGGCGGACCTTGCTCGTTGCCTTTGTTTCCAACTCTCCATTCGGACGGGCTCCCTCAGCAGAAAAGTTCACATTGCTCGTTGGGATCGGACGCATGAACCCAACGCGTTATTTGACATCGCTAACTTTTCACCGTGCGTTTTCTGTGTCAATTTCGGGAGAGTCTGAATCGCCCCCTGGGGTTAGTCTTTCGAACCAAAGATTTTGTGTCCAGGTCCACGCACCCATGCAGTTCTTGTCGGGCATGAGGAGGTGTCCGTCGGGACAGATGCACGTGTAGTTCCCCTTGGTGTTGATGCACCTTCCGACCCCGCACACAGCCGGGTTCACCTCACACTCGTTCACGTCTGCAAAGATCAAATTTCGCAAACTCCTTTTCTGCGACAAAGACCCGCATGTGTTCTCACACATTGAGGTTCTCAAAGAAAAACAGGATCTGGTTTGAGGGATCCTGATCCGTCACTTACACTGTCGTCAGAATTCCACAGGCTCGAAAAAGAATTTGCCGTCGCACCCTTGGAGCTCTGGGCCAACTTTGACCCAATCTTGGATCTGGTGACGCGCCAATAAGATTGACATTGAAAACAGCAACGGGACGAAGTCACGACGATCTTACCGACGCACATGCGCAGCGAGGCGTCCAGCTTGTAGCCGCGCGGGCAGATGCAGAGGAAGCTCCCGTACGTGTTGCGACACTCGCCGCCGCGACACGCCATCGGCAGCACGACGCACTCGTCGATGTCTTCGAGCACGACGGTGACGTCATCAGGCTTCCGGCCCGTCCCGCCCGGGCACAGCGTCTCGAACTCCCCTACACCACGCCAAGACTCGATGACAAATTACAATCGAAAACGGTGACCTCAAATTCTGATGGATCAGGCACCTTTGTTCATGACAGAAAGGCGAATGCAAAGACAGGCCAAAATTTTGGTGACGCAAATGCACCCACGCCGTGATTTGACGCAAGGCACAGAGAATTCTATGCGGTCTCATCGATCGCATTCAGTGCAAAATCGCCGGTTGAGCTGGTCGTACTTGTGCCGTTCCTGGGGCAGGCCTCGCAGACTCCGGGCGAGTCTCCCCAGCCGCGCCCAACGGAGCAGCAGCACGCGTCGCGGGTGAGCCCGCTGCCCAGCACCACGCTGCAGGCGCCGCGCCGCGCCCCGCGGTCCGGAGCCTCCAAGTAGCACGTGCCGCGGCGTCTGTCTGAAAGCAGAGCGAGAATGGAGCTGTCCGTGTTGACGTGCAGGTGAGCAGAGGGAGCTTTCATCGAAAATGCCTGAACTAGAACAAGGACCACAAGCAACATGGTCTTCGAAATTGGGCTTTGTATCTGAGCTTCTTGTGGCTCATTGTGAATTAGCCAGACAGACCTTCAGGCGTCAAACCCCTTGGTCAACTCAGCATGACTGAACCAAAATGGATACATCCCGCTGATGTGGCGCGAAAACCAATGGGCCAAGTGTGACCACAACAGATCCCAGCAACCGAACCCTGTTCGTACCCACGCAACCAGTCCCTGTCGGGTTGAGCTCGTAGTTGGGCGGACACTGGCAGATGTAGCTGCCCTGTTTGTTGATACACGTTCCGTAGCGACAGTTGTCAGGGTTCTCGCACTCGTCGATGTCTAAAAATTGAAGCAAACCGCATTTACAATTGATTCTTTGTCATTCACACAGGGGTCGCGCGCGTGTCTAGCTTTTTCTCAGGCCGTGAATTGCCAGGTGTATCGACCCAATCCTGAATGTGTTCTGATGTCTTGGGAGATTTTGATGACCTCTGACGGGAAGAGAACTCAAGGGTGGCGCACCTGTGCAGTTTCCGCCGGTGATGTCGAGGGTGTAGCCCTGGTTACAGATGCAGCGGAACATCCCGAACACGTTCTCACACCGGCCGTGCACGCACAGGTTCCGGAACACCTGACACTCGTTGATGTCTGCAACAACATGCGGCACGAACTCCAACCTTCATCTGTCTTTTAAAAGGGCCTATTGCGTGCGCCACGCATTGTGTTCGAGTTCAAGGCAATGGGCGCTGTGTTTCCTGAGAAGGTTATTGTGTGAAATGGCTTGACGAACTCAAGCCTGTGTTCGCGTTTTGTTTTGAAACCGAGTCATCCCGGTGCCCTTTGATTCAAATTCTGGCTTTTGTAATCAGTTGATTTCCTCTCGTGCGCTCGTACCTTCGCAGGTGCGGTCGTTGTCCTTGGCAGCGAAGCCCATCTCGCACTCGCAGCGGTAGCCTCCCGGGTAGTTCAGGCACTGCCCATTCTCGCATAAGTTCGGGTCCAGCGAACACTCGTCCACGTCTGCGTAAGACAGTGCGATCAAAAAGTGACAACAAAGACGCGTTCAACAGGGATCTTCATTGACTGCAAAAAAACACGGCAAAATTCATTCAGCTTGTTGTGCATTTCACACGGGACATTGGGGGCAGAAACTTAACAGGTTCAGTCTCCAGTGCGGCAGCTCCCATGGGAAACAACGCAGAATTCAAAACAACCTTCAGAGAGCGGCGCGGGCAGGGGCGGGTCTGGTGTGACCCGCTTCGGCGGGTCTGGACGGAGAAGGGCGAGGCCCAGTGGGTTGATGCACGGGTCAGTCTGGGCACGATGCGAGTGACTTGGGCCAGTCCGGGTGGGTCCAGATAAAGTCCGGGGTGGGGTCCAAGGTACCTGTGCAGGAGTAGCCGTCTCCCTCGAAGCCGTCATCGCAGACGCAGCGGAAGGAGCCGGGCATGTTGATACAGGCCGCGTCCGCCGCGCAGCCGCCGTTGTTCCGCAGACACTCGTTGTCGTCTGAAAGGAAAGCGCCGTGAATGAAGTCTTCATGCAGGCTCACTCTGAAATCCACTTTCTCTGCCTGGGCAGATGCATCTTCACCACTTCAATGCCGGATGCTCATTGATGATCGGAAACCACCATGGACGTCCGACATGAACGAAATGTAAGACATGAATCAATTGGGCACATGAAAGCCTTCAGCTGAAACGTTGGCGACATTCGATTTGAAGCAATCCGTCCGACGGAGCGAACTCGCAACCGTTTTTCATCAACCGCGTGTCTGTGAGTCAAAGCGAACAGAGCGCGGGTCGCACCTCGACAGGTGAAGCCGTCCCCGGTGAAGCCCGCCTTGCAGTCGCACTTGAAGGAGCCCTGCGTGTTGTAGCAGTTGGCGTTCGAGTCGCACACCTCGCGCTCAGAGGCGCACTCGTCCTCGTCTGAAAAACAACCAGCGCTGGTGAATCCACCGAGAAAGCAACAAGAACCTGTGCAACACGAATGGGGGTTTCTAGACAATCGTGTGAGGTTTTACCTCCAAAGACCCTCCTCTGACTCTACACTTGTGCCTGGTCGGGGCTCTGAACCTGAGGTCCTTTTCTTCCTCCAAAATTTTCACCGACTACCAAAACCGTTACCACAGGTGGTACTCACCGGTGCACCCGTTCTGCCCTTCCTTGACGGTGAAGCCGAGCTCGCACTCACAGACGAAGCTCCCGTGCGTGTTCTTGCACCGTCCGCTCAAACACAGGTTCCGATTCAGGGAACACTCGTCAATGTCTGAAAAAGGAGGGATTTCGTGTTTGATCCTTTGTCCAAAGAAATGCTGACGCTTCTTTAAGTTTGAACCATTGTCCATTCTTGCAGCTGAAGTCACCATCCAAAAGACAGTCGTGTGCCCAAACTTCAACTTATTTGGCAGCACACGTTTTCAAACCCATTCCTTGCGGAAAATGTTCAGCGGTTGGAAGGGGATCCACTCGAGGAATGAATTCGCACTGACCCTCGCAGTCCCTCTGGTCTCGGGTGGTGCGGAGTCCCCCGGTGCAGATGCAGCGGTATCCGCCGGGGTAGTTCTGACACTGCCCACCCCGACACACGCCCAGGTCCACGCACTCGTCCACGTCTGCAAAGAGTGGGCGGAACAATTTCAAAATCTTCTGAGTGGGTCAAGTCCCCACGCCATGATGCGCCACAAACACAATCAAGAGCTGCGCTGCTGAGAGAAACCAAAGGAACAGGTCCAAGATAATTGGAGTTGAGTGCATACAAATCCAGCATTGCACACCAGCTCGGAGCTTCGCGCACCTTCGCACTGCTGGCCGTCGTCGTGGAGCTGGAAGCCGACGTTACAGGCGCACGTGAAACTGCCCGGCGTGTTGTGACACAGCGTCGAGCACTGCCCGTTGTTCACCTGACACTCGTTGATGTCTGTAGAGGAACAAACAGTAAATCTACTGCACAGTGAACGTTATCAAATGAAAGATTCAGATGCTTTCACAATGTTTGGAAGTGCGTTTGTTGGACGTTCAGTGACGAGGTTTTTTCTTTGCTCTGGATGACAGACTGTGGGGTTGCACGATTGGTCAGAGCGCGAATTCAGTACCAACACAAGCGGTTCTCTGCGGGTTCGGTTTGTAGCCGCGGTCGCAGATGCACTCGAAGCCGCCCATGAAGTTCTCGCAGCGTCCGTGCGAACAGATGCCACTCGTCTCCGAACACTCGTTTATGTCTGCAAAGTCAATTGAGAGCTGCATCACCCCTGAGCAAATATCAACCACGTGCCTTTGGCCGAACCGAGGAAAGTCTTGGTCTCCACGTCTGAACGTCATGCTTCAGAAGCACAAGCTCCTGTTCCTGACCCCAGCAGCTTGATCTGCTATGTTCCTGAGCGTACCTTTGCAGGCCTTGCCGTTGGGCGTGAGTTCGTGGCCCTCCGGGCACTGGCAGGAGTAGCTGCCGTCAGTGTTGACGCAGCGCCCGCCGCGACAGAGCGACGGGTCCCGGGCGCACTCGTCGATATCTGCGATCAGAGAGAGCAGCTGATGAGGCAGAAGGGACAGATATGTACAGAATTTTAGTGACGAACATGCCAGTCAAGTACGGCAGCTTTGTTTTTTCCACAGTCAGGTATGCCACGCCTTTGGTCCAAGGATTAGTCCTCTCACCCAGAATCAGTTGTGCGACTTTTCTCTGAGATGCAGATTGTTCCTCTACACATTCTCTCAAGTCCGTTCCAACGACCCCATCACGAGTAACAGATCAACTGGACAGACCACAGTGAATGATGACCCTGCACTACTGACCCATGCACATCTGCATCAGCATGGTGCTCTCGTAGCCGTCGAAGCAGTTGCAGACGAAGCGCCCGGGGGTGTTCTCGCACGTCCCGTTCCCGCACACGTTGTGCGAGATCCGACATTCGTTGATGTCTGAAGGATACAAGTTCAAAGTGACTTTCAAATACCTGGTTCACACTGCACCTTGCACTCATACATACACAGTATGCTCGCTTCTTGTGGTTCTTCTCCAAGTGTGCCACCACCAACACACGAACCCCAACGGATGGAATGTGAACCAAGAACCAAGCTCTTGTGAAACACACAGAAACTGAAGTTGACCTGTATCGCAGGAAGCTCTCTCACCTGTGCAGTTTTTGCCGCTGTCATCCAGAGCGAAGCCGGAGTTGCAGTTGCAGATGAAGGATCCGATCGTGTTGCGACATCGGCCGTTCACACAGAGCGACGGGAAGTACACACACTCGTTGATGTCTGAGAAATGCAACAAACAAGCCGTGCAAGAAATATGTTGTGTCCTTGACTGCCAAAAATTTCAAGGGAACAAAGTTGACAACCCACCTGTCAGAAAGACATTGCAGGAGTGCAGCTGAGATTCTATCAATTGTGAACCGAACCCCACAAAAACCCTGATCTTGTGTTTCAATCCCGCTTGTGTGGGTGAAGTGCAGCAGGACTTTACCTGTGAGAAAACCTCCATCTGGACCGCTGCCGTCAGGACCAAACCCCGGGCCCCGTTTACACAGCTCCTTGTACTCATCTGCAAAACGAAACGCAAGGCCAGTTTTGCGTTTGACGTCAAAAGTTGTCCCAAAGCAACCCAACAAAAGGACACGGCAAGCAAACAAAAATCCCACTGACCTGAATTCTTCCTCGGGCAGGGATTGCAGAACTCTCCCCAGGCCTCCCCAACGGAGCAGCAACAGACGGACTTGGTGTAGGCTCCTGACAGGATCTGGCTGCACTGGCCCCGGTAGAACCTGCCGTAACATGTAGCCTGGCGCAAATCTAAAAATTTCCAGGGGAAAAATGTTCCAGACGAAACCGCCACCACTGTCGCCAGGAGATATTCATAAATGTTTTTGTTGTTCACCTCAGTGAAACCAATTAATTGAGAACAACTTCACCCAATATTTTGCCGAAAACTATGAAACATGAAGGGAGCTTACCAACACAGTTTCTGCCGGTTGCGTCTAAAGTGAGGCCTTCAGGACAGTTGCACTTGAAGGATCCTTCAGTGTTTACGCACAGCCCACCACCTCTGCACACCGACGTGAAAATCTCACATTCGTTGATATCTGAAAGGACCTGCTTGCTGTTACGACCTTCAATTTGGGTTTTAGTCCCAGGTCACAACTTCGGTTCTTTCACACAAATGTTTGTCAAACCTCTACAGTTGGTTCCGTCTGGAGAGTGGTAGCCTGGTGGACATGTCAACTCTGAAACAAGAACATCAAGGTTGAAAACTGGACATCTTCCAGTTGGGGAACAGTACCAGATGCGCGGCTAGGTTTCGGCTCATGGTGAGGGTACGCACCGTCCCTGGGGCAGGGTTGGCAAGGGCTGCCCCACGCCTTCCCGACAGTGGCGCAGCACTCGGACTGGGTCACCTCCATACTGATCTCATCCTCGCACTGCCCGAGTCGGATCGACAACCAGCACACCCCGCGCCGACTGTCTGTGGCAAAAGGGAGACCATTCCTCAGGAAAAAGACCAACGCAACAGTTTACTTCTTCTTGTACTGTCCACAAGGCCTGAGAACCCAGCGTCCGACCTACGCTTGCTCAGAATTGAAAATCGACAATGCACAGTGGAGTTCCTCAAGAATGCAGGGTTGCACGTACCAATGCAGAGTCGTCTGGAGGGGTCGAGAGTGGAGCCGGGTCTGCAGTCACAGCGGAATGAGCCCGGGATGTTCACACAGACTCCGTTCACGCACTGGTCCGGCCCCTCGTGACACTCGTTGATGTCTGGGATGGTCACCAAATTTATGCAAATCAGTCAAACAAACAAATGCACGTTCAGGCGCCTTCTCAGTTGACTTTCAATTCTCTGGGGGTTTCACTGACGTGACGTGACAACTCGTCGTTTGTGCTGACCACCACTACCATTTTGTGTGCTTCTCCACGTCAATCCTCTTGCAGAAGAGACAATGGTCGGCTCGCTCACCCTCGCAGGCCTTGGTGTAGCGGTTGAGCCTGAAGCCGGTGGGGCAGATGCACTGGAAGCTGCCGGGAGTGTTGCGGCACTGACCCCCGTCACACAGCGACGGACTCGTCTGACACTCGTTTATGTCTGCGAGAAGAAATCATGGCATTTGGTTTGTCAGGTGACACAGGGGCGCGAAATTGGGCAAAACGCAGCCAAAAGCACAACCAACTTTCCTGATGGGGGCTATCAACCAAGCAATTGTTTCTTGCATGGCACCTCAAAATGTTTTGTTCAGATTGTCGTGTTGCTGAAATCAGCATCTATTTGTTGAACGTGTAACCGAAGGAGACATGAACGAGTGCCAACAAACCTCTGCACTCCTTTCCCGACCGGTCACTCTCGTATCCCGGGTCACAGAGACACTTGTATCCCTTGTCCAGGTTCTCACAGGACCCGTGCAGGCAGATGTTGGGAAACAGGGAGCACTCGTTGATATCTGCAATTTTGTGGGCGTGAAATCAGCATTGTCAAGTTCAACACGGACAAGTCAATTTCCCTTTCAGTCTTGGCTTCTACAAACTCCTTGGTGGAAGTAGAATGGCTATTGGGCGCAAACAAAGACAAAAACACGGAAAAGAAGGGACCTGACTCACCATTGCCCCCGTTGTCCATGTGGGGCCCGTGCGGACAGAGCTGCTTGTACTCGCGCGTGTCCATGGTGGGGCAGGGCTCGCACGGCTGGCCCCACCCGATGCCCACCTGCTCCATCGTATCCACCGTGCAGCAACACGTCGACTTGGTAACCAGGGAACTGGACGGATTCAGACATTGACCGTCGCGGATACTCGTGAAGCACAGTCCTCTTCTGGAATCTGAAATACGACAGAGCACAAACAGCGGTTTACATTTGCAGTGCAGGAGAAACGCTTGACCAAAAGTGCACCCCAGGTCGGAAAACAACACCCAGGCTCAACTGCTCATCCACAGAAGGATTCAAGGGACATCCCGCTGCGTGTAACGTTTTGGTTTCCAGGCAGAGATACAGACGCTGGGTTGACGTCACAGCCCAGAAACGTCGTCGTAGAAGAGCGTGTGGTGGCTCACCGAGACAGGTCCTTCCGTCGCGCCCCAACACGAAGCCGTGCGGACACTCGCACTTGAAGCTGCCCTGCGAGTTGATGCACTGCCCGTTCACACACGCGTCCCGGTCCACCGCACACTCGTCAATGTCTGGGGACAGGAAAGTTTGCCTTGTCAGGAGAGTTTGTATTCAGGAACCGTTGCACCATCCTCAGTTGTATCAGTTTGAAATAAAGAAAAGACAACAGCACGGATTCTCAAGCAATACTGGCGATTACAAGACGCGTTTGAGAACAAGAGGCGCTTGAGCTCTGTGTGTGTGTGTGTGTGTGTGTGTGTGTGTGTGTGTGTGTGTGTGTGTGTGTGTCAGTGTGTGTGTATGTGTGTGATGTCCGTCCACTGACCTATGCAGACCTCTCCGTTCGGCGCGAGCACGTAGCCCGTGTTGCACACACACTTGAAACTGCCGTCCATGTTGAAGCACCGACCGTTCGTGCACATACCCGTCGTGCCGCACTCATCGTAATCTGCCGCAGAAATGCTTCAAGTGAAGTTCATTTTGGGTCTCAGCAAGATTATTTGTCCTCTCTTTTGATGGGGTGATCGGAAAAAGGTCCGAGTGCAGCGTTCTCTCCCAGTTACCAAGAAAACAAACCGGAGAACGTATGTGGTGTGCTTATGGAACCGAATTTGCTCCTCTCCCACATGCACCTTTCTTTCTTGTTCAACACGCGCAAGGACACGTTTTTGCTCCTGAGGGGCGTAAACCTCCACAAAGTTGTGCTCCTCGCCCCCTCCCCTCCCGTATTGACGCGGACCCCTGGATCCCCGTGCCCTGCGGCGGCGGCGCACCGAGGCAGAAGGCTCCGTCCGGGGACAGCTCGTAGCCGCGGCGGCAGATGCAGCGGTAGCTCCCGGGGGCGTTCATGCAGTCCCCGTTCAGACAGATCCGTCCGTTCTCCGTGCACTCGTCTATGTCTGCGAGAGTAAAGCACTGTCTGGATGATGTAACTGCTTTGTAAAGAAAAGCTTGAAGCTGGATCTTCTCACACAGTGGCGCTGACAAAAAGTTGCAACCGATGAAAGAAACGTCGGTCAATGAGTACTGTCTGAGCTTCGGTTTTTATCAAACTCACTTGGAACTTCTCCAGACATCAGACATAATTTTCTCTCGTGGTTCCCTTGAGCAAAAACACTCATGAAATTGCAAAACCATAACGTGTAGTTTTTGCAGGTGTGCCCTGTTGCTGAGATGATATGTCAACTCGGAAACCGATATCGTGAATGAGCGCTGTCAATCATTGCAAATTGCATTGCGGTAGGTCGTCATGTTTGCGTTTGCAAAACCTCAACAAAGTAACTCGTAGATCTTACCAATGCAGATTTGCTCGTTGGGGGTTCGCTTGTAACCGGGGTTGCAATTGCACTTGTAGCTTCCGTCCATGTTCACACACTGACCATTCGGACACATTTTGCTGACCGCGCACTCGTTCATGTCTGAAATGTAACGCACTCGAAATTTGAATCTTGTCTCAAATTTGGACGACAGATTTCTCACCGAAGCAGCTGAACATTTTGGGGGACCTTTACTGACTTATTTGTTTCGGAAGGCGACCTGAACAAAAAGTTTGCTGTAAATCGCGTTGCAATTCACATGCACTGTGGAGAAATTTGACAAAGAAGTCTCCCGCAATTCGCTCCAGAAGCGACCAAAGCTACAACAGCTGCGAGTCTGCCCAAGCAATCTGCATTGCACTTTTTCTGCAACTTCCTGGAATTTTCTCCGTCGGAACACTTGCTCGGCACTTGTCAGGTTACGTAATAAATCATACAAAGTACAAATTGTCTGGGTGTGGGCTGTGTGTATTTTGTCTATCTTCAGGCTATTTATCCGCAGTTGTGTGAATGGGGTTGGCATTAGAATGCAATACATCTGAGTGACTGTTTCAATGGCTTCAGCCGTAAAATCCAAACTGCTTGGAGCAAGTTGTACTCGTTGAAAAAAGTATGAAATACACACTTAAACTTGTCTGAGGAGACCCACCCTTCCGGTCGTCTATTGGGTCCGTTATCTTCCAATCTAAATCTGGCTTCTGTTTTTCGTCTGGGAATCGACACTTGCACAAATCTTGTTTATTCTCGGCGTGGGAAGTTGTGGTTGGAATGGTATGGAAAGGATTCTAACTGGATACAGATCACTGTCCGTGAGCGCTCTTCTGCGGCCAGTGTGTGATAGATCTTGGTATTCCACATGCCTGTGCAGTAGCGTCCGTCGGACGAGATTTCGTAGCCCGTGGAGCAGATGCACCTGAAGCTGCCCTCCGTGTTCACGCAGCGGCCGTTCAGACACAGCCCCGACTGGTCGCACTCGTTGATGTCTGGAACCCACACACGAAGTATTGTCGTCACACGTACGAGACACGAGCGCACGGACGGACGAGCGCAGACAGACAGACAGACAGACAGAACCACGGGGGCAATCAGTCGTCTCCTGAAGAAATGTTGCTTCACATCTGCACGGACAAAGAATTTCGTTTCTGCAAATTCTAATTGACACAGCGTGGCCGTGCACAACATCAGTACGAGGTGGGCAAATGCCACTGAACTGGCGTTGCGACCACTTCAGAACTTCTCACCGATGCAGTTGTCCTTGTCGCGTCTGAATCCGGTGTGACACTCGCACCTGTAGGAGCCGGGCGTCGCGATGCAGCGCGCGTTCGGACACAGGTGCTGGTACTGACTGCAGATGTCCGTTACCGGGAGGGTCTGCTCCTCCTTCTCACACAGCAGCGTGAAGGAATCTGCACGAGAAGGGAAGATCACAAGCATCAACTTTCGAGCGACAGAGGCAAAGGCGTCAGCAACAACAGAAAGCGATTTCGAGAGAAAAACTGATAAGGCTCGAAATTGAGAACCAATAGAATTCCCAGAACACAACTCATTGTTTTTCATCCCTGACTGACCAGGTGCGTTCATTGTCTTCGCAAACTCATTGTTTTTCATCCCTGACTGACCAGGTGCGTTCATTGTCTTCGCAAACTCATTGTTTTTCATCCCTGACTGACCAGGTGCGTTCATTGTCTTCGCACTCTGGTCTCTGATGCAAGTGTTATGCATCTTGTCCCAGAGCACCTCATGCACGTGCTGCGTTGACTGAACGTAACGCAGTCAGTATGAACTAGGTCTTTAGGGGCTACAACTGTGCAGGTTCCCTGCCCGGACGAGTCGACTCGTCGCACCTGTGTTGCGGGGCGGACAGCGCTGACAGACGCGCCCCTCGCTCCAGCCCCGCCCCGCCGCGCAGCAGCACTCCTTGAACGTCATCCTGCGCGGCAGCGCCGTGCTGCACCGCCCCTGGAGCAGCTCCGAGTAGCACACGCCCATCTGAGTGGCTGGAAGCAACGTGCAAAACGTGAGAGATTGGTCATCAGGTTGGATGCCACCAATCTCAATTCAAAGTTTAGAAAGTTTCCTTTGAACTGAAACATGACCAAGTTCTGTGTTCGTCTTCTAACAAAATAGATCATCCAGCCAGGAGCGGAAGATCGATCAACTACAAAACAATCCTCGCGCCAGAGAGCTTCTTCAGCTTTGTGCCTCCTGCTTTGAACCAGAAAGCGAAACAGCTGGGGCGCATCAACACAATCTTCACAGCGGGAATGTCAAATGTTATCTTAGTTAGTTTCCGCATTTAGCCGCGGTGGTAATTGTCATGAAACAAATAGACTGTTCATTCCACTCTGGAGTAAAGCACCTGAGGAGTGTGCGGGCAGAATGAGGGCTTTCGGTGCCCGTCGCTAATGACCGGTGATCATCAGGTCGGAATTACCCCCCGAACATCAATCACTGCTGCTGGATGAGGGCGCTCAGCGGGGGTCAAGTGCGCAGCTTGAAACTGTCTGTAACACTCCACCAAAGTCGCCGACAGAAATCTCCACCCGAAGACTTTTGTGGTGACATTTCTGCTGAAACGCTTGTCCGAGGTTCACATCAAGTGATTGTTGCGTTTGAGTGGGAACGACAAAATGCGTTGTCAAGTTCTGTCAAAAAACTAGTTTTCTTTGTGGAAAGGGCAGCGTTTCCCCCAAAGTGGGCCTTTTGTCATCAAGGATCAATCCAACGGCTTTTGCGACCAAGAACTCTGAATCTGTTCCTAAACTTGCGAGCGACGCGCACGCCTTACTCACCAACGCAGCGACTCCTGTCGGGACTCAGCTCAAAGCCGTCTCCGCACACGCAGAAGAAGCTGCCCGCGGAGTTCTCACACTGCCCGTTCGCGCACAGGTTCCTCTGCGTCGCGCACTCGTCCACATCTGGTGCGAATGGAAACTATGAAACACTGTGAACAACAGACCAATGTATTTTTACACTTCAACAGTTCAAAGGTCACAAAACTATTTTCCAGCCGATTCCCCAAAGGGTTTCTGCGTTCCCACGTTCACCCTTCATGTTCACTTTTGTTTGCTTCACGTTCACCCTTCACGTTGACCTTGCTTCACGTTGACATTCACGTCAGCTATTCAAGTGCGTTCTCCGCTGGCGTCACCTTCGCAGGCGTTGGTGACGGGGTCGCGGCGGTATCCAGGGTGACACTCGCAGCGGTAGGACCCGGGCGTGTTGATGCACGAGCCGCCGACACAGAGTCCCGGGATCGCGGCGCACTCGTCCACGTCTGCAACACGACACGCAACAGATGTGGCTGCTTCACAGCGAGCGCGTCGGGCGTTGAGACCGCAGTGCAGAGTTTGACTCCGCCAGGTCAGGTTGATGTGGTACGAGCCAAGGTTCTCTGCGCATCAGACCCAACTCTGCATCTGGCGTGAAACAGGCTTCTAGACCCCCGCGCAATAACAGCTCAAACAGGTGGTGTGAACATTGCAAGTAAATGATGATTGATGAGGAAAAGTGAAGACAAGTTTGTCAATCCATTGTGATCAAATCGTACCTTGCCATTTTTTCTCAAAAAAGAAGTCTGCAAAGTCGAAAGTGAAACTGAGACGCAAGAAGCCGCGCTCTCACTCATTTGTTGTCGGATACAGTTTATTTACATGTTTTTTCTGCGGTCGTTAAGAACTGCTGAGGGTGTTCCAAATAAACAGTGCGCCCACGCCCGCCAGCGCTGCAAGCCGCGCGCCGTCAGTCATTCACAACACGGCGCGGCGCAGACATCAGACAACGCTAACTAGCTACTCACAGGCGTTATCAGATGACACCCCAACCTCGCCGGGAAACCAGCCATCTGCTTCGTCAGGAATTTTGCAGAAATTTTCTCCCTTTCACTCCATCTTTTGAGCTAATCTGCTGTCTGGCCCCGTTGAAATTGCCTATTTTTTTTGGAAGATGAATCACCTGGGATGCAGACTAAATTGGAAAGGCTTTGTCGGCAATTGTGTAGTCTGCCAGTTGATCTGGAAATTGGAAGCAAGTACTTCCTCTCTCGTCGTTCCTTTTACATACATACAAGTACAAGTCGGCAAACTTGGAAAAGCGTTCTCCAGACCGTTGTTGCCGCGTCCAGAAGAGACTTCAGGTTCCTCAGAACGACCTCACGAGTGCACCTCTCCACATACGCACATGTTGCTGACCGACATCCCATTTTCTCAATCAGACAGAAAATGTTTGTCGGCCATCAGATTTTCGGGAGAAAATACGCGGGGTTTTCCCAGTGAAGCAGGAACAAGTTGATTCGTTCAAGATGTTTTCGTCAGACCACTCTCTTGTGTTCGATCATCCGACAGTTTTTGAGAAATGTTTCTGCGTTCCGGTGTTTTGGCGGTGCAGTTCACACTTTGATCAGGAGAACTCAGGCCGGCGAGGGCTGGCATTGACTTTTGTGCGGCCCAGTTCTCATTCGTACTTCAAATGTTGCACAGCGAATTCATTCCTTCATCACTGACCCACTTCGTCATCCTTGAAAGTATCAACTGCACCAGAACAATGCGCGGCTGAAAACAAACCTGCCACACCAGCAACATGCAGCTTTATTTACCTTGGCAGTTGTTGTCGCGGATGTTGGCGATGTAGCCCCGGCGGCAGGGCCGCGGCTCCGCCGGGCACTCCTCGCACGGCTTGCCCCAGGCGCGCCCGATCGTCGCGCAGCACAGCGTCTTGGTGCACACGACGCCGGTCAGCTGTCCGCGACACTGGTTGGACGTGACCTGCGTGAAGCACGGCCCCGTCCGGTAATCTGGAAAACGAAATGACAGCTTATTTTTGCGTTATCTTTCCACTCTAATTTAGAATGAGACAGAACTGTGCGTGTTCGGTGACCCCGTGGGAACTTTGCTTTGCCTCACGCGCGTTGCTTCACGTGTCCCCCTGTCGCAGGACGCCAAGCAAAGTGGGGCATCTGGAACGAAGTCGGGGAACACGCATCTGGTACGAGTATCCTCCTCTCAGCTGTTCACCTGATGACAGTTTGTTCGGAATTCAATTGAGTCTCTGATGACAACAGGACGAGACAAGTGCTGCCGGGACAAAGCGACGACAGCTTTACCTCCAATCTCTATGGGGTTGTGGCACGAAAGTCCAGGGCATGAAGACAGTTTTCACGTGCAAAAGCCAGAGCATCATGTGCAGATACTATTCACACCGATCATGTTTGTCGTAACAAAATCGGAATTGGGTCACTATCTATTTTGTCATGATGAAACTCAAAACAAATGTCGTATCACAAATATGTTCGCATGTTTACGTGTATCACACAGAAAACTTCTCGGGTTCTGGATGATACAAACTCGTGTTTGTTGTAAAAACATTTTATCTCAGTAAAGCACCCTTTTGACTCAGCAGGAGCTTATCTTGGGGCCTCCCAATCTGAAACCGCTATTTCACTGAAAACAAGGTCGTTTGTGTGTATGAGATAACAGTAACCAAATTATTTTCCCTTGCTGTGCTCGCTGTGTTTAGGTGATTTGAGATGGGTTGCACGATTTGAGCCAAATCGGTGCGAGCCAAATCGAAGCACCTATAGGCAGCATCTTCCAAAAGTATGTCTGCAGCAGTTTCATAGTCAAGATGAGAATTGATTTAGGACCTTTTGGGCTCTTTTGGTTCATTTTGGGTTGGGGATAATGCACAAGGAAGGAATTTGTCAAATTTAAATTTTTAGGTTTCTGAGGTTAAAAAGGTCAAATTTGGAAGTGTAGGAAAAATGGGGTGTGGATGTAGAAATGTATGTATTTGGTG
>JAAUXT010121242.1_pt1 | contig 31519 bp, 37 predicted proteins | sample 7278171 | NCBI WGS metagenome assembly JAAUXT01 (sample SAMN14350112, study PRJNA611818) | marine sediment metagenome | isolation source: surface marine sediment (1.8m) | place: French Polynesia: Moorea | collected 2018-08
ACAGGAACTCGATTAGTCGATGAACCGATGAATAATAAAGAGATTCGGACAATGTAAGGCGACTCGGCATAATAAGGAAATCATATCAAACACACCCGTGGGTGTCGTTCAATGATGCAAAAAATTTAGAGCATCACGTCTACAACAGCTGGTGACACCATAGAGGAAGGTAGCCTAAACCACTGAGCTCCAACTTATACTCTACAATAAACTATACTACAACATCACTACTGGGGCTTCACTCATATATACAACAACTCAAAACAGCGTGTTGTGCACAGAAAGGTCGTGGCAGTTTCGCTCCTGTATGTTCGAGTTGCTGGCGCAACAAGAACCGTGGCGGGAAAGTCTCGCTGTGTGATCGCGCGCTCAGCAGCACAAAGCGAAACAGGCGTCAACAACCAAACTTCTGGGAGAATTTCACAGGTGAGGTTTTGAAGAACAGGGCGACCAACAGGCAATGAAAAGGACAGCACCACAAAGTATTGATTTGTATTTGCACATCTGACTTGGTCACATTACTATGTGCGAACTAAAGCACTTTATTTTGAGAATTTTAAATCCATGAGTGCAAATCGATGTTTCATCTGAAGAGAAGCGTGCGTTTGACAAACGTCGGCTGCAGTCAGCGTTTTCTTGGGTCTTTCTGTTGACGCTGCAATCATCTGCAGTCACAGTTGCACAAAAATTGTGTCATTTTGCAGGTGTTGAGAAGAAAATGGGCGAAGTCATCCTTCCGAGAGAAGCTGGAAAACTTATTTCAGCTGGCAGCAAAGATGTGCGGATCGAACAGGCCGGAGTACGGAAAACTGCAGAGCTGGTCAGTGTTGTCAGTGGTCGAAAGATCCGATTGTCCTTTGCCTGGGGCAGCTGATAAATGGGGGTGGTGCGACATCGACGACAAGATGTGACGCTGTCAACCAAAGAGCTGCATGAAAATCCTTTGAAAACCTTGTGGTGTCAACATAAAACGCCTTGTGACTGTGTTCAAGGGAGAGAATGTCCGGAACGTTGTGATTGAAGTTGAGCGACTGCACGGTGCACTTCAGATATTTGAGTGCGTGAAGGGTGACAAGCCGGTGATCCACGTGGACCGGTGGCAAACTCACGAGCTCAACCCCAAAACGCAGGACCAACTGGCCGTTGATTGGTGAGAAAGCTGCAAAGCCAGGCAAATTCATTCCCACAAATTCCCGGAAATTCATTGCATTCATGAAGTAGTGTTGGGTATTTTGCAGGGTGTTTCTGTCGGATGTCGGAAACTTTTCTTTCTGGTCCGATAACGAAGCACGCAAGTTCGTCGTGAAGTACGGACCAAAAGAGTGGACCGGTTATTGGGCGTGGTGTGCTGCCATGAACAGGGCCATGGATGTGAGTACCGTAGTTGGAGGGTCAGGGGCACGTCGTGTAAAATTCTTTTTGCGCACAAGCAGCCCTCGAAGGACTTGTTCGGTCAGTACTCTCACACTGCAACATGTTTCTGGAAAATTGACGCACACGAGAAAATAACTTTTTGCTTTTGCATCTTTTCTTTTCACTGAAATTGCTCCCCGTCTTTATTTGCAGGAAGGCATAAACCTGACGGACCCCGCGTACTTGGCCGCATTGGACAAGGAGACATTGGCGCGGATTCTGCGGTCGGACTCTGATGTGGAGATTCCACTTTTGGAGGAGAGATTGCGGGTGCTGAAAGAAGCGGGAGAGGTGCTGGTGAAGGTAATGTACCAACACCAGAGTCCTCAGGGCGTTGAGTGTGAGACATGATGAGCCGCGTGTAACATGGAATGGTTCGGTGGAGACCCATGAGGCTGACAAATTCACGTTGGCTGCTGCAAAAACTTGTTTTTTGGACACTTCAGATCGAAATCAAGTTGTTTGTTGCAGAAGTATGACGGGTCGTTTGTGAACATGATCACAAAGGCGGGGAAGAGTGCGCAGAAACTGCTGCAGATGCTTGTGGAGGATTTCTCCTCCTTCCGTGACGTCGCGGAGTTTGAAGGAAAGAAAGGTACGTTGAGTGTTTTGCATTTCAGACACGCCCACATTCGGGTCGCGTGGAGGCCTCACTCCGATGAAGGTGAAGAAAACTTCAGAAATGTGTGCGTGCGTGTGCGATGGCCCGTGTGTGGGCTTGCACGACAACACACACACATACTGTCAACACAAGTCGAAATTTGTGAACGTTTGAAGTTGGTCGGTATGAAAACTGTCCACTTGAGAACCCAGGATAAATGTGAGGACACAATATCTGCTTGCACAGTCGCCATCTACAAGCGCGCTCAGATTTTGATCGCTGACGTGTGGGCGTGTTGCGGGGGTGTCGGGTACGGAGAGTTCACAGACATCGACACTGTCACTATGTTCGCTGACTATCGGTGCGTACTCTTGCAGAGACAAACGCCGAATTTGCCAAAGACATCCGCAAACGCACAAGTTTTCTTGTTCTCTGTGTGGTTGGAGAGGCTACTTACTGCGGTTGCAATGGCCAATAGCTGACGTGCGACATCTATGAAACTGACGTGTTATGTGAAATCTGACAGCAACACAACTCACATTACAATCAAATTTTATTGTTATTGTCAGCATAGTGTTCTTCACATAAACCACAGCTCAATTGCCCCGCCTTCTTTCAGCTATCTTCCCACAAAACACATGTCCTTTGTCTGATGTGTTACTTTTTGCTAGTATCACAACTCATTCTTCAGTCGTAAAACCATGGCGACGAGCAATTGGCTATTGCAATTGGTGCCACTACACGTGTGGTTGGAACTGTAGCCACCAAACACACAAGGATATCTCAGTGGCAAAGCGCGTTTCCTGTTGCAGCATTCCGCAGGCGCTCGTGTGGTTCGGCGCTCTGAAGTTTTCTGACGACCTCATGCACAAGCTCAACAAAGGTTTGCACAATTTTTTTCACCAGGCAAACGTGGTCCCGCGTTCTACTTCCGAAAAATTGCAGTTGTCTGGCAATCTAATCAAAGTGGATAGAACACCGAATTCGTCCGCGTGTGACAGGCTACTTTGCCCCAAAATAGCGCATCAAAAGTGTGTGTGTTGGGGGGAGGGTCTCACACCAGGATACGAGTTTACAAAAAAATTCAACAGGATTTCATGCCACAATTTATGTGGAGGCAAACATTTGTTGAAGTACCTCTTGCTGGCTGAACCAAAACACGGGCGAACAGGGTTCTGCCAATTTGTTGTTTCAGACGTTCTGATGAGGAACGGAGACCGAGAAGAGGTGGAGATTCGCGGGTGCACCATTGAGGCTGTCGAGGTGCGTTTCAGATTCACCTTTTCTGCGACCCGTTTTGTTTCGGAGCTTCGCGAGCTTGATTCTGTTTTTGAAAGGAGAAACCCGCTTTCTCGAGTGTGAAGACTAATCGTTCCTGATGCTCGCTCTAACAACCTGTAAAAATGTTGTGGTCGGTGGGTGACGTGCAAGTTCAGTTCACGTCCAGGTGGAAGTGTTGTGTTTGTTATTCTCGCAGCGCATCGTGGCGGAAGTGAAGAAGATGATCGTAGCGGAGGCGGACGTGAGCGACGACACGGTGATGAACGCCATCATCGTGGACCACTTCCTGTGGGACTACAGACGCGAGCATGCCGACGAGACCGCGGACATTCCCATCCACAAGACGCGCTGTATCTACTACTGACGACGTACAGTGGTGCAGAAACGATGCGAATCAACGTTGAACATTGACGTGAATGAGCGCGCCATACAGTGAGGGACTGAGGTTCAGACCACAACGGATGTGTATGTTCTGTGTCTCACCCTGATGGCAGCAATGTGGCTGTCATGACAAGGTACTTGTTGAAGAAGAATGCGCACAAGCACTTGACAACGTTTGAGATTCAGCTGTATTTGGTACAAATCATGAGTACGTTTGAGTTCTTCGGCCTGACCAAGCGAGTGTTTTGCACTAAGCTACATTCAAAAAATTCGTGAACAGTAAAAAACAAACAGCCGGCGTTTCTTCGAGAACTCAACACAAGAAATGGAGCTGCTCACAACTGGGCAGAAGACTGTTTACATTGAGAAAGGATCCAAAAACTGAACAGGATCGTTGCACATCATTCGATTTCAAATTGTTCAATATTTTTCGACGCAGCCAGAGAAATACTGAGCGCCAATCTTGCTTTCATCTCGTTCTTCCACGCTTCAGCGCGATGTGCGTCGGTCCAGATAAAGGTCCGCTTCGTTGACTTTTCCGAGGGAAACCACCGCAAGATGCAATCAAACACAATGCGCAAGGGCACGCGCTGCTTGTCCATGAAGGTGTTTTGTCCTGACTTCTGCTTCGACAGTTCAGTTGAAGTTGGGCGGCGTGAGAGGTGGTATGTGGTATTCAAACGAGGACATCACGTCAGGAGACAGGGTTTGCAAGGAGACCTGTCCGTTCAGGGTGTCGGGAGACAGAGTGGGCGTGCTGCTTGGAGGGGACATCGACTCCGCAGGGCTGGAGCCTGTCGAGGTATTCCCATTGCCACTATGTCCGTTCATCAGCGGTGTCCGCATGACCGAGTGTCCGCTTGAACCAGAGGAGTTGAGGGGTGACGTACTCATCAGGTCCTGTCTGCTGTGGGTGGGAGTTGCGCCTGATCCCTGTCGGCTCATCGCTGGTAGCTGCGCAGCTATCGGCCCGTTAAGAGGAGAAGCGATGCTCGAGCTGTGTCCGTTGCCATGTCCCATCGAATATGGGTCAGATAGGAAGGGCACGTTGTTGTCAGGAACCCCGTATCCGTACCTGTAGCAGAACAAGAGATTCGGGTCAAGGCAAACCGCGACAATCGGGAATGTCAATTCGAGCTTGCTCGGGCCAAAAAAAGTGCAAACCGTGCAAAAGGAAAACCCTCAGTTAACAGAAAAGCGTCTTTCAATTCACGATGGATCACTTGAACAGACGAGAAGAATCAGTGTGGTGCCTGGTTGATGGCAATCGAGAAAACTGATTTGACGCACTCGACAGTCGACTCACCAGGAATACGACTGCGGCTGGAAGCTGTTTGAACTGTAGCTGCCGTCCTGGTCCCAGCGAAACTGCTGAGGGGAGGCGTAGCCGTGCCGTGTCTGGTTGAAGTGAGGGAAGTCGTCTGCAAAAAAACAAACCAAAACCATTTGACGTTTAGAGAACACAACAAACATCTGTAGATCTAGCTGGCATATGTTCGTGCCAAACCACCTGTTGGACAAACCACTCACTTGCATGGCTGCGGTGACGCACTTGCTCACGCAAGTCCCGCTGCACGGGATAAGCCTGTCTTAGTTGCTGCTGCTCTTGTGCAGTTGAAACGTATCCTCCAGAAGGGCTCTTCGGAAAGTGGTGAACACTGCAATTGCAACACGCACGAAAATTTTCCAAATGGTTATCAGCTGATATTGGTTTGCCCCTGTATCACTGTCCGGTTGTCCATCCCGGGGTAACACGGACATTGTCTGCATTACTCCCCCTCCTCACAGAAAATTTTCAACTTGGACAATGTCTAACTTGGACAATGTCCAACTTGGACAGCCCGGACAGGTTGTCCGAGTCAACACCCCCCCCCCCCCCCATGCATAAAACATGTTCAACTTGGACATTACTGACTGGGGCCTTGGCAGATTGGGACAAGTGCTTTCTTGTCGATGCACGCTGCCCGCGGCTGATTGTCTACTTGAAAATTTGGTTGGTGCTTGTCGTGGCACAACCGGATTTTGTGTGATGGGCTGACGGACTTCTTGCAAAAAGCCATGATCCAGTTCGGTCGCAATTGCTTTGGATGTTCGTGATACGTTAACAAGAGAAAAGAACTGCAGCCATGGGGACCCTGCCCCTTCCCCCAAATAAGTTAACCTTCCCCAGATTGGCGCCACAGGCTTCGGCATTGACAGAGCAAACTGTTGGGGAGTCTGACTCACCCCCTCCAAGGGGTCGGAAACTGAAGGTTGCTGTCGGTAAATTTCTCACCTGACTGTTGGCTCTGCGTTTTCCTTGGGATCTGGCTTCAGCTCGTGTTGGTTGTTTGAGGTGGTCGGCTTTGTAGCGGACTGCGGTTGGACAAAAGCTTGTGAATGGAATTCCCGAAAGCAGCATGCCAACTGGGAACACTCGGCGGAGTGAGACATCATCACTACGAGTATCACAATTGAACGTGAATGACAGGTCACAGCCACATTTCAAAAGTCACACAACCCAAGGGAGGACCCAACATCAAGAATTTTGGCTGTCAGATATTCTCAATTGCTGGTGACACCTGCAAATGTCTCAATAAGGGGGGCGGGTGATCACTTGACATAAAAATATGGATACACCTTGTGGAGTGACATAAGTTGTACTCACCACTAAATAGTGTGTGCCAAGCGCCACACAAGGCGGTTGAACACGTGATGTGGCATTGGTCCTCTGTTGAAATAAGCTACCACTGCTTGGACTACTCGTGGGTCTCTCAGAGAGGCCTTGCCTCTCTGCCTCCTTGCACAGTCAGCAGATGATATTTTGATGAAAGAAAGAGAGAAGCTCAGTTTCCTCTAATGTAATTTCACACGGGTTCGCTGACACCATTTTCCAAAAGAGAGCAGCAGAACCACAAGGGGTCACATGATCAGCCCCTGGGGGGAGGGATGCTGGGTAATTTCCAGCAAACCAGCAGAATTTTGATATTATACATCTATTCCCTGTCTAATGTATATAATAATTAAATATAAAAATATTTAGCATATACAAAATTGGCTAAGGCCACTGCCCCCTGGTGGGAGAGGAGTGTGGTGTGACACACCAGCTGTAAATTTAGAACCACCGCTCATTAGATGGCACCACTGTGTACTCAATAAAAGAGGAGATTCCCGCCCCCAGGGCCAGTCTCTCCTGAGATACCAACCAGTGTGTTTGTGATATCACTACACCTGACATCACATTTTCAAATGTTGGGTGCCCCCCATTTGCAAAGTTATCAGGTGTCCCACGTGGTGAGCCCCGAGGTCAAGTGACTTTTTGGCCTTGGCTGTACGTATGGTGGAGTACAGTCGGGGGGGGGGGAAGGAGGTACCGCAGTCGCATGACATAGAAATCTTTGGCAAAAGCACGCTGCGGCTCTCCCTGGTGTAAAAACGCAACCAAAGATTCCGGAGGTGGGCTGTCTTTTTTGCTGTGAATCAGTTTTTTGTTTGTGGGGAATACCTTGTCTGGCAGACCCCTCTACGCACTGCATGAAATTTTGCTGGAATGTTCAGATTGAACACATTGAACGGCCTCTGCATTCATGCATGACATTTGATCTCGGGGCGTGTGTCTGAAGCTCTTGCATGCAGTGTCGTTCACTAAAATGTTTCGGGAACTGCGGTCAACCGTCGTGCTTGGCCAAACAATTGTCTGTTGTAACACTCATGCTGCACGTGCAGTCAGCGCAAATGCATGTTTTCTTGCATGAAGCCTGCGACATGAAAGTTGGACCCTCCCGCGCACCTGTCTGACATCAGCCAGCAAATATTTTATTTTCAGACGGCAGTGTCGAGTTTCCGGTACTCACCTGTCTCGAGGCTCCGCTGGATCCTGGGACGCCATGTAGCTGGTCGCGCATCCACTGAATGTGACCTGACTGGCTCTCCTTGCGAAACTTGGACCGTCGATTCTGGAACCACGTCTGAAACGACATACAGACATGTTGAATATTGAGCAGAGACAGTTGGCGTAAAGTTGGATGGAATTCCCCCCCCCCCGCCCTCCCGCGTGCTTCAGGTTGGAGGAAACCCATGCATTCCTCTGAGTGTTCCGTCGGCTCGGGCCGTTGTCACGCCGGCAAGTGTTTTTGTTCTCATCGCAAACATTCTTAGACACGTCCAATTATATCCTGTCCAAAAAGACTGTTCCCTGCCACGCCAGGTCATCTTTGCGTGCATTGCTGAAAAATTCTGCACATATATCACGAAAAATGCTGCCTTTGAGAAGGTGTACTTTTTAAAGAGGAAAACAACGAACAAATTGGAGCAATACAAACGCAAATTTTTTCGATGGGCAGCTGCAGACGCTCACACAATTCCTCCAGTTCCACGACGTCCGGATACTGAGAGATGTTTTGAAAAACAGACTCCATCATATCCAACTGAAAAACACGGGAAACTTCAGATTCCATGGTGCACATGCAGAGCGAGAAACTGCAGTGACAAGAGCAGTTTTTATTCACCAAGGCGTTTGCCGCACGTCTGTCGCGCAACTTGTGCGAAGCGCGCGGGACATGCAGTGGAGTTTGGCCCCTGACGAAAAGCTAATTGGGAAGGTCAAAACGGACCGAATTTTTGTCCGCTTTTGATCGCGATCTTGTCAAAAAATAAATAACTGCAGAGAAGAGCGACTGACCTGATCTGACGTGAAGGTGATTCGATTGCGCCCGCTGACGCTGCGCTTGTTTCCTCTGCCCGCTTTGGTTTTGCCTGCCTTTCCTCCTCCAGCGGGTCGGTCCTCTGGAACGTCCTGAACATCAGGCTTTTCCACGTTTCGTTCTTCCACCGACATGTCTGGTAGTTTTTACAAAAATTTGGTTTGAACGCAAGAAGTGCTGCACGCAAAAGCAAGATTTTACGTTGAACGAAGTTTCACAGACACCTTGAATGTTGTCTTCTCTGTGGACGAACTACAACTGCAAAGGATGCCCATTTGTACGCACATTTTGAGAAGCGCTTCATGTAACATTACAGCCATGAGCTTTGCAATTGTGGCATCGAGTCATCGAGTCTCCATCAGGAAAGTTCTACAGTTGCGGAGTTGTGGTTTCTCAACTCCGTCATTAACGGGTTCGGGTGACAGGGGTGAGAAACCGCGGGCGAGACAATAGCTGGGTGTGAAAGTTGAGCGCTGTGTAACATTGTTGAGTCAATCTCGCCAATGACATTTTCTCAAGCGCGCGAAATACAAACCACACTGCAAGCATGCACTCGGGATTGCTCATGAAACACGCCTCCAGCCTGAAATTGGTGCGAAGTTCTGAATTTCGTACACAACAAACGAGAAAAGAAAACAGAACCGAACATCCTCAAGAAATTTCTTTTCGAGAAGAATTCTGATCGATAAAAACCAAACAAAACAATTTTTGCTGTTCTCGCTGACCAAATTCTGAAAACTGTCCACGCATTCAGTGACAGATTTTTGCCCGTGGATTTATTTACAAATCAGTTTCTCGGCCAACAACGAACTTTGTTCTTTTCGAATGAAAACACTGAACTTTCGGAGGCGCTTCTTTATTCACTGACAACAACTGACCTCTCACATTCATTTTCACTCCAAAACAATGAACCGATTTGGTAAAATGAAAATTAGTTGAATACAAAACATTGAAAACGAGTTACTACAAAAGTAACATTCGCGTCTTACTCGCACGTACATTACGGTAACAAATTGGAAAAATGTCAAAACCTAGTTGTCACTATTTTGCAGGAAAGGGAATAACCCCAGTTACTTTTTGGCTTCTCGTACGATCTTGGCTGCAACATTCACAAACTTGTACACGTGCATCGTGCGCTCAAAAACGAAAGCGACGAGGTGTCAGAGGACTGAGCTGTCCAACTGGCAACGGAATTTCAGAGGACCAAATCTCCAAATCTCAAACATGATTTCATGGGCGGTCACACAATGTGGCAGAAACCTGGCTTGAGCATGGTGCGTAAAAACGCCATTTGGCCAACTGTCAGCCAGCACGAACTGAACACAAAAAGCGTTTTGATCTTTGAATACTGGACGTTTCGTTTCAACAAACGAGCTGTGGCGACCCGTTTGAGAATTTCAGATTGAAAACGAGACCATATGCACGACAACAGAAGCAACAGTACAAAACGTTTGTCCCATTGTGTGCAGGTGATCTGTAATGGTCAAACTGCCTCCTCGTGCTTCGGCAGGGAACATGCATTGTTACCAATCTGGTCAAGCAAATCTACCCTTTGAGGTGATTTGAGCAATCGTTCCAGGTCGCTCATTTTGAGTGACCGGAATTTTGAGTGGCCGGAACAAATCACCTTCAAGCCTCCAGGATGGAAAACATTTGGACACCAGTTTCTTGGCGATGATCAAATTTGGGTCTTTTACGGTTTCTTTTTTTTGGCGGGGGGGGGGGGAGAATAATGTGCAATGAATTTTTTCTTTGGTTTAAATTTTTGGATTTGTTCAGTCAAAAATGTCAAATTTGGGGGTTCAGAAAATTTTGGAGTTGTTCTTTATTTCAAACAGTACAAACATTTGGTGATTGAGGAATATTGATGAAAGCATAGTTTGGTTAGGTGTTTGAGTGGCAGCATTGTGAACGATTTGAAATCTGTTCACTTTTCTTGCAAACCAACTTTTGTTTGTCAGAAAAAGGAGTGTCATTTTTCAGTGTTTTGGCAATACAAATTCTGGAATCTCTTTATTTTTCTCATTTGCTGTGTGCCAAACAAAAGCTGACGGATCACAGACTGACATACAATGCATCTGGACCAGATTTCCCTTTCCATGTTCTGCACTGTTCGATGAGTCAACAAAAACTGAAATGCACATAATTTGCGTGGTGCACACAACATATTTGGTCAAATTCACAAACAATGGCAATGTGTATCAAAAACCAAGTATTGTGAAGCAATTCCAAGGCCAGAAAACAAAATGAGAACCTTTTTCCGCGAACTGCATGCATTTTGCATGGTGAAGACAAATATTGTTTGTTTCTTTTGTTCACCAAAAGGGCAATTCCAGGAGTTCCACTGTCACTGTGAGGCCAAGGATGTCCGCACCGAAATTGGTTCACAGTGGAAACAGCAAGTAAAGTTCGCTCCGAGAAGCACTGACCCAAGCGAGGACCGCGACCGTAGTCCTGGGAGATCAAGGCTGTTGTACGTCATATCTCACATGTTGAAGGATTCCCGATGTGCTTCCTGCAAACAGAAATGTCAAGTGAACAAGAATGCTACGCATAAAAAGCGTGTGGCGCTATAAACGTTCAGTTTGGTGATAAGAATTTTCAGTATTTTTCAAAAAATTTCAAAGTGGGTCTAGCCCCACAGTCAAAGTGGGCCTAACTAGGGGGGGGGGACCCACTTTGGGAAAAATGGTCAGAAATGATCAGTGATGTTCACTGACCATTTTTTCAAAAGTGGCCCCCCCCGGTTAGACCCACTTTACACACACAGATGGACGGACATACAGACTGATGGTGATTACATTGAGCGTGTGGTACACGGCCCTTCGGGCGCCACACGCTTAAAAATGGAGGTTGATGTTCGTTCCAAATTTTCAGGGTGTCTCAAGTGGTTGGACGCATTTCATTGTGTCAGGCGCTTTTTTGTACCTTGGCAGTTTCTATGGCTTCGAGGCCCTCCTGTTTCAGCCTCTGGAGCATCGGGCGGTAGATGTCGCGAGTGAAGGGCAGCTGCATCCCCTTCGCCTGGATCTCGCCTGCATGAAAGCTTCAGATCAGCACGGAATGGATAAGGCTCACAGTGGCGATCAAATTAAGTGCAACAATGCAATTCGTCTGCAGAATACACACACGCATCATTTGAAAAATAAGTCTTCCAGCCCACCGGTGAGTGCGCACACGCGCGCGCACGTCAGCAATATGCATTCCTTTCCGATGTCATCCGTTCACGACACATCATCCTGCGATCACCGCCTCCACACCAACACACTCACCGTCAAGCACCATTTTGGTGGCGATGGCGGTCGGAAAGCCGACGCTCGCCGCCATGGCGGAGTAACCGCTCGGCTGCCCGTAAACCGTGAAGTCCACCTTCCGCAGCTCCTCAGTCCCGTCCTGGTACTGCACCCCGATCTCGTGGTGCATAATGATCATGTCCCTCTCTCCCTTGTCTGCATCAGAAAATACAGCGTGATTGCAGGTGCACATCTGGGACGAGTAGCTCTGAGCGACTGTTGGGCAATCGATACCGCGTGCTCGAGGCTTGCGTCGAGGAGTGGGGCCTGACCTGAAACGCAACGCGCGACGAAGACGCTTTTTCCAGACAAACTTCAGGTAGCCAGGCAGGAAAAGGCACTTTTGATGCAATGACAACCCCGACCAGGTGCACTTGTCAGGTTGCCCTCTGGAATGAACTCACTGTAAGCGAGATGTTTGGCGAGGTAGTGAGAGAAGGTCTCCAGGGGACTTCCGCGCTTCTCCACCAACTCGTTGTTGTTGAACAGACCAAGTCTGCAAAGAACAAAAGAATGTGTTCCGACCACGAAAGGCACAGCAAATGCACACGACACATGCGCTTCACTGTCAAACGGTCATTGACTTCAGACCCGCGACGCTCCACGCTCAGTAATAGAGGCACATGGCAGTAGTATTGGGGGCCCTAATACTACTCATGGCAAACCAGCGTAGACAGGGTCAGAGAGTGACCAGAAAAGTTTCGATTGTTTCGAGACACTTGGCAAAGTTGGAGAGTGAGAGAGAAGCGCATTCTGGGCAGGGAAGATGGGAAAAAGAGTGCTTGCAGGCACAATCGTTCCTGCTTTTTGCGGCAAAATCCAACTGCAGGAGTAGCAGTGGCGTGAGTAGGACAGCGAAGAACTTATGCTCACTCCTGGATGCACTGCAGCTGCACATCGTTGTACTGGAGTCTCTCGTGGGTCAGCGTGGCGAGCGAGTCCACCAGGATGTCGTGCTTCTTGCCGAACATACCGCACAAGAAACCTTTCTGCATACACGTGAAATCAGAACAATCGTAAGTCTTTGAGCTACAACGTCTTCTTCAGAGGAACAGATAATGTGTTGTGTGTTGTGCAGGAGAAGCTGCACTGAAACCTGACTGATGAAACCCTGCGACTGTTGGGTTCACCTGGTGTCTGGCTGACAGCAACGCAAGATGACACAAAGACCGATCGAATGAAAGACTGGACACCTCTGCCAAGTGTGTTCTCGTTTACCTACCCAGGTGATGTCTGGTCCGCCGGGATGGAGGGAGGTATGCGGGGTCGGGTCGATCAGCCCCAGTTTGATCAGCCCTTCCATCGCGTGAGAAAACCCCTGCAAACAGAACGACGACGACAAACCATTGATTACACTGCGGAGAAAAACGCGTCTTGGCCACTCCGCCACTGAAAATCACAATCCAGAAGCAACAGTGTGGGGCATGGGCGCACCTTGTAGCGGATGGTTCCTCGGATGATGGTTTTGGCGTTTTCGATGTTGTACAGCTGTTTGTACTTGGTGGAGTCCCGGTTCGGGAAGCCCTCCAGGTTCAGTCCCGGCATGAACTCCAGCGGCTGCACGGCCCGCAGCAACTCGCCGCCCTCTTCGATCTCCACCGTCTGAAACGCAAATTTTCGATGGAACACTGGATGGACCTGGGGCATGTTATCTGCTCCCCCTACAGTGAACACGACAGAAGCAGCTGGCTCCCTCCGGTGGAGCCGCCGCGCACCTTGTTGTTTTGCAGGTAGGTGGCGGGGCTCAGCACGTTGCGCAGCACTCCCGTCGGGCTCCAACTGAAAGTGGACATCACAACATACTCTTTTCTCATGAAGACAAAAATTCTCTCAAAACTGAAACAAGATCACGCCCGTTTGTTGCACAGCACAGGAGACTGCAAAACTCGTTTTCCCGTCACACTCTCACCTGTTGTCGACACAGGGTTGAATGACCGGGCACGACGAAAGAAGGGCAACTCACCTGAACTTGTACCTGAGCGGATTGTCCGAGTTCTCCGGAGCAGGAACACCACCGCACCACGACACGTAAGACACGACCTGGAATCAGTTCACGGATTGTCAGAACGCCAGCACAAGGCTCACTGTTGTCAGCCGACTGGGCTTTCAAAATCCCTTCTCACCCACTTAAGCAAAACAGGTGATGGAAACACTTTTCAGTGTGTTTCTGATCGAAGGAAGAAGGAACACAAGTGAAATGAGTGAGCGAGCGCCTGACCTTTCCGCCCTTTTCCTGCACGTCTTCGAAGCATTGTATGGCGAGCAAGTGGTCGATTCCTGGGTCCACACCCACCTCGTTCATCACAGTGATTCCTGCCTCCTTCGCTCTGCAAGAGTTGAGTCTCACTCCAGTGGACTGTGCAGTCAGTTTCGACAGTGTACACTCAAATCTGTGGTGCATTTCGCTGTGGAGTTGGTTGGGGACTGTCTAAAAACGCACGCTGAGTTCACAGACATCTTCGTATGCCCTTAGTCTGCGTGGGTCTGAGACGAGAAAGGAGTCGAATGATCGTGGAGACAGACTCACGCCTTGTCGAGCTGTTCCATCTCGGGGGTTTTGTAGCTCGCCGTGACCATGTTTCGTTTGTATTTGATGCACAGCTTCGCGACCATCGGGTGAATGCTGTACGGCAACAAGCTGAAAAACACACAAATTGTCAACAAATGCAATTCATCGCTCTCGCAAAGCGCTTGTTGATACGCGAGGTGGGAGGAGCGACAAGGGATGGAGTTGACAGCATCTTGTTTGGTCGGCTGGTTTAGATATGAGCAAAGCACCGAACTGCGCAACCAGCAAATTCATGTGGTCCAGGTGATCCGTTTTCGACACAGATCTGCTCCCAGATTCCCCTGCCTTGCCTGACAACCACGTCGTGGTCCTGAATCAGGTGCTCCAACTCTTCCTGGCTCCGCTGTACGTCCAGCAGCACGGGAGTCGTATTCGGATACCGCGCGCCCAGGGCGTCTGCCTCGGTCTTCAGGGCCGCAGCTGCCGGTTGTGCAAGGGAAGAAATGAAACACACAACACGAACAATAACGACGAAGAAGCCCACGACTTCAAATGCAGCACTGAAACCACATTTGCGTCAACTCAGAAACGGAAAACTCGTCACAAAACAGCTGTTTCGAACTCCACTCGCTGCCGATCTCGCCTTGAACACTCCCTCACCTACGGTGATGTGGACGTGCTTGTCCCGGGTGAGGTAGTCGACGACGGGCGCAGAGACGTAGCCGGCGCCGAGCACGAGGACGCGCTTCCCGGCCGCCGCCGCCGCCGCCCGCGCCTTCAGGGACGACCTGCCGGGAGGAGTGTCAGCACTGCAGTGCGCGCACACAAACTGGGACACTCACAAGAAAGCACAAAAAGACGTTGCTTGAAGTTGATCCTTTGTGAGACAATTGAAGGAAAAAGACAATCTGAGTCCATGACGTTTGTTTCCTGATCGTTACCAGCAGAATGACACTCCCAACGGTTTTCACCACCAACTACATCTCCCACAAGTTTGAAACTCTTTCGACCGGGCAGGGGGGAGAGGGGGTCACACAATCCACATGGTTGGGCAGAGGCGAGGAAATTCTTCTGGTTTCTTGCAAAATAAAATTCAAGCTTGTGGTCGGACCAAACCAAAGAAATACGACAACACACAAAGTCCCGAAAAGAGATTCCCTTCACAATGCACGAACGAACTGCGAAACCAAAAGACCTGTGACAACTGAAGGCGCGCGTAAATCACACATCGTCACAACGCACGGCACGCATGACACTCGACACAGCGCGATCCTGACAAAAGATTTATCGGGAGGAGGCAGGCTCATTTTTTTTTTAAATTCCGGAACGGCACATTCCACCGCAACACACGCGCACACACGCACACACACACACACACACACACACACACACACACACACACACACACACACACACACACACACACACACTTGGAAGCAGTCAGACCCAACGGTCCCCGCACGCGTCTGATCTTTTGCTTGAACAAAACCTCAAAAAACTGCCATACTCGCAGTGAATGAGTGCCCCAATGCAAAGTAGCAAAGGGTAGTTTGCAATGAAGGAACAACCATCACAAATCCTGGAAACAAATTCACCGCTGTCAGAAGACACAGGAAAGATTGCTGAAAGGAACAAGAGGAGAGAGACAGAGACAAACGAACAACTACAAGGAAGGATCTATTGGAGTGCACAAAACAGGTCTAAAATGTTCAAGATCACCGTCTGCAGGGTGCAGGTACACGCTTACTCCACAGTAAGGCACTTCAAATTGTCCAGCTGGAGGAACACAAAGCGCTTCTTCTAGGTTGTTTGTTGGATTGCACTCCTTTTTCTCTCATCAGAGGCCAGACTGTTCTGTCACGGGAAAGGGTCCTACTGTTGCTATTTCTTTGGGCAGCTCACCATGAGCCAAGGTTGACATGTGGGTCCCACGGTTGCCAACGGCTGCCAATTGGGCGCGGAGGTTTCCAAGGCTCTGACAATTTTTCCTGAGGTTATCTTGGGGGGCGCCAAAGTGCTGTGGGATTTAGACTTTTCTTTGGTGGGGGGAAGGGCACCAGGGGGAGGGGTCTAATCCACAGAATCCGGACAAAGCGTCATGAAAAACACAGGTCGCTTTAGCAAGTCGAGTGAAATGTACTGAATGGTCGCGTTTACACCATCGAAATGTGCAAGTGTGAACTCTACGTCTCTACAGTTCACTCCAAAGACACAAAAAAGAGAAAAAGGAAAGTTTTCTCACGCATTTCTAGCATAACACCTGGGGACAGACACGCTGAAGTTCACGGGTGAAGCGGAATGGGACACCAAACACACTCAGACAACACAACTATCATTGTGTCCCAGGGGACAGGGGAGCACTTTCTTGTCTCTTGTTTCGTTGTTCCAATGCACAATTTTTCAGTCCTGCATGGACTGGAGCAACACCACCGCCAACAAAAGCAACTTGTTATCAAAGACAACTTTGGAGCAGGGGCAGAACGGAGGTGTTCGATGGTTACTCCCCGCCTTTGGTGTTGTCAATCACAATGAACGACGTTTATTCCTCGCTGATGACAAGTGCTCCCGCACATCTCTCCACAAAGAAGGCTACACCACGAAAGCGCGCGGTTCCAAGCCGTTGGCATTGCGCGCAGTCAACTTGGCTGACAGGAAACGTGCCGTTTTCGGTCCGAAAGATTTCTATGTGACTTTACACCCACCCACCCACACCCACCCACCCACCCCTGGTTGAATCATCTGGCCAAGTCATCTCTCTTTTTTTTTTTGCCGCCCAAAATTCCGGAAAATTTTCGGGAGGTGTTCATTTCAGATGTGAGGGTATTTGCTTTTGTTTGTCAGCAAAATCTTTGTATGAGATAACAGCTCACCCTGATCCTTACCAAAGTGATAAGGTAAGGTTCCTGCATAAATGGCTCAGTTTCTTTTTGATATCAGCACATGGAGCTCACATAGCACCCCCATTGTCTTGGGATTTCATGAAAAACACTTTTGGCCATCATGGACCAATTTGTGAAACTGAACCATTTCACTGTATTATCCTGCAGGGTTACCCACAGCATTGAACATATATTGGACATTTGGTCACATGATATCAGCCATCAGTATGACTGCCCCAGTTGGGGTCTGATTTCAAACCCTCAGAAGGTATTATGGGATAGCTCACAGAAAAATTGGTATCACAGCTTGGCCGTCAAGACCTGCTCTTGCCAATTGTGGTAATTAGCTTTGTGACAAAGCTCCAAAGTCGGGTGTGCGACCCCCTCCCACTCTCCATGCTTATGTGTAGTCACGGGGGTCCCACAACATGATGGTTGTAGGACCCCCCTGGCCTTGCATATGGGTGGTCATTGGGTTGGGGGGTCTCACAACACATTGGTTGCAGGAACTCCCTCCCCAACCACCCATCCAGAAATGGAGGGGGCCACAAAAATTTACCATTGTGGAGAAGGCCAAATGTTGCAGGAAGGCATTTCAAGCATTTTTTGACAAGCACCCCCTCATGCTGTGGAGAGATTTCCACCCTCGGAAAAAAAGATTTTTGGTTGTTTGTCTTGTGTGCAACATCTGGTGTGTTGTTTGCTCCTCTTTTGCCAGAGAAAACAATCATCATTTTGGGGGTGACTTGCCCCCCCCCTACTATGCACACACACACACACACACACACACACACACACACACAATGGAGACGCGCAAAAAAATTCCAAGGTTGCAGCAAAGGACTGTCAAACGCCCGAATCAAATTTACATTCTTTGAGAAAACCAAAACGCACGAGACAACTGCATTTGGATCATAGTTCCAACTGGTCGTGCAAACAACAGCTGTGTTAGTGCACTGTCATCGCACGTCACGAGAAAGACAACGAAGTTACAGAAGTGCAGAAACGGTGCATCACTTTTACCTTCTGGAGCTAGACACCAACAAAGAAAAAGAACTCGTTGGTTGAGTTGGTTTGCACACTTCAATGTGTTCGGAACTAGAAAAGCTGATACTCTGGTGGGGAAACCTTCAATTCGATGTGAAACTGAATCCCATTTCTTTTGAATTTATGTGAGTTGCAAAGTTTTTTTTCTGTTTAGTGACTGGTAAACAAATTCAAACTCACTTCATTTCAGCTCGCAGCTTGTCGATGTACTCGAACTTGGGCGTCAGTTTTCCGTTCGATGCGATCACAGCCTGCGTAAAGAAATGCAGAATGCACGTTTGCTTGCCACGCGAATGTCCTTGACTCAAAAAGAACAACAGCAACACCAACAACAAAACAACAAGTATCTGAAGTGTGTATCGTACTTCATTTGTTTTGAATCTGCAGAATATGGAGACACAAAAGAAAGGAAATACTTGTCGGGCCTTTTGTCCGAACTGTTCGACAATGAATACTCACGTCTTTGACAACAGGAGAACAGTCGTACTCCTCGAACGACTTCCACGCGTCAGACATCAGCTGTGAGGCAGAAGAGCGTCATGAAACACCGGAGCAGACCAATTCCGACACAAACTTTTGTGGATTCTGACACAAGTGGGAGTGATGACGACAGAGAGTTGAGTTGTATCACCAACTGATCAGTGAAAACCACCAAAAGCAACACCGCGGAGCCAATCGAACCGTTGCGCCACCTGGGCTCTGTGCGTGCAAACACCAGCCACTTGAAGTGCAACGACAAGAAACGCAACCTGCAGCCTCACTCTGATCAGAACCGTGTCGCACAACATTTCAAACATTCTTGTCTCTCAACAAAGCGCCAAAGACCAAAGGGCCAACTCACGAAGTCAGGAACGTAGGGCAGAAGAAGGTTGCCGAAGTATTCTGTCGCTTCCATTGGGATCTGAGTGGGCATGTTGTCGATGGAACAAATCAACACACCGTCTCCGTTGAAACTGAAAACGAACAGAAGCGTTTTGTCCTTGTGCACAACTAGAGGCGGAATCGGGGCATTAATACTCGCCAGTGTCTTGGATGTTGTGGAAAGTTGTTTGCCTTTACGGACCTCATCCTTTAGAATTCGATCTTGAACAATTAAAAAAGTTTCACAATGTGCTGGACATGAAGATAAGATCACATCAGGTGTCACTTGGTAAGGCACTAAGACTTCCGCGAGTGATAAGAGAAGCGCAAGCCAGATGATTCATGGAGCGCTAAAGTTAGTTGCACAACACGTGGCAGCCACTCTTCTTGCCTTGAGTACGAGCTCTTGGGTTGTTTTTGTTTTTGCAAAAGTTCAGTGAGTCGGACCAAACTTGGTCTGGCCTCGAGATCTCCAGCAAATCGAGCAATGTTCTCCGACGGCGAAGAACAAACTTTTTGCAGGAAAAGTTTGTTCGAGAAGAAAACGCCAGTGTTTGGTTCTGAACGCTGCAAGGTATTTTGTGGTCGGTTTGCACAGAATAGCAAGGTTGTTTGTTCTGTGACGCTTGACTCCCACAAGTGTTTGGCCGGTTCGGCGCAAATTGTTTCACGAACAAGCTTCTGTATGCTGCTCTTCCGTAGAGCTCAAAACTTCATGTACACGTATGCTTCGTATCACGGCCACACACTGTACGTTCGCATTCAAGTGACCTCTCTTTCCTTCCAACAGTTCACGACAAACTCAGGGTACCAGGCAACAGTGGGAAAAGACACTTCAAACACCAGTGAGTTTTCTTTCTTGAACAGATTCTGAATCTTGGCTGTCGAAGCACCCCCGACTTCCATTTCTCACCTCTCAGTGTTCATGTGCTCATCGGCGTCGTAAAGGCAGAAAGGTTTGTCAATGGTTGTGCACTCCTTCATGAACTCGATCGAACCGCCGGGGTCGGCCGAGATGTCGCAGATGGCGAGGAGACGGTGAGGCAGCTGCGGACAACCCTGCCGTGAACAGTGAGAGACTTTTGTTGACTGATGTGTCTGCGCACGTTCGCGATCCTCCCGAAGTCAACTCGAGCGAAAAGTTTCAACTGGAGGAGCGCCACCAGAAGAGATCGGCTGGTTGCGTACGTCACAGGTGCCAAGCCGTTCTTTTGAGAGGCACACGTGTACGTACCGCACTGACTGGCAGCCAGGGCGTTTCTTCGCGCCGCATCAGATTCTTGGCGTCAGGAATGGAGATTAGACGCGGCATGTTCGGAGCCCAGTAGATTCCGTTGACGATGACGGAAGAATACGGCGCAATCTGACGCGAGAACAAAAACTTTCAATTTTCTGCCATCAGAGACAGATCATCTGCCGCGTGGAACTCAAGTCGTGACGTCACCTTGAGACTGAACGTTGACCCGTATCTCTCCGGGTGCGCGAAGAACTCCTCCATATCGAACCCAGAACTGTCCTTCCTCACCAGGTGGTGTTCCATGTCCACCACCGTCGCGTACAACTTGTCTGTTGCTGCAAAATTGACACAGAAGTATTCTTGAATGGACATTCCTTGCCTTCCAAGGTTTTCCTTCTCATGTCATCTGCTGACCGGACAGATCATTGAGACTTCCGTCGAGTCTCGCGTTTGAACCAAGCACCTGTTCACTCAACGTTTATCTTTTGGAAGTTGTGATCTCAACCACACAAACATGAAAAAGTGATTTCAGAATGAGCTGAAAATCGTGCATTGACCCATTTCACCACGTCGTGATCAAGTTAGTTTCTTGTGCAACTTTTTTCATCGTTACCATCTTCATCCCGCCGAACTGGAAAAGGAAACGCCTTCACACTGAATTCAAAACGGATGTTCGGAGCTGAAAGCCACAACTACTGGGATGAAAGGGTCACACAGCTCCACATTCGTGTCTATTTTGATTTGGCGAAGTTCCAGAGTTGTCAAAGAAGCCAATGTTGAACGCCCACACTGGACCTTGTCTTTCTACGACGTGCGACTGAACACCAGCACTGTCTGGTGTCAACGAACAATCAACCCTCGCAAGCATTACGAAACACTGTTCTCACCCCCATGCGTCGCCACTTTAGCGAGGTGCTCAGGCTCGACAAACTCGTGCGGCAACTGCTGGAAAATCTCTTGCGCTCCCTGCAGAGAAAACGTCCAGGTTTGAGCTTTCTCTTGCACTTCTTCACTTCAAAGGTCACTGGCCACAGCAATACTACTTTCTTTCATGGCAAATTATTGGCGTCCTCAAGAAGTTATGTCCCTTCTTTTCTTTTCAAAGTAACGAACAGAGGGGACACGGGGACAAGCTCAAGCGGCGGAGAAATGTTTCTGGAGTGACAGTTATCAGGGAAGTGCGGGGTGTGGAGTGTTAATTGCACCCGCCGCCCACCTGAGAGACGTTTCCGGCGCCGGTGAAGACGAACGTGAGTGGTCCGAGCGACTTGGGGAGGTACCCGAGCGCGATCTCGTAGCCAGCGTCACGAATCGCCTGCTTCGCCATCTCGCTGTGGCGGTAGTTGTGCGCAGGCCCAATGTGCTGACGAATATACAGTGGCGTCTTTGGTGTTGGAGAAAAGCTGAGTGGACACACCTTGAAAACTGGTTCGCTTCAACTCAAAGCACTCACCATGAAAGGTGTGTGGTGTCCAAGCGCTAAGAGGCGCAGTCCCAGCCCGTGCAGGATGTCAATCATCCCCGCAACGCCTGCGTACTTTCCGAACGCAACGACGCGCTTTTTGTCCACCTCCATCCTCTCATAGTCAATCAGACGAATGCTCTGAGTGAGAAAAGCAAAGAGCTTCACGTGAAATCAATCAAGACAATGGTGTTTCTCGAGACGAGCAAAACTTTCAACATGACGCACCTTCTCCAGGATGGCGTCGAGCAGTCCCATGTTGGCTTCCTGTGCCTTGATGGTGTGCGAGAAGAAGGCATAGGTCTTGTGCGGCTCAAGCAGGTCGACAGGGACCTGTTTCACCCCAAGGATCAGGGACGCTTCGGAAATATCCTCTTGGATCTGAGCTCCGACCGCCGAGTAAGCCTGCAATCGAAAAGACAACGGGGCTGTTCTCGTGCTGGTTCCAGTGCAAAGTCAACAACACCAAGTGGAGCACATAAGGGGAAAAATAATTGGATGAATCCGCAACACGCATGGTCACTGTCACTTTCCGTGAGAATGACAAATGAAGTTCCAAAGTGACGGAGAGAAATGACGCACCTCCATCGGGTAGCAGCGTCGGTTCGACGGCTGTACAATGACTTTGACGCCCTGTGCCACGAGTGACTTGACATGTTTAGGCGCGAGAGGAGCGCGTCGCTCCCAGGGGCTGTTGTCCTCTCTCCGGATTGCCATCACCTTGTTGGCCAGGCTGGAGTGACGTACGAACTCAAGCGAGGAGGCAGCTGGGCGCCTGCCGTGGAGGCGTATTATCCGCCCTCCTGTGCGCAGCATGATGTCAGGTCCTGCGAAAATCACTTGGATGTTGACAAAACTTTGGCCATGTTGTTGAACCTTGCATGAACCGCAACTGCATGCCAATGACGTAACAATTACGGCGGCAAAAATATAATCGTTACAACTTTGAATCGCCAATGCTCGGCAGAGTCTAACTGCAGCGCAGAAAGGCAACGAAGCTGTCGGAACTGCCCAACCTACTTCCTCTCCGTTGGATTAGATCTGCAGGGGACTAGAACTCAAGTGACATGTTTTGATTGAACATGCTCAGAGCAAAGCTCCATTTCCGTCACTTCACAAACACTTTCTCCGCCCTATTTCAACCACCCATCATCCTTTGTTCTTCTTTATACAGCTTTACCTTTGCAAACAGCCGTTTGACAGAATAAAACGAGATTTCTGAACTGAACAGAAGTTTGCGGCTGCTTGTGGCACAAGTTACTGCGGTGCCTTGACCTTGGGGGCGGTGGCCAATGAACGACGGCGACCCAGACACACCCGCTGCGGGAACCCGGTACTGGGCGATAATACAGGCACCCACGGGAGGAAAGCGTCTTGTTGATTTTGGAATTTTCTGAATATTTCTCGCAGAATCGCAGTTCTCTTGTTCAGTGGTATTGAACACATCATCGCATTTCTTAGTAACATCCTGAGAGAACATTGCTGTGAAGTGCAGAACGTTGTGTCGCTGTGAGTTGAACATTTTATTGTCCATTTTGTGTCTTGTAAAATTGCAGATCACCAAACTTGTAGAATGGAGCATTGGGAACGACTGCACTGTGTGGAGTTTCACCTGTTGGGCAAAGTGTTCGAGACCTGACACCAAACCATTCGATGGAACCTGCTTCGAATGTTTTCGATGCCTGCCAACTGGCGGTGTGGTGCGCAGACCTTCTGTCGGCTGTTCGAGGCAGCATTTGAAAGTCCTTCCGAGCGTCAATCGACACGGCACACACTCCAGTCAAGCGTTACGGGAAAGCTAACAAATCCCAGCACGCCGACTTGACCAAGCAAGCAGCAAGGACTCGCGTACGTCTTCGTCACACTGTTCTCACCACCACCGGTTGTGTTTACATTTCAGTCGCTCGCTGGAGAAACGCGAAAGGTCATGGCGAAAGCGGACGATGTGGATAAAACGTTTAAATGGGAGACGCTAAAGGGGATGCCGACAAAGCGTGTCTTCTCGACACCGGTGGAGAGCGGTGACGCTCTGTATGTCGTGGGCGGCTGCGACCAGATGGGAACGCCCATTGACGCCTTCGAGGTAATGAACGGACTCAAAGATTCAAGCGATGTGTGCATGTGTACCCCAAATGATTGTGCGCGTACGCGGAAAAAATTGAAGAGTCGGACAAATTTAGGCAGTGTGTTGTGTTTGAGAAAATGTGGCTCTTCAGTGACGAAAAAAACACACAAGACGGAGTGACTGATTTGCAGTCGTACGACCCGGAAAAGCGGAAATGGACCAAGCTGGCGCAGATGCCGACGAAGCGGGCGGGCACGTGCGCCGTCTCTGTCGGCAACAAAATCATCGCAATGGGCGGCGTTGCTGTCGACCAGAAACCGCTGGAAGCAGTGGAGGTGTACGACACAAAGCGACGTCAGTGGGAGGCGCAGGAGTCTCTTCCAGAAAAGCTGCTGGGTTTGTCTGCTGTCGTGAAAGGTGAGTGGCCAAAAGGCGAATTTTGTGCACTTGTGTCCTTTCAAAGAAATCAAACTGCAACTCACGAACGAACAGCGAAAGAGCGAGAAGCTTTTTCGATAATCCAACCTGAGTTTGGTTGGATACAGTTCGCTCGAATGAACACAGAACTGTGAAACAGCGGACGCTTTCATCAACACAGAATCACTGAAAACGAGACGTTTTTGATGCTTTCGTGGTTCTTGGCTGTTGTGAAGTTTGTGCGAGGGAGGAAGTGCGGATTGTCGACTGGCTTGGTCAAGGAACGAATTTGCGAGACTGCCGATCACGTCTCAGCAAACCTTGGCTCTTCTGATTTCAGACGGGAAAGTGTGGGTTGTGGGCGGCATGGGGATGGACACAAACCCCCGTGATTCACTGCTGTGCTACGATCCCGACAAGAACCAGTGGTCGCGCCACCCCAAGATGCCGACGCCGCGCTACGCCGCGTTTTCCTTCCTCGTCAACGACAAGATCTACGTGCTCGGTGGGTGAAGTCGCTTTTGTTTCCGGAGAACAACTTGACGGGCCAAGAAGCACCTTGGCTGGCTTTGAGTTGCGCAGACCAGATGTAGCAAATTCAGAGTGGACCTTTTGTCGAAATGAACCAGAGGAAATAAGTTCTCGAACCTTGTGAAGGTGGGAGACAAGGAAAGGTGCCGGTGGCGGCGTTTGAAGTGTTCGACTTCGCCGAGAAGAAATGGCGTCGTCTACCGGACATCCCGAGCAAACGAGTCTTCGCGCTCTACGCGCACTCCGACAAACACATCTTCAGCGTCGGTGAGGACAGCCGGACTGGACTTCCTTACTTTTCCCACAACTTGTGACTTTTGTGGTCGTCCGTCAATCAAATGACAGCTCCAGAGCTTCAGAGAGCGAAATATTCCAAGCGCTCCAAGTGTCAGAAAACAAAAGAAGGACGATTGATGCATTTGATCTTTTTCAGGTGGATTGCATCAGGATGCGAAGCTCGGCTTTTCTGACTGCATGGAGGTCTTCGATCTCAAAACTGGTGCGTCATTCAGAACTGACGCTGTCAATCGAAAAACAAATCTGTCATTTTATCGACACCGCCTTCCGATGAGCTGAAAAAGAATAACATACAAATTCCTCTGCTGATACGGAACGTCCCCGACCGTGAGCCAGTTCGGCTTGAATTCTTCATTTGTTCTCCAGAGACGTGGAAAATAGGGAAGAGTATGCCGAACAAACGCGGTGACTTCGCGATCGGATTCCAAGCCAATCGGGTGGTTGTCGTCGGTGGGCTCGGTGAGCATCTTCCCAAACTTTTGCCGCACTTTGATGCATCACGTAACCGGTGGCATGAGGCAGGGTGTTACAGCCTGATGCCACGCGAGAGCGTTTTCGTTGTCATCCCTCCGTATGGCCCTTGGGTGCAGTCTTGATTGCGTCTTTTATCTTGGCTGTTACCTTTGCAAGAAGTGGTGATGGTTCAGTTTACGTCTGCCCTCATTTGGTTCGCTTGATGTTGTCCAACGCTGCCATGGTTGTCATACAACCGTACTCAACCGAAGAAGAACTATTGAAAAGCGTGCCAACCAACGTCAGCCTATCTGCCAAGAAATGTCTCACGAACGTTGACAACAAGTTCATTGCGCCTTTTCTTTTTCCCGACGTGCAGGAAATCAGGGCAAACCTTTGGACGCGGCTGAAGCCTACGATCCCGAAACCGATGAATGGACAACGATCGCACAGATTCCGACTGCACACTGCTCCTGTGCGTTCGCCACGTTCCAGGGCCGAATGCACGTGATCGGCGGGCTGTCCATAGGTGGACCAAGCGCCGCTATGGAAGCGCTTATTTCCAGATAAGTAAGAGAGACCAATCAGGGGGGAGGTTCAGTGTGCAGTCTCTGACGACAAATGTCTCGCATCTTTGTAACAAGCTCCTGTGAATGCCAAAAGGCGTGTTTCTTCCGTTGTGACGGCGCCTCGTGGTGACGCGTTGCTGACGCAGCTCTCACCGGGAGGCAGTCTTGTTTTCAGGTCTGGACTGCACTCTGAAACTTCCTGGTATGTGCGGAAAACCACTTTTGCCTGTTGATCGTTTCCCTTGGTTGGTATTCCGTATCAAGCTGCTGTCTTCAAGGGGAAATATGCACCGTCAACTTTTTTCATTGACTGTCAGGACTTGTGAATTCGTTGTGGACATGAAGTTTGTTCGTCGTTACAAGCTCAAGTCCGGTTCGGATTTTGACGGAATAGATTGTTCGTTGCGGTGGCGATGACGCGGGAAAGCAAATGAAAGACACAGCTCGTTGCGAGTGATTAGTCAGCGTAATTCTTGTTCGTGTGAAGTTTGTTGAGCCTGAGAACGTCTATTTTCTTGGGTTGTGTTGTGCGCAATATACTTTGTCAGGGATCAGTTGAATGCAACTTACAAGCATCTCCTGGCGTTCGATCGTCACACCCCGGAGAATCATGTCCGTCAAAATCATTGACCTGCTGCGATTGACGGTTTCACACACAAGCAGCGTGCGCAAGTGATTGAACCAGCTTGGTGCAGCACCGCTGAAGTTTGTCTGTTGTTTGCGGACGCTCGTGCGCGGCCGCTCCTGTATGGGAGTCGCAGCTGTGATGGGTGATGTGCAGTATTTCTCCCGTGTGACAGTCGAACGCCCAGTGAAGTTTCATCACTGAAGTGACGACTTTGTGATATATCCTCTCCCCAGACTGTTTTAATTGCACCACATTCAATTTCTGACCATTCCCAGATTCCCAGGCAAATTTTTGGTTGCAGTGACGCTGTGCAAGATTTCTGGGGCTGTCCCAGTGTGAAGTTAGTGGGTTCGGAATTTGTACCTCGTCGGTGATACGCAGTGTTAGAATGAGATGCAAACAAAGGGAACACTTGCTGGCTGCTCCCTTGCCATCCCACGAACAGCATCCTTGAAAGAAAAATTCCTTCCGTACTTTTGTACCAGATTCTTTTCGAAGCGCTTTCAAATTGTTGCTTTGAGTGTGTTTGAGAAATGCATGTCAGCACCTATTTTATGAGTCCAGACAGAAATCAAAAGTTCAACGCATATGTGTGTCGGGTTTGTAAGAGTGGGGTTTTGGGCCTGCAGACTACATTTCCACACCAATATAGACATGGACGGGTGATGGTCACCACATGAACAGTGGCGACATATTTGAAGACGTTTGACAGTATCGTTTCCAAGATCCACGTTGGTGTGGAAAGACAAAATCTGCTGAACTGTTCTTGTTTGCGCCAGGGTTGCGGCGGGCCCAAGTGATTCATTGTCGGTAGAGTTCGCGATTGTGAGCGCGCTGTCTTTTCGCCGAACTGGGTTGGTGTTGGGGTGAGGCGGGAATCGAGGAGTTGAAGCGAACAAGCTCAAAATGCTCAAATTATTTCCCCGTTTTTGTTTCTTTTTTCGGCATGTGTGACGGAAAGTAGTGAAACGTGTGCAGGGCGTACGCATCGCAAGGCTTGTGCAAATCATCTCTTTCTGAACACAAGTTTGTCTTTCATTGTCGCCCGAAGATTGTCAGGTGTGTGTTGTCGTGTCGCGTGGTTTGTGAAGATGACCACGTCTGTTTGTTGAGATCCAATGTGTGTGGCGCGTATTCTGGTGGCATCAGCATTCATGTGCATCCGTCTGTCAGTCTAAATCACAACAACAATCGTCTGTCTTTTTGATGTGAACGTCAAACGAAGCTCCAAGGATTCTGTTTCATTTGAAGCATTTGCGCCATTTCTGATGTTATTTGGTTTTTGTAAAGCCGGCGGTTCGCCGCTTGGCGTCTCTTCCTCCGGCATTATGCAATCACTGTCGGCACGTTTACGGGAAGGGTAGGGGGTCACTCGGGCTGGAAAATGATCAGCACCAAATTCCGAGCTGAAAATTGGCTTGGAAACTTTTTGCTGGAAAATCAGCATCAAGTTCTTCTCAGTTGGAAGCCAGCTGAGTGACTTGGCCGAGTTTCTTACCAGGATGATTTTCATAAGTACAAGTAGAAAATCAGACGCGTGCCAAAAATGTGCATTGGAGAAGAAACTAAGTCAAATACCGAAAACTTGCAGAAGCCCCCCTCGGTCACGCATGCGGTTCAGGACAGTCAGATACGCGGCGCTTGCGGCTGATACGAGATGATGCTGATCAGTTTCCAGCCTTGAGTGACTCCCACCCACCCACTCCCCAGTAAGTCAAGTTGAGTTGGCCGGGTTGAGTTCCCCCCTTCCCCAGAAACAACTCAACCCACAGACCACACCCACACTCAGCCTCTGCCTTTCCGGCAATGCTGAAGCCGCAGGCTTTAAAATTGAGAGGCTTTGTCAAGCTGGCCCTGTGTGGAACCGCGGGCTTTCTCGACTTGACCTTGTTCTGTTTTGTTTTTCATTCAAAATGGAATTCGTGCCAGAGGGAAGAACAAACACACGAGTGAGTAGTTGTTACGAACCACAGCACCAGTGGGCTGGGCGTGATGCAGATGTTGGTGTCAACTTGGCCCGTCTGGTGGCCCCACAAATTTGATTTTGCTTTCCGTTTAATTTTGTGGGAAGCGAGATCGTTCAAGTCGGTCTGACCTACGATGTTTTCAATGTCTGTGCTTTCTTGATCAAGTCTTGGACTTTGACCGCCTGCAATCTTGCTGCAATCTTGGAGAAAAATAAACCGCTTATTCTTCGTTCATGAACCGTTTTCGTCTTTCAACACAGGTGCTTGTTCGGTTCAGCTTTGATTTGAGGCAAGCGGGTTGTTTCAGTCGAGGAAGAGCCAGATCTACCAGATGTTTTTCCTGCACACCCAATGCCAGCTGTTTTCAAGAGTATAGCAAGTGCTTTTATTCAACAAAAACAATATTCTGTCATGTGTGACTACAACAGTTTCTCGTCATGCACCACGATGAAAAGAAAGTTCGTCGATTTGACGTTGGAGGGATGAGGGAGAACTGACGGACCCAGTTGTTTCTTTTCAAGACTTGAGTCGCCGTGACAGCGAGACTTTTGTAGAGTTGGGAGCCCGTCCTAGCTCCGTCAGTTTGCAGTGACGTTTGCGATTTGCAGTTCCGTAATGTGAGCGACAGTGGTCAATCCATGTAGCACCAGTCGTAATTCATGACTTCATTTGCGCCAGCCCCATTGCAAAGAGAAATTTGCTTGCGCATTGGGGCCAAAACACGAGGCTTTCAAAGAAGAACCGTGACAAAACATCGGCAGTTTTGCAACCCAAGTCAGCACAGTGCGTGTAGAGAGAGAGTCAAACAAAGACTTTTGTGACAAGCAACATGAGGTCAACGCACACTTGGTGCCTCTCAAGCAAGTTCGCGCGCGCAGTTTAGACACTTCACTCTCACAGACGGAATCAGCGGTGCTTCGTAACTGAAGATTCTACTATGAATGTACGAATAAGCGCTGAAGCACCTGGAATGATTCTAACAAAAGTTTTGAAGGAAGAGGCACGCAACTGTGAACATGCATTTCAGACACATGCATGCGTGCAAACACCGCAAATTATGGACTAGAATAGAAAAAACGTGTCTTCACGTGCAGCACCGCAGATACCACGGCGACAATAAGAAACAGGACAATTGGACAAGATTCTAGCAACATCTGCGGTTTGCTTTTCACACCGGATTTGCAGATGCTCTTCGCAAGGATGCGCTTCGCGCTTGAGTTTCACTTGAAACTGAAGGTGCGCAGTTGTCTCACTGAATGGCACGAGTCGCTTTCAAATCGAATTTCTGCCCTTTTGTTTCCAAGTGAGGGTTCGTACGTATTTGGAGTGACGTTTGATCTGCACCGTGAAAACGTTACAGCGCACAGACGAATGATCACAAAACAGGAAAATATGCCCATGGTGCACACTTCGCACCGTAGTTCTATTGCTTCATGCACAAGTTTCCAAGATTGTGTGAGGGACATCTGTTTCAAAGAAAGGAAGACAGTCTGAACGGTTCTGAAAAGCGGTGGCCAAACGCCGGTCACAACGAAGAAGTTTCCGAGCGAAACACAAAATTGCACAAAACGCTTCGCGTTCCACCCATTCACTCTCAGTCGTTGGCGGTTGTGAAATAATTTAAGTGGCATATGTACAGGAAGCAACATTTGAACAAGAGAATCAAGACAGCAGAAGTTTTGCAGTACCCTTTTCTATGAAGTGATAAATGCACTTGAACACAAGCCTTTGAGGCACATTCACGCCGGCTCGACATTGCGTTGCCCCTTGAGTCAGCGTGGATGTGGCTGAAGACTTTTCTGCGACAGCTAATGTCTACAGTAGCACCACAGTCGAGTTTTTCGGTGGAAAGCCAGGCACGTTGAATCAGTGCAACGAACAATCGCACTCAACGCGCTGTGTCTGTTGTGGAAAAGCAATACATCGATTTGAAAGACTCGCCATAGATTTGAGTGTTCAGAAAAACCCAAAATTAATCACTCAGAACCCGAGTTCCTCAACAGTTCGTGTGCTGTCTCAGCCGACACAACTCGAGTTAACACCGTCCTCACAGAACTGTGTGTCATTTCCACCGGGGATGAACCTTGCGTCTGAACTGGTTCCTGAGCCTAAGGCTCATGCAGTCTTCTGGTTCACTCGCTGTCACAGATCCTGTTGAGCAGTATCTCTGAGTAGGCCGCGTTGATGTCTCCCTCCACGTGGTATACGATGGGCATGTCGACAAGCTTGCCGCTCTGCCCCGTGCTGGCCATGAACTGAGTGAAGGAAGGCAGCATCTCCCGCACCTGGGACACGTGAGAAGCATTTATGAGGGAGGAGGGTGATGACTTCACTGTGCTGGTACAGGAACTCAGTGCGGGTTTTGGTCTGAATCTTGAGGTTGCGAGGCCATGAAAATTGTGTGCATGAAGTTTACCCTTTGCACGACGCACAGAAGTAACCTCTTCTCATCTTATCAACCAACCCAACCGAAATCATGAGGTTCATTCAGGTCAAAGTTCTCCTTTCAAAACCACACAAACCCCCTTTCACCAATCATGCACCGCTCGACTACGCACTGTTGTCGGACAATGTTCCCTGCACGCGACACCAGAAATTTGATTCGCGTAGTTACGGTAGTACTCGTATTCGCGTGCAAACCCTTTCCATGTTGGAACTCACCCTGTGGAAGTGGCAGGCACATCGTCCCTGCAGAAACTCGGAGTAACGCGCCATGGTCATGTTGAACGTGTCCACTACGGCGAAGCCCTTTCGCTGAGCAAACTGCACCAGACCCGCGTTGTGGATCAACAACTTGCGCTGCTCCCGCTGGAACAACACCACACTACTGTCAACACGGCCATGTCTGTCTGTCTGTCTGTCTGTCTGTCTGTCTGTCTGTCTGTCTGTCTGTCTGTCTGTCTGTCTGTCTGTCTGTCTGTCTGTCTGTCTGTCTGTCTGTCTGTC
>JAAUXT010130476.1_pt1 | contig 31513 bp, 24 predicted proteins | sample 7278171 | NCBI WGS metagenome assembly JAAUXT01 (sample SAMN14350112, study PRJNA611818) | marine sediment metagenome | isolation source: surface marine sediment (1.8m) | place: French Polynesia: Moorea | collected 2018-08
CCCCGCCCCCCCCCCCCCCCCCCCCCCCCCCCCCCCCCCCCCCCCCCCCCCCCCCCCCCCCCCCCCCCCCCCCCCCGCCCCCCCCCCGCCCAATCAGGAATAAAGCTTAGAGTTCCGAACCAAGTTTGCCTCCAATTTTTGCAAAGTTGCAACCAAACTTGATGCAGAAGCGCGGACATTTTTTGCGACCCCTGGATCTGCCCCCATGGATGGGTGTCATGGGTGTGGCGGTGGGAGGTGCGCTGATGCTCAGGAGATATTCAACTGCTTGAGAAAAAACAACCTGGCTTCAGAATGCCATGGCGACGCAAAAGCTCAACAAACCGAGACAATTCGTGGATGACTGCGATTTGAAAACAACTGTAAGCACGTGTCGGGAGTAAAGTACTTTGTCCAGCGAATATCGGGGGAGCGGGGGGGTTCTGCAAGGCTACACCTGAACTTAATCGTTAATGCTGTAGGTAACATAGCCCCTGAACTTCATATCATCCACACAGACATGCATCTCACAGAGCAACAACAATGCTTCCAACAGCTATTCTTGGGACACCATTCCAAAATTTTCCTGGCATTTCAACGAAAAACACACGCACACGTTAGTTGAGACGTTTGGTCCATGGTGTCCCGAGCAACGGTTCCCCAGCAACGCTACGCGTAACACTCACTGGTCATCACAACGCAGAAACTACGTGCTACAGGGAGGCCCGGGGGAGGAGGAGAGGTGAGGTGATCTCCTAAACAGCTCGTGGTTAAACCCATCTGGTTTCCAATAGTCATGGTTCTGTGATATAACATTTTGAGACATATTCCCTGAATTGCAACCATTTCGTCCTGAAGGGTTCACCATCACAGCTGATGAGTCGGACATGTTTCATTCCCTCCTTTTTCAGTGAAATGCTTTGGACTGTTATAACGTGTCTACGAAACACACAAGTATGAAACCCAAAACTCACGAATGGGTGGTTTCCTGTCTTAATTATCAGTGCAACAAATAACAACAAAGTGTGAAGGATATAACACGCTTGCAATTGGTGTTCAGTGCGGATTTCTTGGTGTCACACCAAACTCCATCGCTCTGCCAGCAGAGAAATCAACTTGTCAATGTCGTCCCCTCAACGTGAGAATAGGGAGTTTCAGCAGACCACGCAGACCTCCGTCACGTCACGTCACGTCACGTCACGTCACGCTGCACCGCAATGCTGAAACTCCCTATTTCACTCGTTGTCCCCCAAAAAATAGGACGCATTTTTTTCACTGGATCCATTCGGAATCAAACTCAAGTTCAAACCTGAAGTTGGGTGTGTTCGGTTTGCGCGCCGAGAGCACCGCGAGCCACTCGCTCCGTGCGACGAACGACCCAAGACGCGTCACGCGGGCAAACGATGGGTCAGTCCTCGCCCTAAACACCTCAACTGACTTCAGACAAGTTCTACTTGTTCCTTCTTCACACGCAGCTTTCATCGCAGCGTGGATTCCCTTCCATTGATCACCACATGAAGCACACGGCTGGACTCCCCCACGTAAAGCTAACAGAGTTCTAAACTTCTAAACCCAGTCTGCAGACGAATCATGGCTGCCATTCCAGACACTTAGTCCTTCTTGATTCCAAAAAGAAAAAAAAAAACGTTCAGTAACAAACAAAGCTAAAAACGACAATATGTATCAATAATATCTCAATGCAAAATGTACACAAAACGTCCTCTGAGTATGTCAGGGGTGCCTCGGCCCCCTAGTGGCAATTTGCACAGTCACGTGATATGGAGAGGTCACGTGCACCTGCCTCGCCCTATTGCGGAGAGACTTGGCCTGTGGACTGTCCGTCACTACTGCCGTCCTTGCAGAGCGTCTTGGCGCGCTCGTTCAGCTTCTTCCGCTTCATCCGTCGGTTCTGGAACCACACTTTCACCTGCAAAGACAAACGAGTGTGGTCAGGGGTTCAGCCGGATTCAACGGCTGTGTACACGTGCACGTGTGTACAACACATATTACAAGCACGCACACACGCACGCACACAGGCAAGCAATCACCAGAATCCCACACACGTACACGTACTTGTTGGTACACACAAACACACGCACAAACCAGGCGTGGCCCCTTTGCCCGCACACCCGTCTCACACAAGCACGCACACTCACACACGCACCATTTTCTCAGTTTTCCCATGCAAGTGGTGTGGACACAAAAAGGGAAGCACGCACACTTAGGCACACGCACGCACGCACGCATGCATGCACGCACGCACTCTCTCTCTCTCTCTCTCTGTCTCTCTCTCTCTCTCTCTCATCCAGCCCAGCTCCTCCTCCCCTCTAACCCCACTTCCTCCCCTCCCCTCCTCTCACGCACGCACACCCCCACACACGCACGCACCGCTCTCACCTGTCTCTCAGTGAGGTGCAGCTTGCAGGAGATCTCCCAGCGCTTCTGCCTCGTGATGTACGAGTTGGACATGAACTCGTTCTCGAGCACCATCGTCTGGTAGCGCGTGTACGGCTTCCGCTTCTTCCGCTGTCGGGGCGCGTCTGCAGAGAGAGGGCAGCACCGCCGTTAGTCACACCCGATCCACACCGCGTGCGCCAACGCACAGGCACTCGTAGGTCATAGATCTCACACAGGAAGCAAAAGGCTGTTCTGTTCGCACTGAAATATCAATATGTGCACTGTGCACTACTCTTTGACCACAGGTGGGTCCCAAACCCAATTGTACGTCAGTGCTAGGTGCGTAATGTTGTACACACTGCGTCATGTGCTGCCGCACTCTGAGGTAAATGGTGGCCGTGCGCCCCCAACACCCCACCTCATGAAGGTACCGTAGGGTCTTCCCGCACCACAACACAACTGTGAAGAAACTCACTCGTTCACCACACACCTTTTTGGTCCAGATTTACCGGGTCAGGGAAGAAAAGATTTTGACTGGACGTAGGAACTTACGAGAGCACTGAAAATCCAGGGGCGGATACAGGGCTCCCAGGTGCCCTCCCCTGGCTCCTCCCCAATCCCCAGTGTGGAAGGGGTGCAGCCGCAACATTTCATTTTTCGCTTTGATATGTTTAATTTTTCGAATTCACGCATCTGCTGAAGCAATGCTAACGTTTGCAGCCTTCCCGACTGACAGCTTCCAGAACAGAGACGTGTTTTCTTTGTGCCACATGAACAATATACGTTCTTCAACGTTTCTCTTGTGCTTTGCAGGTTGTTTCTCGAGACACAATGAAAGTCAATTGAGTCACGATTTTGACAAGTCCGAACACTCTCGCACAAAATACAATAAAGGAATACGGTCCTGCCAACAAAGAGGTGAGACGATCACCCCAATTGATCATGTTGTCTTTTTTCTAAAAAAGACAAAACAAATTTCTCAGAAGAGGAAGTTGCAGCAGCCACACTGAGTAGTTTTGTTCCCTTGTGCAACGCATTTTGTCTTACTTTTTTATTTTTTGACAATGCGTGGCAGATAGACAAGAAGAACAAGACGGTCGGGGTTGTTTCGTCGTTTTGCTGGGTGGAGGGGGTGTTTCGGGGTTCTGCCCCTTCCACGCCAGTGTCCACACAACAAAACAACAAAAAAATTTTCAATAAAATATTTCAAATACGGCAAAGCTTTCCTTTGTGGTGTGAGAACAGAACAGTTGTAAAAATGTGAGTCAAGCGAGTTAGAAGAACAATAGACCTTCATCGGAAGTCTCGATCGTCAGGTTCCAAAAACACTCTTCTTCTGAGAACGGTATCAATCCATGGTGGAAGTGAGATACCGTCACATCGCCCAAGGTTGACAAATTTGGTGCCACGTGCGTCTTGCTTCCTGTATTTATTTTTCGTTTTCAAAGTCAAGTCGGTCCTCCCTCAAAGTGGTCACACTCCCTAAGTTGGCCGGATTTTGTGTTGCCATTGGAAGGGAGACAGTTCTTCTCAAAATTCTGCATGTGCAAACCAAACGCGTCCACCCAACAGTCTGGCACGGCAAACCACATGATTAAAAAAAAGCCCTGAAAACCCCCACAATTTTGGCACGACAAAATGTTGTCCCACGACATTGCGACTTGAGTCCTGAGTCTTTTCCAAGCCTTGAGTACCTGATTTTGTGCGACACGGTCGTTAGAGCCACACGACGCAGGTCATTTAGCACAGCTCGGACGCTGACTGACTGACTCCGGGAACAAGAGCCGGGTCACACCCGACTCCCCCGCATTGTCTGCCCCCCTCACCTGGCACTGCGCGGCTCTCCGTTAATCTTTGCCACGCTGATTCGCCAATTGTGTAGCGGTGGAATTCTGATGCGCTTTTCTCGTGTCAAGGCACATTTGCAGTTCGTCGAGCGCTTTGTTATCTGATACCAAAGCACACACCGGATTCTAAATTCAGAGGGGAATCCAGGGGGGCTGTTCTTTTTCTATTCTGCATTGCTCTGCGTCAAAATCTGTTCTTTTTAACCGATCGCAGAGCGCACTGTGTTTCTTTACAGTGCAGAAATGCAGAGCCCTTATGTGCTATGCGTTCTGCTGTGAATTCTGTTCCATTTGTGGCTTCAAAGCACTTGAAATGCAGCGAAACGCATGCAGCACTCACTTGAAAAGAGCAGCCACCAGAATCTGGTCTTCGAAGGGTGATGACACTCATTGGAAGGAGCTAGGTAGCTGTCCCAGCATTTGACAGTTTGACAGCACAGGTCAAAGACAAAATGTTCACTGTACTTGGTGGGATTCCTTTGTTCCCCCAGGCCCTGGATCCACTGCGAACACACGATGCATTTGCCAAGTAACATTGACTTTGCAGACAACAATGCTGTTGTTGCACTTGGCTCACTTTTTTTCTGCCCTGATTTTTTTGCCCACTGCCAAGTCTAAAAAATGTCAAAAGCGGTGAAGGTCTCCCGTGGAAGTTCAATCAATGCCAGACGTTTATGGGAAGCAAACAACGCAAAAGTTCTGCTTCAACTTGACTTACTTCCAGCTTTGTCCAAGACTTCGCACGGTCGTAGAACTCCATTCTTTGCAATGTTTTGGGGTGCGTTTTCTGTCTGCACTGAGGTGTGGGTCAGGTTGAAGTGACCAAAAGGCGACAGAGTCTGGGCTGCATGTGCGGAGAAAAAAACGGACCATTCACGCATCACTCACCTGTTGTTGAACGTTACGCATTGACAAACCTCCCATTGTGTCCCTACGGACAGACGAACTCCAGGAGGGGAACACTATAAATCTCAATTCCTGTGGGGTATAGGGGCCCAAGATGAAAGAGCATCTGAGTTGTGTGCTGGTCAGTGTTATGCGTTCCTTTGTAACAACCTCTCACAGGAACAAAAGAAGACTCGGAACCTGGAAGATTTATCAGGGTCGAAGCAACACTTTTATTGGGGGTCATGTAGGGGGAGTTCAAATCAACCCGAGGGTTCCACAAGTCTAATTAGCTGCTTTTGACATGACGATGACCACTCCAATTCTAAGGTTTGTGCAGGAAATGGAGATTCATGCATTTATTCGTGGAGGTGAGTGAGAGTGCGAGGCTCCCAACCCTCCATCATGTGCTGATAAGTGTGCAATGATCCATCAGGGCAATTTGTGATTCTTACAGACACTTTGTAATCAGACAACAGCCATCAGCGTGGAAGAGGGTCAAAAACGGAGGCTCCTCATGTCTGTGTCTATGAGTCTGGGTGAAAAGGGAGGGGGCGTCTTGCATGGCCTCACACCAACAGTGACAAAGGGCTAGAGAAGAATACTGCACAGCAAGTGCACAATGCGTGCAGGGTTACCAAGCAACTTCCCAGAGAAACGAAAGCGAAATTTTCAGTTTCAGTGACAGGCGCACCGACCACCTTAACCACCATCCAGAACGCCGCACGCACACGCCACCTTAACCGTGACCCTTGGTTACGCGCTGTTATCACCAGAACAGATCAAGCCGCGCACGCTGCCGCACATCCAAAGGCCCGACCGGGCAGTTGTTGGTCATTAGACTAATTTACAGCCCTGCGATGATAAATTTATAATGGCTTCTGTTGATTTTTCTCCCCCACTCAACAGGGACATAAAAATGCAGCTGCATTCAAAGCCACAAACGTTGAAATATTTATCCGTGGAATTTAGCAAGTGATAAAGCAGTGGGAACGAGCGTGGCAAATTTGTTCTGTCCCGTGTCCAACACGATCTGATCTTATGGTCGCTGTTGACTGTGCTGGCAACACCGCTATTTTTTCTGAGAACGCGACAATTGGACAATAGCGCTGGAATTTTTTTTCTTGGAAAGACAGAGACTAAAAGACCAGCGAGTTTCCATGGTCACGTCGACGTCCACGTGACGGTGCAAACAGGTGCAATCTGCACAACCTCATGTTTGCAAGTCCAACCCCGTCTGCACAACCTCACGCTTTGCAGTGAGCGCCATCCAGGGGCTGATCCAGACAGAGAGAACCATGTGTCCCGCTCCCCCGGGCCCGCCAAATGAATTGCGTTTCTAATTGCGCGCCACAGGTGCAACACAGGTGCAGAGAAACAGGAGTTTGCCCCCCTCCCCCACTTAAGATGAGGTACCAACCCCCTCCAAAGGTGTGGCCCCCCTACCCCGAGCCCTATTCTTTGTTCTTGCGCTGTGTACGGTACTTTTGTCTCACAAGCCACAGAACTGGCCAGTTGGTGCCTGCACCTCAGGTCCCCTCAGTGAGGTGCAGCAGGGTTCAGTCCGTACACCTGGGATCCGGCCAGATTCCGTTTCGCGAGTTCCGGTTACGGCTATACTCACATCTCACGCAAAAGTGCCATTGACGTACACGTTCCATTCAAAACCACAGCCAACCGTGGCTTCCTGGAAGAGTCGATCACGTACTCGTATGTAGGTCACTTTCCGTGAATGACCCAATTAACACTGGTCTCCCTCAGCTGCAGGGGAAAATACAATCATTGATGTTGATGATGGTTGGAAGGCTCAATCCACTGATGGTGGAGGTCTTCACTCGCCCGCAGCAAAACACATGTTCACTGTACTGGCTCAGGTGCAGATGAGCCCTACCCGTCCAAAAGTCCTCAGTGGATCAAGGGATGGGGTCCGGGGGCCCAGGATCAAGGGTTGGGGTCTGAGAGATTCTGAACCAAAGATTTTAGTTCCAGGGGACCTTAGTTCAAGGATTGGGGTCCGGGAGACCGTAGATTTAGGGTTGGGGTCCACCAACCCAGTATCAAGGGTTGGGGTCCGGTGGACCCCAGGTGGATTTGGATCGGGGTGGACTTGCGGGAGGGCTGAGCCCCAAATTTGGATGAGAAATGACACGGACACGAAATGACACCCAAATGTTGTCAAGCGATGGACAAAAAGGAAATCAAGTCAGGGATCATGCTGCGCGCGGCGTGTCTGGATGTGCGAGAGTTGCGTGACCTCATCAGGCCAGGAAGTAGAGACTGGATACCATGGTGCACAGCCTCAAATTCAACTCGTCCGATCTCGCACACCACCAGACACCTATTGCTTTGTTGGGACTGGGGTTCTTGTGATACCTCCGCGGCACCACCCCGCCCTGTCCCGGAAGAAGGGGTCCGTGCCCCCCCCGACCCCCCTCCCCAGCAGGATCCCATGCCTGCACCGCATTATCTCACCAAATGAAAGGTAACGAAGGCAATAAGCAACTTTTCCTGTTATCTGTTATGCAATAGTAAATCAAATGAATGGCCGTCTTCCTAGAATTCTACTATTTTAAGCGTAACAATAGCTTCTGAGAAGTTATGAATCATGGTTTGAACGTAGGACGTTGATCAGTGCAGGTGATCACCGGGAGCTTGATCAAGGGTGTGTCAAATATTGATTTTTGATCAAATTTAACAATCACGTGTGTGTGTGTTTGTGTGTGTGTGTGCGTGAATGCGTACCTTCAACGATGTTCAACAGTATTACGTCACCTTTTCACAAAATCTACATTTTTCGCAGGGAATGCAGAACGGCCCGAAGTATGTACAACCATGAGCGATATTTCACGTCCGAATGACCGTGAGAATGATGTGCGTGAGATCGAGTACCGAGCGCAGGGGTGATCCGGGTTCGTGTTAAGTGCACCGCCCCTGCACCGCGTCTCGCAAACCCAGAAACACAGCGCACTGCCCGCAAAGGGACGCAACCTTTTAGAATCCACACAAATTGCAGTCATACGTCAATTAACCATGGCAAAACGATATTAGCAATGCATGTTTCCTTATTGTTGCGTTTTATTGAATGAAAGGAGACTTTTGGATGGGCTGTGGTCCGTTTTGCCGTGTCAATGATTCATCGGGCTAATAACGTTAATGCATTGCGGGGAGGACGCTTGATTTACACGGGGATGCCTTCAGTGCAAAAACATAACTCAACCTGCTTCCAGCACACGCTGTTCGAGCTGCGGTGCAGGCAGCTTCCTCTCAACCCGACATCCAGGGGTACAGGGGCCTTCTGTCCAACCTGACCCCGAGAATGGGTGACTTTAACAAGGACAACTGAATAGCGGGTGGAAAAAACTATTTGGGGGATGGGTGGGGCCATGGTGCGGTTGGGTCTGACCTCATTTCCCAACTGAATCACACAGGTGCGAAGGAGCTCCATTATAGAGATCTTTCTCTTTTGCACAGGAGCAAAAAATCTTGACGGCATATGAGGAGACGATGCTGGGTTGGGAGCCACTCACAGTCGCAGACGTTTTCTTTGCTTTTTCACCGCAAACCCTGGTTTGTGGTGCAATGTTGTGACAACCAAGGTTCCATGATCAGCCACAAACCGGAACTGATCAAGTCTCAAACCGGAAGTGCTGGACCGGAAGTTCCTGATCAGGTGATCAGGGTCTCCGCTTCCGGTTTCGTGCGAAGCGCCCGACTCACGCTAAGGTGCGATGCACAAATGGTGGAGATCCAGAGCACTTCGCACAATCAGAAATCTGCACTGGGTGCGTTATGCGTGCGTGAGTACTCCCTCCGGACACGTACACGCGCCTGTGATGCCTGTTCACTTGGAGAGAGAGAAAATGCACGCGGAGCAGACAAAAGTCTGAAGGTGCCGCTTGGGTAATTTCCGTGAAAGGAAACGATTAGGTTCGGGGTTGAGAAGCGGTTCCCAGAAGGATTGACCCAGATGCAATACATCTGGCGCAATCGCTCCCACACCCACCCACCCACCCACCCACGATCGCCACTCAGCTCCAATGAGTGCGTCACGCCCCGCGTCCCTCCACCCGCCCATGGGCGCTGAAGGCCCGCCGCGTCCGGTGTACATCAGGCCTATAGCCCACTACACGCAAAGCGCACACATCTCCAGAAAAGCATATCTGTGTCATCACATATATTATGTAACATGACCGCTCAACGCAACACATTATCATAACGACCTGTTTTCCAGGAACCCATTTGCAGTAGGGCCTGAGGAGTCATTGCCTTCTCCACTCCCAGGCCTATTCGCTCACTCCTTCCTTCCCCGTCTGTTTTCCGTCGCAACCAGTGATGCACGTTTGATACACTCAGGGTCCATGATGTACCAACGCCACCCCCTGCCCCCACCCGTCCCTTCCCTTTCCCTGTCCCTCCACCCTTCCCTATCCCTCCCCCCCCCCCCACACACACACTCAGTATGCAGACGTGCACAGTTCGTCTGGTATAATTATTCCACTTCTGAGAAGAGTCCTATTGAAGTGTGCTCGGGGATCCGGCTCGCCGTGTCGTTATGTGCGCGCGGGCCGGCCCGGCGCGCCCGTAGTAGCGGCGGTAGTGGCTGCGCGGCCCCGGCAACATTAGTATCTGTCAGGCGACGCGGACGCGCTATTTAGCGCTGCGAACCCATTGATGGCCCCCGTTAAGGAGGCCGGGTCTCGGCGAGAAGGGCCCATAGACGGGCCTCGGCGGGAGAATTTAGCCCGTTGACATTCTGGCTGTACAAAAGCTGTACAGCGAGGCCCGGGCCCGGGCCCCCGATAGGCGCCGGGGGGATTCTCAACGAGGCCATATCGGACATTACAGGGCCAGGGGTCGGCTTTAACACGGGATAAATCAAAATTTAGCAGCGCCTCGTGAAATATGGACAAGGCTGCGCATTTACATTGAATTAGACCGGATGAACCCAAATCCAGTGCGGACGGTCCAGCCGTCCCGGATTTCTCCCAGTCGTGACCTCTGGTGTCCACACTCGTAACTAACACCCCAGTTCTGCACTTATTTTCGCAGAAATCCAACATCCGGTTTAGTTTCCCAACCAAAATAAACAAGCGCGAGGAGCACATGGCCTTTGATGTGTGAGTGGTGATGGTACTTACACCTGACCACATGAGTAGCCAAGCGAGGGAATTTTTACCGTGGGACGCTACGCAGTGCAGAGATAGTACTTTTGCACCAATTGCCATGCGCTTGCGCTGACAGTTTGGAGTAAATTGGGGCTGCATGGACTTCCTTTGGAAGCGACTCATTGACCTGTTCGCAGTGACTCAGATATGACACACGGGTCCTGGATGGCTCAGGTTCGTGCAGGATGCAACGCGTGACGCACCCCACGCCCAGGGTGGGAGGAGGGAGGCTTACCTGGGTTGCTTTCCGTCATGTACCCCGAGGCACCATCGGGGTCGAAGCGGGGTATGCTGGGCAGCCCGGCGAGGTCGCTGAAGAATCCGCCGGACCCAACCCCGGGGTTCGGGTAGGACATGTCCCCGTAGAAGGCGGAGAAGTGCTGCCGCTGGGGGAGGCCGTTCAGCGGGGACAGCTGGTTCAGCTGCACCTGCTGGCACTGCGCGTTGGCGAGGAAGTCGGAGCCCGGGGCAAAGCTCGTGTACCCGGGCTTGGTGGTCATGGCGACGCCCGTGGCACCGCCGGCGCCGGCGAAGGACGTGGCGTAGGGCGCGTAGCCCGCCGAGCCGTGGTGACTGACGACGGCGGCGGGGGCAGGGTCGCCCGGGTTGTAGGCGCCCGTGGACCAGCCGTTGAGGCGGGAGGAGCCGGCAACCCGCATGGCGGCGGCCGTGTCCTGCGGGGAGGAGGAGGAGGAGGGCGCGCCCACGAGGGACGGGAGGGAGGTCCCGGCGCCTCCTCCGGCGGCCGGGGCCGGCTGCGCGCTGTACGGGGACGGAGGGATGGCCGCGCTGCGGGCCAGGTCCAGCAGGCTGCTGTTGCCGCCTTCCATCCCACTGGTCACCGCTTCTTGACTGCAAAACACAAGAAATGTCCTCGTCAACCAAAGCACACGAGAGTCTCTGAAGCCACAGTCAAAACTCTGTCCTGCATCCGCTGAACAAAAAATTTGTTCATTCACCAAAACAAAAGGCAATGTCAAGCTGTTCCTCTTTCACTGCCACTTGTTTTTCGTCCAGCAGATTTTTGACCACTCCACTTGTCCAGCCCCAACAGCTGTAAAAAATCCTGTGTCAATCCAACACAGACGTATCTTCTTTGCATCAGATTCACACTTGGATTCGTCATACTGACTCACTCACTCACTCCGATTGAAGCAAAACGTTGATGTCTGTCTCGCAGAGTCGAATCCTTCCCTTTTATGCGACGATCCCAACAAAGCGGTGGGGTATCAAAAGGATACCTTGATCCACCGACAGTACTCAGAATGATCATGTGGTTGCAGGAATTTCAGATGGGTTTGGTGAAAAGAACCGCCCAGTTATGTGCTCCGAACCAGCCTGTGGCAGCACATCAATTGTTTCAAGGAATAGCGAGCCGAGTTTCCACCCACTCTTTCACCGGACGTAAAAGTGGAAAAAGGGGACTGGGTGTCTGGCTGTGTTATATTGTTGGTCGCAAAAAATGAAACAATTCAGAGAAGCCAGGAGACTTTGGGCCCTGGGCAGTTCCTTCCGTTTGGGGCTCAGAAGTGAAGTACGAGGTTTGGATTTATTATTTCCTTCTTTCTGTGTTTACGGTGTTCCACACTGATCAAATATTGAAATTTTAGTATGATGGCTATCAAACCTAGAAAACTGAATTTTTTTCACAAGTTTTTGGTCAATTTATTCATCTCTTGTTGATGAGAAGGCTGCTTCAGTTTGCAATAAAAAAATGCTTTCAGAACAGCCTGAAAAAGTGAGCAAAAAGATAGATTTTGTTATGGTAAACTTGGCAGAGCAATGAAACTTTTCTTTAAATTATCATCAAAAGAGAATATGAGCAAGACCCTCTTTTGGCTAAAACTTACACTGATGGAAAGAAAAACTGGTATATTTGCACTACAAGAGCTTAGCTGAAGGATAAATTTGGACCAACTTTATTCCCTTACAAAAATTAGAGAAGCCTGTTTCCTTGCAAACATGAAAGTATGATATCAGGAGATGTTTTGGGAATATATTGGAATATCATAGCAGACATGTATGCCATCACAAAAAGAAGGAAATATAAATTCCAAACCTCGTAGCTATGGCTGGTTGCAGAAAGTTCTAGGTTACACGAAGCAAACTGAATTGTTTTCTCTGTTGTTTATGACTATGGGTTCTTGGAACTTTCCATTCAATTGTTTTTAAACAATTTTTCAAAGCTGGTACGACAAAAGGCCCGGTTTGAAACAATCCTGACAGCATGAGAAAAATCTGTTGGACAAAAAAACATTGGGCCAAAGAGGAGAGTGTAACCCAGTGACCTCTGACACTGTGCATGTAGATGTGCATGCGTGCACATGGCCACCACATGCTAATAAATCTCGACAGTGGCCAGCCGACCCTGGCTACGTAATGCTTGATGCAAGAGGCGTGTACACACTGCACGCCGCTGGCCTGAGGGGGGCAACATAGCCAGGCCCTAATCACCCTTGTAGAACATGACCACGAACATTGCACCCCCTGCAGCAGGAGCGGCCCCTGCACTTGCCCTCCCCTCCCCTCCCTCCCCGTCAGGTCAAACTCGCCCAGGCCAGCTCAGGTCAGCTCCAGATGTAAACACTCAACCCACCACGAACGACTCGTACACACTTTGACGTAAGTTATGAGCCTTTCAAGATCTGTGGAACAAACTCCAGACCGGAGTGTCTTGGTTTCCTCTTGAAGCTTGGAATTCGGTGGCTGTAATGATGCATTGAATCTGTGGCCATATCTACCCCATTTCCAATGAAACATTGTAGCAGCACGAGCTAAACACTGTGTCTCTTTCGGGAAACAGCGTCACCCTAATTGAATGTCGTGGAAGCCGTCCCAACGAATTTCCCACGCACATACACCCACGCACAACGCACAACGCACACACAAGCACAACGCGCATACACACACCCACAACGCATACACACACCCACAACGCACGCACACACAACGCACATATATATACACGCACAACACACTCACACGCACCTCCACACACACGTCCAATTGACATACACACATGCAAACACGCACACACACGCACACAAACACGTGCGCTCCGCAACAGCACGCTCCGCAACAGCACACGCATATTTTCCACTTAACACTGAATTATTAATTTTTATGGTGCTTAATGAAAGGCTCTGATCTTGCTCTTTTTGTCGCTTTGATTTATTCTTATTTCATCTCATCATTGCCATCAATATTTCAACAATAATTGGAATTGGTGAGGCTCCATTGCAGCGCCTCTGTTCCACTGTCCTGGTTCCTCAATCTGAAGGATTCGTTTGTTTGTTACATCAACACAGATGTGTCACTGTCTCTGTCAACAAGGCATTGCAATGGCACAGGTCAAGTTTACTCACTCTGAACACGTCTTCCTTCCTGTCTGTAGATCTACTCCCAGGTTATTTCTGATGTTTTCTAACACAAAATTCTGCTCCGAGTCAACTTTTGCTGAAGCCCATGCTGTTCTTCCAGATCAATGGACACCACTGTCCACTTGGCCGACACACGCACGCGCCCTGGATCCCCGGTGCCCTGTCCCTTTGTGCAGTTCCCAGAACTGAACCCAGCAGAGCGGCGTGGGACCGGACTCTGCCCCCCCCCCCCGTCCATTCGTAAAACTGTCATCTGCCCAGGTCGGGGCAACTGACAAGCCCCCTTACATCAGCGGCGGATGTGACTGTTGCCTGACAGACATTCCCCACAAGTCGAGTCTGGACCCCACTTCAGTGCGTGCGTCCTGTCAGTCGTGTCAGAGCCTTGCAGACCAAACTGGAGAGAAACTGACCAAAGACTTAACCACTCACCTGTGTGGATACTTAGTCATATCCAGATACGTCGGAGGTGGGTTTGCCTCGAGAAGCATGGTGTCTGTTCTTCTTGTATCAACACGCTGACAATAGTCACAGTGATTGCTCCGTCTCTCACAGAAAAACACACCACTTCGGATTTTGTTTTCCTAAGTGATAGTAGATCAACCCAGTTTCGGCTTTAAGTCTCCATTCATATCCCACCGGATCCAATTCACAGCTTCAGCTTCTTCAGCTTCTCCTTTCTCGGCTACGGTATATTACAGCTGGTATGTAATGGTCACGCTTCAAAGACTCCAGATGTAAACACAGTGTCAAGCCGTGTGTTCCTCGCAGGCAGGTGTCACGTATCAGTACCTGTGTACACACAATCCCCACCGAGTTGCAGAGATAAGAGCTCAATGCGGAGTGAGGCTCGTGTCGGCTGTGTTTGTAGTAAGTAAGGCCCACTGTGGCACAGGCAGCTACACAGCGAGAGAGGGAGTGAGGGCCTCTGTGATGTACGACGCGGATCCACGAACCTTGATCACTCGCTTCTGAGAAAGCTGGGTCAGTTCATGCGCGCGGGTCGTCAGAATCGTCCTTGATGACCCTGCACCACAACTCATTCACTCTGTGCGCAGCCGCAGCCGTAGCCGCACCTCCCTGCGGCTCCGCCCTCCTGCTCCTTGAAGGAAGGGCAGCCTGCAGCAGCAGCAGCACTGCAGCTCACCCTCTCGGACTGTTGGTCAGTGCGCTAAGCGGTCGCGGCGCCCGTGTCTGTTGCTTGCAACTGCAACGCGTGGAAGGAAGGAAAACCCTGTGATCCAACCAGCTTCTGAGCCCTCAACAATGTGTGTAAATCGCGCATCTCGTTTTGCCACCAGCTCCACGCGCACAACGCTTCACATTCATAAGCAGCGCACACCTCCTTTCAAGAGCTCACTCACTGCCAATGGGAGTTGGACCGTCGCGCCATCGCGTGGCCATCGGCGAAACTACGCCCAGCCCGAACACGAACGCGCACGCACGCAGCATGCACGCAGTGCAGCAACCTGCACACAGCGCAGCAGGCAACGCAACACAGGCAGGAAAAAAAAATCTATGACCCAAGCCCCGAGGCTGTACAATACATTAGTTCTCGGCAATTCCGGATCCACGGATTCCAAGAAGGGGAAATATCGTCATTGCTTTCCCCATTCCACCGACAAACTGCCCTATCTCACGCACTGTCCTCAGCCTTGTCCCAAACTTCCTTTCACAGGCAGGTTCTAAGTAAATTTCTGCCCAATGCTTTTCGCACAAGTTTCCAACATAAATTTTCTCAACTTCAATGCATTTTTGTGGCGGCCAAGTTGGGGGTTAAAAACATAAACACAAACCCTCCAAGTTCACCCCTTTGGTTTATTGGGGTCACGTGACGCAAGAGGGGTAATAATTCACACTTCCACCCCCTCAACCCCTCTGGCCTTTGACACGGCTTTCAAGGACGCTTGATCCCTGAACATGGTGAGAAGAACCAGAGCGCGCGGTCCCTGATATCCACCTGATTCGGGCTCGAGCTGTTCCTCATAACCCCCGAGGCAAAAGAAAAACTTTCTCGCAACAAGCGCGACCGAATTTGGAGCGCGCATCACAAGCTTCTCAGAATGAGATTGACGTTTGTAGTGAAATAGGATTTCATTCACAGAGAGCAGCGCTCTAGCATGACAAAGTGCTATTTGGACCTGTGCATTTAGCCTTGCGTAGCGGAGGCCAGGGCGAGCTGCCAAAATTGGCTCTTTTCCCTGTGTTTTTGCTCCGGTGAGGGAGGTGTGCCTTCCATCCATACACCACGGACGGGCCAGTTGCGCTGTTGCTACCCTCAGACCTCCTGCCCCACCAAGCGAGACAGGGCCCACTTCGGGGGGAGGCAGACCCTCTCACAGAACCATCAAACCCAGGATCGATCTATCAACGTCAAATTTATGTGATCAGCCGCGGATCGTCAATACATAAAAACGTAAACACTGGCCCCAGCCGTGGCTAAAAAAGCTCGGCTTAGGCGGGGCCAGGCAGCCAAGCCCAACAGAGACAGATCGGTTTGGAGCTGGACAGCCTTGCTTCTGAGTCTGCGCCGAAAAGCCGATGCAAAAAATCTCCGGTAGCCTCCAAATAGGGGGAGATGGTGTAAAGATGATGTGAAAGTGGACTTACCTTGGTTCCACTGTGTCAGTGAGGGGTGCGAGGCATCAGCCCTTGTCGCGTGTTGCTATCCAGTGTCCCCCGCTGTGCTTCGTGTGGTTTTTAGTGGCTACTTTCCCCTCCTTCTCTCCGTGACTGCTCCCAGGCCTATGCCAGCTTGCACTTTCTGACCTAGTCCCATATGCTAATGAACCCCCAGCAGCCGGATCTACTTTCACAACTGACACATGTCAAGATGGCTACCGCTTAAGTTTTTCTACCTTCCAGCGACTTCAAATCCACTTCCCAGCGACGCAGTCACTTCGCAAAATTATTTTTTGGATCCTAATCTTCAGAAATATTCAAACGTTTCTGAGAAAAATGTTTGCAAGGCTTTCTGTCCTCAACTGGTCTCCACAGGCCAGTAAATTGTTGAAAGTAGCACTTTGTCGGCACTACTTCCAGGCTCGCTGAATATTAAATCAGTAGCGAGAAACTCATGAATACTAATGACTTCAGACTCCGCCCTGACACTGAGATATTAACTTGTTTTCCACGAAAAATCTTCAGGAAAAAAATCAAGTTTCTATTCGATCAAAGAATCCTAAGACAAAGTTTTGATTCACTTTTTCCGGGTAGCAAAAATTCGGGAAAAATCTGAAGACTTGTTTTCTTTGTTCTGCACAACTGTACTTATTTTTTCTTCCTTGCTTTTTTGACTCAAACACAAAAAACTTTATCAGTTCCTTTCGTCACAGCAAAAATAATTTTGTTTTTTTTGGTCATTTTCTTGGCGATCTTCAGCAGGTGCAAGGAGGAATTTGAAACCACAAACATTGAACAATTTCTTTATCAATTTTGCTCAGTGAGGCACGATAGATTTTGTGTTCAAAGACTGCCTGAGGAAAATGTGTTTTTGTTTGGTTTTTAGTTTTCTTATTCAAAATTTGGAGCCTTCCACTCACTTGTGTCTTGTCCTTCTCATCGACCAACATTGATCTACAGGGGGTGTCACCTCACAAATGTTAGTTCGTCTTCCAGGATCGATCCAGGATCTCAAACCACACCCCCTGGGGAGGCTATTTTTTTCCTTGCAAAATGTGACACGCGGAAATGAAAAATTCCTCCCTTGCAGCCCAAATTTTGAGGGCTGCCCGTCTACACTGTGTTGTTACGGGGAAGTTCAATCTCGATCTCCCGAACTGCTTTCCTTGCTGAAGTTGGAAAGCTTTTAGATTCTCAGCGTTGAAACTGGACTGGCCACGTTTTTGCTGGGGATTCAAAACCTGCAACAACGTGGCCAGCACATTTTCGGCGCAACAATGGGCGGGGCTCAGGCCCCCGGAAAATATGCTCCTTCTGCCCTCACAGTTGTCAATTTTTTACTTTTGTGAATTCAAATGTGCAAAACATTTTGCCACATGACCACATTATTTTTGGTGAATTGTTGGGTTTTTCTTCTTGAGCGACTGTCTGTGCCAAACGATATTGAAAAAATGAGTTTGATTCCTGTCAACCGGTGGACGAGGCAAATTCAAGATGCCACTTGATTCGAAACCCTGGAACTCCAGACTGCTGGTTCCTGAACCCTGCACCTCAGTGACAACCGTCAGGTGGTGCGCTGAAAACAATTTGGTAGATTTATTTGCCTTGGTGTACATTAATACATGGGGTGTGGCAGTCGAGCCCCCTTGACACTGAAAATCAATTTGCCCCGCCCACCTCAGAGCTTTTGAAGGTCAAACGCCGGCTGAGGCCCAAGTCTGCCTTCCGTTTCGGAACCCGGATCTTCCAGGGGTTTGGCCAGGGGGGCAGTTTTGCAAACCTATTTGACTTGAAGCACCGCGGTGTTGGAGGAGCGCCATTTACACCGCCATTTGGCGGTCGAATCGAACACATCAACACGTCAACAGCAGTGGACGTGACATTGAACTCAAATCAACGGACAGAATTTCCTTTCCGCTGAGAAAGCATCAAGTTGATCGAGTCAACGCCTGACTGACTGACCGTGGCACGCTGGTACCCCTCGCCGGCGGGTGTGTGCGAGCACAGGTTGCGGTAACACACACTTCTCGTGACTGACCGCCTCTTCGTGTCCCGTGCCTGAGCGCAATTCGACTCGCATGCTGCACACACCTCAACGAGACCCCATCACCTCAACCATATTTTTTAACAATTTTTGAGACATATTCATCAAAATTGAAAACCTGGCAAAATAGCGCACACAGTCATTGCAATAGAAATTACCGCAAAGTGAGTATAATAACATTATCAGCAGCGAACCAGACTGGGACTCGAACTGATCTACGAGTCTTTGTCATTTTTGACACAGATCAAGTCATCCCACCTCAAAACACCTGATTCGTGACCAAAAAGTTCAGCAGTCGGGCATGACAGCACAATAAACTTTGTGGAGCCCTGTTTGCGTTGGAGCTCCTGCAGTTCCGCCCCTTCAGCCCTCCTGGAACACGCCTCAGTGTCTCATACTTATCTCCAAGTGCAAATTTGTCAGTAGAATCCACAGCTCTAACCTGAACAGGCTTCTTTCAAAAGGCACAAACTGCTGTCAAAAACAAAGACCCAGGAGCATGAACACACCCACGAGGGCAGAGCCTCGGTCCAGACCGTCCGATTGTCAATGTCACAACTGCTTAACCAATGCCAAAACCGAATTTTGAACGCAGCAGTTCAATACAAATGTGCCACATTATCAAATCTTCACGAAAAGGCCGACCGTCTTTGCGCGTTTTGTTCTTTTTGATTTTGGTGGTAAACAATGCAATGAGCATCCACCACCAGTCGGAATAATTTGTTGTTTCAGTTGCACTCGCCAAAAATAAGGTCACACTCCCTCGCACACACAACCTTTCACACACACTTTGCAATCTTACAAACATATAGACAGACAGCGCCAGCCAGCCAGCCAGCCAGCCAGACAGACAGACAGACAGACAGACAGACACACACACACACACACACACACACACACACACACACACAGATATGTGATTGACCAAGTGTCAGATGGTGTTCCATTCACCAACCGACCGTCAATTTGGAACAGTTGACCGTGAAAACCCTGAGTTGAGCAGAGAAGACATGAAGCTCAGAATGGGACTGACAAGTCACAAATTGTGCCTGATTGTCCAATGGAAAATATTTCCCTCTTTGCGCCGAGGGACCAACGTGCAGGTCGCCCTGAACCCACTTGAGTTTATTTGTTCCACCCAACACACTGCAGTGCAGATCAGACCCAGAGCTGAAACGCAAGTCCAGTCCCCACGCCGGTTAGACGCCAGAGAGCGTCACCGCGGCACAGCCAACGCCCATGCAGGTCCACGGGAAAAAACAGTCATTGCAAAATGAAAAATGGATGTACAGAGGCTGGATCCTGAGCCGAAAAACGGTCCCCTGCTCTCGCAGATCCACGGGGCGGTGTGGGGGAGGGGCCATACAAGAGGTTCCAACCTTCTTTTTCCCAAATCAGGACCTCCTTGTCAGCTATGCTTTCTGGGGTTGCATTTGGGTGTGTCTCCTTCTGCCAAACGTCTTCCTTTCAGGTTTGATTTCTAAAATCAGGGGCCCCAATCAGTTGTGCTTTCTGGGGGTTGAAGTTGGGTCTGTCACCTTCCCCCAAACGTTCACGTGTCAGGGTTGAGTCCCTGAGGTTACACGTCAACTGAAGCCAAGGTCGGGTCCCAACCCGGGTCCTGCATCCGCTGGAGTCCTGATCAAATACGAGGAAGAAAAGTCACGAGCTCAAATGAACCCCTCTTCATGGAGACTCAGTCTCCTGAGGAAATTCTGAAGTCTGACTGGCAGGATTTCGGAAAACATGGGGGAACAAGCTGCATCCTGTTCTCATCTGTGTGGTCAGTGAGTAGACTCTACACGAAAAACAACTTGACCCATAAAAATCAACTGATTGCGCCTTTCTGCCACAGTGTCCAGATTCGACACAGATGATCAATTTTTACTTGAAATATAAAGCAGTCGAAAAAAGTGGTGTGCGAAGGACGAGGAAATGGAACCGTCTCTCTGTAACTTCTTTCGCTGGAAAGGAAAAGTTTGGCTAAACGAGACATTTTCAGCACCGGAAGAACTGACAACTTTCTCCAAGAGACAAGGGTTTTCACGCCATGCAGATTTTGCCATGAAAAGGTTGCAAGCGCAACACCGTCCAATCTGTGGCTCCTTTTATGACAAATTTTCAAGGAAAAATTGAAAGCTGCGCACAGTGTCGAGAATCTCCTTGTCACCGGTGGAGGGAGCCACGGTACAGCGGGAGATCACAACTGTAGCCGCCAGCCCCGCCGGCTACAGGCTGGTGCTCAAGCGCTTCTACTGTCGGAAGCTCCAACAAGCTGTACAATCAATACCAAAAAAATAATTGTTTTCCTGTCAGTTTGTCTGACAGTAGATTGAAAACGTTTGGAAGCTGCTGACTGTTTGTGGAACTGGGCGGGCAGAAATAGTGGTCACAATTGGGGTAAAATTGATCGAAATTTCTTTTTGGGTCCTTGTGTCAGTTTCACTGACGAGCATCCCTTGAAAAATCATGAGAATTTTGGCAACTCGTCCAGCCAAGTGGATCACCCAAGTACAAAGTGATGTTCTTTTCGGAAGACACATTCTGTCGGCCTTTTTAAAAAGCCTTGTGTTCGGATCAAGGAAAAACAATCGCAAGAACATCCCACCTGAGACTCTCCTGCAGATCCGACCACACCGAGTTGGTATTCCCACTCAAAATCATGGTGACGACAAGCTCGTTTCAATGTCTATGTATTCCTGTGTGAATCCAGCATGTTCGGGTCTGTTCGCACCGACGTGAGTTCTACCGTTCTGTCGCACCTGTCCGCCAATGTCGCTGCCGGAGTGTAGAAACTGCACCGAAGTCCCCGCGCCTTATCTTCCATATCAAATATGATTCCGTCGAGCGGAATTTATGGCACGGCTCTTGAACATCACACGTAATTCAGTTCTTGATAATTGTAAAACTGGCCTCGTGTAGCAGCGTTCCAGCGCTGGTGCTCAGACACCACTGTCAGCGACTTTATTGCTGAGTCTTATCTGTGAAAATTCAGAATTTTTACGATGTTTTTCAGCTGAAGAAGAGAAAGGAAAAAAGTCAACGTGCGCATGGAGATGTGGCTGTGTTTGATGATAATCCACCAGAACCTGTGACCTCAACGTTTGTTTGTCCCTCTTTCAGAGCAATTGAAGATCTGAGTGGAGGTGCTAATACTGGGTTCACCCTGCGTGCGTAACGTCACGTACTACGTCTCCGTGCAAAAACAACGCAGCACCGCTTGGACCTGCGCCTGGACACTACGCGTGCCGCGCACAGTGTGAAGCAGCTTTTGCTATGACGCAGCACACGACGCAGTGTGAAGCTGCCGTGACGCAGGAACGCCACGCATGACGCACGCAGCAGAACGAGGCATTGCAGGCCCCGCCTCACGACCTCGATGCGGCCGCTGCATGGTTCTCTCCCACACAGTGAAACGTCGGCAGCCTCAGCCTCGCATATTCATGTGGTAACAGAGCGAGACTCTCGCCCTACATACTGTACGTACTTCCACACAACAGGCTCCTCGTTCTGGTCAACATTGAGCGTGGCGTGGGGGGGCCCAAGCGGATCCAGGGTCGGGATCAGCGGGTTGAACCCCCCTCCAACCTCCCAGCAAAACAATTGAAGAAGGGGGAGGTCTGTGTTTTGGTGGGTTTGGGTTTTGCGGGGAATCATCTTCAGCGTCAAGATGTGTTGACCTGGTGTACGGTAAAACTGGGAAGGCAATTATATTTTTTGGGTTGGAGGTTGTCGCTGAGACATTCACGAAAACCCTTCCAGGGAAAAAGTCAGGGTTAGACCCAAAACGACCTCTGCTTGCATGGACGTATCCGGACACTTTTGTGGATAAATTACTGGACCTTGAGTAAAAATATTCAAATGTGTGAGGAAAAACGTTTCCTTCAAAGAGTCACATTGATCCCAACTCGACCATGATGGTTTTGTGACTCCAACAACCATTCAGAACCTGAGCACAAACCAATGCAAATTGGACTGCACCACAGTTGAAGGAAAATAGTTTTGCACCTGCGACGCAAAATTTGGGGGCGGGGTGGGGGGGGGGGGTTGCACCCCAGAGCCAGGTGCCTCGGGTGCAGCAAGAATGAGGTACAAAATACCCCGAAGACTTGAAATTTGCCAATTTTACAAAAAGCACAAAAAGTGTTCTCCTTTGAACTTTTTGTTGGGTTGACATGTTGGTTTTCAGGTCCCTTGCAAGGATTGCCAAGAGCAGACATTCGCAAACCAACTTGAAAACCAAGCCCTGGTTTTGAGGTTGAACTAAAATCCACGACAGCCATGGAGTCACACAGTATGTGTTTTGTGAGCTGTTCACGATGAGCCAACTGTTGAACAACAGAAGCGCTGCGAAGCGAGTGGATCGTGTCAAACAACAACAGAACAGCGGGTATACCCATCAACAAACACACACACACACACACACACACACACACACACACACACATTCGCGTCTGCATGCAGCTTTGCTTCCTGTGTGTTTCACGTGGTGGGGGTGCAATTCAGTCCCGATCTCAGATCAGCCAAATTCTGTCATCCTTCCCAACAAAAACCTGTGCGATCCCCGTTTTCAGTGGGACGAGCTTTTGATGGGATCAACATTGGAAAAGCACGACACACTACCTCGTCAATCTTTATTTGTTTCCGTTCGTCTCTGTTGCATTTTTTCCAACTGAGGCGACACCAGGGGCCACGCCCTTTTGGGCACATCACCCTGTCTCACAGGAACCATTTCTGCTGATCAAGTGGAATGTTTACGTTTCTCTGCAGTGTAGCGTGGTTGGTTTTGCAGCTTGTGAGACGGCGCTCTTGCTCAGACAAAACAGCTGTGAATTGTTGCATTCACGTGCGAGACACCAGTGCGCGTCACGTGTGAAGACTGACGCAGTAAACTTCAGCACAACGTGTGTTCTGCACGAACACAACAAGCTGTTGTGAAGCTTGTTTTTCTGCGGCAGTGTTATTCTTCTAGCGCAAATGTGCACACGCAACTCTCAGTGCATGTCAACATACACAAGTTGTTTTATTTTTTTTGAAAAAGTGATGATGGTATTGAGTCATTTGATTCGTATTTGCAACAGGAATGACGGACAAACCTGCCACGAGAGAAATGCAGTGTGAGTCTAGGGGGGGGGGTCAACCACCACAAAGAAACCATCAGATCAAATCTGAAGGCGCAGCAGACGGCTCAAACTTGAGGAAATTGTTAAATTTTGTCTCGGGACCAAGGAAAAGGTCTCCCAGATCCATTCCTGGCATTAAAAAAAATGGGCAACCAAGAGTCTGAACAGTTCTCCGACTCAACGTGTCACGCTGATATTTTGCTGTCAGTGTGATGAGGTAGGCCTGCTTCTGGTCACGTGGTGTGTGAGTGTGTGTGTGTGTGTGTGTGTGTGTGTGTGCACTCAGACAGGTGTTTCAGAACGAAAATTTGAATTTCGGCACAAAGTTGCGCAAGAAGGCCCAAGGGAAAACATGAAATTTTCGATCTCAGCACAAAAGTTATCATCAAGCTTCACGCATTCACACACGCACTCGGACGAATCCAGTGATGGAGACTCGGATTTCGAAGCAAAATTGTGTGAAAAAAAGTTGAAACTGAAGTCTTCAAAATGCACAATTTTGTGTGTACTTTTTGGGTGGCCATTAGATGATTTGATGAATAATCTGATGAACACACACACACACACACACACACTCACATGCTGACACGCATTCATTCCAATGCCAATATGCACACGCAGTGGCACTATGCTTCAAACATGTTTTCAAATGAAATTCACAACAGCAAACGCAAACTCGTGCAGACTGACTCCAAACAACTTCTCTCCAGTTATTATTTTACTTTCGTGCATTTTTTCTCACTTTTTCTCTGAGCTCATATTTCCCTGTTGTCTCTCGCAAAATAATTTTTCCCCACATGACACCAGATTTTATTGTTTCTATTGGGGATTATTGTGTGGATCTGCTGTGGTTTATTGTGCTATTCATATCAACAATAAACCCGACGGGCATCATCTGGTGTATTGAAAGTCTCATTTGCGGCACGAGTCTTCTGACTTGATGGAGAAGCTGTAACTCGGCCTGGGCTGAGTGAATTCGGATCCACGGGGATGGGGGTCTCACCCCCTGACTCACGAGACCCCACCCCCACCCCCGCCTTCCCAAATTCTTGCCCACGACCCATGCTCCCCCCAAATGCCCCAATCCCAAATCCCAAGAAGTTTCTCGATGAAAAGTCACAAAAATTTCACAGAGTCTGATTCGAGCTCTTATGACTTTGTAGGGTGAATTGGATTCAGTTTTCATCTCAGTGAAGGTATGTATCTTGTCTGTTCCACTCAACCAAAAGTGACGTCGCGGTAGAAATTCACACACACACACACACACACACACACACACACACACCGAAGCGAGTGACTCACAACGTTGTTCAACGTCCACACTCTGTCAAATGAGAAACTGTTCCCACAAGAAAACAATCAATGTGGAGAAGCTCCCCTTCCCCGTCAGTGAAGCCATCTGACTCTGGAATTGCAGTCCATGGCAAGTCGCCTCCCCCCCCCCCCTTGATCGTGGAACGATGTCGTCACAACTTTGTCGCGATACATGTCAATTTTTCTTGCTTTTGAGACGGGTCCTGGTGTCACTGGCTGAAACGCGAACTCCTCCACACGAAGTCACATTGGGACCGTGAATATTCATGTTCACTCAAGTTTGGTGAGATGGCAAATGTGGGATTCACCAGGTCAGGCGTGTACTCGACTCGAATTATTGTTTGAGTCTTGTTCTTGACAACACCCACGACAGACAAACAAAACCAATGACTGTACAGCGCCGTGTTCAATATAACAATATTCATCGTGTTTCTCGTTTGCTGTGTGAATGATGCATACTCAACATATTCAGCGAACACATACGTTCAAAACGCAAAGTAATACGTTTTGATTTCTGACATCAACGCGCTTTTCGTTCGTTTCGCAGGCAAACAATAGAAATTGTATCTTACCTCGCAGTGGCGCGGTTGTTGTAAGGGAACCTGTGATGCACAAACATGGCTCCTGTCTCTTCCCGTCTTCACAAAACCGTCAAAAATATCTTCACTTCACTAATTGTTATTTTCACTTTTCAAATAAAATAACAATCTGAGCTTTATCAGAATACAGTTGGGAACCAATAAAATACGGGTCGAATGGCCGCGCGGTGTGAGGCTCAGTGATAAATGTAGCACATAAAATGGGAATAACGGCAGCGAGCCTCATTTTAATGTCGCTCATTATGTATGCGGCGCCGTCGACCAATGAGAGCGCTCCGCTCAGATGACACGCACTCGCCAATCATTCCGTCAATATCTGCCACTCAGCTCTCAACTTTTATGTCCATTTAGGGTTCATTTCGTTTAATTGCCCCCGATGCAATTCTCCATTAAGTCATTTTTGTACGAAGAACACAAGGGGAAACTTTCTCTCATTTTATGAGTGAAGTTGACAAGCAGTGTTGCGTGCAGGCACAAAAGTTCCACCCAGAACTTTTTACCCCTGGAAATCGTGCTTTCTTTCTTCGTGCTCCTCCCCGCGTGAAGCAAGTCGTATTCAGAACACAGAGATCACTACTTGTGCGCCTTGAAAGCTTCTGATTGTAAAATTACAGACGAAAGGGCCCTGGGCGTCCGGGGTGGTGGTTGTGTGTTGCCTTCGTAGCCGGGGATCTGTGCCTGTGTTTGCGTGTTAGAGCTCCATCAATCACTCTCAGTGCACACAGATCTGCGCAGTACTGCTCTGCGAAGCCAAAGTACCTCGGCCTTTCTCTCCTAATACTGCGGATCCAGGGAACAAGGGAACAGGAGTCTGAGGGACCAGACCACCCTGAAGGCGTTTTCACGTTGATGACGGCGTCAACTTTTCTGACGTCGACAGCAACTTTTCTCGATAACGTCAAAGAATGGTCTGGACTGTTTTTTCACACCCACCAATTGGGCATCATGTTAAATTTTGATGTTGATGTCAAAATTCTGCTGTCGACGTCAAAGGATTGGTGTCGACGGCACCAATGTGAAAACGGCTTGACTTTGACAATTGTGTCAACAGGCGTGCAAAACGGTTCCACAACGATGAAACTTGAGCTCAGTCGTTTGGCGCGATCTGCTGGACTTTTCGAAGTCCGTATCTCGTGATACAGCAGAGATTCAAAGCAGAAGCTCACCGCTCCAGTTCCCTTTATCACACTGGTTGAACAGCCAAGAATTCCAGCTATGCATCGCACATTTGGTGCCTGGATCCAGGCTCCCTCAGAATTCACATTCTTTCCTTTTGACAACGGTACAGATTGAGGTTCTTTGCGTCAAAACAATTTGGTAACAATCGTTTGCTCACACCAGTTCCCTGACGTTCAAACACAAACACAAGGCGTTCAGTGTGATTTTCTCTCCTTGCAATGCGATATTACTTACAGAAAAATAAATGTTTGACAACAGCAGAAATCGTTGCGTGGGAAACTGAGCAACTGAGAAAATTCTGAACTTCAGCGCAAACTTGGGGTGTGGTCTTATTTTTGGGGGGTCAGGGTGGTGGGAACCCCTTCAATCCACCCCTGACAGAGAAATTGATGTGTGTTCGGTTTGCGCAGAACTGAATGGTGGAGTTAGAACACACACACACACACACGCACACACACACGCACACACACGTATTCTCGTGTAAACAGTGGAGTCTGTCTCCAGTGCCGTGTCTCTGTGTTGTCACTTCGGGTCAGCGCGGTTCTCTCCGCTTCACCTCAAACAACCCCAATAAAACTCGCAGCAATCAAGGGACGTGGTCACCGTATTGCTCTTTGTTTATCAGGACCGTGTCACACGGTATGCGTTCTGTGTCATGTCTCTGTACAAGTCAATAAGGCGTCATTTGAGAGGTAGAGGGATAAAAACGCACGAAGTATGCAGTGTGAATATGGCCTCAGAAGCTTTTGTGACGCAGAGTTGCGCTCTTTGTTTTGGTTCCCGTGTGTGTTCGTGATAAGCTTCCGCCGTGCCAGCCACACGCGTGACCTTCCGTGACCTGTTCCTGGACTGGGAGCTGTAAAATTTTCCAGTTGACAAGAGGGATGGCCGACTGGGCTCGTTTCGATGAGAGGAAGAAAGAGAAAGAGAAAGAAAGAAAGAAACAAAGGAAGGAAGAAAGAAAGGCAAAAGAAAACAAGGAAGGAAGGAAAGAAAGAAAGAAAGAAAGAAAGAAAGAAAGACGTGGATTTTTATCAATGAGAACAAACAATTCGCACAAACCTTTGCTTTTCTGTGATGGCACGTTGCAAAACAACACCAGATTGTATTTTGAATGTCGCTCAGGCTTTTTCGTGGATTGTCGTTTGGAACGCATTTCATTGAAGGGTGACGATGACGTCATTGGCCCAATCGGGGCAGGTGTTGGAAGTGACGCCTCGTTATGAAACCCTCGCTCACGTCATTGGTCCCCACCCCGCCACTCGCGTCCCCTCCTCAGGTGGCACAGGGACTGGACTCAGACTTCGCAAAAAGAGGAATTCAAATCGAAATTTCACTGCAGGAACTGATGAAACATTGTCCCTTCAATTGCATGTCGTACGCGCAAAGTTGTTCCACTTTTGACGTTTGGACTACAAACTTCTTTCCCCCCTCGCCAAGATTTATGTTCCGAGCCTCCAGTGCTGGACCTGCAAACCAAAGCCCCAAATACCCAAAACCATTTCGCTCACAAAGTTGTGTCGCAATGTGATATATTTTGCTTTCACACACACAAGAACTGGGGCTCCGCCCCAAATCAAACAACAAAATTCCAAATAGTGAGGCGTCGGATGGCTTCACGCTGACTCAAACCAAATCCCGATCCTGGGTCCACTGGGGTAGACCTCTCGCCAACCATACCCTGCCTTCCTCAACCCAACTCAACCCAACCCAACCCAACTCAACTCAACCCAACTCAACCCAACCCAACCCAACCCAACCCAACCCAACCCAACCCAACCCAACCCAACCCAACCCAACCCAACCCAACCCAACCCAACTCAACCCAACCCAACCCAACCCAACCCTGGATCCCCTTCCGCCGTACCTAAGTACACCACAACACGAGACACGCAATCTTGTTATCAGCGTCTGATTGCTGTGCTGCCGGGGCTGTGTGCGGGGCGGCAGGGCCTGGGTCCGCTCCGCTGCCTCTAATCGCTTTATGGGCCCTATCTTCAAAGCGTCACGCCGCTCACAATCAATTTTCCGTCCGCGGGAAACTCGGAAATTGAACCCAGAGACGTAAAAGGTTCTTTTCAGAGGCATGGAATGGAGGTTTGTAGGAAGTCAGGCTAGAGTCACAGTGGGTGCGTCAGCCAGTGAGGGTCTATGGGGGTGCTGAGGTACAGCGTCGTACCACGCGACGTAGCGCCCGTTCGGTTGGGTTAGACACGTGACGCAGTGTGAAACAGACATTGGCCCTTTTTCAATTGACTTTTTCGAAGTGAAGTAATTTGGAGACTCGCGGTGATGTGTTCAGTGAAAGAAACACAGGGTCGTAAATTTTGGCCCAAGTTTTAATTGAAAATGTTGTACATAATGGCGGTAAAGCAGCAGCTTGAATTTTTCATGCTGAATTTCAATTTGGTGCCTGTGCGCTGAAAAGGCGGATATTTTTACCCTGCGGCGATTCGTTCGAAAATGTTGGCGCCAAAGTGGCTGTGAAACGATAAGTTACGCAGTTTGAAAATAGTGCAAACAGATCCGCAAAAAAAAAAATATTAACACACACACATACACACACCCACCCGAAACCTGAAGAACAGCGACTTATAACGAATTTCCTGAGTTTCGATTGAAGTGAAAGGCGAGTTTTACTCGCTCCTCTGGGAGATAAACCCACGAATCACAGACTTCGACGCAGCAACTGCTGCCAAATTCAAGCTGGTGGAATTCAATTTTTTGACCACGGCAGTTGTTTCTGTTCCCACTCCCCTTCTGTGACCCACTGAAACTCGTCCACGTCCAAATCTGAACCACATTTTGTCGCCCCATTCTTGGCCCTTTCTTCCCCTCACCAAGAAGACCAAGAATTTGTGTTGGTGTGGCCGGGGGGGGGTTATGAGGAATTTCACTTTCTGACCCGAACGAAAACAAAAAAGTTGTTATTTTTGCCGTCTCTCACACAATGCAGAGAACGGAGCGTTATCACATCTCACTTCCCGGCCCGCGGAGTCAAGGCGTTTATGATTTAATATACGAGCCGTAAGATGCCTTTTTATGGCGAATTCACTCAAGGATATTTGCTCGTCTCTTCAGACGCGGCGTATTAGTGAATCGAGTGCGTCGTCCTCCCGCCGATCTGCGCTGGAGCGACAGACTTCCAGAGTTGCTATGGAAACATGGAGACCTTATGTACCCTGAAACGGGTACACGAAATATAGCGTACCTACCTTTGCCCTTTGTCCCTGAGAAGAACTCAGTATTTGTACCTGAATGGGTTATGACTTCCAAGGACATGTTCATGAACTGAAGCAGGGAATTTAAACGCGATATCTATTACAAAGTAGTTATGCTGCCTTATCTGGCCATTGGTGCTTGAGAAAGGTTTGCAAATGTTGACTGCGGGCCATAAAGGCTCTATACGTTTACACTGGGCTGTGTTTTACAAGTTGAAACGGTTTTTTGTTAAAGGCTTTTGTGGAGAGGCCGCCGCGGCGGACGATTCAATTCATCACGGTCGTAAAGCTGTCAGCGCGAGGGGCTCATGGTTCCCCGGGGGGTGGAGTCAGGGGTGGGCCCCCCGGCCCCCAACTACTGATTGCAAGTAAACCTCACTATTTTGTCTTTACAGTTGCACAGTTGTGTCAAAATGTCAACGAATGTGCAAAATGCTTCGTGTTTGGAGGTTGAGTTGTCTTTCCTAAATTTCGGGCGCACTCAAGGCGAGTGAGTTCCAAAGTACCTGGACCATGTCCCACTTTGTCTTTTTTGTCTTTTTTGTCTATCTCTCTGTCTGTCTCTCTCGGTCTCTGTTTCTCTCCGTCTCTGTTTCTCTCTGTCCCTCTCTTTATGTCTCTGTCTCTGTCTCTGTCTGTCTGTCTGTCTGTCTGTCTGTCTGTCTGTCTGTCTGTCTGTCTGTCTCTCTCTCTCTCTCTCTCACACACACACACACACACACACACACACAAACTCACGCCTGTCACATTGGGCTACCAATTTCATACTTGCCGTGCAACACAAAGAAAAAGAACTCCCCCCTGGTAGGGCTCAGGTCCAGGTCAGCTGCACGCAGGATCCGCCCTGCGCCTTCACCCCATGGTCCCTGGGCGCAGCCAACCCTTCAAATTTTCAACACAAGAACTCTCCTTCGGCCCGTTGTGAAAAAATCAAGAAGCTTTTTGTTCCAAACAACTGTGCCTTTTTCACAAAGAAGGATCGTTGCCTGTGTCCAGGAGCTGCTAAATTTTGCAAAGGTTTGCCATGATTGTGGATCGAAATTGATGAAGTATGAGTCATACGAGATGGACTGGCGTTGCAATTCCTGGTTGAGAACGACCGGGCCGTTGAGACAAAGGGTCGGTCGGTCAGCCAGCATGCAGGCCTGTGCAAGCCGTTTTGAAAACTGCACCGTAGTTCGTCTACGCTCTTGTGCAATGCTCAGACGCTCAGACTTTCACGAGATTGCTGAGGTGCAGCACAAAATTTGTGCGCAAATCTGGTACGCACGAGGAACTCATTTTTAGGTACAAAAATGTCAGATTTTTCATTTTGGGACACAAAAACGGAACACTTGGGTGCATTTACAATGAGTGCAATGGAGGCTCCCGAGAGATTTTGTTTCAAATCGCACAAACCCACATTCTGCCATCATCAGGAAATAGGAAAGTCTCTCAAATCACCGCGACGCACTTTGGACGTATTGCTTTCTCTGCGCGTGTGCACTGAGTCTTACTGGATTGACGGACACTGGAGACATGAACTGGCTCCCCTCTCCCCAGTACGGCAAACAAATATCATAAAGACAGCATTTCGTTGGTCAGATCAAGAGTACCCAGAACAAGAAGCAGTGCACAAGGCAACTGCAGTGCGAAGTCCCTTGGGGCATCGGTAATGTCATCAATTCTTCCTTGTTCATCAAATTCTTCCTTGTCCTCCTTGTCTTCCACCAGTCACGCTGTCCATGGGGGGTGGGAAGGGGTCCAGCAGGGGGAGGG
>JAAUXT010140795.1_pt1 | contig 31513 bp, 30 predicted proteins | sample 7278171 | NCBI WGS metagenome assembly JAAUXT01 (sample SAMN14350112, study PRJNA611818) | marine sediment metagenome | isolation source: surface marine sediment (1.8m) | place: French Polynesia: Moorea | collected 2018-08
CTCTACTCCCCACCCCCCACACCTACACCACCCCCCACCCAACCCACCAGACCCCCCCCCCCCCCCCCACCCGACCAGACCCCCACCCCCCCACCCCACCCCCTGCGCGTCCGCGACCATCAGGGTTCCCGCCTCGGAACTTCTTGTTTTCAAATTCCACCTGGCTGGCTGGTCGCGCACTGGAGTTGGTGCAGGCATGTGGAACGGTGCAGTCTGGATGGGGCGACGGGTCGACAGAGCCACGGGGACATCGCCGTGGTAAAGAGTCAGAGAAAAAAAGCACTTTGACATGAATGTTTGTCGAATCACCAATCTGAAACCGAAGGCACTGTTGTTTTTATCCGATATCACAGAAATTGTGAATCTGTTTTGGGAGGTCTGATCTTCTGGGGTGCTTGTGAAATTTGAAAAGTTTCGCAGTCAGGGTTGTAGATTGTCGTGTTCTGGCAAGTTTTTTTTTTTTTTTGCTGAGGTGGACAAACTTCTGGAACTGCTCAAGCACAACGATCGAGACAGAATTTAATTTCGTGTCGAATTACTTCAATGTCTGGCCATTTCCCTTTCGCGGGGTTTATGTCTCCGTCAAACTCCAAATGTCAAATTCAGAGATAGACAACTGCAGGCATGTGTGATTTTGAAATAAATGTCTTCAGTTGAGTAGCTCCTGTCCAGGACAAAAGGCTCATCAAGTAAAACCGTTGAGCCATTGTCGACCACTGGAACAGTACTCACACTGGAGCAGGTGAAGCGAGAATTCAAAATTTCAAATGCAGCTGATCGCTATACAAACCTTCAGATTCCTGCATGGACCAACTGCTGGGTGAAAGGTTTTTGTTTCTCGTTCTTTGTGCAGCAATTGACATTTCGTGCAAAAACTGGAAGGGAATCGTCAGAAACAGAAAATTAGCAGAAGTATCCAGTTTTTGTTCTTCAATGTTTAAATTTCATAAAGGAGGCACACACTGCCGCAATTTTACTTGGAGCGAAACAAGGGAGGCGCGGCCCTGGCATCCAACCCTGCGGAGCGATTTCAGTAACCGTTACGCCAGGTGGAACTATTCTGCATCAGGGCCTTTAAATCTTTTTCCACCCTTCACTGCTGAAATGCCGACACACTGGGTTACACCCGTTTGAAAATTGCATCTGTCTGATTACCACATTCACTTCAAAAATGCCAAAAGAACAATATCATTTCTAACGGTCCAGGCAGGTGGAACGAGCGTCTATTGTGTTGGGTGGAGAGGGCCGCCTGACCCCATGTTCCGGACGGACGAATATGACTCTGCAAACAATTCACTCTCTTCGGTTCCCAGAAATCAGATCCAAAATTTTGAATTGCGAGCCTGAACTTTCTCAAAATTTTAGCACCATGATTCAAATTGGTATCAAACAAAACTTGACGACGTCAGCAGGTCACCATTGCCAGTGTTCAAAACTGATTGGCGCACGCATCTTTACGAAGACGACCTTGACTCGCCCAGAGTGAGTTGCAAAGAAATACTTTGTTCTTCCACATGGCGAATAAAGACTCAATGCTTCATCTTCGACAGGAATGGGACGCGGGGAAAAGGTCGCGGTTTTTGCATAAATGGTCACAAGAGCCACATCCGCCCCATTTCCTCCAGAGTTCCTGGTCAAGTCTGCGGGTGGTCACTTCTCGGGAATGCCCGAATCCACCCAAGCATCTCAAAACGCTGCACCAAATGAGCATCGCGCCAGTCAAGGGGAAAATTGACAATATTCAGCCTCGTCTCACAGCTTCGGAACACGACCAACCAGTTGAGTGTGAAAAATGAGAAAAAAGCGCTCAACAGTTCTTGTCCACAAAGAAGAGAGAAAAAACACGCACGAGTTGAAGGAAATTGTCTTGCACTGCGTTGTCTTTTCAAACTTTGCCCTGCAACGTTAATTTTCCCTGGAAATGCACAAAGAAAACTTGCGCCTTTGATAACAAAACCTTTACCAACGGTCACGCCAGGTGAAACCGAATTTTTGCTTGAGAACCGATATATTTTCACCCATGAGTGAAGAAATTCCGACACACGCATTGTGCGCACAACAAAGAGAAATCTGCCTCCCTGTTCAGCAGGAGGCTTCGCGCACAGATGAGCACAGTTCTCCCAACGGTTCTGCCAGGTGATTCTCAACTCAACAGAAACTTTCCCGGAAAAGCATTTGTTCATTGGCCAGTTCAAAAAAATGTGTTGCTTCACTGACGGTATGTATTCAAACTGGCCATTGTGTTTGAAAGCGTGCAAGTCAAAGGCACAAATTTTGAAAATACACAACTGGAAACAAAGGGCTTTTGGAGAATTTGTCAGAAGAAAATGTCCAGCAAAAGTAGTCTTGTGAATTGTCTTTTTTATGTTTCATCACCAGACTGCTGCATGTCGAAAAACTTCGAAAATAACTTTGACCCTGACGATCATACCAATGATCTGAGAGAACCTCCCCCCCCCCACCCACAGAAACAAAGTACACATGCATTGCTGCTTTTAAGATTCGGACCTCTTCCCCGACAGAGACGTCAAAATAATTTGCCGACAATTTGACAAGTGATCCGGAGCCAGAGCAACATCACTATGTTTCGTGTGTCTGAAAATTCGCACGTTGACCTTGTGCAAATTTCGCGAAAGAAACATTACAAGAAGCAACATTATGCAAGCCAACCCAAAGGTTCGGTCTGCAGCTTCTTCGTCTTTTGTCAAGATTTTTTTATTTCTTCGCAAAATTTTGCGCAAAAGAAGCGCTGGCGGGTTCAACAACTGGTCATGCCGCGGAACGCCAAGGCGCGGAAACCAATTCTGGCAAAACGGTCAGGCCAGGTGGAACTATTCTGCATCAGAGTATGTTGGTGTAATTCCACCCTTGAGCGCTCAAATGCCGACACACGCCGACACAAAAGCTCTCAATTTTGCCTCTTTTGTGGTTACGACAGGTGATGTTTTGCGCCAAAGTGTCAGGAGCATCTGGGTGGGTGCGCAATTTGAATTTTTCGCGGAACTTTCATCGTTTGGGAACTTCAGAAAGTTTTCCCTCCAAAACGTTTACCCTCGACCAATTCATTTGAGTAAATCAACGCCACTGGGAGCAAGCAATATGAGGTTCATGACGACAAAACACAAGTTCCCAGCAAAGTTATTTGCAAAGGAAACTGTGTCCAGAACGCGGCAATAAGTGTTTCAGGGTGGTTTTTGTTCAGGTGCGTGATAATTTTAAAGGTTGCGTGATTATCTCGCACAAGTCCGCAACGATGTGCACTCTGACATTTGCGCATAATGCGGACAGAAGGGACTGACATTTCCAAATAATATGGACATTGTGGAAGGGAACTTTGTTCAGTGGTCAATTATGAAAGTTGCGTAGATTTTGATAGTACTTAGGCATGCACACGTTCCCCTCGGAAACTTGGCCCCGAGTCCCCTTCAAAAGCCTCTGGGGTCACAGTTGTCTGTGACATTTTCTTGTGTAAAAACTCGCCCCGGAGCCTCACAGCGTTCGTGCCTTCTCGTAAGAACGAATCGGTTGGATAACAAAGCTGCGTGGTTACTTTCAGGATTCTTCCGCAATTTTCCGACAAACCACCCAGACCTGCATTTGAAATGCTCACTAGGTAACTGGCAGATTAGTTTTTTTTGTTACTTAAAGCCTGACGTGTTGGAAAACCGGCCAAATTGCATTGACCGCAACTCGTGCACAGTTGCATGTTGAAACGGGCAGGTTCAGCAGGTTTTGACTGATTTTCCGTCTGGCGCAATGTTGGGGAATGGACAGCCGTTCCGTGGCTCATTCAATTGAAAAGTTTGCACCAGATGAGAAAGAGCGCAGATATGCTGAAACTCCCCAGCAACTCAAAATCCGAAATGTCATTGCTGGATAGACTTGGTCTTCTTTTTCTTTTCCTTGACCTGAGAACAAAGACGTATCACCTGATCCTCGGAAATGCCAGTGAGAGGGGCACTGCTCAAGCCCCCCGAGAGAACCCCCATATCCGAGCTGCATTAACGCTCCATGGACCTCGAACTCGCATTTCTGGAGAGCCTTGGTCTCCATTTCTTCGCCTGCACCTGAAAACAAGGATTTCCCCAGAAATGCCAGGGAAAGGGACAGGCTCAAGCCCCCAGAGGACCCCCGTCCCCGACTGCATCAGCAGGTGAGGAACGGACCGACAATGAGCCTCGGAAGGCGACAATGAGCCGGAGATTTCCCGGGAGCGAATCCACGTATTCACGCCCGTACAGCTCTGCGGCCGGTGAAAAGCGACACAGCTCATTGTGCCGCATCGCGATTCATTTGTCTCCGATTCCTGATCTAATAAAGAAGGTGCGGATACAGCATCCCACGAGCAAACCGCAACCCTACACCGCCAACTTGCGCTACTAATGAAGGGTCCAATTCCCAGGTGCGAGTAACAACGTACGGACGCGGAAGTCGCTGCAAAGTTCTTGCAACTTTTGGTTTGACGTCAGCTTTCTGCAGCTGTAGCGCTGGTGCCTGGCATGGGAGGGACGACGCTGAGCATCGGCGTTTTTCAGGTCCTGTACAAACTGCGCAGAGGTGGGCGCGTCTCTCTTTTGAGCTCAGCTGTCTTCACACGCAGCTTTTGTGAATTCAGTCAGAGCAACTTTTACCTTGTGACGCGTACGATTTTCTCTGCAGAAAATCTGTCTGAAACCCAGACAAAGTCTGACACCAAGAAGGTCTCCTGTCTAACGAGGAATTTACTCCTTTGTGACACCACAAGTGGCTTTCAGTTCATCTGCCTTGACAGCGGCATTTAAACTTGGCTGCGGGTTGTTGTCGAGCCTTATTTTCCACTCATTACCACCTCGTCTCGTTGACCGATGGGCTGGGCGAGTGCCGCACGCACTCGAGGAGACGTGGAGAGCGAAATAGCGACGATTACCGGGCGGCGAGGCGGCCGGGGCGGCGGCGGGTGGAGGGGCCCGATCCGCGGGTATTACTGCGCGCCCCGCCCGCACCTGATGACAGGATGCGACGGCTTCCCGTCCATTTCTGCTCCTTTCCACGAAACCTCAGAGACTGATCCAGAGGATGAAGGATTCGGACAGAGTGATGCCCAGCCTGAATGAGAAACTCAGGACGAATGCGTGTTGCGAGACAAAACACTGAAACTGCAAAACGTTCCTTCGGCATGTTCTCGGATGCAGAACATGAAGTTCTGGTTTTACTGACCCTTCCGACAAAACCAACAGCAAACCAACAGCAAAACTTCTCGGGACAGGACAAATCCTGTCGAGTTCAGCATTCAAGTTCTTTTCCGTTCGGATGTACGAAAGCCAAAATTTGGCTCACAGAAAGTTAACAAACTGAGAGTAGAACCTTTTCGCTCTTTGTAGCAATTGAAACACAATTTGAGTCGAATTTCGGCCAAGTCCCAAAACTTTTGGGGAATACTGCGTCCAACCTGCTTGTGTTTGTTGTCCGTTCCTCAGCCACAGTGTCCAGACGGAGGGACCAGAGCCTTGACTCCACCCCCGTCTGTCCGACGCTCCTTTGTGACAGGTTATACAAGAAGCAAATTGCTCCGGTGTGGGATTTCCTTCCCTGCAAATGACACATATGGAATATGGAGTGATAATTGGCTCCCAAATTGCAGCACTTGAAAAGCTACAATGCTGCAGTGTGAGAGCCGGTGGGATGAGAAAGCTCGACTGACAAGCCGTCCTATTCTTTGGCCTTTCTCTTCACACCACCTGATGCTCCGGATCTGCATTCTTTCTTCCTTTCACAAAGTTTTGCTGAATCTGCTGAAAATCCCCAAGAGAATGTAACGGGAGCTGCCAATTGTCTTGCTTCTTCTCAGACCCAGAACAAAGTCCGCTTCGTATCTCAAAAGTTGCAGCAAGACTTTCCTGTGAATTGTTGCACTGGAGAAAGACCTCTCAAAAAGCACTGAAATTTTGCCTCGTTTGCCCCGTGGCAGGAATTGGAGAAGATTCCACATTGAGCAGCTTTGCTCTACCCTGCAGGCCACACACCTGTTGCTCCGACCGCAGCGTGTGTGAGATACGCGCAGAAAACTTCTGCTCCCGACGGCAACAACGACGACGACGGCTCTGATGTTATGAAAACGAGTTTGTCATTTCAGTGCAGAAGTACAAACAGGAATTCCTGTGTTGCCTGGTGACGCCGGCGGACATCGAACGCGCTGACATTCTCCGACTGAAACCTGAGTTCGTCGCTAAGTTTCGCAACCCTTAGGTTTCGTTGAGAATCACGCAGGTTTTGAAAGGTAAAGATGAAAAATAGCATCTCTCAGGTCATTGCTCTCGAATCGTTGTGTGGAAAACAGGTCCAGGTAAGACACCAACAAATTTTTATGAGCTGGTGAGGATGGCACACCTCGTACTTTCTGGATTTTGTCTGGGAAGTTTTTGGTCGAATCTGCGCTCGATTGGAAAACGACAAAGTTGAGCCTTGCCTAGGCTCGTACGAATCTACATTCTCCCACATTCGCCTGTCGCAGATAACACTGAAACTATTTGCTTACTGCAACTCTTCATGCACGATCCATCATCGGGAAAACGACATCCCAATTTGGGATCAATGGATTGCAAACCTTTGCGCTGAATGTTAAGCCTCTCGCCTCCAAATGGAACAAAGAACATTGCGATTGCGTCAGAGGCGCAGCGGTTCCCCAACTGTGACAAGTCACCACCTGTCGTGGTGTCGCAGGGGCACCTGCCCAACTCATGCCACAGCAGCGGGTTGGAGAGTTCACTCTGCGTGCAAAAGCTCGGAAGTTGAGAAGTGCGATCGCGTGATGCGAGTGAATGGGCACGGTGCTTATGAAGATGGCTCCGTCGGGGGGAAGTGGGTGGGGCAGGGATTGGGGGGGGGGGTTCGAGCCATGCACCCTGGAAGCGACGCGTAATTGGTAATAGCGAGAGTGACAGGTCTTTTTAACCCGATCGGAGCACAATGAAGCGACTGCAGCTTGGATGTCGTGATGTCTGACCAGTTTGTGTCATCGTCTCACCACTTAACGTAATTAAACTAATGCACTTGGATCCCGAAAGACGAGGAGACGGACAAATCATTATGCAAATCTGTCGTGTCTGCAGCGGAGTCGCCCCGAGTGGTTATCAGACAATTAGGCGTCTTCCGAACTGAGCGATTCATTAAAATGGAGAATCGGGGACCGAGTCCGATAACTGCGTGGACGTCACTCACGCAAAGGGTAAATTGCTGGATATGGTCCATTGCCATCGCAAAAAAAACCCAGATCTTTTGTCAAAATGGAGAGTCATTGGTTTAGCCGCATGGCTTCTCACTCCAGTCGCTGCGGGCGAAATCTCAACGAGATGAGGCGAAGGTTGAAAGGGTTGAAGTGCTCGCCACTTAACCGCGTTCACACACACACGACAGCTTGACGCACCGCACCCACCCTGCAAGCAGCCCCGGACTGCCACGCGCACAGGTTCGAATTCGGAGCTATTCAGCGGAGGTTATGTCACAGTCGAAGTCCATTCATCACCCCGCAGATGACAGACGACAAACAAGGCGCCGCGTTTCCTTTTATCCAAATGGATGTGCAAACACGATCCGCCGAGCCCGATCAGCGCCCAAGACATACCATTAAACAATTCATGCGCCAGGTCCCGTTTCCAGGCTGCCGCCCTCCTGATTGACGAATTCCATTGCAAACTATCAGAAAGTATTGACGTGTACTCGCTGAGTGAGAGCCATGCATGAAGGGAGCACTGTGTGTGTGGTAAAGTTTTTCAAGGCACAGGTTGCGCGCGCTCACAGACCCTTTGGGAATCACCCGCACGATCGCCTGCAGTGTCCAGTGTCGTTGTACCTCACTGCATGGCAGGGACTGTAAAGAGAAAGACGGACATTTCTTCTCACACGCAATTTGTCTGCGACAAAAGAAGGAAAAAATCGCCTCAACAGTGGACAACTTCAGACGATTTTGCCCATTCTGTTTTGCAACTGAAGAAGGAACTTCTGCCCAGACGTTTCTGTGGTCCATACATCTCTCCAGAGGGTCCAATTCCACAAGACGAAACATTCTAGACTATGAAACACACGTAGAACTGAGGATGTGAAAATGATTTCTTGGTTTGACAATCCGGCAATGAGTCTGTGCCTCTATTAACACTGATCCCGAGATTTCGTATGATTAATCAAAGGCAAGTTTCCTTTGTAATGGCCACTTTAACATTATCGCGCTCTCACGCTTATTTGGCCTCATTACCCGGGGACTCACCGAGCATGAAGCTGCCTCCGCAGATATCTGATCACTTCAATTCATCACCCTCCTGATCAATTCAATTAAAGTAATGGGGTTCGGATCAAATTGAATTGTCAGTAATTAATGCAAACAAAATGATGTCATTTTTCGAAAAGGAAGGATGTGGGAATTGGTGAAAGAATCCTGTCTCCAACCCCATATTCCCATGTTAGATAGCATCAAATGCGCTGTCCATTGTTCCAACGGCGCTGGACAAAGGAATTGGAGTCGGTGAAGCAAAGAAAGAAAAATTCTCAAATTTCTGCACACAGGGATTTGGTCTCCAACAACAACCGTCTCATGCCGATGACACACCCATTTTTCTGCACGCAAACTTCAAGTGACATCACAAAACAGACAAAAGTGCGTCACCGGGTTTTTTTCGTCACAATTGATCGACTTCAGAAGACTGTTGGACTCGGTCCGCTGGGTCTTGTTAGGGAGGCATTGGCACAAGCAAGTGAAGAAATATACCCGACAGATGTGTCAGATTCTTCCTGGCCGGAACAAGCACGCAGACTCGGGCCTCGTACGTTTTGGGGAGGGAGTAGACCAAGGGATACACGTGGCTCAGGCCACACCCACCTCGCCCCCTGGATCAACTGCAGAAGAGACTGATGAGTATGCATGACACGGGAGGTTTGGTGTTGGAATTTGGCTAAAAGCTCAATACATTTGCTGCTCCCCATCCATCATACTTCTACAGAGCGCACGGCAAACACGGCTCCGTGTTTCGTTTTACCGCGATGGCTCGGCAAACACCCAGCGATACTTGATCATAATTGAAGATCTCGCCATTTGTCTCTGTTCAGACGGGTAATGAGCAAACTCCCCGACGTACCTGCATGTAAATTGCCCAGAAATCTGCACCTTGAAACAAAGCCACCAAAGGGGCGAGTTAGAATTTTGGGGCTGGCGCACTTTTTTGGGGTCCCACGACTCCGCACTCACCGAGGCTGCATCAAGCTTGATGAACGCAAGTTGCCGACGAGACCGCTCCAGCCTTGGGGGATGGATGGAGTACTGGATCTACAATTCTCATTCATTCCACCAAATCAGCCTGAGTAAATGTCAACAGAAGAGACTGGCATTTCGTGACCGGGACCGCGCGACTCTCGGACCGGGTGTGGATGTGAGGGTCCGTGGCGCCGAGGCAGCCGTAGCGCCTTCCTTGCGTCTTCCGTAACCACCCGAGAAAAGAATGAGATGAGGTCCCGATTTTGAGCATCAAAAGTGGGGGCGCGTGTTTGGGTTTTGAATTGGAGACAAGTTTCAGAAAGTTCAGAAAAATTTTTCGGGTGCGACTGTCCTTGGGTGCAACTCGGGCGAATAGGTCTACAGCATTTTCCGCGCTTCTTGACTGAGGTTCATCAAGCAGAGCTCCAAGCCCATTGCAGTCCACGCGGTTTTCACTGCTGCTGAAGTGCAATTCCACCTGCCTCTCACATTTGGAACGTGATGAAAAAACACGGGTGGAACCCAGAACAGCTTCGGAACAAAAAAGCGGTTGAAAAGGACGGCGCTGCAGCGTCACAGCGAGCGAGGCCTGAGAGCCCAGAGCAGAACGAGCGTGGACTCGTGAGTGGATCACGCTGCGAGAAGTGGAGAGGTCCACGCACCCCTCACTCCGCCCGGCCGCCGCCCCACCGCCAGCCCGCCACTGCGCCGCCGCCGCCCCTCCACCGCCCCGCTGCTCCCCATCGACGCCCCGTCACCACCCCGCGCCGTACCTTCGGTCTGTGCGCCGGCCTCCAGATGACAAACTCCACAAAGCGCTTTGGCCGCGTGGGAAAAGTCAGGGTGCTCCAGACCCTGCCTCACAAAAATGTGAAGAAAAGCCCCAATATCATCTTCAGGACAGTGCAAGGACTCAAGAGCCAAAAAGTGTTCAAAGCTGGACCTGAAATTCTCAGAGCCAAGCTGCCACACAGCCTGAACTCCAGGTTTAAATTTGTCAGCGTCCACAAACTCCCGTGCACAACTGTTCATCACTTTCGTTGTGGCTTTTTGGTGACCAGAACAGTGGATTGGCGTTCCCTTTTGTTGACGGAAATGGCCAGGCATTTTCGTATGAATTCACATTTTTTAAGTCTCGCAAACCCAGCGCTCACCATGTCGACAATGTCTGACTTGTCCACGGAGGTATTTCTGTGCACCCGTCGCACTGTGTCTCTCCATTACGTGTCGTGAGCTATGCAGGAAACCTGAGTGGTGAGATCTGATTGATTCAGAGTCCAGGAAATGTGGAATCTGCAAAAGTAATTGAGAAAATCAGCTGAAGTGGGTTTCATCAAGTTTCAGTATCAAGACTACATCTCAGGTATTCGCTGAAATTGATTGCCTGTGGAAATTGCTCAAGTTCATATGATGCAGGACTCATTTGGAATAGCACTGCGAAGTTCCTCTGTCCTTTGTCGTGGATTTCTTTGTGAGAGATTCGGCCGCGTAATCCCCGACAGCACCAAATCCGCCAAAAAATATCTGCTGACAAAACATAATCTACTGCTTGATTCTATTGTGATGATAATGAGTAATAAGCGAGAGAAAAAAGTGTTTCGGGGTCATGATATTGGAATTCGGCCCTGCGTCGGAAAATATTTGTTGCTGGGCTCATCCGTCATTCCTGAATGCGACAGATGACAAGCGTCGCTCCGCGGTTCATTAGAGCAAAATGGTTGGGCAAATAGATACAGCACGCCGGATCATTACGTGTCGACCTGCAGACATCTTACCGAATACCTGCGCGCGGTGTAGTGCGGTGTGTGGCCAGGGCCGGTGCGTATCGCTTACATTCCTGTCTGCAGGGAGGGATCAGTAATTGCCGCATCTTTGAGCCATAATTGGGAAATACTATCTGGCCGTTGTTGTAATGAGGAAGAAGACCATAACGGGTGGAAATTGATACAGGGGATTCGTGGTAAGATTCGTGCGCTACTGTGTTCGGTTGTGGTGGAAAGTTGTTCACACTTTGTCTGGGCTGCCAAGACACGCACGCGACTGCAGGTTTGATCTGCTTGTGCCTGTGTCCGTGATTCCTCTTCAAGTCAATTGGCTCTGTGTCACACACCTTTCTTGCTGGGAAGCAACAAAGAATCACGAACACGAATACCGTGTGAGTCGCACACGACACTCACGTCGCACGTTCAACGTCAGCACAGATGATGTTTGTCACGTACAACTGAACACTGCAAGACGCCAAACAACAAGCTGTTGCGAAACCAGAGGAGAAATTCTCGGGGAAACACACCTTGTTTTTCAAGTTTGCTGTTTCTTTTGCGAAGTGTCCTTGACACCTGCAGCGCCTGTGGAGACTTTTCCGTCTCAGATACCTGAAGACTCCTTTGTACTTCGTTGCAATGTCGCATCTAAGCCGCACAAAATAGCGCCGGTCTCACCTTTCTGAAAAAGACATTGACAAAGACTTTTGCTTTATGCTCTGGAACCACAAAAGGAATTATGTGCGCGTAAAAAGCGAGAAATCTCATTGCGGGTGAGCGGTGCGAGTACATTAAGTAATTGAGTGTCTCTTTGTGTGGCAACTGTGAAGGATCTGACGGGAGACAAAGAGCAGTGATCAAATTGACAGATCATCTGATAATAAAATGACGGGAGCAGACAATTTTCTCCGCTTTCTAAAAATTTCCATTCCATCCACATTGACAACATTGCGCTTTTCCACCTTTATGTGCACAAAGAAGCGTTGAAATGCGCAGTGCCACGAAGCTGTGCTCGCACAGTGAAGCAGTTGGCGCCAGCTCCTCGCCTTCCCCGCTCCTGATTCACCACCCATTCTTCCCTCCCATAAGCCGCCCGCCCCAGCCTCGGCCTCCCTTTTGTGCAGCTGGGAATTTATTAAAACCCATAATTGTCAGACAAGCCACAGATTATAGAAGACCCCGGTATCTCCACTTGTAAGGCCCCCCGCGCCATGGTAATTTGCAGACGCAATTATTTGATCAGATGCAGATTAAGAGGCGACAGTATGCTGGAGTGAGCGCAGATGAGGGGAACAATTATCTGTGAACATTCCACATGTGCAATGAATAAAAGCACAAACTCCAAACAATAAAATTGGAAAAGAACAGACTTCGTTGGCGTTTTCTTTGAGGGGGTGGGTGGGGGGTTGTTCCTTTTTCTCCAATCGCGTAGAACACAACTTACTTTGTTCAGAAGCCGGTACAGAAAAATGACAAAGGATTTTGCAAAATTTGAGCATTATGTAACCTCCCCGTGAGCTTCAGAAAGTTGTCCATGCAGAGATGCCTGCAATTTGGACGGTGTGGGGCTTTGTGAAGAAGTCTGCGCTTTTGTCCCTCGTCAGCGGCTCTGGGGCCAGAAGCGGGCAGTGAAAGGAGTTAATTGTTCCACGAAGGGGATTCAAGGGGATCGGGTTCCTCAGACCTGCCCTCTCCTCGGATGGCAATGCTTTTAGTTAAACAAAAGAAATGGACCTGTGAATCACATGTTGCTGCGGGGCAAATTGCTGCAAAATGAGAAGAAGCCCCGTGTATTGTTAAAACAAGCCGCACCGAGGCGTGCGTGCGAGTTCCTCGCCCTGCCCTGCAAGCAAAATGCCAAGATGATCAAATCACCCCAATTTGCAAAGAAAATGCTGGACTTTGAACACGAGATTTTGTGAAGCCTTTGCAAAATCCCCGTGAAATTATGAAAACTCGCGCTTTCAGTCTCGTGTCACAACCCGACAGTGTCCCTCCCCTTGTATGATTGATCCCAAATGTTAAAGGTAGAACTCGCTAGATAAACAAGGGGCATGAATCATGCCAATCACAGTTATCTTCGGGCGAAATAGCAACTTGATTAAAATTCCATTGTTCGGCTCCGGGGGCTGAGCAACAATGAAGCTCATTAATATTGTGATTAGGGTTGAGACACGGGCCGACAGTGCCAGGGATAATTACTCGCTTTCATTCGGGATAGACACACAGGAACCCGATTTCCATCTGTTAATAGAATTACTAACAGGTCTCTCATTGCAAACAGTTTGCTATCTTTTCTCTTCCAAGGTTGACAGATCCATTTGTCATTTTGGACGCTCGCGTCCGAAACTTGAGCGCGGGAGCACTCTGTGAGAGAAGTGAGCAGTGGTCAAAATTGCGGCAACTCCTTCAGACCCTCAGGAGTGCGATGCCTTTCTCCACCTCCTTCTGCTCCTTTTCACACAGGTCAGACCTCACGATCTCAGAGGACACGACGATTGTCGCTTTCTAGGTTGAGCGCAAAAAAAGTGTTGTTTTCTTCTTTTTTTGTTACGCCAGGAAATTGAAAGCCTACAAAACTAGAAACACCATCTGTCATGAAATGAAACAATAATGTATTTTATCAGTGTGTTCTTCAAAAATATTCCGCATTTTGATATGACTTTTGCGGAAAAAAATGTGAACACAACAAGGAGTGCGAATCCAGTTTTGCCATTTCCATACTGAAAAGTTCTGGTGGTCTGAAACTCGCAGAAGTTCTGCAATTTCCCTGCAGTGCGTTTTGACGGGCGCTTTCATAAAGCGCAGGTCAGATGTGATCTCCTGTTAATCATTTCACCACTCTGGAAAAGAAGGCAAACACTGTTGGTGCCACCCAACTCGCCCCATCGCATCAATATGTGGTCCTTTCTGCAGTCTTCCTGCCCTTCACCACTCTGATGGCACGCATTCCGCCCGGTCTCTACAGTCGCTGTCATTCATACTCTTTGTGCTGGAAAGGGGAAAATATGATTCCCTGTTGAATGGGCTTTTTAATAACAAAAGCTCCAGGAATTGTTGTGCTTTTTTGCAGAGATGGAAATGGTGGTTGTTTATGAGGCCTGAGCGATGCAGGAACATGCCGCCAAAATCCTCTAATTGAATCATAAAAGGAATATTTGTGCGGCCGGTTGACAGTGGAGGAGAATGCGAATGGAATGATCTTTAATGATCATGACTGCGCCTGAAAGAATCTCCCCGGTGTCTCCGATATTCCATAATTTCATAAAGGCCCAGAGAAGCCCCCAGAAAAAAGTTTTTGATCGATTTTCCAATGGCATAACTTCAGCTTCGAAGAAAAAAAGACTGCAATCGAAGTTTCTTGGCGACAGAGTTTGCAATCTTCCAAGATTTATAGCAAAAACACAGTTGTGTACTGCTGTACTGGCATGAAATTTTCGAGTTTTCTCCCACAGGGAGCATTGCAAAACAGCTTCAGGTGCTTCCTTTGGCAACCAGTGCGAAAACTTTCCTCTGTTATGGTGGTGTGGAAAGGAGAAATGAACTGTTTCTTCGGTTTTGTTGAAACCCCCATCTCCTGCTTGTGCAGAAAAGTTTTTGATCCACGAATTGCAGCCGAGGACGACACTCATGCACACGCGTTCCAAGCGCTCCGAACTCGAGGGAAAACTGGCGCCATTTGAGCGAGAAAACTTCAAGCGAGCTGCGCAGGACCAAAAATATTTGTCTTGTTGCTTCCAACGTGATTCCGGGTGGAATTATCCCACTGTGCTACGGGACACTCAATCAATTATGACACCCCATTAAATTAATCCTCGGCGGCGCAGCGACCGGACGGATCATCCAGATTTCTATTGCGCTGCCAAAGTGGAGCTTTGGCTAATTTTGCGGGACAAATTATAGACGCAAAGCTTGAAATAACTTCACCTACGCATAATTCATTGGAGGAATGTTGAATTGAGTGGTACAGATTTGAGTACCATTCAGACACTCAAAATTTTTAAATTTATGCAGCTTGTGAATTAGGTGTTTGGCTGTTGAATAAAGTCTCCGTCGTTCCGAAAGAGGCAGGGAACCACACCTCTCCGTGGAAGCGGCTCCCACTATCTGTCCCTCAACAGCTTTGCCCAAACTTTTTTGTGTCACCGCAGTGTGCTCGTGTCGCCATCAGGTTGGAAAACTCGGCGAGTCCTCTTCGCTGCGTTCCGTTACGAAACGTGCGGAGATTATGGGCCATGCAGAAATAGCAGTGGAAGCCACAGCACGAATCCAATAGACGAACAGGACAAACACCTGCAGCTCCACAGAAAAAAAAAAGAAACTTCATTTCAAAACAGTGGTTTGCTGTTTTTTTGCTTCTCGCGTGCACCGGAATTGCCACAAACAGAAACGGTGACACGAAGATTTCCTTGATCTGCCAAAAAACGTTACTCAAACGCCTCACAAGAGACGACACGTTTGGAAAGACTCTAAATTCAATTTGCGCTCAAGCGATCACATTTTGTCGACGACACCGTCAAACAAAGAACAATATTCAACACCCTTTTTGTTTAATCTGAGCATCAAATGAATCATTCATTCGGACAAAAGCTGCAAGCAAGCGCGGCTCCTGAGAACATCAAACGCCTTCGTCGCCGCCGGTACTACTTTTTGTCAGGCGTCTTCGCTGGAGACGGGATCAATGGATGGCGTCGCCGTCGAGTAGTTGCGCAAAGAAACCCGACCCGCCCCGAGCAGCCCTCGCTGTCTACTTTGTTTCTTCACCAAATGACAATTCCTGAGCAAATCAGCCGCAGCCCCGTGCGGAGGCACTCACTGATAGGACCGTGCAAACAGATTCGGGTAATTGAATGCATCAATATGTCGCACGGGGATCAATGGCTTCCATTTGGATTGTTTGTCGGGGCACGCGCGAGTGCGAAGCGGAGGAAGGGCGGTTCCACGGTTTCCTCGCAGATCTGCGCACATCCAGGGACAGCGGCACCGGTGGAACACCCGCCTCCTCTCAATCTCGCGCAATTTACTTTTTTCTTTTCTTCTTTTTCACTTTCCTACGACTGTGTTATTCTCGCGCACTACAACCGCTTTTGCAGGACAGTGGCTTGTGTCCAAGCAACACCTTACGGAGCACTGCATTTGGCAGCAAACCACTTCCAAGTCAGTGCGAATCCTCACACCAAACAAACAAATCCACTCGCAAGAGTAAAATTTACTTTATGTTTCGAAAAGATTCTTGATTCTTTTTGTTTTGCATGCACCATGAATCGCTGCACAAGATCTGAGAAAAATCTGGACTTGCGTGCAACCACATGTTGCTGCTGTTGTTGATCACAAACCGGGGTGGGATCCGCAATTTCGCGGACTGTAAATGCAAAATGGAGTTTCTGTTTGGCAGACCTTGGATGAAAAGCTGCAATGGATTTCTGGGAAGAAAAGTTGAAGCGGCCTGACCCACACTGTGCCCCCCTGCTCTGGCTCCGGCTCTCTGCGCTCACTCCGGGTGGCTGAGCCTGTACAGCTTCTTGCCCTGCTCCTCGAGACGCGCCCAGTACTCGAGGCTGCGGTAGTTGGACTTGGGGACGCCTCGGAACCCGTACATCCCGCCGTAACACGCCGCCGCGATGACGCCCGTCGAGTCGCTGTCACCAGCGTGGAACATCGACCTGTGTGAGAGGGGAAAAGGGGTTGTGTTGAGGCGCATTCAAGTGTGTGTGTGTGTGTGTGTGTGTGTGAGTATGTGTTTGTGTGTGTTTGAGAGGGAGCCGACGGCAAATGCAAAAGAGAGAGAGAGAGACACACACACACAGAGCGAGAGAGAGAGACAGACAGACAGACAAACAGACAGACAGAGGAGAGAGAAAGAAAACGTGCGTGTGTGCGTGCATCCATGAGTGTATGCTTGTGCGTCCATGTGTGTGTGTGTCCGTGTTTGTATGCATGTGCTCTGATCCAGTGCGATACTTGACAACCTTTGCCACAAGACTGACAACACGAGCAGTGCACCAAGTCTGAATCTAATGAGAACTCTACGCGATTTGGCAGGATCTCCACAACCACCCCTTCACTATCAACAGGTTCTACAGCTTCGATCACATTCAGCACAAAGTCAACATGTTTGTCTGCGCGCTTTCACAGGTTCCCTGCACGCGGGACCACCAACTGCAAGTCCACACACCAACTTTGACCAGACAACAAGAAGTCTACCGAACTTCCCGCCCACCCTGTTCCCGCTCACCTGCTGCAGAGGTCCGCCCAGTTGTCTCCGGCCGCCATGAGGGCGTCGAGCGCGATCATCGGAGCGTCGTGGCCGCTGCGTCCCGCCCACCCGTCGATACTGACCGAGAACGAGGACGGAAGTGAAACAACTGCTGGAAGCGGGTGCGAGGCCGGTGTTGCTCAAACAGCAGGTCCTAATGGCATGCGCCTTGCACCAATCATGTTCCCAACATTGAGGATATGAAGAGGACCAGAAAGTTGGTTCACCTGAATGTTTCGTAGATTTTGTCTCTCTCCGCAACGCCGTACTCTTTGGGGAAAACTGGATCTGAATGGCCATCTTTGATTCCTGAAGTGAGAGATCATAAAACAAATAGCGCGCGTTTACCGGTATCTACAACATTGCCGTCAATGTTCTCAGCTTTGTCTCAGCTGCAACATTTTCATCCTACAGTGTGTGCATTTCAGTTTCCGTCAGCGCTTTCATCGAATTCGTTCTTTAGAACCCAACGTCACTGATCTGACGCACCTCTCTGCTCAAGGTACCACTTCCACTTGTCCTGGAAGTACCCCCAGGCCTCTTCGTTCTCCTTCACCGCCACCCCGGCGGACTTGACGTACTCCAGCGCGCGGGGGAGCAGGTCCACCAGCGCCTTGCCCCACTCGACCACTGCAACGAAGAAAAGAATGTGAGGATGCCGTCCTTTCTTTCAAGCACGCGCGGTTTGCAGGTGCACAAAGTTTGCTCCCAAAACACTGACAAGAAACAAGGAAAGTTAGTCAAGACAGCTGGGACTCAAAACCATGCGTTTCTGACAATTCGTCTTTCTGATGGTGTCACCCTCTTGCGGTGTTCACGTCGTTTCACCTTCAGCCCAAGACCACCTTTTCTGATGGGCCTTGGTCAGCAAAACTCGTGAGGGTCACACAAAAATTGGATGGGAACTGGACTGTAAATTTGACATCCAGTCGACAGTGCCTTCCCCCACTTCCCGTGCCCCACACCTAAGACGCGCCATTGGTTCTGATTCGGGAGCCTCACCCGGTTTGCCCCTGACGGAGTAGGCGGTGAACAGCGCGGCGGCGAGTGAGCCGAGGTAGCCGGTCGGGTGGTGGTGCGTCATGCGCCCCGCCTCGACGCCGTACGCGATCAGGTCCGCTTCGTCCTCCTCCCTGTGACACACAACCACAACGCCACGGATGACAGAGCTGTTTCAAGTTTCAGGGTCGTAGCGCTGTCCTTGCGGCACAAGACACTTGCAACGAAGTTGTTTTAACACAGAGCAGATACAGTTGGCTTGCGCAAAAAATCAGTTTCAGCAGTTTTGTCGCAAAAGGGCTGCAGCCAAGTAACTTTTGCCGCATTTCCAAGGATGTTTCCCTTTTGCAAAGGATTGCATCTCCAACAGCCCAAGGCATGCGAACACAGTTCATCGCGACATTTTGAATGGTGCCATACCCATCACATAAAAACTTTTGATTTCACCTCAGTCTTGATCGTTGGAATGAACACGATGCAGCGTCCGTGTGCCTCGACACTTGCTGAGACTCGTACCGACACCAGAAAGAGCCGCGCACCTGTAGTAGCGGAGTCCGATGCACATGGCCCTCATGGCGGCGCCGCACCCCGTCCCCGTCGGGTTGAACTCGATCCGGTACCCGTCCTTCTCGTCCGGCTTCAGCGCGTTCGTGCCCTGTGGGGAGGGACATTCGGGTCAACACCATTTTGCTGATTCTTGTCGTGCTGGGACGAGGGAATCCAGCTGCACTTTTTCACCTGGGTTTGAACTGTTCAAAGTTTGTGCGTCATGTGAACCAGGATGCAGTTGATGTTTCGTGTGATTCAAACTGATTTCGTCAATGTTTATCCACAAGGCAGAATTTTCGCATCATCCAAATCCACGGCCGACAAGAACCAATCGGAAGTTGCCGAAGGCACTCAAAAGTTCAGCGGAGAACGGATGCAAGAGGAAAGCTCACTTTGATTGACGTTGGTCCAGGCTTTCTCCCCTCCATGTCATTCATACACTCCTTGTACATCCTGGCGATCTCCAAGAAAAACTCTTCCTGCTTCTCCTTCCCACTGGTCAATCCTGAAAGGCACAACAGCGTCTGTCGACTGTTGGGAGTACAACAGTAACAAACAGTTGAGCTGGGCGCTGTCACGAGCTCAGTTGGTGTGTGTGTGTGCGGGGGGGGGCGAAGGTTGAAAAAGACAGATCTTCCCGTTTTGTTTCACACACCCCTTGATTATGAATGAAGCCAATCAAATATTTTTGCATTTCCCATGGCTAAAATTCTCAGTGTTGGTTTACATCTCCTGCTCATCCTGGATCCACTGGAGTGAGGCCGGAGGAACATAGGGCCTGCGGGCGGTGCTCTGACCTTCGGCGGTGGCGAGGTGCATGACGGTATCGTCGCTGACGGGCCAGTCCGGCAGCTCCGCCGTGATGCTCTCAATCCCTCCCAGCTCCTTCAGCTGCTCGTGGATCGTCACTCCTGAAGGAATTCACCAGTGTGAAAATACACAGTGAACATTGAATGTCAAGTTGAAGCCTGCACAAACAGCGTCTGACACTCACACTGACACAGACTCAAAAAACAGAAATCCTCGGTCACAATCTTGCGTCAAAACCACAACGGCGCGAAAAACTTGAGAAACTTGTGATGGAAAGAGAGACTGCCATTTGTGATGAAATGCTGGACTGCAAGTTCATAGAGCCATAAATTTTCGTATTCATTCGACTCAATTTTGGGATGTTTCGACGCTTTCTCTTTCTCAATTTCACAATTTTCAACACTACAACTTGACAAGAGCGCGAAATCTACACCAGCAGGGTTGTTACGCGTGAAAATTTGCTGTCCAAAATCCAGCCGAGCAAAGCGTGTGAAAGTGCACGTCCAGGGCAGCGGTTTCAAACTCACCGGATTTGCAGTATTCCCACTCCTGGTTCTTGTATCCCAGGGCATCTCCAGCTCCACTCAGAACCATCGCCGCTTTGTAGCGGGTCAGCATGGTTGGCTTCTCGTCTGCCATGGCTGTGCACCAAATTGCTCGTATTTAGTGCGCGAGCTCTAGATTTGTGGAGTCGCCGGTTTGCGCGTGCGCACTGAAAGGCTGCAGCCGTTCTGGAGAGAGTGAGTAAATTTCATGTTTCGTGTGAAAATCTCATCTGAATTTCGACTCTGCCCAAAGTTGGTAGATCGACATTTGTTGGATGAATTTTCTTTGCAACGTGAAACATGGAAAGAGTCTGCCAGGCCTGTGACCTATTTTCGTGCACCTTCATGACTGGTTTGCGTGTGTGTGTGTGTATGTGTGTGTGTGTGTGTGTGTGTGTGTGTGTGTGCGCGCACGTATTTTGTTGCCAAGCACGTGCACGTATCCCTCTTGTCTCTTTCGGAGACATGTGTTGGCAGTTTCAGCAGATGACACAAACAGGTGCAGAACTTTGTTTACTTTTGGACGGGAGCAAACAACAAGTTTATTGTTTGTGTCTATCATTGTCTTGTTGTTTACTACAGCTGTGTAAGTAGACCAGCGGGAGGATGGCGGATCCAGGCCCAACTCCCGCAGATCTGGACCAGTCGAAGCCCGGGTGGTACCTCGCGCTCGCTGCACCTCGCAGCAAACAGAAGGGAACCAAGTTCGCCTGGCTCGATCCAACCCGCATCTATGCCTTCAAGGAGGTAAGTTTCCCAGAAAGTCCGTCTGCATTTCAGGAAAGAAATGGCGGATCCAGGCCCGACTCTCGCCGATCTGGACCTCTCGCAGCCCGGCTGGTATGTCGGGCTCTCTGCGCCTCGCAGCAAGAAGATGGGGCCTCCCTTCACCTGGATTGACCCCACCCGCATCTATGTTTTCAAGGAGGTGAGAAGGCGCGATCTTCCCACTGGGTGATGCCCAGATTTGAATGCGTTAGGAAAAGGAGGGAAAGGGAGGCAAGATGCGGGAAGTAGTTACTCGTAATCGTGACCTGAATGCTGTCAAGGTAGCATTGAAATTTGTCTCAGCAGAAGTGCTTGTGCCTTCGAAATCTAGTGGAATTACCAATGCTATTTTTCCAGTCCAGATGGAGACGAAAGGTTCTGTTTCAGTGTCAGACGTCCATTTGACTACCAACAGCTGTGCACTCCTTTGGGCTCTGACCGAAATCTCTCAAGAGGTCCAGTTTTGTGAAACAACCTCAAGGGCGAACTCTGTGTTCAGAAATGAGGTGAATGGGGTTTTGAGTGGCCCTGACACCGGATTCGCCAGAGTTGCGCGACACCAATTTAACAGTCAATTGAGGGAAGAGATTTTGACAGGAATTCGCGGTAGCATAGGGCCAATGACTTGCTTCGTTTTACGAGTTTTAAGTGCCGCTTCCAGATACGAGGTGATTTGGGAGTGGCTCACAGGGGTGCTGAAGACATCCAGATATCAGGCTGCTTTGTGGTGACGGGAAAGTGCAAACGAGTGGACTTCGTTTGTGTGCATGGTTCGGTTGAAAGTTTCGGTGAATACGTACGTCGACATAACTTTCTCAGACTAAGCTTCGAAACCTCGTCGGGTCATCGGAGGAGAAAAATCTTTTTATTATTTGGCAAGAATTCATCGTCAAGACCACAGCAGTCGTCCCACCATCAGCAATGAATGGAGTTCATCCACTTTGAGGTGCTTGGGTCTGCAGTGAACCTGAGATATGAAATGGGGAGCGACTCAGGTCTGAAGGGCGGCTCCACTTTTGAAAACGTGGCGTGTAGAAAAGTAAAACTCCCGTGGCGCAAGATATGTGAGAAACAAAGACGAGGTTCTTGAGATCAGTGATCAGAGCAAGAGCAGGAGGACCTCATATCAACGCAACGCCAGTCACTCCACATTGAGATGGGATATTTTCCTTGATGCCGTCTCAGCCGTGCACGTTTGCACGTTTTCTCACCCACGAATCTCTGTTCTCTGAACCGGCGCGCTTCTCCAACTTTTCAGGCCCTTGACCAGTGCACGGAGGACCTGGCGAAACCGTTTGAATCCGACAAGATCGACCTTGTGGCCGGAATTGACGGAACAGGGTTCATCTTGGGTGAGTAGCCAGCGCAGAAAATTCGCAGGTTGTTCCCCACTCGAAAACAGATTTGACGTCCGTGTTTTTGAAGACTTTCCTGTCTGGTGCGGGAGGGGAGCGTCTGCAAGTGGCGCACGGTTTTGCTTCTCATCGTGTGAAAAAGGCTCAGCAAAACAAGCCGTCATTGTTGCACCTGGCGGAGCAGAAATGCGATGGAGAGTGTGACACACTTCTGTGGGGCGAAGAGGCCAGCTTTGAAGGCCTGCTGCACAAGAGCACCGGTGTCTGAGCGAAGTCAGTGTAACATTGCCCCTGAATCAATCCTGAGTTTATTGAGGGGCCCCAACCCCCCAACCCCCCAACCCCCTCCGTGCAACAACCCAACCCCGGCGATTTCGTGTGTTTTAAACAACAGGCGAGTGAAACTTGCGGTCCTTTCCGAAGTCTGTGGAGAACCTCTGTCTCAAGTGGATCAAAGGAAGCCCCACAACCCAGCTTCCCCCCCTCCCTGACACCACCCACTTCTCAGAAACCATTGTTGCGATTGAGCAAGTTTGGAGATGTGCACGCGTCATCTGATCACCGAACCGCCCGCGCACGCTTTTAATCTGGACGTTTGGAGTGACGATGATCGTTGTTGACGTTGGACGAAAATAGCTGACGTCCGTCCCACCAATTGTTGCTGCAAAGTAATCCGAAGCCAGCAAGACAGGGATTTGGTTTCACTTTTGTTTGGTTGTGAGAATAATGTCACCGTGACAAGTTGTGCCAAATCTGGAGACAGCATTGGAAACAAACTGAATGCCACATTTCTCAGTCTCGGTGTCGTGCAGGAATAGTGTGTGCTCGTCACAGCTCACGTCCGTGAACTTTTGTTCCTCAGGCGATGTCCCCACAAGTCCAGAATCTTGCATGGGAAGAACAATTGCAAAAACAGATGAAACAATGCCGTTCACAGGTCTTCTATTCACTGCATCTTCAAATGGTCTGTGTCATGTTCTTGTGCACTTGAGGGTGATGCCAAAACTTTTACTTTTTTGAACTGACCACACAACGTAATCTGACAACATCTGGTAATTCATGATTTGGCAATCTGACATTGACAATGTATGTTCAGTGCGCGCAAGCAATCGGACCACGCGGGTCGTTTTGAAAATTGATCCACAGCTTCACATGGGATGCGTCGTTTGTTTGGTGTGCTGTGCGGATGGATGCAAGAAACATCTTGGGCACGACACTTTTCTTGCTTGTAGTATCGGCGTGTTTCATTCACTCTTGCGACTTTGAATTGGAGAGGAAGATCAAACGTACCCATTGACGCACACTTTGAGTGTCCATCCTGTCCAACTAAAGGACGAAGCACGAAGCGGGGGGGGGGGGACGGGCGTTTGCGTGTGTGACTGTCGTCGATGTGAGGATTTCCGACCACTCCCTTCTCATTCCATTACCTTTCAGTATCTAGAGGAAGCAGGAAACTTTATCACAGCAGTTTATGAAAAGACCTAAATTTCTGCGAAATTCCTCATTGTCACGCGCGGCGGGACGTGCGGTCTCAAATATCAATCAGATCACGATTCTCACCTTGACAATTCGTGCCTGACATTGTTTTTCTTGTGCGACGTGGAGCAAGGGCAGTGGCGCGCACTTGAAGTTCTGTCATGGATGACCTTGCCTTGACTGGCACCGAGGAACGCGTCGTGGGTGTGGTGACGCACTAGCGTTCACAGTGTCGCACCTATCTTCTTTCAAAAACACGCATTTCCTCAGAAAATGTGGGCCGAAGGAGATTTTCGTTTTGGTTGTAAGGTGTCGGGTTGTCTCAGTGTGACATTCTGCAGGGTTTCTTGCAGCGCAACCCACGCACAGGAGTCGGTTGAAAGGCTTGTCGTCATAACGTCAAGCTCCTGTGATGATGTGCCACTGGTTTTCGAATTATAGAGACATGGGCGGTGTGATTGAATTTTTGCTTGCGTGCGTCTGTTGTGGCAACACCGCTGTTGTGACGCGAATTTACATTTGCGAGCGGGATTTTTCCAATCTGTATTGCTGAGGGACCCCTGGTCGTTCCCAGATACGGTATTGCCGCCCGAGTGTTTTTTTGGGGCTTCGCCATTGCTATGGGAAAAATCATGAAATTTCGAACCCAGCTGCAGCACCCTTGATCCATGGGGATTGTCTCATAACTTATTTGAACACCCACCACGACTATTGAGATCACCGGTTCTGTCCGACACTCGTTTTGGGTGGAGGACCCTGCGCAGGACTCTGGAATTTGTCGAACACCTGTCCTATGAAGCTTTGTCCAGAAGTGCAGTTCTAGCCCATGGCTGCAAGATCACAAATCAGCTGAAGACTGTAACAAACACTAGAGTTCGCATCAGAAAGGAAACACCCTGAATGATGTGTCATGTGAGAGAGTTGTGAAGAAACAAATATCAAGAAAGTCAGCTCTGAGCGATGCGCTGTGAAGACTCTGTATGAAAATTGTGAAGCCACAAATGTCAAGGAAAGCGGAGTCATCACGCATTTCCTGTCCTCATCTTTCAGAAATTTTAAATTGCACTTAAAATGCAAACACGACGATTGACGGCAACATTTCACGATCAACATTTCGCCACGAAAATAATCTGTTCAGTGGAGGGGGGTTTATCCAGAAAGGGGCGGGAACTTGGCTTTGCCAACAACAATTTCCGCTCCTGCCGTGTATGGACAGTCAGAGGCCATGGGGGTAAGGTCCACCAAACTGACGTTTGACCTGTCGGCCTGTGTTGAAGGCTGTGTTTTCTCGTTCTTGAGAAAAAGCAACAAGTTGGAACCGGTTTCCTCTGGATCTTGCATTCTCCCAAGAACCTTTCACTTTGTTTCCTGAAACTCTCTCCTTTCTACTCAAAACCGAAATATTCGCAACCTCGGAGCAATTACCGAAGTCCAGACTCAAGCAGAAACTCATCTTCAGGCTTATTTATGGAACAGGTGACGCTTTCACAGAAACTTCCTTTGCTTCCTTTTGCAGGCAGTACCGTCGCCCGGAGGCTGGGGACGGGTTTCCTCGCCGTGCGGAAAGCCGGACACCTGTGTGTGGACACCAACACCGTCTGCTACACTGATTACCAGAAGAGAGAAAAGTTCATCGAAGTCAGGAAATATCCCTTCCCACCAGGTAACGTACAAGAGCAACGTCCTCAGGGTCGGGCTGCTGAAATTTATTTGATGGGGCTTCAAGTCCCATTAAGTTATTGCGTTTTGACATCGTATGTAATTACCTCGATGGAAAAGGCTTCGTGTCCACAACAAGTTTGTTCCTTGTTGTCGACAAAATGTAGAGAGCTCTTTCAGCGGGCTTCACAAGGTTGTGTCTGTTTTAGTCAAAGTCGGGTCTTTAGCCACGAATCCTCTGCATCATGAGGCTGATGAACATTGCTGAGTGACGCTTTGTTGTCAGATATCAAAACACAAACCACCTCGCACATGTGAGAAGATCTGACCACTTGGGTCACCTGTTTTGCATGCAGAACGCAAGGTTCCTGTCTACCGTTTCCCGGAAAACACTTGCTGTGATTCCACAATGAAATCAGCAGCAACAACAATGAACTGTGAGAAACCGAGAACACCACGGAGAAAAGTTGAAGGTGGGATCAGTCCAACTTGGTGTTGGCAATAACTTCCAGCTCCACCAAATCATGGAAGGTGTGAGCGTCAAAGGACATTTGAGGTTGAACCAGAATCATTGGGGCAGCATTCAAACAGTAAGGTGTGGCCGCTGCTTGATGTGTCCCGAAAAGACTTGGGTCTGTGAGCAGTATGAACCAGAGTATTGTTCACGTGTAACCACCTCCTGACACTCTGCTTTCAAGCAGGCACTGCAGGATCTTCACAAATTTTGTGTTTGTTCACAGTGCCTCACCTCAGGAACTCTGTGAATGACTCCTCTTGATTATGTCACAGGTGTGTCGAGTGGCGTCATAATCGAGTTTCTCACAAGTCTGGCGTGAAATTGGCGGCGAACTGGCACGGGTCGCGACTTGTTTCGCAGTTTGTGCTGTCTCGGTCCCTGTGGGTGTATGACGCCCATCTGCGCTGTCCAGCTGATGAAAGTTCCGAGTCTGCTGTGATCACTTGCCCAGCATGGGGACTTCGTGACAGGAAACTTTGTCACCTTGGGGCGCCCCTGTTGGTTCGTACAGGTCCGTGGGAAGCCCAGGGCGAAGGTGCATGTTCCTACGCCCACCTCAGTTGTGGTGGAAACGTGTCATTTCTACGCGGGAGTGGCAGTCTGACAGGCTATGAGATGGGAACTGTGAACAGAATTGCTGCTCAGCTGAACTCCCCCCATTTTGCGCCGCCCCATGAAATTAGCAGGCGTCGAAATCTGAATTTCACCTTTGAATATGAAACCCCCGCCCACCCCAATGTCTTGTCTGCCAGAACGCTTTTTTGTGCAATGTGATTGCAACTCACAGTCTGCGCCTGCACCAGCACACAAAAGGACCCCCCCCAAGGTTCATGGGTTTGAAATCTGGTTGGGTCTCTCCCCTCCCCGCACCCAAATCGTGAATCCACCGTAGCAGATTGAAAACGACCGCACACAACCAACGTTAATGTAAAATCGCAGTTGGAGGCAGAACAGAGGGAGTGAGGGAGAAAAGCGGTGATGTAAACGATATCAACCTGCATGAAGCCGGCGAGTAGAGAGGGTCACCTCGGCTGAACCATTGCAGTGGCGCTGAGGTAATATGCCACAGCGAGGTTCGCGCTTTTGTGCAGCCCGGGACACAAGTTTCCTACAGCAGAGCTGAAACCTTTTCTTTCCAAGCTTCGGTGGACTTCATTTCCGTGATACAACACAGCGACATCAGTGCCATCGCTGGAAGCAGTGGCAAAACATGATGGACAATCATCTCGAGCTGCAGAACCTGTTGAATGAATGGAACTCTGATTCGAAACAAGAATACATGTCAGTGTTGGAGCAGTGAGACACTTGCGCGCTTTGTTTAGTGGAAGCGTATAACGACACGAAGGACGCTTTTGGAAGCAAGCGGCGTTGGGGGCGGGGGGAGCGTTCCTCAGTGAAACTGCAGCCAGGCACGATCCACACCAACCACAACTGCCTGACGAGTGTGCGAGTGTGTTTGTGCGTGTTGAGTGTAAGCCTGCGTTTGCTTGGGAAACCCAATCCCAAGGGATGACTCGAAGTTGACAGTTGAACATGTGATAAAGCGGCTATACGCGCGCAGGTGTGTGTGTGTGTGTGTGTGCGTGTGCGTGTGGGTATCTGTGTGTGTGTGTGTGTGTGTGTGTGTGTGTGTGTGTGTGTGTGGTTTTGCTGGGGTCAATATAAGATGTGCTCGACGGGATCCCGATCCCCAGGGGAAACTCAAGTTTGGAACCTTGTGAAAATCACAGAAAATTCGCCTGTTGCAGGGGCCTTTTGTGTTGCCTTGAGAAAGACAGGAAGCGACTGGCCCGACATCCTCGGCCAAGAAAAGAACAAGGGAACGCGTTCCTGGAATAACTCACGTGTCCCTGGAACTGTGGAGTGAGGAAGCAAGCACCTCTTGCCAGGCGCAGTAGCCTTTGTATCAGGGTCAAGAATCTGTTGCAGGCGGTGGGGGACCTTGCTCAGCTGCTCGGCAGATGCGCTTCAAAACCTACTTTCCAGGGAAGGAGAGGAGAGAACGAGAACGGAAATTGATCAAAAGCTGAATTTTGCTCTTGAAACTTTGTTGAGGACAGAAATTCGGTCGGACAGGAAGGAAGAGACTGCGGTGTCTATCCGCGGACAGCGGCTGCGTTGCGCTCGCAGGTGGATCTGCAATCAAAATCAATGCCAAGTCCACTCAACACGAGATATTTGTGAGCAAGATAACTGAATGTGATCGAAAGAACTTTGACACTGCCTGTGGAAAGTTTTGAGAAGGCGGCTGCGTTGTGGTTCCGTCGTGTACGGGGGTGTTACAATCCTCTTGAGAAATTGAAACTCCTTTGAGCAAAGTGTAATCCCGACCGACCTTGATGGAAAAGCTTTGTAACTTTAATAGTGCTTCGAAAATATTTGAGGATGTGAGATTGGTCTCACCGAAACTGAAAACAGAATTCAGAAAAGGCTGATCCTTGGACAAAGTGTGCGCAGAGAAACTGCAGTTCCTGGACAATCAGACCAACGAGACCGACAGAACCGAATGTTTTGTGCTTTCCTGTGTTGACAATTGTGCAACTCCCGCCCACCACTTTTGTTCAAAAAGTTCAACTCTCTTTGCTCAGGAAGCCGCGTGTTGATCGTGGATCAGTGGGTGGAGACCGGAGGCACGATGGCGGGCGCCATCAAACTCGTCGAGATGCACGGCGGCGTCGTGGCAGGTGCGTGCGAAGCAATTTCTCGGGACAAACACCCGCTCCTCACAGGGAAAAAAATTGTTTTCATGCCTGCCGCAGGAATTTTACGTAACAACCTCTCGCTTTTTCAACTAGCGGACAAATTTGATGTCTGGCCCAACTGACACACGATTTTCATTTGGTGCTTTCGCGTTGTGTGGGTGATTTGAATTGTGATTCCGTGATTTTATGTTGACTGCAGGAAAAGTAATATCTCAGACGGAGAGATTGGAAAATGTAATTAAATTTTCAAGACTTCGGAACACGATTTCGTGATACAGATTCCAAGTCCAACTTTTTTTGATGCAGTTTTTCCTTCCCACTGTCCAATTTGTCTTTCGCTGGTTTTTGTCAGTTTTAGTTAATTTCTGCCCAACGTTGTGAGCTTTTTGTGTGTCCTCCGTGTGAAATTTATCCAGAATCTAGTGCGCCAAAAAAGTTGGAATGGCACAAAGTTTCTGGTTGATTGCTTCTGTGTCTGTTCATAACATTTTGCTGATACTCGTTTTCAATATTGACCGTTGGCACTGTACGGTGAGCTCCAACATTTCCGTCCAGTCATCCATAGTCATTGATAAATTCAAGACTTTACAAAAACAGAACTTGAGCAAGACGAGGGCCCTTGAAAGGGGAAGTTTTCGGGGCCCGAGGCCGGCTGGACGCCCTCTCCCCTCCTGGACACGCCCCCTCAGAAAATCAGATTCAGAACGAGGTGCTATCCTCTTCATGTGTTCCCACGTTGGGCTTTGGACTGGTGTTCTCTGCATTCAGACACCGAACTGGATATCATTTTGGAAGTCAAGGGAGGGGCTCCTGCGCGTCCTGCATACACCTTGGGAAAATCAGATTGTGAAGAACAAGTGCTCTCCTCCCGTTGCAGGTTTCGCCGTGATCTGCATCGAGGAGACCCCGGGTGGACTCGACCTGAAGGCGAAGCACAAGTTTTCTCTGGCGCCCGTCACCCCCGAAGTCCAGGCGCAGATCAACAGCAAAACGCTCGAGACCTTTAAACTCTTCAAGGACTGGGTCTAGATTTGATGTAGTATTGTGCAAGACAGGGTCTACATTGGGTGTGTTTTTGTGTGAAATTTTTTTTTTTTTTGTGCCAGGGATGGGATTTGTGTTGTCTGAACATGTTCAAAATCCAGCAAACTGAACCACAACGAGCGGGTGAGATGTGTTCGCTCCTTCACGGACTGGGTCCATCTGGGTTTGTTAGCGCCAAAATTATCGTCAAATAGCAAATGCAGCAAACTGAACACGAGTCGTTCAGACGTGGGCTGCATTCGCTCCTTCGAAGTCTTTCACAAAATTCAGTACTTTTGGAAAGTTGAACTTTTTGTGTATCGAGTGAGTTTACAACCGTGTATGTTATTTTTATGCGGTGGATACACCACAATTTCCTGGGAAACTAAATTCTTCTTGAAGTATTCGTGCGAATTGTGTTTCTTGAACTTCTGGACGGACGTGGGGAAAAGGAAACATCACGATTCAGCGCAGCCACGGACGAGAAGAAACGTGGTTCTTGGCTCACGGAATCTGCTCAAAGCGATGGTCGCACGTGGGCGAAATCTCGGAGAGCGGCGCTCTCGTCTTGAGGAAGGAGACACCAAAACCCACAGGACGGAATCAGAGTATCTTCACTTTGAGTCTTGTCGTGCAGTATCACAATGGGAATCTGTTGTGTGACCCTGCTTCTAAATTCAACTGTGGATTCATTTGAATTGCACGATTCTGGGCTTTTACAACGGGATACTCGGCCCACTTTGTCCTTTTGTTCGTTCGTTCTTTGTGATCTTTTGGGAGTCGCAAGAAAGGAAGTGAAAATTTCTGTTTAGGAAGTCTTTTGTTGTCACGAGAGCTGCGAATCCTTTTCTTTTTTTCTCATTCTCTGAATGCGACTCGAGATGTAAATCACGGATTCATGCACTTTGTCACGATTTTGGCCAAATTCCGCGCTTTGTCGAGCAAGATTTGTCGCTGGTCTCCAAAGGACTCGACTTTCCTAAGTTGACACCCAAGAAATTGCGACGCGTCTCAAGCGGTCTTGTGCTGGACGGCTCGGAAGCAGGGGTTAATCGCACTTCCTTCGTCTGTGGAGGTGTTGCGTGCGTTGATCATTAGTGACAAATTTGATTCAGCCCCAGGGAAGCCGCCAGTCATTTGTTTCGGACGACGTACGTGCGGAGGACGGAAATTTGTCTCAAATGAGTTCGCGACGCCCCCGCCCTGTGCAGAGTGAACTTTCCTCCATTTGAGTGAGTGGCCAGGAAACTTTGTTGCGCGAAATTGGTCGCCGAAAATGAATGAATGACCATCACGCGGACAGACGTCAACCTGCGTCCAAGGATCTGGAGCAGAAGAGTGCGGTTTTCAGACAAAAAGTGGCAAGGCTTCTTTCAGGCAAAACCAAGGAAATGGAAAGTTTGAGGGCAACGGAAACTGAAACAAAAGTGAAAGAAATTGTTCATGAACAATGACCCACACACATGGATTGTGGACAAATTGGAAACGGTCACGATTCTGGTCTCCGGTGGCTTGCGTCGTGCGTCTTCAGTCTCACGGGAAATCTAAAAGTTTGGGTGGTTTTTGAATGACAATGTGCTTTCCGTCCACAGCTCCACAACAATTGGGGAAATTCCAGCATTGCCAGAAAAGTTTGGCACTGTGCAACCAGTCTTGCTCAGTGTACACAGGCATATAGATCAGGTGCAAAGTCCAGATTGCTTTGGAGACAGATTTCACAATGCCTTGTACGGTTGAGCGCCCCATGTGAAAAGATGTTGCAATGGTCCGAAAACTATCTCCCGTAGCCAGGAATCTGAAATGCAAAACAAACACAAGTGTCAAACAAGTTGACAGTTGAGTTCTCAAAGGTGTGAAAGTGCAGATGTCAGCAG
>JAAUXT010035670.1_pt1 | contig 31496 bp, 37 predicted proteins | sample 7278171 | NCBI WGS metagenome assembly JAAUXT01 (sample SAMN14350112, study PRJNA611818) | marine sediment metagenome | isolation source: surface marine sediment (1.8m) | place: French Polynesia: Moorea | collected 2018-08
CTTTATGGCATGGAGAACTTTCGGCTCTCCCCAGTTCACTAGCTGGAAGAGTAACGGTGTGTGTGTGGGACCATGTCGGACCATCCTAACTCAATGAGGCAAGAGGCTGCGGGTAAGATTGGTGCCTGTTAGGATCTGCCAGGAAAAGGCATTGAGGTTGGGAGTGGGAATGGTCCCCTTGGTTACTAAATCCATTATGGAGAGTGTGATCCAAACTACGAGAGCCCTTCTCTCAGATGTACGGTCTGCACTGTATTGTGTGTGACCAATAAGTACTCACGTTGGTAGAGGATTCATCCCATCGAGGCAGATGCTCCTGCGATGTACATAGTCAGGGCCGTTCCGCCCTGCCAGGGAAGGAACGACCCTGCATTGATGTGCGTATCCCTCTGTTGCCCCTTTTGCATAAGATTGATGCAATGACGCTAGCATCAGAACTTGGACAGAAGTACGCCACTTGAAATTATCCTAGTCAAGGCACCCCAATTTGCAAGTTGCATGGCCCTAGCATAAAACTTCACATCTCCTTTTTGTACAAGGCATTGGTTTTGCTTTCTCTCAGCAAGAGGCCAACATATTTCTCAAACAATCTCACTGCGCATCGGTCGACATTCTCATTCTCAAAGATCTTTGCAGTCCGACCAGCGAATTTCTGGCCTTTGATGCTGCCTTGGTTTGTTTTAGACTTTGTGTCTTCTTGATACAGAATGTATCTCTTGCCAGAAACTGCATGAGTGTGAACACTCAGCTGAGAGTCAAATCCAGGGGCACGCAGGCGTCGATGTTCCTCTCCTCCGTGCAAAGCAAAACCAAGACCAAGTAGATACAGCACTGTCTCTCGCAACTGTACCGGTCGTTCTTCACCCAAAATCCCTGCTGCCCAAAGACTTTCCTCATCCTCAAAGGATATTGGGTCAGCTGATTTGCGATCACTGTTGCCTGTTTCGACCCTCTTTTTCATGACATTGTCCAGTGTGAACCGCACACAAGTGAACGCCTCCCCATCGACAAGTTTCCACATGACACCCTTCTTTTCCATGTGAAATTGAATCAAGAGAACAATCTCGTACAAACTATTGGCTGGAAACTCGCCTCCATCTTTTCTTCTGATCTCATTAATGAAGGAACACAAGCAAAAGCTCAAGTCTGACTCAGTCAAGTTGGCATTCGACAAACTACCCCAAGAAATTTCATGCTGCTCGGACACGTCGGTACGCAATCGATGTTGTCTCCATTCCTCAAACAAACTAACTGCCCAAGCTATTCCTGTCAGTACTCGGTGCAAAACTCTTGTGTGAAAGTTCTTCCAAAGTCTCAAAGTCAGTAGCCTTCTTGAAATGGAAAGATCACTGGTTTTCAACGGGTTGACTCATGGCTCCGCTAGCGGCGGCGTCATCTTCGGAGGTCACGTAGTCCACCAGGGGCTTCGACTCAAGAGGCACATTTTCTTCTCCCACAAACTGGATGGAATCGTCCGAACGCTCACCCAAACCAAGAAGTCGGTCACTCCCACCTTCCTCGATGACCACATTCTGTGTTGACAGGGCATTCGGACTGCAAAAGAGAATTTTTTAATGTCAAAATCACGTCGACCTTGAAAATGCAGCCATGACACTGACGTCATGGGGAATCCCTCACCATCGAATTTTTTTTCATTCAAAAGCAAAATCAAGTTGAAATAAGACAAAAAAAACAATTCCATTAATCAAATCATCAAAAATGAAAAACATCTATGCATCTTGACCCTTTATCCAAACCAAAAATTCTTGTGAAATGTCATTACGCAAGGGGAATTCCATTTTCAATGTAAACATGTTGAGCCCGCCCGAAAACACAACGACAAAAACCAAAAATTCAACTCACCATCCACTTGGCTCGAATTCAATGCTGAACATCGTTGTGTCATGTTGACTGGACTGCTCTGAACAGACTCCAAGCGAAAAGTTTGTCTCTTCTTCCATCTCATCTCCAGAACTTGAGTAATCGTACACGACTTGAGCAATTTGCGGCGATTCCGACATGATCGACAAACCGAAGACACAAAAGAAAAAAAAAGAGAAAGCCTTCTTGTGTTGCCAGTTCAACATCACTGGCAAGAATGACGCTTTGATGCAGCTCTACTCAACAACACACCAAGTAGGTCGACGATTGCGACCACTCACTTACTTTGTAGAAAAAAGATCACACACATGTCGACGTGTGTGAAGCTGATTTCACCCAAAAACTTTCGATTTGTCGTTCAAATGGCGCTTCGCTATCTCGATAAAGGTCTCGTCAGAAGCACGGAAAAACGCCTCATTTTCACGACCAATCTCAACCAGTTGCGCGAAATCCGCTTCTCACACTCGACAAGTGTGCGATCCCTGTCTTCCAAGCAGTTTGCAATGGTCCCCTGGTTCCCAAGACAAGAGTTGCACGCGCTTGCCTCTTCCACTGTGCGCCTGTGCATGCGCATGCTTCGCTGACGTGCAGTCACTCACACGTGTGCAAAACCCCATGAAGTGGAGATGTGGTGGCAAAACCCTGGAGAACTACACGACTCCACCGGCAGATTGTTTCGTACACTTCCGCATGAAAATATAATGATACGCGATGTTTTCATCTGAAAGCACCATCTCCTGCAGCGAGCGTGCACAGAGAAGTCACTCTAATTGAATCTCGGCCCAGCTCTGTTGTACCTTCGCGTTGCAGAGCGATTCAGGCTGATATGAAAGCTGTTGTGAGGCTGTCGCCCTGTCCATAATTCAGCAGCTTCAAAACAGATTTGCAATTGCTCAGCGTTGCTCAGGTCTGATCAGGGAATCTCGAAAACCTGAAATGTTGAAATGAATCTGTTGTCTCACAACACTCGCGTCCATGACACCATGATGAGATGTTCCTGTCTCGTCCGTCTGTTTTGTGAAATCAGCAACTGCTTTGGACATTGTCGTTGAGCAAAACAGAAACAACTGGTGCTTTGTTGAGCAACCAAGATGAAACTTTCTGCTCAGCGACCGTGCACTTGCAATGGACCAATTTACCTGGATAAGATGAGTCAATCCGCAAAAACTCGAGACAAAGTTTTTGCCAGGAAATTGTTTTGAAAAAAGTTGGGCCATATTTGTTGCATTTGTTCAAAATAAAAGAAACAATTTCAAGACGAACAAGTTTTGTAGATGAAACAATACAGAAAATAATTGTTACTTTTGAAAAGAAATTGTGAAACATCACCCAAATTTGTTTCCTTTCCTTTTGTTTTCTTTGCACTGCATGGTCGAAAGGATGACTGCTACCTACCAGAACATAAAACCAAAGACTGCCTTCTCAGGTCGAGATCACCCCTGAGCCTCTTTGTGCGGTTGGGTCACTCAACTTGGGAAGGATTATTACCTGTGCCGCGCAGGGACAGCTTTGAGATTGCTCTGGTGTTTCGGTGAAGCAAAAACTGCAATTGAAACTGTGCAGCTGCGAAGACCAGTTTGGCATTTACTCGTTAGACCGATTGAAAGTTGTTGACGGCAGTTTGCATCACGATGACGTTGGTTCCCAACAGCTTCCAAACGTTTCATCCGCTCAGTCAGCAACAGTTCAACCTGCGATCCGGACAGCTTCTGGGTGGTGTCCCATTCATGATGGACAAACAGGGATATGAACTATTTGCTCTTACGACTGGGGAAAGATCCTGACGTTTGAGACTTCTGTCAGATCCGCTTTTGGGTGCTGTACGCATTTCTGTGAGCGCGGTAAGTATTGACCATGCACTTCAGCACACGTGCACCTTTCTTCCACAACTCTGCGATCATTATTTGATCTGTCGTATGTGCTCACAACGTGGCAGAAAAGGGTTCTCACCTTCGTTCCTGTTCAATCACCCAACCAGAGGTCTAAAAAAGTCATTGTGTAATTTCACAGGAAGCCTTTTTGAACAGTGTGAGAACCCTATCCAGTGCCACGGTTCGGTCATGGTTCCTGAGAACTGTCACGGTCTCTGAGAGCAGTCATGGTTTCTGAGAACAATCTGAGCAAAGCGGGTGGACGGTGGCACGAATGAAATGCAATGTGACGAACAACAAGTGTGTTCACCTTCAGCATGGAAGGAAGCACCTTGCTCGCTTCTGTACTGTAAAAGAGAGTTTTAATTTCCAAGTGTGATCGAAGAGCGAGAGAGAGAGACAGCAGAGAGACAGAGAGGGGTAAATCAGCAGAGCATCATTTCTTGCTTTGTGGAAGCTCTCTCTGTATGTCATGAGAAAGGTTATTTTGAAGACACAAGATGTGAGAACAAGCCATTTGAAAACTTTAAATTTTTGTGGATTTTGTAGCCTACGCTCATGCAGTTGATGCAACTGCAGAAGCTCAGACATCCTGTGCGGGTTATCTCAGGAACCACAGGTCCAATTTGAATTCTTGCTCGCATCTACGAATGGCTGAGAATATGAACTGTAGAACTGTAAAGTCAAGACTATTTGATTGGATCAGTGTTCCAAAGATACCGGGTGTTTCTTCCACAGCCCCACCCTGCGAAATTACAAGTTTGGACAGAGAATACGTATATATGACACTCAGCTATCGCCCGCATTTGTAGCATCTGAAAACTCCACGATGTGGGGTTGTGATGATCTGTCAAGGTAAATCCATGGGCGAGGGAGAATTTACCTGACTCAATCCAAACAAACCTCTGAACGAAGCTGCCTTGGATGGAAGGCTGATTGTTCGAAAGATGCCAGAGACATCAGAGGCATCAGAAATCAAAACGAGTGTATGTTTCACGAAATCCATCAGCCTCCTGGTCCAATTTTGAGAGACATCAAATGATCATCGAAAAGGAGACACCGTGGTCCTGCTAATTTGGGCGATATCCTTTCCCGGGCTGAAGACACTGCGCACTACATTTGTTCGGCGAATTCGTGGTTTCGGCAAATTAGAAGTAAAAAGGGCCTGTCAAAAGAACCATGAAGAAGATCTTGGTGCTCCTTTGACAAGGGGGGGGGATAAAATATCACGTTTTGTGGTGGGTACACCTCCAGTTTTTGAGGACCTGGATCTTCATTCCAACACGACACAGAGTTCATTGAATCCTGTTCTCTCGTCTCCAATGACAACTTGTTTCTCCTCAGGAGCCGTTATTTGACTTTGCTCATGAAATGAAAACCTGAAAACTCGCACGGTAGAAACTCAATGTTCCTGTTTGGTGTAATGTCTCTGTGGCAAGTAGACATTGGTCAAATCTGCACTGGTGATGTTTCATCCAGCAGCTGATCAGTGGTTCCAGTAACTCACCAGTGTTCAGCAAGACTCACTTGAAGTGCTCTGATCTGATCTTTGTGACCTGAACAGCTTTAGAAAGTTGAATGAATATCTCAGGTTCATTTGATGCAGGTTTTCCTTGCATTGGCATCCTGAGACATCGTGTGTCGAACAATGGCATGAGTTGCTGTCATTCAACTCCAAAACCTCACCGCTTCAACTGGTGGGACCAGATCCACCACACTAATTGGTGAGGCCAGACCCACCGCAATTGGTGAGGCCAGACCCACCACACCATCTGGTGGGGCCAGGGTATTTTCGCCGTTCACAAGTGCAAAAATTCTACAAATGAATGACACAGCAACTATGTTTCTTGTGTGTCTCGAAACCAGTCTGTAGAGTTTGCCAGCTGGTCGACAAGTGGACCAAGGGCTGCCTTTGGTCCAGTGTCTGACCTGCCTCTCCCCTCAGTCTGAGGAGAGGCAGCACCACATGGGACAGACAAGCAACAGAGAAAGAGCTTCGAAATCAAGTGCCAAGAGGAGGCAGCCTCAGGCACATGATCTTTCTTCATGCTGGACAGCCACAGCCTCGAACACGTGTGTGGTCTTGGACTTATGTCCGGAACCACGCACGCAGAATGAGGAACACAAGTACGAGCCCAGCCGAAGACTGCATGATTCAGGACATTTGGGCTGCAGCTGTCTCGGAGAAAAGTCAAGTCACCTGAGCTGTGACTTCACGACTGTCGTCCATTTACTCTCAAATGTCATGCTATTTTTGTGCCGTTTTCACGAAATAGTGAACGGAAAAGAAACTTGTGTTTACAAAAACACTAAATTGTGTGCGAGTCGTGACGAAAGCAAAAAACGACCAATCTGCTTGCACAAATTGTGGCTTCTGTTGGCTTTGGTTCTCTGACGGACAAAAAGAAGACACCGCGTCAAACTTTCATGTTCGGGCCTTGGCGTGGAAATTTTTGGCTGTTGTGCGCCAGTGCTTTCATTGGAACCTGGTCTGCCTCCGTGAATGATATTTGGCACCTTTACCCAACAACAAATTAACTTGTACTTCGATCCCTTCCTTTTGGTCACAGTTCTGATGAACGACGATTTTCTAACGTGTTCTCGCTCCCCCCAAAAAACAACAAAGATGTTCGTGACTGACAACAGCGTGAGAATTTGGACAAACGAGCGTCGAAGACGTGTCAAACAAATCTCGCATCCACAGTTCTCGCAATTCAAAGACATATACTTTGGCAGATGCAACCAGGACCCTCTTGGAAACCAAATGTGCTCGCAACACTCAATCGAAATTGTTCCATGCGCGACAAAGAACAAAAGCAAATCACCTGCGGAGGATATCACAGTTGAAACAAAGTGGTCAAAGAACACTCTCCATCTGCATGACTCAACAGAGAGCCGCTAGCCATGTCAGTGTCATGCAGACACTTAAATATTTATGGATTACTAATCCAGACTCATGATTCTTCCACTGTGTGTGAGAGAAACAATAAAGCTCAGTGAGCTCCTGTGATCACATTGTCACACTTGAACAATTACCAGTGGGGCATTTTGCGCATCTCATGCACTTAGGATGCTGTTATCCAGCTCGTATTGAGCAAAATTAGGTCCGTTGAGTTGTTCCTGTGACGCTACTTTCTCACGTTTAACTTGCACAAAGAATGCATGTGAGGGGATTGTTTCGAAAGTTTTGTTCTTTCCAACAGAAAAATAAAGTTTTCCAGTTTTCCCTCATTAGGCAGGACAAAATATGATGACAAGAACCTTTGTGGACAACCGCTGCAAACTTGCAGGTAATTTGAACCGAAGTGCACTTGGTTGCCACACTTGCAGTCGCGGTCAATTTTTTCTGTTCTCTCTGAGAATGCGCGTATTTGTGCTCCTCCCATGGCTGGGACCTCGGTTAGACTCCCCTTGGCCTCTGCCCGAGATTCGTTGTGGACACAGATCTGCCATTGTTTGGAGGATGTAACAGATCAGCGGAACGATCCATACATGCACGATTCTCCGATGGCCTTGCCAGTGCGTGCGTGGTTTCCTCCTTCGTTTCTGTCAACTTCGTGAGATGTTGCGCATCAAAGATGTGTGCTTTTGTTGTTCTTTCAGGATAAAGGCGGGACTGAGACACAATGAAGCTCACCACCAAGACATTGTCCTCGCACATCTTTTTCGGTTTCGACAAGATGAAGTTTTTGGTGCCTTTTCAATTGCTATGCAAGCTCGGTAAATATCATGTCTTTCTGTCCAATTTCTGAGCTTTGAACATTCTTCGTATTTGACACAAAAGGGTGTGAAAAACTTCGTTGTGTTTTTTTTTCAGTGTTTTCATGTGAATTCAATTTCAACAGTGAAACCAGCAAAGAGGGTACGTTCGAAAGTCCCAACTATCCGCAAGCGTACCCGATAGAAACGTACTGCCGATACTTTCTCCAGGGAAACCCTGACGAAAGAATTCGTATCGGCTGGGAATCATTTGACGTCGAAGCAGGAACAAAAGCAGGGTAAATATGACCTTCGTTTGCTTGACAGCATGTTGTGTCCATTTTTTGTGCTGTCGTCCTGCAGCGATGACGTGAACGTCTTCAGTTTGTTCAACGCGAATTTGGACCGAACAATATCACTCTTTCGTTTCTCAATTGTCCAACATGGACCGCTTGTTGTACGTCTTCTGTGAGAGCTACGAGTATCCACTAAGATCATGAGGCAAGGGTGTGACTGACCTGCAGGAGAAGTTGTCGCTCTTGTCTGAGGAAAGTTGACAGATGTCTGGTTCCCGGTGCACAGGCCATTAAGTTAAAGGAGGGAGTACACAATTTGCAGAGCAATTTAATTTGTGAAATGTAACGGTGTGAACGTCGTTCGCATTATTTCCCCAGGGTCCGAAGCGCCGGGAGATTAGGTTTCACCTCACCATAATCGCATCATATTTTACAATTGCTTCAAACTCTCTTGCTTTTTCGGATGTCCCTCTCTTGCCATCTCACTTGCAGTTGAACGGAAGGGTGATATTTCACGAAAAATAGAACGGGCAAAAAACTTTTCCAACAAAACAAGAGAAAGTTTCCGACAACTTGCTCCTGTTGGAGCTGTTCGAACAACTGTAAAGTAACAGATGGTTTTGCAGAAAAAATGGGACTTGGACAGATCAGTGATTTGTGCTCTTTTCATTACCGATCACCTCCCCTCAAGGGACCTATTGAAAACGTAACAGCTTGAAAGGTCCAATTGGAAACAGGATGTCGAATTGGACGCAGTGATCAGTCTTTCTAATCTTTTCCCCGCATTGTTCCTGTCAACCGAGGAATATGGACTGATTGATTGTCCGCAGTTTCAGAACGAACTTTTTGAAAGGAATGTGGTCAAGGTCTGCTCTGTCAATGATGCGCCATGATTTAGAGCTGTGACTTCTCAGCAGCTGAAATTTTTTAGATTTATCACAATGAAACCATGTGATGCTCCTCTTTGCTTCAGCTGTCTGTTTGACTACGTGGACGTGTTCACCATAGACATGTACGGCATGAAACATTTAGAGGAGCGTTTCTGTGGCAACTCGATTCCGGACGACATAGTATCTGTACATCAGAGAGTGGAAATTGTCTTCAAGTCCGATTACACAGGAGGCAAACAAATGGGTTTCCTGGGACGATACGAATTTATTCAAGAAAGTAAGCGTACGTCGAGAAGGCAATCAAACCTGAAGTACCGCAATGGCTTGATTACCTTCGTCCTTTTGTGCAAACTTATGCGCATTTTCTCTTTCCGGCTCAGTGAGAAACGCATGAAGAATACGTTGGTGCACAGGGACGATTTATGTGCCCAATCTCTTTGCTCTCCCACATCCACCCGGAATTTATAAATATCACCATTCTGGTGTATCCATTACAGGATGGCAACCATTTCCCCCATCTGACCCGTCGTGTGGAGCCGACTACATCACAGGAATGGGAGGGGAAATCGTCACTCCGGGCTATCCGAATCCGTACCAGCCAAATATAGAGTGCACCTGGATGATTCGGGTGGAGGAGGGCATGCGAATACTGCTTAATTTCATCGATCTTGATCTCGGTCAGAAAGGTGAGCGCAATTTCTTTGAGGAAGAACTGTAGTTCTACAGCGTGTGGGTTCAGGCCTCAGACCACACCGTGTCCCTTTTTAACTTGCGAAAGCACCTTCCCAACTTCCGTTGCAGTGCAGTGTGATCGCGCCTTCATCTCCATATACAACGGATTTGCAAGTGCGACCAAACCGCCGACCAGACAAGTGTGCGGACAACTGTACTTTTTTGACCGCAACATCTACGAGTTCAAGTCTTCATCCTTCAGAATCGTTTTCAGGTTTGTATCTCTTTCCGAGCTCACGTTGTCTTGACGCGCATATATTTTCTGCGTTGGCGAATAATCGGATGAGTGACTTGTTTAGTCATCTGCTTTTGACAGACCTTGATAGGAGAATAATCCAGTGAGTCTTTTTGTATCGTCAGCCACAGTACTGCATGGCTTTTTGTGAAACAGGCAAAAATTTTCTTTCTGGACTCACGAAAGGCAATAAGTGGGGACAACTTCAAAATGTCCATTAAAGAAGACCATCAACAGAATGAATTTGCGAACTTTCCGGGGACGGATCCAAGATTCGGTCGAGATGCGACTGACCCCAACTTTGCAACGAAACGTTCAATTCTCAGTTGCAGCTCGAAGAGCCCGAACCTTGATCCCAAATGCGAGTTCGTTCAACTGCATGACGAGATACGAGTACTGACCAAACAATAAATGCTTTGCGCAGATACAAGTCTGGGGAAACAAATGAAAACAACGGCAGAGGCTTTCGGATAGCGTGGACGGCAGTTAAGCTTCCCGGATTAATACAGGATGCCTCTGGACATATTTATGGTGCGTTTTTGGACTGTGTTTCAGGGCTGTGTCCAAGTGCTAAACAGAGCGCTGTTGTATTTTCTGAATTGTTAGTGCGGACACAGGAACGAGAACATAATGGCAAGACAAAACAGATCAGCCAGTCGATTTCACAAGTTTCTTTTGTGAACAAATCCCGGAATTTCAATGTCGTGTCTTTTCTATTGTCATTCGCCATTTCAAACTGCAGGTGAAGCGAAACAAATTGTTCGTCTGTAGGAAGGGCGAAAAGAATTGAAGCACCATGAACTGAGACACGACTTGACATTTCGTACGTGACTTGCTTGCAAACGGGCACACGAAAGAAATTATTACTTGCAAATCGCGTGAAACAATATCGTCTTTCAGAGGAGCCGTGTCACACGTTCCATTGTGAGGGCGGCGAGTACTGCATCGACACGCAGGGGCTGCTGTGCAACCCGCTGCCGCGCTACTGCATCGCCGACAGTCTGCGCTGCAACGATGTCCCGAACTGCGGCGCTTTTGACCACAGTGATGAATCTGCGTGTGAGTACATGTGTGACGTCCCTTTATGGCGAGAGCAGCTCGTCGTAAATGAAAAATAATTGTCATTTATTTTTTAATTTGTTGCTGCAACAACTGTTGCTGGGGAAGAACAGGGAACCCAGCTCGGGACATCGCGTGTGTTGCGCACTGTTTCTTGTTACTAAAAAATAATTAAATCTGACATTTTACTGAACAAATATTCGACAGCTGTGACCACGTATGGACCGCTCAAGTGATCTCTCGCATTCAAAAACAACTCAACAGCAAAACACAGCAACAATACCGCTTTGACTAAATCTGTGCCAGTGTGAAACGTTGAAGCTTTGGGAAAAGTGAAACAGCAGCCGAAGTTCCTGGGTCGATTTCCACGGTCGAAATGTACATGGATTCGTACAGATGAAACAACAGTTTGTGTTCTTGACAGGCTTGAAAAAGATTCTGAGTGTCTCCAGCGCTGTTGTTTTGCCAACATCGATGATCATTGGCGTCGTCGTTGGCATCATCGTACACTACAGGAGAAAAAGACAGAGAGAAGAAGCTGAGGAGGGAGAAAACGAGAACGTTTCCTTGGACCACATCGATGATAGTCCTCAGCTGAAGCGGAAGACGTCGTATTCGTCGTCGCCTTACAAGTGCGCGCTGCCAAACATGACTTGCGGTGTGGTGAATCCCAACTTGACATCGAGCATGGACTCCCCTTCTCCCAGATGCAACGGCTTCCTGGATTACAACTCATCCTTCAACAGGTCTGGGGATTCATATGAGTCTCCGTATTCCCAAGTCTCTTCCGTTGGTTCCCTGAACACACAGCCGCCTGCCTTGCCACCATGTCCACCTCACGGCGCTCTCGGTAGTGTGGAGCCGCCAGGAGCTGCAGTCCCCACTGACCACCGAGTGTCTCCAGCCACCATCAGGAGGTCACCCGCGTCTGCTCTGCAAATGGCTGGACGAAACATTCCAAACCACACTCCAAGCCACAGTCATGTTTGAATTTTCACAATCATGCACGCAACCCATACCATTGTGAAGGCGCCATATTTTGCCAGACGTACGGTCGTTTATTCGCAACAGACACAGTTGAGTTGGCTTTGCTTTGAAGGAGCTCTGCAACTGTGGTTTCCCTATTCAACTTTTGGTGGCTCTGTCAAGAAGATCGACATTGAATCCATTGCACAAAGCGCGCTGACAACTAAATGCAGCATGATACCAGGGATATCTCTGTCTTTGCTTTGTCTTCTTTCATCTACTTGCCCAAACAAATCACCGTCGTCTTTGACTGAGATCAGGAGCAATGTGAGCATCGGTGATCACACTGTTTTACTCGTATGTGCAGTATTTGCCCTCACGGCCAGGTGATGCAAAGCAACCCGGACATGTCATGTCATGCACAGACAGACAGACAGACAGACAGACAGACAGACAGACAGACACACACACACACACACACACACACATACACACATAAGACAGCCCATTCAGGTCCAGAAGCACATGATGCTGACAGAAGCAGAAAGGAAAAACTTTTTGACACCTGCAGTGGGAGAGAATCCCACAGGGACGCATAATTTCTTCCAGCTCACTCGAAAATTGTCAGAACAAATTTCTAATGACAAAAAGAAATTTTACTGACCCCGAAGAAACCCCACGGAGACACATGCAGAGAATGACCCGTGGATTGCGTCAAAAACACTCCCTCAAACCCGCGGGCAGAAGCAATGTTCAATTTACTTCATGTAGTGCATCACAAGCATCGCTGATGCATTGGGGATTCCTCTGTAACTGCGTTTTCACTTGTTCGCTCTTCAAAATGTGTTCAAAGTTCTTCAAGACTGTCAGAACAGCATGACGATAAAACGAACTTCGCTTGCGGGAAAACGATCCTATCTAACTGCCCTGTGGGGGAATATTTCCTCAGAGATCTGCATGGTATTGATTGTATCACAAAGATGTTCCCTGCAAAAGGCACAAGTCCTCTGGGAGTGCGCACGGACTGGTACGGGAACATGTGCGCATCAAGACATCGTGAAAAGTGACCGGGGTACACAAAGACATATCCAGTTGGTCTTGTCTCGGTCAGAAAAGACAATATATTTCCTACCTTTTGAGGCGGTGATGTGCTTTTGCAACAAATGTTCCCAGAGGAGGGTCTGATGGAGCACGGATCAAGCCGACATTTGGTCGCTATTCCCATGGATGTCCAGAACGTGCTCAGACTCGGCCACACTGAACAACGAACTTCAACGCCTGCCATGTGGACAAAAAGTACTCCGAGCTCTTTGAACGTTGGGATCTGTGTCCATCCAGCGAATGGAACAAGCATAGATCTACAGTCCAGACAAACAAACTCGTGTGAAATTCTGGAGACACTGCAGAAAGGTCAGGAAGAACCCGGATCCTGTCACCTTGGTTCCTGTACTTGTTATTCAACATCCAACAAATCGTTCAACACAAAATAGCCTGTCTACTGTCTATTTCGCTCGAATTTTGGGTGATTTGGGCGCATATTCTGGCGTATTCTGGTTCGTCAGAGCAGCTTTCAAATTGCACTGTGCGCTTGGAGAATCTCTGCGAGCAAAGAGCTCCTTCGAGAGGAATGTGTTCCTACAACATCAGGACGGTGTGCGCAACTATGGTTCTGTTGTTGTGTGAAAGTCCCTTCGGGGAGGAGTGTATCCTGTGGTGTACCGGTGTAACAGGACCACATTCCGACCAGGACCACATGCTGTCGGTGGAACGTTGTCCGAAAATTTCAGGACCAGGTTCTGCTCTGCTGGGACAGGCGGGTTGTGGTCCTAAATAAATGTTAGGACCAGACTATGATGTCGTAGTCTGCTCCTGAAATATTAGGACCGCATGCCGCCAGCAGAATGACATGCGGGGCGGCCTTTGGTCCTGAGACACCCGGCGTGGTCGAGCAGTCTGTTGGGGTGCAAGAGAAGTGACCACCTTGCCAATGATATTTTACTCGTGTCTTGTCTGTTCACATTTGTCAGCTGACCAGAGAAGGGGTGGTAGAGGGAGCGCATAACACAGGGGCCAAGGGAGCATTGGGGACACTGGGGGTACGAGGGAGAGAGCAACCGCCAAGGAAAGTTGAACAAGCAGCTCGCAACCTGGGAAGGTACAGCAGCTATGTCCTGACTTCCTCAGCCAGTGGTAGGAAGCTGACACCCAGAGTCCTGGCTCCAAAGGGTGAGTCTACAGGTGGGGAAACACAGGCTTTCACTTGCATTGTCGCGCACACATGCAGAAACGGAACCCAATCTGAAATCCACTCAACTATATCGCAATGCAGCAGATGGACAGCATCGGAGCAATTCACAATTTTCGATCCCCTGGTGTCAGCTCCAAATTTGACCATGATGTGTGTCTCTACAACGACAAAAAAGATGCATGTTGCGTTTGTTTTTGTGCCAATCACCTGCCTACGCTCCCAGCTGTGGCCCTGTCCTTGGTCTGGTCAGTTCATGTGAGAGAGAGACATCGACAACCAGTGTAATCCAAACCAGCCCCAGACAATGGCCGAAGCACTGGTCAAACAGCTCCCTTCGTAATCTTCCACCAGAGAAAGGTAATCCCTTGGCCTGTTTTCAAATGGGGCAGGAAGCGAATCGCATACAAAGCTCTTGAACAGAACACTTTGATGTGTATGACGTCCGTGCGTCTCTTTTGTGTCTGTGACAAGAGGAAAACTACACGGGGAGTAATGGATAGTCCACCGCAGACCAACGGGCAGGATCCGGGGGCTGGAGGCCGAGAAATACTCGCTTTCCTTCGCAAAAAGCAATTGTTTTGTTGTGTATGCATTCCCAAAGCCCAGACCCACCTTGCAAGTACGTTCTTGATGTGATGTCTTGTGCCCACCGACAACTCCCAAAACCCGTGCTCGTTTGTTCATGTGTCATCTTATTTTCGCGTCATGCAGCTTCAGGAGCGAAACGTTTCGAAATCCGCGCATCAGCTGGGGGCAGCGGTTTCAGGTACCGACTCCAGAGTGTGTCGGAAGACAAGGCATGCAAGGGCGGTTCCAACCTCCGCGTGACCACGTGCAGAGTTAAGTTCCTTTTTGTTGATTATCGACTGACCATGTGAAACCAACATGACGAAAGACAGACACAAGGAGATGATCACATGTTGACATCACAATTTTCATCAGTATTGGTAAAGAAACCTGGAGCCTTCCCTCTGCAAGACGGATCAAGGACCTAATTTTACAAACTGCTGCACTGCAAATGGCTTGCAAACGCGTAAAACTGGCGATTTGACGGCGGTCTCGCGCACAATTCTTGGGGCTCGGGTCCTTCACTCAACCCCCGATTTCTTTTTTCCCACCACCACCACTCAGCTATGATGCCCCATCAGAATGGGTTGGAATGTTTGTTTGAAAACATCACATAGCATGCGTGTGGAGTGCTTTTGTTGCTTCCTGTGGAGCAATTGACATTGGTAGTACGTTGTTTTTTCAGAAAATGCATCTCCAATACGGGGTGGAAGCATCCCAAACGAGCCCTTCTTTTGGCCGTCGCCTTTTTGTTCAGGGTCCCACACAGTTCGGTGTCCAGATGCTCCCAAGGTTGTTGTGAAAGCTATCAGACACACGGAGTACCACTCTCGCACCAAAAAAAACGAGATTCATTCAGCAATCCACACACTACGCGCAAACCTGAATCACTCCCAGTGAAATCGGTGATGCGTGAAAGGACAGTATTGTTGGAATCGTGAGGTGAGAAATCTAAATTTGGCCCTCACCGCATCACTCTCAAAAGAAACATTCAGACCTGACTGTCGTCCCTCCCGGAGAAAGACATGGAAGCAGTTTTCTGGAGTTTCGTTTGTGTGATTGCTGCAGCCGTTTTTTGCTGTGGATATACAGTTGACATTCCAGGCAAGTTTTGTTGCGAAGTCCGAAGCAGGTCTTCATGGAGGCACAACATCAGTGAGACGCCTTACCCTGATGCAAGTTCATCCTCGTGTCAGGGCATCAGCGTCAAAGTGATTGGAGTGCCAAGTGAAGATCACAACCAAACCGTCCGTCAGTTATCTGTGCAGATCTGAGTTCCTTCTCCTCTTTGTATCTCAACAAGCAGGATTCTGAGAACAAACAAGTCAACCTCGATTCGAACCAGTTGTCATGCGAACGGTGACGTTGGTTTCAGCAGGAATCGTGGGTCGCCAGAGCTGGAGCGAGAATGAGTTCAGCCCGACGCTCAGCTGGCGCTGGAACTTGAGGTCGGCTGCGCGCGACGAGGCGGAGGAGGAGCTGGTGCAACTCGCAAGGAAGGAAACTGTGGTGCGCATGAGAGGTGAAGCCCAAAAGCACATCAAACCGCATCATGCATGCACGTTGAAAACGTGCTTGCGACGAGGCAGCAATTAAGCTTTGAATGAGAGTAGTTTGTGATGGAATTGTCTTTTTTTGTCTGTTCACAGCCTTCTTTCAAGCAGATCGACATCATTATTGCTGGTCACTGTTGTGAATTCTGAAGTCAATTACGTTGACATTCAACATTCATTCACAATTGAAAATGTTTTTCTTGCCACAATTCAGATGGAGGTTATCATTATTGGTGGTGGCAAAATATCATTCTCAAGTTTCCCAAAGGAACGATCATCCAGCAAGAATTCCAACCCACAACAACAACCCCAGCAACGACTTCGCGTGAAACTACCACTCCAGAACCTCCTGTTCAAACCACTCCCAGTGAGTGGAAAATGACCAAAATTACACACACAGGCAACCAAAGTCGAGCCACCAGTCTCAAAGTTTTGCCTATAGATTCAGATTTTGAATTTTGGTTGTCCTTTTCGTTGCACTGCATGGAGCGTTGATGAGTGGCTATCCTACTGTCCCACAAAAAAGTCAATGAAACGAAGTGGAATTATCAGACTTCCAGTGCATGCGCTGCTCTTTGGCTTCGAACTTTTGGTTGAAGGACAACGTACTTTTGGCCTTGCGGTAACACAACCCTGAAACACATTTGAAACTAAGAAATTGCTGCAAAGTGTTTACAGTTCAAGATACTTCTTTCGGCTTTTTGATGCACTGGTTTTCAATCGTGAAGAAAGTTCCATACACGCAGGCGCAACTAAAACACACAACAAAAGACATTTTTGTATTCTCAAAGGTTATCCACCCTGGCCAACAACTTGCCGCAGGACCGATCGGGATGCGTTGGGCCCGTTTTACTTTCCCTTCGTTCCATTTCCGCCAAGAACCACAGTATGCCCTCCTGAGACAATACCTGGAAACCGTCTGGATGTCACTGGCTATGTCTTCACGAAGCCATCGAATGATTGTGGATCACTGATACCTGAGGCCAACGCAAAGGTTGGAACGTGTCCGTGGTGCAGCAAACATGAATCTAGATCCAAATTTGTAGAAACGCAAGAAGATCAGTTTGAATGAGAGTAAGCACCTCACTTGTGAGCGACTTTTTGTTTCATCTTGCAGGTTGAGGTTTGGCTGGCTGGAACAAATGGCGACTACAGTCACAGCTGCACAGGCTATTTCATGACTGACGACAGGGGTCTTTTTAATTTCACAACATCGATGCCCTCCTTGTACGCAAACAGACCAAGGCACATTCACTACCTGGTCACCACCCAGCAGAATGTTGAGGTGAGTTCTGTCCACGCGTATGGTAGATCTACCTGATGCAGAACACAAGAAATCGGCGAAGCAAACCAGAAAACCGATCAGTGAAGACATGCGCAAAGTGTTTGGCAGGAACATTCGTCTTTTATAACCAAAAAAGACCAGGTGGGTGAAAAGGAAATGACAAAAAAGTCACTGCTGCATTTTCTTTCCAGTTTGTAACACAGATGTACTTCCGTTCCGACAACACTCGAGGTCGTGATCCTGATCTGACAGTCACCGACAGGGAAACGGAACCCGGCCGAAGGTTTGTTGGTCTGGAAATATCTTTTGCAGAAATGAAAATGGACTTCGTTGTCAATGCTGACTGCACAAATTCTTTTTCAGAGTGGCACATTTCAACATCATACTTTGAGGCGAATGTTGAAGAAGCACAGTGCACGCGGAAGGGAGGATCCCCCATTGGTGACTGTTGAAACACGAACGTTCACCGTTTAAAATTGATGTGGGAACAAAACTTCAGATTTCGCTTTGTGTGCTTTCCCGGTTCGGCCTGATCCACGCAATATGTTTGCATGGAATTTTGCTGTGTCATGTCGGGTGCTCAGGCAATCAAACACGCATGTTGATCTTGTCTCTTCCATTGCGCTCAATTACGCGTACGTCCGAACGGTGAGCCTGCCCTTCGCAGTCGGGCTCGCTCCCAGGGTACATACTGGAAAAGAGACTGTTTCGGAGAACGTTGGTCACACAGGGCATAACTATTGTAATCTACATGATGAAATTGGTGTGACGAGAAAAGTTCAGTCACCAGAACAGATCCGCAGGAATGGCCAGTGTCTTGGCGGGAAATCTGACTGCGCAAAACATCCCGTGGGAGTTACCTCTCCTGGAGTTGCGAACTTCCGCAAAAATTTGGCCGCTATGGACGAGGAAGACGAAGATCTGACAACATGTCAGATTTGCTTCGAGGACTACGACATGAACGAGAGGATTCCACGCTTCTTGCCGTGCACCCACACTGTGTGCGAAATGTGCATCGTGCAGATCATAAGCGTGAAAAACAAAGGTAAATTCAGGTGCCCCTGAAAAGACTCGCGTGCATGTGAACTCAAGCAATTGTAGAGTGGGATTCTCACCACCTTGTCAAGACACTCAGCAACAAAGAAAATCTTCAGTGTGTTAATTCACCTGAAGTACGATAGCAGACGAGCAAGGGAAGGGCAGTGCCTCTTGACCCAACCCCCAGCCCCGCCCCCAGCGTTTTATGTTGAATGTCCGGTTTGGATCCCTCCCTGATACTGAGATTCGTGCAAGTTAGCGACGCGACGACAGAGTCTGTCAACTTGATTGGATGAGTGCCCCCACCAGCACACACACACACACACACACACACACACACACACACACACCAACACAAACACTCGTCTAACGCATACTCGTACGTACAAGTGCACACACACACGTTCACTGTTGTCCAAAAAGGCTGCACCTTCTACATGGCCCTGTTTGTCTCTGCAGGAGTGTTGAGCTGCCCTGAGTGCCGAACAGAACACACCGTGGATGAAGAAGGTGGCGTGAACGTATTTCACCAAAACAAGTACATCTTGGCCCACCTCCGACGACAGAAAAGAACACCTCGCGACCATTGTCGAGAACATGGAAGACCCTTTTCCCTCTACTGCGAAGAAGACGGGTTCGTTGTTTTGTGGTTGTGTTTTCTGCATGCTTGTGTTTTGCTGGTGCTGGCACTAGGTACCAGCAATTTTCGACAAGTTTTGACTGGATCAGGCTCGAACTCGTAGACACCATTTGACGTAAGTTTTGCCAACTTCTCCACCTTTTTGTTGTCATCCGCGTTTTTACTCAAATTACTGTTTCAGATGCAAGACAGTGATCTGCACAAAATGTCTGGTAGACAGCCACAATTGTCATAGGACAAGCGACTTGATCGAAAAAGCGGACTCCTTGAAGGAAGAATTTACCAGTGAAGTGGCCGAGATGATGGACACTCTGGCCAATTGCAAGACGAAGGGACAAGAGGTGCACGCGTGTGACTTTCAGAAAAGAATTGCTTGAAAATGTGAAATGGGTGACGGGTGTGCACTAAAATCAATTGTTGGAACTCACTGCGGCACACTGAATTGTTCAGCTCCAGATGTACTTTGAATTCCAGGTGGCTGCCTGTCAGTTTCACAGATGCCACGACGTTTTGCAAAAGCTTCACAAGCGACAAGTATTCCTCACTGAGGCAGTCGCTGACTACATTCAGAAGCTGGAAGTTCGTGTTTTGGAGCACTACAAAACACAAACACAGTGTGTTGATGCACAACAGAAGAGCTTGGCGCGGACTATAAAAGAACTTGCGTTGCACTCGACGCAACTCAGTGAGATGACCAACAGTGATGTCATCTCCAACAGAGACGGAAGAAGACAACGTTGTCAAGAGGTCAGATTCTCACCCTCCAAAACTATCGACGTGCGTGAGCTTTCTGAAGCATGAGAAAACATCTGAGCTTCTATCGGTCGTACAGCACGACAAAACTGAAGTCTGTTTGCGTGTTTCGGCTGCGTTTGAAGTGCACGTGACAGCATCCGCAGTTGTTGCTGTTTCGGACATACACATTTTTTGTAAAGATTGAAGCTGTTGATGAGTCATTAACAGGCGTGAACAAGTTACGAAACAAAATGTGCTCTTTTGATGGCCGTACATACACTCCACTCGTTCAGATCGTTCACGACGTTGTGAAGAGCTCTTCTCACACCAACGCGGGCAACGTTGACTTGCTGAACTTTGAAGAATCAGCCTTGCCCAATGAAGGAGCGTCCGGCGACAGTTCCGACGTCCAATTTATTCAGCACTTTGTCGGAAAACTCGCCGAGAGCGTTTCCACAGTTCGTGACATGGCGGATTCGTTGAGTGTTGACCAAACGAGCCAAGGTGAGGGAACTGTTGACACATCTTGACAAGGGTGCGTTCTTTTCAAATTGTGCTGAATGGTCCGGACTGAAGGTAAAATCTTTTCCAGATGATTGCAGCTGTCGCCTCTGTGTAGGTCCGGACTGAAGGTAAAATCTTTTCCAGATGATTGCAGCTGTCGCCTCTGTGTAGAAGACAAAGTCGTGCGAGACCGGAGAGCTGGAACTGGTCTGGCTGAGACGAGCCATGGAAGGAGAAAAGGAAACGAAAACGCAACAAAAACTCCCACTCAGAGAACAACCGATGAAAGTTGCGGGGATGAAATCAACAAAGGTTTGATTGGCATCTTTGCACATGAATTTGCAGCCATGACAAAGTGTCCTGCATGCAACAAAATGTCCTGCATGCAACAAAATGTCCTGCATGCAAAAATCAAAACCCTGTCCTCCAACAGACAACGCCACGGTTGAAGAGGAATCGCAGGAGGGCGCGGTCGGTGGAGGCGACGCCGCCTTCGTGGAGCAGACGTGTGGGATCCAAATGAGCGCTGCAGATTTGGAAGCGACGGGAAGCGGACCGACTTGCACATACCCTGCTGGTCAGTGTCTGAATTGACGGGATCAGCTGAAGACATGGGAATGAACTGTTTTTGTTTCTAACGTTGCACACTTTGTGATTTCAGCTCTCTACGCGCCACAGCGGCACGTTCAGCGTTTGGTCCTTGCTGACAAGTTCGCAGATTTGTGTCCAGAGCCACCAGTTTTCAAGCCTGACAGCGTCATTCACAGCAAAGTACTGCGGTTGGTCTCCCTACCCAACGGACAGTTGAAATCATTTGGTGATTACGGCATCTTCAACATCCAGTCCAAGGTCTTTGATGACGACCAGTACACAAAAAATAATTATTGGTGGAAAGTGTCATGGAAGAACGTCGAAGATGTGTACTGTGAAGAAGAGGTTCGCATCCAAGAGGACAAGTACCTGGCGTTTGTGGAGCGACACCCCGACGGCGCAGACACCATCTGCTTCAACTCCGAGCAGGGCAAACGACACATTGTTGCGCTTCCAGAATACTCCGTGCAATACATGTGTTTGATGGGTCCTGCGGAACTCGTCTTCGCCTTCACTCAGTGCAAAGGTGACGACTTGGCCAACATGGTGTTTTACAAAATTGGATTTATCAAGCACGATCCAGTTCCAGTTTTGAAAAACGGGCACGTCACCACAGACTTCATCTCCCTGGCTGCTATGTGTTCTATGACTCACGGCCCTGAACCCCTGCTGATTCTGTGCGGACTCCGGCTGGACGCAGCCTTCACTGGGTCTGCGTGGATTTCGGCCTTCAAGACGAGCGGCCAAGTGTTGTGGAGATACAACGGAAGCGCCGCGTCCATCGAGAAACAGCCCCTCAGTCCACGCGCGGTCTGCACAGATGGGCGTGGAAACTTGTTCGTCGGAGTGCAGGGGTGCGTGCTGCTCTTTGACGCCAACGGCAACTTCAAAAAACTGCTGCAACGAAACTTGGGCCAAGAAGCGAACATATCTCTCGCGTACAGAGAAGCAAAGGACCAGCTTGTCGTTTCGCACGTGTGCAAAGCGAGTGATGCTGCCCATGTCAAAGGGGCCAAACCTGTGTACAATCCCTTGACCGTACTCAACTTTTACAACGTGCATTACTCCCAATACTTCGACTCCTATGAGCGATAGAAAACGGTGACGAAAGTTTTGGAAGAACCGCGTGAGGATCTGCATTGTAACATCCATTGAGCACAGTCTTCAGCTCATGCAAGATAAGGTGGTGCCCCTTAGAATTGAGTCCCTCCATCGGTTCACACCCGATTTGTTGCACCCCCGCGCGCCCGGGCCTGGATCTGCTGGAGCAGACAAATACAGGTTTGGTCCTTCTGTGTGGCATGAGTTCGAAGAATTCGTACGTGCTGGCTGTTCCGTCATGTTGCTTTCAAAAGATCGCTTGAGTGTCAGAAGAATTGGACTGAAGGTTTGGTTTGTTTTCATCCACGTTTGAATTAAGCAAAGGTCGTTGTTTGTTATTGAAGGAGTTAGTTTGGTGTCTGTTCATTACGATCTGCTCATTACAATCGAAGCTGTGTCGGCGAGTATCAACTTTGGGATGGTGTGACCCCCTGCCTGGTGCAAACTTCCAAGGTACAAGTTTGTAAGTACCCCGTCCGTCTTGTTTCGGGTGACCTCCAAAAAAGAAAGAAAACGTTTCCTGACCCTTGTATCTATGTCTTCTTGTAAATCAGGGTCCTGTTGCCGGCTTGGCGCGTGTCTACACTGCTTTCTGTTCTTGTATTGTGGAAAAGTGCAAATGCGAGTCACACAGTTCGAATCGAATTTGTTCGACTGTTGTGTTCAGGGGCTCAGTCAGTGCTCGAGTGAGAAAGCCAGCTTGCACGTCTTCCAAGTATGTGACCAAAATCTCTTTTTCATCCGAACTTGGGTGGAATGTTGGTCTTTTGGGTGATTGCCGAGCCCTCGTTTGTTCACTCCCGGTGAAGTCACACTTGAATATTTTCAATTCATCTCCATCAAATTGATGTAAACGAAAAACCTGCATGACCGTTCTGGAGCACGACTGTTGCGTATCCTTGTGTCCGTTCCACCCACCTGCATAACTCAACACGGTTTCTTGGTTGATCTGGGGGCTCCATTCAAGATGAAGGGGATATAGTATCGGCAATTCACTTTGGTTCCTGATGACCATTCTGAGCAACACTCGAGCCACTTTGCGAGACGTGAACGCAACCTTGCCAGAATTGCAAGGCAAACTTGTTCGGCTGATCCTTTCATTTGTACACAACAAAAGAACAGGAAATGCAGTCTGATAATTAATCTTACAAGTTTTTATTCTGTCGCGAATTTGATAAGTACACACACCAGGCCACACACAACTGTGCTCTCAGAATGGCGACTTTTGAAGTCTTGTGAAAAAAGCACTCAAAATCTTCCCCAAAAATGTAAATTTTCCCATGAAATGTCCTCATTAGTGACGCACGTTTCTGGTTGATTCTCTCGCACAACGTTACAACAAATGAGCTGCCAGTTACGAAACACTCGCAAGCGATGAAACTGAAATGAAATGACACGCAGCTGGACTTGCCAACAGTGCAAGATGAACAGCAAACATTTCCAGCCAAGATAACGATAACAGCTGACCTTCGATAACAAAAGAGCAAACCTTGTGCACGTGCAGTTCATTCCCTTTGCAGAAATATACTTTCGACAGTGCGCAGAGAGACTGCAGCTGTGTTCTCTGCCCTCACCCCACTCTCCATTGGAGAACTGATGTGGCACTCTGTTCCTTTACAACCATGCAACTTTAGCACCTGAAGATTACATGTGATGTTTCACACCCATTCCTTGATCTGCTCTTTGCTAGATACTTTCTAAAGCACCAGGTTTTCTTTTTACCACATTGAGCAACACACCCGACGGTTCTCTGTTGTGTCGTGACACACCACTAAGTAGTTTCACCTCTCTCCACAAACGCACAATAGATATCACAAGTTACAAGATAAAACCAGTCAATTCCGAAGAAGCGATTCTTCACGTGCACAGGAGATTTGGTTAAAATGTGCCACGGAGTCTTATCGGATATCACAATGACATTTTACACCGCGAGACGGGAAACCGTTATCACAATAAAAACACATTCACACACCAAAACAGCCATCATTCATCATGTACCGGGAAATAATTTGCAGATGAATTTGACAGAAAGACAAAACATCTAATTCACAATGGATCTACCGGTTAGCTATTTGAAACCTGTCTCCTTGGCGAAACAATAGATTCGAAATGCAAGTTTTGTTCCCCCCAGACAGTTGTGCATAATAGTTTTACTTTACACACACACACAATGAAAGAAATGGAAAAGACACGAACATTAGCCAAAGCCATATTTGGCCTCGTCAAAGCAGTATTCAGCTTGCATATTTATATTTTGAGACAGTTTCGGTTGACGGTTTCTCTGATTGCTGCCATGTAAATGACCTGAACTAAATTCCCTGGGTGACCTTGATCCCGACATTTCTCGCCCTGTGACGTGACGCAATCAAGTCAACTGCGCCTTGTACGCACACACAACTAGCTTCGCCTGAAAAAAAGAAGAAACTGTAAAAATAGTTGTTAAGTCGTTCCCCCCATGTACTAACTTCACACTGTGAAGCACTATCAAAACAAACGCAGTTGGCTTCGTCGTTCACACGTTCTTCGGCTTACCATAGATTTGGGTGCTTTCACTGTGTGGATGTCCAGATCGTTTCTGCCATGATGCAATGGACTAAATGAGAGCACGAAGTTGGCTTCCTGGAATGAAATTCGTTCAATCAGCTCCAACACAAGAACCAAGAGCCGGGTCGGCACCAAAGGCGTTCCCAAACGTGGCTACTCACCTCTGTGAGTGGACGCAATGTGACGCCGTTCAGCACTGCGCTGGCCACTGCACAAGGGCCATAGAAACGGCACTTCACTTCGTGCTTCGTGAACTTCGCGTGCGCAACAAATAGCAGCATCCCTACTCCTGAAAGAAAATCCAAACAAATTCAGTTTTGCTTTGTGTTTGACAAATTCTGCTGTGGAAACATGGCAAAATCTCAGCACTGGATCACACGAAAATGCACCTGGTCTGGTTGGTTGTAAATCGTGGTTGAAAGTAATGCGAAATTTGTCTGCCTCGCACAAAGCGAAGCATTGCATTGGGAAGAGCGCGCACTGAATTGTGGCAGTGTTGTTCAGCGTGATCTGCACCTGACTCTCGAACTCACTCGTCACACTGAAGCAACAAACCAGAACGGCTGTTTGTAAAATCTTCACAATACCTGACAGGACGCCAACAGTCGTGAGAACGGAGTGAGTACAATCGTGCTGAACAAATACGTATCTCTTTCCAAACGACGATGTCAGAATTGAGCGGATTTTGTTCGGCTACTTACTTGGTGATGTGCGAGTTGAGGACGTCAATAATCTCATCAGAACTGGGCAGTTGTTTAGCGAGTTTTAGCGCAGTGTTGTCCTGGGCTTGAGCAGCAAAATTAGCACCGTGTTCCAGCAGCAATCGTACTATATGCTTGTTCCCTTTTTTGACGCCCTGCAAGGAACGTTTCAATATTCGCCTTCAAAAACAAACTTCAGGTGGAAAATCTCAGATTTTCACAAAAAACAACGAACTGACGGAACCTTGAACAGTGCCGTCTCTCCATTGTGTTGATGCGGATTGACACAAGCACCAAGAAGGATGAGCAGTTCCACTGTGCATCTGTGACCCTACAAGACATACACGCAACTTGCACTGTGAACAGCCAGTGAAGACAGATTGTTTCCCGTGTGTGCTGCATGTTGTTGACCTGCTGTCCAGATCCAACGCAAAACTAACAACAAAGTTTACCTGTTGACAAGCGTGCATCAGTGCGGTCATTCCATTCTTCTGTCGTGCATTCACATCGGCGCCGTTACAAACCAACAATTCCATCGCATCATCGTACCCTACAAATCACAGAAACATTTCGGAAACAGGCTTTTCACACCCATCGCAGAAGAAGTCGGTGGCTTCGGGAATGTTCATCGTTGTAAGTTTCCCTCACCAAAATAGGCAGCAACCATGACCAGCGTCATGCCTTGAGCATCCGGCTGCTCGAGATCATATTTGCGTCGGGAATTGAGAGCACTGCGGATTCTGTCGTAGTTGTTTGTGTGAACTGCGTGGCGGAACTCGACTGAAACCAAGGAAATGAAATTACCACTGGAAAGCACGTGTTCAAAAGGAAAATTCTGTCACAAGGCAAGCAAACTCACCATTCGATAACTCCAATATTTCCGTTTGTTTGGAATCAGCAGGCTGGAACGGAAGAGATGCGAGGTGAACGAGGGTCGAGTGCCAAAAAGAACTGCTTGCGTTTGTTCAATTTCACGAAGCGAAACATATTCAGACGTACCACAACGCTGTCCCATGCACTGAGGTCTATTTCGTCCAAATCTATGTCGAACAGTCCGTCGTCATTTCCTATCAATGCAAAAGTCGTTTGTTGCATGAGTACAATTGCATTGCACTGTTGTGTGTGTGTGTGTGTGTGGGGGGGGGGGTTCCTGTGTTGTTGGCTTTCACCTGAGAAGAGACTTTTCGCAACACCAAGGTGAAAAGCAAAAGCGCATTCGCGCGTCTTTACCTGATGTGGACGGAGTGCGCGGTGTTGTCGGTGACGGGATGACGGTGCTGGGCGACGGCTGCACGGCGCCGGGCTGCGTATCCCCCGCGCCACTGCTCACCGACAGAGGCTGTTGGCTGTTTGCATTGCCGTCCGGCGTCACTGGGGTCTGTGGCGGCACATCCGGCGTTTGTGGGGTGTGGGACTGCTCCGAACTGTTCGGGGAACTTGTCTGAGTGGGATCATAGATTTTCACCGAGGCCTTGGTCCTGAACAGTTTGGCCGCTTGTTGAGCGGCGCCGGCGGGAGGACCAATCGGAACTGTCCCTTTGTCAACAACGTTTGTCGGTTCACTGTTTGTTCCAGATGCATTGCTGCCCTTTCGGCTCCTCCTCCTCTTCGCTACAGTATCTGAACTCAGCTGAGTGGTTTCTGCACCGTGCAACACATGAATCTCTCTTTGAGAGGCAAATGCTTCCGTCGACTTTCGCTTTTTATCACGCTCTCCAATCCCTTTACGCCTCACGTTTGCGTTCGCATCGGTTTCAACCTCCCGCGTCGGCTGGACAATGTGCACTTCGTACTCATCTCTGTTCTCATCACACTCTTCTGACTCGTCCAAAGGTTGAACAGAACTGGGCAGAATTCTCTTGACCAACACTTTGCACGGTGATGCCAGTTTCTGATCACCACATCGATCCTTTCCATCTTCGTTGCTGTCCGAGGCTTCTTCACACTCTGAAAGACGGCGAATGATAAAACTTTCCAAAACTTTTCATTTTCCTGCATTGCTCCACCAACTGCGGACAACTGGTTCCTTGGGGTTGCTGACAAGATCAGACTTTGGAATCTTCGGAAACACTCCCCTCTCCATGTAGCACACACCACTCTCAACAGCGGCCATTGGGAAAGAACGGCTAGGAAACACTTGCATTCCACCCCCGCTTTCTCGTGAGATGACTGGAAGAAACTGCGACCCAAAAGAAGGACAAACGAAAGCTTCGTCTCGAGTGCAACAAGGACTATGCAATGAGAAGGTGTCTCCATGTTCCACCGGGAACGTGACTGGTCCCCATTGGGACATGCAGCACATCCTTCTGATGCGCACACACGTGTGGACGACACACCAGTGACTGCAGCTCAGCTTTGCGATGTATTCGCAGAAAGACGTTGGGGGTGCACAATACTTTTTCTCGCAGGCCTGGCGGTGACGATGGATCCCTACCCACACGAGGTCAATCTCTTCTCTCACTTCTTTGATGTACGTAACACACTCAAGATCCGGAAGCAGAGTCAACGTACCTGGTCCCTTTGCAAGCTCCTGACGTCCACGCTTCAACTGAAAGAAAAATCAAAGGATTCAGCGATTTGATACCGATAGCTCACATCCTTTCCCACCGATGTGCTTGGAATGACAGGACGACACGGAGAAAGTACGAGGCGCCTTTGTGTACAACGACACACACCCACAGCGGGAAACAAAACGCGCTGGAGAATCGTGAACGGAACAGAAACCAAACTGGACTGAACAGAAGAAGAAGAAGAAGAAAAACCCAGGCGCACTCAAATGGTTTCTGATTCAGTTGAACACAAGAGTGTGGTATGATCAATCCCTCACAGCAACTCGAGGGGCAGCATCCCCCAGAGTTGTTTTGAGGGAACAATCATCCCACACAAGTGTGTCAACCATTGTAGCTTCACAGATATGTAGCCAACACATTGAAATCGGGTTTTGTTTTCCATGTGCAGGGACGGGTTTGACTGTTCAGTTCTTTGACTTGATATCCGCTTAGAACAAATGCAATTCACAACACGAAAAAGAAGATGACGACCACCATCTGTGAGCTACCGTTGAAAAACCAAAATGTAACGACTTCATCACAAACCTCAAGCGCACGCTCTGGCGGATCGTCGGTTTCCGTGTCGTCATCGACCAGGTCAATTACTTCCACCTCCTCAACCTAACAGCACATACCAAGTCATGCAACAGTGTGAAAACCCTACTTGAAGAGTGTCGAGTGTCGCGCACCAGTTGTGGTCAAGAATGACAGTGATGTGCAGAGAGACAGACAGACAGGCAGAAGAGCATGCACACCACTCAACATCGTCGCCGTTCAGAAATCTTTCTCCGCCAGTCAGGCTACCGACGCGCTGTTATCGATGGCAAAAGTACAACGGGTCTGTGCAGTTTTCCATCAGCTTGTTCAGTTTGCTGGGCCTGAAGATTTATCGAAAACAAAACTGATATTCCACGTACCGGTACCTTGTGCTGAAGTCTGTTCGCCTCCTCCAGAAATTCTGCATGTGGAACGTCATCGCCTCCGTGTAGTTCTTCGAATTGTGCGTGACTGTCATCAAAACCTCCGACAACCTGCAAAATTTGACAGCGTTGGTACCGGTACTTTCCTCCGGTTGAAATTTCCAAAACTTCCCTTGGTGTTGAATTGTCAAAGGAGTGTGTTGTGTGTGAATTCCTGAGAGAAGGGTCCTTTTACAAATGAAGCTGACACTCAAAGCAACAAATCTTCCTCTACGAATTCCAACCATCGCATTGCCAATCTAAACTGTCGTCACAGATGCAACGAACACTCACCGCATGGTCGTAGACTGAACGTTGGGTGTCTTCTGCTTGAAGCTCCTCTTCCGTGGAACCGTAGCTGGTCTCACTCACGCCCACGCTGCTGCTTGAAGTGATTGGTGTCTCGGCATCCGATTCCACGGTGTCTTCATCTTCGAGCAGTGGCAACTCTTTTGAACCACTGTCTGTTAAAATCTGATTGATTCTTTTTCTGGCAGTTTGAGCTTTACTTCGTTGAAGTTTGGTTCTCCCACCAGACGTGTGTTCCTGTTTCTCCTGCTCTGTAGCTTGTTTCCTATTCGCCTTGGCAGTCGCCTCAGACACGGCCTTTCTGTTGACAGATGTCCTGCTTTTCGTAGTTGTTTTACTTCTGCTGGAACTCTCTGACGATTTTGCTTTCGATTCTGACTTTGTTTCTGTACTTTTGGACAATCGCCTCTTCTTGTCATTGGGTCCTTCCTCCTCAGTTGGCACCGTTTCCCTGACACTACTCTGGAAAGCTTCTTTGAAAGACGACGGTCTGGCTGACCGGCCAGTATTTTTGACCTTGGAGTACATGTCATTGCCAAACACGTTGATTTTACCCTGTTCCAAATTTCTCCAGAATTTATCTTTGAGAGTGTCAGCTTCGGCGCCGTCAGCATCCACGTAGTAGTACGTCGCTTTTCTGGATTTTGCACTTTGCTTTGACGAGTCACTGCCTGCATCACTGTGGTTCTCACTGCTTTTTGTGATTGTGCATACCTTCGAAGGTGCGGAACTCTAAAACAAGCAGAAACATATTTTTCTTTGGAAGAGAATAAACAACGAAGAATTCGTTCGTGGTTTGCAAATACTCCTGAAGTAAAGGTACAAACAAAATCCGGCTGTCATCTTGCACAGCAAAGGTGGTTGTACAAGGACAGACAATGGAACATTATTTTAATTCGAACCTTCGTTTTCACTGACGACTTTCCGCTGTGAGTTTTGATGTAATCGTCCACGATGTCTTTGCAGCTTTCCAGGTTTTCGTATGGTTCCCAAGTGTCCCACGATGGACTGTACCCAGCCCATCTCACCTTGAACAATGTCTTGCCCTGAAAAGTAAACACTCAATGAACATATTCCCACCTGGAATGCTGCACATGTCACTGGTGTGGACAAGGAAAACGGAACAAAAGCTACACTCGTACACGTAACACGTCTGTTTGGGAGCTCGCTGCATGCATTGCACGATGAGGCAGACAGTTGCAGATAAATTGTGCTGGAACAGGCCGCCCAAGCAATTTCTTAATTCTGTGACAAACCAACTCCCGAAACAGGCCAATGGCCTTAATCTATGATCATGATCATAAATCACCACTGTCAACATAAACATTTGTGCTCAGCTTTGTTTCGCAGCTGAACACGAGAAAGCGCACTGCTCCCTTGAAACAAACTTCATGCTCGTGCTGTGAAACGTGCTTTCATCAGTTGTGATGAAGAACCATACCATTCCGAAAGTGGGCAAAATCTTGAAATTGCAAATTCCAAGAGGCTCGTTTGCTCTGACTGCAATTTCGAGGCTACAAAGGAGCAAACCATTTTTTGTTTCCATATTGTCCGTCATGCACGTACCTTGCTCGTGGTCATACCCACAATCTTCTCCACTTCATATATATCATCTTCCCCTTCACTTGCATCATCTTCGGTGGCACTTGGCGCCGTATTCTCCGATCTTTCAGTGCCACTTGCGGAACGGTGCTGAGGCGCCGCCATCTTGAGGGGGTCAAGGTTGCCGCATGAAATCACAGAGCCTAAAAGGGGTGAAACCTTGAATTGCGGGAAATTAAGTTTCAAACAAAGACAAACTTTCTTGTAAATTTCCGATTTCTTTATATTTATTGATTTTTTATATATGTTAAACAACTGACAATGGAAAATGTGTGAGCAGTTGTTTTGGTGTTGCCGCACTATCTTCCAGCTGCAACCCTGCAGATTTTGCAAAATGAACTGGTCCAAGCACAACAGAGCTGCCAGCCGAGATCGTGGAGGTGTGCCAATATTTTCCCTGCGAATTCTGTATACCTTTCTGTATTTGTGGCCAAACAATTGAATGTAATGCAGTCAAGTGAGAACACTGAAGCCAGGAACACTTTGCAAGAGTACACATGGTGATGAATGTCGAGTTTCCACATAGACTCTGATCAGTTCGTGCTGTCAAGTGACAGGTGCTTGCGTGGTGTGAACTGCCTGTAAAAATCTGATCAGATGACCAGTGGACAAGAATCGTTGTAATTCAAACGTATACTGTACTCGTAAGTACAAAATCAACTGCTTCATGAACCACACGCTCAGCGGATTTGGGTGGACTCTTGCTGCCCCTGCACCTGGGACCCCCCCCCCCTCGATTGAATCTGGTGACAATTTTTCCCCCTCTCATCCTCACGTTTTTGCCCCCCCCCCCCACACACACTCGTTTGACAAAACCTGCATAAATCTGGCACCGTCTTCCACCTGCGAAATTGTCTCGTGGTTTGGATGCCCGGCCCCCCGCCCCGGGTGCGTGCGGTGCCATTGGCGTTTGGGTTGTTGAAACTGGGTACAAGGCCCCA
>JAAUXT010011636.1_pt1 | contig 31488 bp, 32 predicted proteins | sample 7278171 | NCBI WGS metagenome assembly JAAUXT01 (sample SAMN14350112, study PRJNA611818) | marine sediment metagenome | isolation source: surface marine sediment (1.8m) | place: French Polynesia: Moorea | collected 2018-08
CAAAATTATGACTTATTTTCAGTGAACTTTATGCAACTCAAGTTGAATTTTTTTATGTAGGCATTTTGTCCTATTGCTGCTCTTTCACCATGCAAAGTTCCAGGCAACTTGTATGTGTCAACCCTGAAAAACGTTGCCCAATCGGTTACTTAGATTGCATGCCTCGTACCTTTGCCAGTGAGACGTCATTCAGATGTTGGCGTGTGAGGCACTTGGATCTGGTCTCAACTCAGGTCTTCACTGAAGTGAACAGGGCTGGTGCTTCGAGGGCACGCTGCTGCAGGCGGCCCCTCTCTCACAGTGTGAGTGCACTGCCAGGTGTCAAGGATGCAGCACCATGGCACTCACAGTCACTTCACTGCCTTGTGGAACCTTGCGTGGTCAGGAACCTTGCCGGGACTGTGTTGTGTGCTTTTTCGTAGCACTTCATTGAACTGCCATCCAGAGCCTGCAGATCAAGCCAGTTTTTGTTCGCTCCCAATTCTATTTTTGGCTGCGTGCGTGTGTGGTTTCCTTTTGTTGAGGGATGCGACTGAAAGACGGAAACGCACACAGGGTGAAGGAACGAGTGAAGTTCCTGACTGACACCCAAGGCGCGCACGCGACTCCTGTTTATTGAAGGCGCAATTCAGCTGCGCCAGCGATCCGAGGTATTTATTGTTCCACCGCTGTTGTTCACAGATCCCAGTGAGAAAATTTTCTTCGCTGTCAAACACAACCTTCGGCTTCTTCTGACCAAGTAACCGAACCGAGCAAAAATTTCAAGAAATAAAGCAATGGCGTTCTTTCTTCTAATTCACGAGTGGCAAACCAGCTTTTGTGTTGGTGGAATTCTGTGTTCGTCGCTGGGCATGAACGGAAGAATGCGATTTTGTTGCAGATGATGGTCGACATTGTTCCGTTGAAGTCCACCGCAGCAAACGTTGTGTCCTGACACCAGGATAACTTGTAATGGTGCGGATGCAAGTGTTCTTCGTGCCATCGTACCACTGCCTGCAACCACTTTGTCCCCAGTCTTGCACAGATGCGTCTGCCATGCAAAACACACGTCTGCAACAACTTCGTTTGCACAGCGCAGTGTTTGCGTCTGCTTCGCACTAAGGATACAGATCTTGGGGACGCTGCAGAAGCAATGCAGTCAGGCCCGCCAAATATCAAAGAAAACCTTTTTGGACAATGGAACTGAAAAGGATTGGCCATTCTGCACTGAAAATTTCAATGTTGTTGTGAACACAAAAGCTCAATTGTGCATCACTTCCAGGTACGACTTGTATCCGAAAGTGTCGAACGTCGCTCAAAACACCGGCTGACAGAAAGAAGGCCGTGCGAAGAGCTCGCTCGCGCTGCAGATGCTGAGGGAAAACAGAACTTTGTGTTTGTGCTGTGGATACTCCCAGAACATCACGAACACAAAACTAGTCTGCAACCAGGAATTGACTCAAGTATTTCTCATTGGTTCTTTTTCGAAGGAACCGTACAAGTTTTGAGAAGATAAAAGAACGACGACAGCATGAGGCCCTCTGCCCATCTGCCGACTTGCTGTGGATGTTTCTGGACACTTTTCTGTGTCCACTTGTCCATTCAAATTCCTTTCAAGGTGAGTAAAAATACACACCCAGTGATCACACTGAAATGAGATTCTGGTCAAACCTTTTGAGACGCGTACTTGCTGTCTGATTTGCGGGCAGCAGCAGCTGTGCCTGAACGTCGGTGGTTGTGTTGTCAGAACAGGAAAATAAAAAATGGGTTTTAAATGACAGAAAACACATTTTGGTATGGACTCTCGATCTATCGACTTGCGATTTAAGTTTTCTCAAAATGCAGGCCAAGATCAAAGACGAAGTTGTGCATATTATTTGAATTGAATGAAAGAAACCTTGGCCAGAATCGACGCTGCTCCCCCAAAAAATGTGGTTTGATTTTGAGACTGCATTCTGAAACTTCTTTGGTCTTGATTGATGTTAATCAGTGTGGCAACAATGAGAAAAATGTGCCCTTTGAAAGTTTTTTCCTCTTTCTATTGCAGGTTTGTGCAAAGGCTCCGTCGATTCGAGGTAAATATTTACGCATGCTTATTTACAGTCGGGTTTCGAGCTGTTGGCAGCCTCGCGTGAACGTAACACAATCGGGTGCAATCAAGATGAGAGAAAACGATAGATTCGGTGTTGGCTTCCGTTCACCACAGTGGCATTGTACTTTGCTTTTGCAATGGCTTTCTGCGTAAAGTACGAGAAATCACGTCTTCCATGGTGAACACCCACGACGAAGAGACCGGTGGGTGGGAGAGTCCATGGTCTGAGCGCACACCTTGGGATGGTGAAGAGCGGCGGTGCCTCGGACGTTCCGGAGAAGCGCGAAGTGAAGCCTCCGTGACCTTACAGATATGAGAAACAAGTCAACAGTCCTGCAACAGCTGCTTTGACAAAACTTTGGTGGAGAACTCCCACTGTCAGAAACTCCGTGAACAGTCGTTCTGCAATCCGGTCGTGTCCTCCGGATTTGCACAGTACTCTCTGAGAAACCGGTCGAAGCCGTTCCTGTGAAAAAAAACATTCCTGAGGTCTTGTTCTTCGTTCATGCCTCGGCGCAGGAAAGATCCGCAGAGACTGAGAACAGAATTGGCGCCGTGCATGTTTCTACACACAAACCTGATTCTCACGCACCTCCAGATTGTTTAGAGACTCTCCTCCTTCTCCACAGTCTGTATATTTTATACAAAGTCTGGAATCTCAAGGTTTTCCAGACACACCGCGAGTTTTTGTGTCAGAATAGCAGGTGGTTGCTTTTTCTCCTGACGAACACACGAGCCCACAAAACCGCAGATCTCGGGTTCTCATGTCTTGTGTGCACTGTGCAAGAGCTGACAAAAGAACGTTCCTGAATCCAGGTTTCCCTCGTGCCCCCATGGTCCTGGCGTCCCTCTGTTCACTGAAAGAACCTGTCTGGGAAGGATCGACTGCTCGATTTGTCTTGTGGGAAGCAGAACACCACTGCTGTTCTGACAAGTCCCAAGCCAGAGGTTGCACGTTATCGTGGACCTGAGAGAGGGAAACAAACATTGATGTTCACACAAGAATCGAAGGGGCTGAGGGTCCGGGCCCTCTGACCAGGCAAAACTGTCTTCCCCTCACTTGAAGTCTTTAAGAGTTGGGCCAATGAAGTCTCTGCCGTACTCGGCGTCCCACGGATGCCGCAGTGTCTGTGCAGGGATCTGTACGTCTCGGCGCCGGTGCTCTGATCAACCACATGCAAGCAGCAATTTGAGGTCAGGGTAGATCTGGCAGGCAAGTGCCTTGAGACCAGGCAGCAAGGTCTTCGCACAGAAATGAAAAAGAAGGAGTCCGTGCGCCTTTGATCTTCAGCATGGATATTCTCAGAGCACCAGAGTGACAAAGAGAATGGTTTCTACTTCAGATTCACCCCACGAAATAGTGGAGCTCAACGTTCTGGACAGTCTGCGGAACAACATCACACCGGATCTGGACCACTACTGTCCTGCCGACCCTCGTGTGGGGAAAACAAGACACAAACGAGATATCAGCAAAGTTGACAACCTGCAAAATGTGACAGTCAACTTCCCCTGGCACAAGCAGAGCGTAAACCTGGTCCTAAATAAACTCAGAAGGACGGTCTCTCGCGGCGCAACGCTTGAGTGGTTCTCCAGGAACAGGACCTCTGTGAAGCCGCTCAACACCGCCTGCCTCTTCGAGGGATCCGCGCCCGATGACGCTGACATTGTCGGAGTTTTCTCCCTCTGCAATGGATTTGTAAGTTCACTTTGTTATTTTGTGGGGTCAACAAATCTTTCCTTGGCAAGAAGTTTGGAAACAAGAAGACAGTGTTCTAACTGGGAACCAAACTCATCTGGCGGGACCGAGCAGGGGGACCGCCAGGCTCGTAGATTTGTGAGGAATCCTGGGCGCACGTGGTGGTTTGATGGCGTTGACTGAGCTCAACTGTGCAGGATACCTTTCAGACACCTGAGACCAATGTGATATTTGCATGCAGTGGTAGAATAAGAATCAAAGGTCTTTATGGAGGGAAGTTTGGCTTCCGACATCCAAGTGACAATTGACCATTTTGCGGCTCAAAAAAGATAGATCTACGAAACTCATACTTTGCTCGGAATAACACCGAGCATTTTTGGCTCGGAATAACACTGGGGAGAGTGGGTTTCGTACCTTTTTGTTGAGTTTCGTCCCCGCGTTCTGTACGGGTACCAGTGTATGTGAAATGTTCCACTAGAATATGTGAAGAACATCAGAATATTTTTACCAGTGCATGTGAAATGTTCCACTCTTGTTTGCAGAACATCTTGTTGTACCAATGTAATGTGGAATTTTTACTATCATTTACAGAACATCTGCTTGTTCTACTTGCACCAAAATGCACCAGAAAATATACACCCTCGGAAATACAGGGTACCAGGGTACATCTCATTTTGTTGCAAGCCCGAAGCTTGGCCACTGGTGGATTTTGAGTTTGTGTGTGGTGGTATTTGTGTGTAGACACTGACCAGTAGCTGGAGCCTGTTTTGGTGTGTGTCGCACCACCGAGAACAGTACAGACCAAACGGTACACTCGACACTGATGCTCAGCGCCATCGGTGTGAGGATCAACCACCCACCTGGTGTGTTCGCGGCCTTTTCACTCGTATGTGGTAAATATTGGCAGAGCGGGGTGCTGAGTACCGGAGAAGAGGATGTGTACATTGAGCCGGCCAGAGACATGTCGAGCAGTGGCCGCCATCTCCACAGGGTGACCACCCATCCCTCCAGGTCCACTGGAACCAAGACTTCTGACACTGGACCACAACGAGGGTGTGCCGCAGACGACACTGAAACAGGCAAGACTCGTTCCATCCACTACACTCCACACAAGCGTGTGAGAGTGTTCGAACCAGTACAAATTTTTCACAGAAAATGTGTTGGTCTTCTGTGGGTCGTGCGATCCAGAGAGTGTTCTTGAATTTGCTGTGCTAATTTCTCCACAGACAGTACTGATGTCAACGGGACCCGGAGTGGGAGCTCTCCTCACCGACAGAAGCGCCAGTCCTACTACTACGGAGGAGCCAAGTATCTGGAGGTCATCATCGCCACTGACAACAGCGTCGCGGATTTCCACGGCAGGGACGCGCTCGAGCAGTACATACTTGTGCAGATGAACATCGTGAGTAAAGTCTCCAGCGGTGCATGAGAGAGAGAGCCCGAACAAGAAAAAGCCTCATAACAGGGCGGAGTGGGATGAGGCAGTTAATTTTTCTCACTGATCAAGAACAGACCTGCAGGACCCGGCCACTCCCTGACTGCGGAACAATTCTTTGGCCCCCAAACGAAAGCATCAATGCCAGGTGATATATCACCTGGTCTATCTGTCTCCCAATCTTCTGATACGAGTGTCTTTTCCTGGCAGGTGAACCAGCTGTATCATCACCCGACCCTGGGAGCCGAAATAGATGTCGTTCTGAAGAAAATCATCGTAATTGAGGATGATATCGTACGTTCGGCACTTTCCCAACGATTTCAAGACAGCTGGTCTCTGGCACAAAAACAGTGCAGCGAGTTGAATTCTAAGTGCTCAGAGTGTTCTTAAAACGGCACACAGGGACATGTTCAAAGTTTAAATCATAAGCTCTTGATGTCTGCGTCAGGCGGAGTCAATATTAGTGGAACAACAAGCCAAGTCGACGCTGGAGCGCTTCTGCAGTTGGGTGCACTATGAGAACCAGCGGCGCTACCCCGACTCCATCCAGTACGACATCGCCACCTACATCACGCGCAAGGAGCTCGGACCCGCAGGTACAGTGAAAGATTTGCGGTTGTTCAAGCTCACAATCAACATTCTTTTCAAAGCTGTCAAGGGGCAAGAATTTTGCGTGAATGGTTCAGGTGGCCACACTTGCACAAATTGTGCAAATCCTGCTCCGTCACCAGCGACTGCATGTGTTTCGTTCCAGGCTACGCGCCTGTGACTGGGATGTGTCACGCGCTGCGAAGCTGCGCCGTTGCCAGAGACGACGGCGTTTCGTCGGCGTTCGTCATCGCGCATGAAATGGCGCATGTGTGAGTACCCAATCTGTGTGAGTCCAGGCATTCAAGGCTTGAAATGCCAAGATGCTGTGTATTTTTGGAGCAGCGCTTGAGCAACGCAACAAAGTCATCCGCATGATATCTCCATTTTCTGAAGCAGTCATTTCAACGACGAAGACACTGGTTTCTTCATTCTGGAAGTACCCTACCCTTTTGCACAAAACATACACAAAGCAGGAAGAAAAATGCATGATTGGTTGTTTTTCTGCAGAATGGGTCTGCATCACGACGGGTTTTTCAACGACTGTGACCCCGACCCACAAGACGGGAAAATCATGGCTCCCATGGTTCAGGCGACCTATCACCGCCACTACTGGACCCGATGCTCCCGAGACTCCATGGCCAGATACCTGCAGTGAGAATACACACACCCACACACAGAGAGAAACACACACAAACACGCACGCACGCTCACAATCTTTAGCAGCAGAATGCCCCCTCCCTCTGTGCTTTTGTGCACAAAACCCAACACCCGTACGATTTTTGGGCTGTGGGAACTTCCGGAAGTGCATGGACAAATGCCAGTTCCACACCTGCCCGTTGTGTGTGCACCAGAAACAGCAACATCAATCACCCTGATCCTGAAGGTTGGTCTGTGCTGCAGGTTTTATCAGTGCATGGACAACGAGCCTGCGGATCCAGAATGGCCCGTGTACGACGAGCCGTACGGAGAGTATTGGGATCTGGACGAGCAGTGTCGCCAGGAGTTCGGATCTGGGTAGGAAATTGGAATTGGCCTTCACTTTTGGTGTTGGTCACTCTCACCTGGTTGGAATTTGTTTTCTATGCGGCTGGTTTCAACGAGAATTGGTCACTTCTTTGTGACCACGAAGTTTTTTTTCTGTGCGTGATTGCAGGTACGCGCTGTGTCGCGCGTTCGGCCACACGGACCCTTGTCACTACCTGTGGTGCAGCAGCTACGAGAAGCCGCTGCTCTGCACCACGAAGCGCGGCTCTCCGCTGCCGGGCACGACCTGCGGACAGGACATGGTGAGCGGTCTGCGCAGAGTGCATCTGATGGGTTCAGGAACATGATGAATGGGGTAAAGACCCACAGAAGACACTGGAGAATGATTCCGAACAAAAGTCTTGGTGGATCATTGAAGGTTGCATTGTCCAGTAATGCAACACAAAATGGTGGTTTCAGTATTTTAGTTCTTGTAAAAGAGCAATGGGCAGAAGGTCGTTCTCAGTTGTGGTGTTCTTGCCACGCCAGGCGTCGCAAGTGCGTGTTTCCTTTCGCAGTGGTGCCAGGCAGGGAAGTGCGTGTGGCGGACGGGCGCACGGGCGGTGCACGGCGGCTGGGGCGGCTGGGCGGAGTGGGGCGAGTGCAGCCGCTCGTGCGGAGTCGGAGTTCATTTCCGCTCCCGGAAATGTGACAACCCGAAGTACGCGCTCTTGTTGTATCTGCGGGTACAGCTCTGAGAGATCACAAGTTACCTGATGTGCAGTGAACAAGATTTCAAAGATTCATACTTGCGTTGAGTTTTTGAAGCAAGTGTCGGGGTCCACCGAAGGTTCGACCTCTGCACAAACTCATCGGCTGCATGTACGTTCACGACGAAAATATGATGTTGTTCAAAAACTTACGAGATTTTTCTCGTTCACTTTCATCCCTATTTTTTATCCGTTGGGTCAATGAATGGGGCAAGCTCATGGCTGCTCCCTCTGGTTTTAGCTTCTTTCACATACGTTGTTGCAGGCCTCACGGTGGAGGCAGAGACTGCAAGGGCAAGGATGAAGAGTTTGGGCTCTGCAACAGAAAGGTGAGCCAACGCTGGAAGTCTGAACCTGAGTGTGGGGCGGACTGTTCTCCATGGTTCTGGCATTCTCCAAAGTTATTTGCACGGTCACCAATACGCAGGGATTTGCTTCTGTGCCTCAAAATGGATGAACTTGCAGGAATGTCCAGAGCAAAGAGATTTTCGAGCTGAGCAGTGTTCGTGGCTCCCAGATCGCGGGATCGCAGCCAAAGGCAAAAACTGGATTCCCAAGGAAATCAAAAAAGGTACGTCACAACCAAAACGCGGGACATCGTTTTCGCAAAAAGTTCACGGATGCAGAAAAAAAAAACGTGTGTGTGACAGACGCGCTGAAGTGTCGGCTGACGTGCGAGGACGCGGCGACGCACGAACCACTGCGTCTCACGGAAGACGTGGTGGACGGAACGCGCTGCTCATACGACGTGCCCGACGACATCTGCGTCCGCGGCAAGTGCAAGGTACACAGGTGTCGTAACAATTCAAACTTTTGCTCTTCGAACTGGTGGGCTGTTCCTAAAATGCTGACTTTTTTGGTGTATCGCGAGGTTTGAACCTTTGGCTTGCGTTTCATGTTTCTCCTTCTTGAAATTCCGAATCTTTGAGGATTTTGCGGGGATTTGCACTTGGTTTGAGGTGAATCTCAGGGTCTGAGACGCTAATTCCGTTGGTTGACTGATTGCAGCGGGTGGGATGTGACGGGAGGCTGGGGTCGGGAGCCAAGCCCGACCTGTGCGGGGTGTGCCGCGGTGACAACCAGCATTGCCAGGTAGCGAGCGGTGATTTCAGCGCTTATCTTGCGAGAAAAAGTAATTCTGCCTGATTTTTCAGTTGAATTCTCAAAATAAAATCTTGACCGACTCGACACGATGACAATGTATTCGAAAACTTGAAAGTACCAAACGTCAATTTTCGACTCGATTTCACCGAGGTCGTCGTTTGAGTTTGTCTTCTGCAACATAAAATGCCACACACTAAAATTTTTTTTCGCAATGTAGGTTCAGCAAAACGCTACAAAGCGACAAGTTTCAAAAAAAGTTCTCAAAAATAGATTGTGAGTTTGGTGATTTCATGGCAAAAATAAAATTCGATTTCTTCTTACGATCATAGATTCTTTTTTCAACCTTACTGAACATGTTTTCATGAGTTTCTTCTTTGCAGAGTACCACATGGCCCTTACGTTGCCGAAAATGGCTCGAAACGTAATGATACAGGAACGCGCGCCCAGCCAGCATTTTATGGGTTTGAGCAGTTGCTTTTTGTTTCTGAAATGTGCAGCCAACTTTCAGATTATGGGAAACGTCTCCAAGTTCAAAATCCGAAACATGCGGTGCATGTGTCTTTGCCTTCACAGCGGTTTGATCTGCCCTCTTGTGAACAGTACTACAGCCTAAGTTAGCTTCTCATACTTGCTTCTGTCACATCATTTTGCGCAGCGGTGCGTGACATCACCCGGAAACAGTTCGTCCTGAACGGGCAGCAGCGGCAGGACCACTCGCGCAGCTTCGTGCACGGAGGCACCAAGTTCGTCTACAGCGTGCAGGGGGACGGCGAGACACTGTCGGCGCCGGGGCCGCTGATGCAGGACGTGCACGTCATGGTAAGGGGAGGGGTGAAGCGGGTGGAGCGGGTGGCTCGGTGTCAAGCAGGACAGAAGCGCAGAGGACAGGCATGCCTGCGGAATGAAAATCACGAAGAGGCGGTCGAGAAGAACCTGGAGAGTTAAGAGCGAGAAGAACCTGAGGCATCAGATTCCACTTGTCTTTTGAGCACTCCGCACGCCTGCAGAAAAACAAGACTCTAATTCTTCTGCACGCAGGTGTACTCAGCGACGAGACGAGTCCCCGTGGAGCTGCGCTACGAGATGCTGATCCCCCTTGAGCTGCGTGGAACCCAGATCGCTGCGCGCGCACGAAAACCTGCCGACTACTTCGCGTGGAAATTCCACGACTGGACAGCTTGCAGTACCACCTGCGGAAAAGGTTGCTGCTTCAAAGCATTTGTGTCAGGTGACAACAGAAAAGGCGAGAATTTGGCAACGAGGATCTTCAGAACAATGACCCCGGCTTCCATGGGGCACAGCATTCAACGGCAAAAATGAGACGTTCCCGAGTAAAGGACCTTGAGGCTCGTTGTTTCACCAGGAATTCTTACGTTTAACAATCACTCCAATGTTACAGGTACCCAGCATGAAGTGTATCACTGTGTGCTGAAGAAATCGGGAAAACGAGCTCCGAAAAAGAAGTGCGAGTCCATTTCCCATCCACGTCTCCACATGTACGACTGTGAACTGCCAGAATGCACGACAACCACAGAAACAACCATCAACTCATGGGACCCAGCTGGACGCAGGTCAGTGGGATTGACAAAAGTCCTTGTCACTCTTTTTCTCTCTCCTATCATGTAACTGCCTCGCAGAACACACCAAGCGCACACGACGAGCCCATCCATCAAGACATGCATCCAGAGGCAATGTCAGAAGCACAAGAAGACCCTTTGATTTGGAAGCCCAAAGCTTCTTGCAATGGCTTCAACGTTGTTTTCTGCCTCTGTGATTGCAGGCGATCAAGACCGAGGAGGCAGCACAGACTTCAGCCCACAGACGCCCCAGCCCCTGTTCCGACCACACCATCCACCACCACCACCACCACCACCACCACCACCTCAACCACAACCACTTCCACCACCACTACTCCCTCTCCCACCCAATACACGACTCCAAAGAAAGTACCGGAACCTGAATATGAATATGAGTATGTTTACGAGTACGTGTACGAAGACGATGAAAACTCGGCGGAAGAAAAGGGCAAACACAGTGGTCCAGGCTCTCCGTCTGACAATAACTCTGTCAAAGACGGCAAAGCAAGTCCTCCATCTGGTCAAGAGCTGCTAGTGACGCCACCTGGTGGTGATGGGCGCGAGGCGCATGCGTGGAAGATGCGGGGCTGGTCCGAGTGCTCCGTCACTTGTGGCAATGGTGAGTGCACGTACCATTTCACCCACATTACGAGCGGACTTTTTTGCATCCAGAACTGACATCAAAAGTAGGGGTGCACGCTCATTGCTTCAACGGGACCTTGACACCCAAAATTAAGGGCAAAAGAAAAAGAGCGCACTTTACAAGGATGGGTGATTGTGCGAAGTCCTTTTTGGGGCAAGCACCTAGTGATAGTGCGGTACAGGCATAGGCAGCCAGATGTCCCTGTCCCCACTTTGTCCCCCCTCCCCCTGACTTTGTCCACCCCCCTATGGGTTTGTCCACCCCCACAGGTTTGTCCACCCCCTGGGTTTGTCCACCCTGCCACGCAGGTTTATCCACCCCCCACATGGGTTTGTCCACCCCCTATGCAGGTTTGTCCACCCCCCCCCCCATATATATATCTATATAGATTCTAAGGCAGAGTACCAAGAGCCTGGCAGGCCAGTTAGCTACCAGACTTACACTTCCACAACAATAGGAATTCAGGCCATGTTAGAATGGAGCTACATACCTGCAGGCAATGAAAGGTTTCTCCTTTTTTTGGTCTTGAGATGAAACAAACGCGGCCAGGACTTCGCACTTCAGTCCCCTTGAGCACTGCTTTTTGTTACGGTTGCAAATGTTCATCTTTGGTTCTGGAAAGCCTCAACACAGTCAACTTGGTTTTTCTCTGCAAGCGATATGACAAAAGAACCCAAAAGAGCGCCTTCCGCTTTTCGACCTCAGGTTCATACAACAGAGATTTGTATGAAACACCACATAGGCCCGACGACATGCTGATGAGGATGGTTCTTTGGTTCATCTCAGATTTCGCTGTCAGAAGTAGACATCGTCTCACGCCCTTTGCAGCTGCTGTTTTGCTCACTGCAGGTTTCGAGTACGCGGTGTACGACTGTGTGGGCGCCGCCCGGGAGCAGCAGACGGCGGCGGCGGACCCGGCGCTGTGCGACGCCGCGCGTCTCCCGCCGTCCGAACAGCGCCGCTGCCGCAGACCAACCTGCGCCGCCGCCGGATACAGGTCAGTGACCCTCCTTCTCCGCATTGCACCCGGTGGTCAAATAGGGCGTGGGACAACACATCATCATTCGCGACAAAATTTTATTCGTATATCATCTGAGAACACTTCACATCATCTGAGAACACTTCAGTTCACCGTTGTGTCTTTTCAAAGTTCCCAGCACATCATGGGCATTTTTCACGGGGTTTTCGCGTTGGGTACGAAACCCGTGAATAATCCCACATGGTGTCCAAAGGCAAACCGTACATCAACGCTGCATCGTGGCACACTTCATCTTCGTACAACACAGTAACGAGAACAAAATCTGTTTCAAGGAAAAGGTAACTGGTCAGTTTTGATAGAACTCGCAACTATCAAGGAAGAATTCACTGTCCACAAATAAATGAGAAATCTCGCCGAGCGTAGCACAACTAAATAGCAGACAAAACAGCTCATTTTGTTTGCCAAGCCGCTACACCAACTCTTGACAGACACCACCATTGCCTACCAAAGCACTACTCCAACGAAAAGCACGTGTGATCGTGTAATACTCAAACATTACAAAACTTACAAATCAGATAATCAGTAGATCTGTCAAACGTCACACGGTGCAACGTCAATGATTCGTGATCCTTGAGCTCCCAACTCCAATGCTTGAACATCTGACCAATCATGCAGCTCACCTGACAGACCAACCGGACACACTTCCGGATCTGATGTTTTCCGGGGTTTCCTTTTCGTTTCTTGTCAGATTTGATTTTCTCAAGCTGCTTTGTTCCCGAGTAGCACTTCTGCACGTGCGTTGTTTTCGCTGTCAGAAAAGATTTTTGTTGGTATCACAAACCACAAACGTTGCACCCAATGGACGTCTCCATGGTGCCTTGACACAAAGTGCCAAGCTTCAACAAGTTGTACATCCGCGCATCCAGGCATGCATTGGTTCGGAATGCTCGGTTATCACATTTGATGATTTTGGGCTCAAAATCGTTCAAAGGACTCAACATTTCTCAAAATGTAAATACAAGCCCGCATGGCCTTGAATGAGACAACATAATCTCCTGACAACAATCAGAATTCAAACCCATGACTTGGGAGTGCCCTCAAATGGGACCAGAGAACCTGCCCCTCAATCTGCTCCGTGGGGCTGTGAACAATTTGACAACACTCCCAGAAATTACTTCAAAACAAACTTGCGCAGTTTGCGAGAAAGCCTCCACAATCATTCTGGCACACTTGATTCACTTTGTTGCTCTACCTGAAACTGCGCAGATTCGCACTGAGTGAATAACAGTGGATAATGTTCAAAAACAACATTGCTGCCACAGGCAGAAATACAACATATACTGAAACAACAACTCCAACAGAACGTTTGTGCGCTTCGGTCCCCACAGCCCAACTAACCCACTACAAACCTCCGAACGAAACGTGCGGGACGTTTCATTTCTGTTGTTTGGGATGTCCGCAGTTCCTGAGGAACGACATGAACGTACAGACAACCAGGCACAGGTTGTCGCATTTCGGGAGCACAAACGTTGCAAAAAACCAAGACCTTTACTTTCTGTTTGGTATTCAAGCAAACAAAAAGCATCTTTTAGTGCCACTCGGGTGAAGTCAACCTGACAATCAATTGTTGCGACAGTTCATTTCCACGCGAGTGAAAATCCGCAGAACCGATCCTGGTTCAGTGGGGCTCAATCGCACAGCTTGAGGATTTGGTCAATACAACCACAACCGCTGCGGCGGTCGATCACCCTTCTTCACTGCTGCCGGCCAGCGAATATAGCTCAGAAACGAACTGGTTTTTGACGAAGTAGTGAACAGACCCCTGTTCACAAAAGTTCTTCACGCTCAAATTTACTCCCACCTTCAGCTGCCTAGAATCGAGGGATTGCTTCCTTGTTTGCACATATGTGCACAGCATTTGAAAGCTGGCTTATTTTCTGCCGAGAGAATACAAACACCGTCAAGACCACGCAGCTCTGACTGACGCCAAAAATTTAGACACTGACACCTTCAAGCACGAGTGAGCTGTTTTCAGATTTGTGTTCGTGGTTCCAACCAAAATTTACTCAAAAACCAAAGTTCGCCCCACAGATTGTAATTTCTGAGAAAGTAGAAAAGGAAAAGTGATTGCAACGGGCTGGGCTGCAACCTGAAGAAACAGCACCAAGCATCAACATTTGTTTTCACAGATTGCTTCAGAGCCGAAATGAGCTTTTTTGTCTTCTTTCTTTCATGAACTAATGATTGAAAAACAACCACACATCCCGAGAACATTGCCCAAGGAAAACAATGATTGCAACCAGTGCTGGTTCAGCACGCTTGCTCAATAAATTCACATGAAGTGCATTTCTTGACCCATACAATTGAAAACCAACAAATCCGACAATTTTGCTTCACCAGGCCACACAGGGGGTGAACAAACAAGACCAACACAAAACCAGCATCCCCGCCCTCAAAACCCCAAACGGGAAAAGCAGAAAACTGTCACGTGAAAGCTGACAACCTGGGGATAATACGTGCACTTCCCCGCTGAATTCACAGAAAAGCCACTCGGGCTGGCAGTGGAGTTTTCTACAGGGCAAGCGGGTGTTTCATTTTTCGACACAGCGACACCGAGCTCTTGACACAAGTGTTCAGCTGCACCAGGCAGCTCTGTCAGCACTCTGTACCCATGACGGGCAGTGGTTCTGTCCCATTGTGATCCAAGGAGGATCCCTGCAAATGCGATGGGTCCTCATCGCAGTCGTGGAGTTCTGAGTTGTCCTTCCAGAAACACGTTTCTGCAGTGGTCAGTCTTGTTGCGTTTCTGTTTCTTCATTGCGCAGCACCATTCCGATCGAGCTGGCCAAAAGCAGAGCAGCAACTTCATGAACATTGTTCTCTTTGGCCACAGTCGTTCTTCGCCACACACCACATCTGCCTGTCCCACCAAATAAGAGTTCAAGAGACTGGTCAGGATTATTTGGCGCACAACATCAGGTAGTGGGTGTCCAAACAGGTTCGGTGCCAAGAAGGCCGTTGGGTGGGTGGAGCTAGGAGGTGACAGCGGGCAAGAACCACAGGTACTTGTGCACCATGTACGATCCGTCACTGTCTGTGTTGTTAGCGAAGGACGAGGACACGAGCTGCCACTCGTGGTTCTGCATGTGGTGGATGATCGCCATTTTGGAGCACGTGGTGCTTGAGATGTTCACCGTGCGATAAGGGGCGTCACTCGTCTCCAGCTCCTTGAGAATTTTCTCCGGCAGAGGGAGCGTTAGCAACGCCGCCCGGGAACCGGAAACCACCAATCCGCCATTTTTCAAGTCCGTGTGGATGCCACGTGGCGGATCTGTGTAGAAGCGATAGAAGTACGCAGTTTCTTCGAAGTCCATCACTTCGAGGTAATAACCCTGTTTGTTGTCCTGTGCGATTTTTGCTTCCCGCACAGCAGCGATCATAGCCGGGATCTGGAAGAAATCGGCCTCGGCTTCCAGCAGGTCGTGTTCCTTGAAGTCCTTGGGCAGCGAGAGGCGCCCCGAGCGCAGGAAGTTGAGCACGACGCGGAACATGTCCCCGTCGCGGTCGATGAAGTAGTTCCCCTGGTTGTCGAACGCCGTCGGTACAAACTGACCTGAAACAGAAAAAAGCAAGTGCAGTCCCTACTCGAAATGAGGGTCAGACAACTCATACTGCAACGGTTTGAGGACGAGGATGTGGTTTACACTTTTCGGAGCTGAGAAAATTTGCCCTTCAGGGAATGAGTGGCAAAGGAATTGCGTAGTTTGGCAACGAAACGCCATCACATGTGCCGGAGAACAGAGTGAAAAGTGCATGCTGGAGTTGTCCATTGCACAAGCGCAGCAACACGCACGCGTGGCTGCTCAATCAGTTTGTACTCGAACTGCATCGCGAAATCAAGAAGTCAAAAGCTCGCGACTGTTCCAAGCTGGAGAAACGAAGTGAAGAGCAGAAAGGCCTCACCTCCAAACATGGCTCCGAGCATGGAATCCGGGTACTTGGCGAGCGTGGAGCGCGTCGTCGTGTAGAGCACGCCGCCCACGTTCAGCGTCACAACGTCGTCCGCCATGACGCGTCGGCGTCGCGATGACAACAAGACGTCTTCTTGCAGACACAGCAGTCACTCAGACCTGTAACGATGAAACGCGCCTGTTCTGAGAGAGGAGACGCGAGACACGGCATCTTGTGGACGGTGATCGCCATCAGCAGCCTTCCATTGTGAACAAACCACCTCTCCGGTTCGATTTTCCAGGGAACATGTTGCACGAGGCACCAGCTGTGACGGTGACTCTGTCTATCAATTCCAGGCACTTAGAAACGTCCCAGAACAAGCATCGCTCCATCTTCTCTCATAAATAAAGAACCACCATGTCGGTAAACCAAAAGCCCGCAATTTAACACCAGAGTCCACAATGTGATATGCAGAACCTGACTCCACAATAAAGTGGAGCTTGATTGATTCAGAGGCTCAACTTATTTTTCTGGCCTGGAGAACCAGATGATTACTTCGGCAAATATCGCGATTCTAAGTTCTGCAGACGTCAAATATTTTTTCGACAAAATGTCAGTCGCTGCCATGCTGTGATCACGATCTCAGAGTGACCGGCAGCGCTTTGAACCAGTTCAATCAAAACACTGGACGTCCAATGCAGACATTTTGCGAACGTCTCGCCTGAAGCGACGGGGCGCCGCCGCCGCCGCCGCCTGCACGAGAAGTGCCCGGGAGGCAACTTGCGGCCGATAAGGCTGCAAAACGGCAGCGATAACGAGCGATCCACGGCGATCGCGCCGACTGCCCTGGGGAATCACGCACTCTCAAAACTCCCAAAGCACGGGTTCTGTCGAGACAGGTCTTACTCCCCACACATCGTGCGGAGCTGAATGCCTTGCACTGCACAGAAATATTGAAATCTCATGCCACAAAGAAATTTCAATTTTGCTCACGATTTGTTTTCTTTGTGTTGCCGAGGCAACAGCTTGAAGATCACACGGGCGCCCAAACAGCAGCTCCCTTTTCAACAGTTCCTCCGAGGCTCTTTGATCTCCGCACACGCGTCGTAAAGCACCAGAATAACCGATGTTCTGACTGCATAAGGCAGCACATGAGAGAAGCCCGTGGAGATTCTCTGCGCGTCCGCACCTTTATGTGTTTGTTTTGCAGCGGAGGTAAACACGAATCAAACACCAGCGACAGGGCGCTGACCAAATTTAAGAGCTGCGAGCTTCAAAGCTCGCAATTTGAAAGCTCAAACCACAGCAACTTTTCATTTGTTGACAGAAAATACCACTTGAGGGAGAGAGCGATCCGCCAAAAACACGGAAAGAATATCGCTGCCTCAATCCACGTCCACACCAAAAAGGAGAAAGTCTCCAGTTTGAAACGACAAAAAGAGACCAATTTTCACCAGGCAACGCACTAGGCGCAACAGGATGAATCACAGAGGCCACTTGTCGCACAACTGAGACCTGATTCTCTGGTTCTGGTGAAATTTTGCTGTCAGAGGACAAAAGATCGGTTCGAAGCATATCTTTCAAAATCAGAATTGGATGCATCTGCGAATCAGAATTGTGCAACTTACTTCGATCAAATCTGCTCCAACGACACGGATTGTTCTCCAGGTTCACAAAATCCAGCCTGCGCGCACAATCCTCCCGAATCCAGTGTGGACACTGCGGCTCAGCGCATCTGTGAGTCGGGCTGACTGCAGAAGGGTGCAGCGCCGTCCTTGCGGAAGATGGGTTTTTGGCGATTGAATCCGTTCCAAGAAAAGCTTCTTCACCACAACCTCAAAGTGGCCACAAAATGTCGCAGCACGATTCACTCCATTTTTGGAATGATTGTGCGCAGAAGCCGTCGCGGAGCTGCGAGCGCTGCGCCGTTGCCTCCAGTGCAAAACCCAGAAATGGTGCTGCGGGCGTCGGGTTGGCGCGGGGCTCAGACAGCGCGGCGCTCACGTCTGTGGGACACAAGCCGCTTATATGGCCACTGTGCACACAGCGTCCGAAGCTCCTCGTGCTGTGGAGCTGCGGCATCAGCTTCACTCACAGACAGGGTGAGCGGTGGCGCGAGCGCTGTTCTACCGACTGCTTTCCTTCCAACTCTTGACAAAACAACGAATCTATTCCTCAAGAAATAATCCTCGAGAAACACTCTCCAGTCAGTACTCAATTGATCTGCAAAAAACCTCCGAAACGATGAAAGACTGGTATTTTGCAGTGAACTGCATCTATTTCCTGACAGCGATCACATGATGGCAGTCCACATGAAAAACATCCATCAAGCATCCGCAAAGAGTTGTTCTTTGGTAGATCTTGAAGTTTTTGTCCGTTGAGGGTCTAACAGTCTTTGTGCCACCAGCTCCTAATCCGACCCCTTCCACTGCCTCCTCCAGTGAGAACAGTGAGAAGCTCCGTCCGCTGAAAGCGATCCGGACCAGGCCATCATCCTCCACTCCGCAGAGTTCCGCTTTCTTCGTCATCAAGCTTTGCTCGAGGTCCAAACAAAAATATTTTCTATGCAGATAGAAACCTGCCGTCAGGAAGCAAATGGAAACGTGAATACGAAGAGACGAATGCTCACACTTGCTGACGCCGAGCCAAGACCCTGTTCTTGGGCGCAGACTTGATCACGCACGTCTCAGTTCAATCCGACAACCATGCAACAATTGGGACGTGGCTTCGCTATCGTCAGAAACAGAATTCACTTTTCTCCTGGCAGGGTTTTAATTGGTCTTGCATTGGATCATTTCAGTTTCTTCGAGAAGAAAAGCTTGACAATATTGAAGTTTCGTTTGTGGGAGCGTCGGTTCTCTGCTGGTTTATCAATCCATACCGGTCGGTGCACGCACAAGCGTTTGTGGGCAACGTGCAGGAACATTCACGAAATGATCACCGACCTTCCTTCCGGGGCACGGCGCTTGGAAACCACTGGGGATCTTAAGCATCAATAACTGTCAATGCCAATACACGATTCACATGAGCAGGCCCTGCAGCGTGTACAGATACGCACAACCACCGGCGCCGTGGTTTGCAGACACAGTATCTGGCGGAGCAGGAACCAATTACAGACTCGCTCCACCTGCCAGCAGCAAAGGTTCAAATTAGCACGGATTTTCCTCCATGAAAGGGGACTTTATGTTGGGCCGAGTCTGTCGCGACATCCACTCTCGGAGTTTACTTGTTCACATTTCTGTTGAGACTTCATGATGTTAAAATTCATCCAATGTGTTCCGTGTTCTTTCCGTGCACAGGCACAGATGAGTGATTAGTTCAACGCTTGAAACTCAAACATCACTGTGGTGCATTTCTTTGCGATTGCAGGTGGGTGACGGCGGAGTGGGAGGCGTGCAGCGCCACGTGCGGGGCGGCCGGGCTGCAGCGGCGCGCCGTCTACTGCACGTCCGGCGGCGGCGGCGAGGCTGCGCCCGTGGAGCCGCGGCGCTGCGACCCGCGCACCGTGCCCGCCTACAGCCGCGAGTGCGGACGCGTCGCGTGCCCCGCCGCCTGGAGAACCAGCGAGTGGAGTCGGGTGCGTCTCCACTCCACTGCTGTTCGTTCATTGAGACACGACAAAACAACACCTGACCTGCTTTTCTGGCCTGGTCTGTTTCTTGCCTGCCTCGCACACCGAGCAACAGCATCTGTCACTGCAAACACCAATCTTCGTGTATCTCGGAAAATAAGTCGGCAGAAACAGCGCGAAGCGGAAATGTGACCCGCCGCACCTGGTGAAATGTCAGGCGGCAGGTTGTGAGTGGAGAACTCGGAAACACGGCGGCGCTGTCAACACGGGGATAACGATCCGCACAACAGCGGGTTGCAGGCGCTATTGTTAGTGCTGCGGCACCTCCTGCAGATCCAGGATCCCGCTGGTCCGGGGCGTTCCTCGTTCATTCCGACCTGACCTCAAACGTCACAAGCACATTTCTCTCTTCGTACCAAGCTCACGGAAGATCACTTCTTGCGAGTCGGCTTTTGAGTCGTCACCACGGATTTCAGTCCAACGACACGTCCGTGGTTGGCACCCAGTCCCCATCATGGCAGAGCTGGTCTCTGAACTGACGTAATGACCTCAAACACGATTCTCTTGCCAAAATGTGGCCTACTCTTTTGATTGCAACTTGCGACTGCAATGCACTGGTTCTGTTGCTTTGACTGCTCGCTGCTTTTCACTTGAACGTGGATTTCTGAAGCGGGACTCTGCTTGTGTTTCCCTGTGTGATCTGCACGCTCCGGTGAGGCGTGAGATTTTGCAACGAAGGTCAGTCGAACTCACGTGTAGACGTAGCAAAAGCTGACAAAGGCTCCAACGAAGCGTTTCTCATCAGTCAATGATTTGTCCCGAACCCTCGTTTCTGCACTGTGAACTGAGGGTCTGCAGGACGCGTGGTCATTGCGGTTCACTTGAGAGCTGCCTTGCTCACTTCTTGTCTTTTCTCTTCCAGAAAACTGAACTTCTACTTGGCAAACTTATGAGAAAGTGCAATGAGACGCAAAGCCATGCACAGCCTGATCTTGGTTCGACTTTCATTTCGCGGCCCTCGAGAGCCACGTAGTGAAACGATGGTCTTCTCGATGGAGGGAATTCAACTGGCTTTTGTTGTTCTGCAGTGTTCGGTGACGTGCGGTGCGGGAGGGGCGCGAGCCCGGCGCGTGTGGTGCGACTCCCCGGAGGACGGTTCTCCCTTCAGGTGCATGGGCGAGCGCCCCGCGGACTCGCAGCCCTGTCCTGACCAGCCGTGCGCAGGTGGGTACACCACGACCAAATCACACTTGTGACCGCCTCAATTCATTGAGAATGCCTTGCACCAAGACAATGACCTCAATGTCTTTCACCGCTTCCTCTTGATCCCTGGAAAGTGGCTTCTGCTCGGCCAAAGGATGGCTCTGTCAGGCACATAAACGCCTTTAAATGTGCGAGTTGTTCTCGTACATCCAAGGAACGTACACAACGGAATCCTTGAGGGATATCACTCCATCTTCCACGCAGGATTTGTGTCTGCCTATCAGTCAAGAACAAGGCAACTTTCCAACCACGAACGCAGGTTACACACGCCAGAAATCTCTCGCAAATTAGATCTGGCGTGTTACGGCTGACAGGTAGCGTTCAGCGGCAGCTCATTGTGTACGAACCAGTTACGCTGAGTTTCGCGCAATAATGACAACTGGCTGCCAAGCAAAACAACCGAGTACGCATTCCGCAATAAGCAACACAGCTTCATTCAAATTCTCTGGTGTCAAAGGTCCCTTCTAAAACTGAGCCTCACCGACAGTCTCTCCAAAGAGGCAATGGCAGAGAAGACAAACTTTTCAGGCTCGTTTCCGGTGCGCCCCCTGAAAACCAACGAGACCACGGATTGAAGTACTCATGAACAGCACCTTGAATGCTGGATTCAGTGCTGATGTATTGGACTCCTTAACTGTAAGACTCGGTAGAAAACAAGCCCTTTCGTGGTGGCCATCTCGAATTTGTCCCTCCCAGGGTTTCAAGTTGCATGTGAGTTCAATGCAAGAAGAATCGAGTCTCTGTCCCAATTGGAAGCTGAGTTATCTCAACTGCAAGCTCCTGACCATGACTGCATTCTGGCGTGTCACATCATCACGTCAGACGCTTTCATCCGGACAATGTGTATGTTTACAACCGTTCCCACTCCAGACCAGAGTGACAACATTTCACCTTGGGAAGCATTGCAAGCATAGCACAACACTCAGCACTGAACCACACACTCAATGGGCCTTCTCGCTTTTCCCTGGATATTCCCTTCTTGTGTGTGAAACCTTTCTGAATCGCACCTGGGCACTTGGGAGCATCTCGCATAACAAGGTCTGTTTCGCCATTTCCTCGCATTCTTCCCCGCAGCTGTAGAAAATGCACAGCTCTTTCGAATCTGATACGCAAAGCGATCTCTTCATTCCACGGGAAAACGATTTGTGCTTCCCGCAGCATCTTCTGTCAAAACCCTGTCTTGCAGGTAAACCTTTCTGTTGCGTTTGGGAAGCACAGTACGTGTGCATGTTGGTCAAAGACTAGAGAGATCGTACATCCCAACCAACCAAAGAAAGCGACAAAAACCTCGCTGCAGGGAAAACCAGTGAAACGCAAGCGTGCGTGTCTTTCCGAGGAAAAAACACCACAAAATACCGATTCCCCAGCCCCCGAGAAAAACAATGGGCAGTGGCCCACTCCGGAGTGGCTTTGATGGCAAGCTTTGTTCTCTATCCGTCTGTGGCTCTGCAGCTGAAAGCTCTCCAAGTGGAGCTTTGTGCGGCTCAAGAAATGCAAATGGGAGAACGATAAGGACATCCATAGAGATTAGTCCAGTGATTTAGGCTTCCGCTCTGATGGGGCCAAGTGTGGTTTCTCTATCGACGAACCAGGTTCAACGAAGGCGTGTTGAAAATAGGATGAAAACAGATCCCCAGAGACTGATAGTGGAGAACAACAAACATCTGTCGTCAAAGCCTGTTTTTTACCACTTTCTTTCAGTGTGCAATACAAAATTCGGACAAATCCAAGAAAAATGGCATCTCCTCACAGATTTGCTCGCCGTGTTTCAGAACTACCGTTTTGAGTTCACTTCCCTGACAAGAACAGCAGTCAAACACATCAAACATCGGCAATCGCTACATCAACACTGATTGGCAGCCCCGAATGCTCCACAACTCAACTTTCGGCAGCAAACAGAGTCCTGTCCCACAGTCAGAAAGCCAGAAACAACTTCAGTGGCAAACTTTGGATTCTCAATGCAGTTTTGTCTGTTCGAAGACGGAAGGGTGGAAAAAGACGTTTTTTGAACAAGAGGCATTTTCCCACTTTGAGGAAGTGGTCACTGAGTTTTCCGTGTTTGTGAGTCAATGTTTACAAGGTGATGGTCGCTTCGTTTGTTTGTCACAGATGAAGCAGAAGCGACGCCGCCCGACGAGCACGACCCCAGCGACGACACCAACTTTGGCAACAGCGCCGCCTGTGTCGACAAATCGGCGTTCTGCCACCTCGGCGTCAAGTTCGGGTACTGCGGCGTCACGTCGTACAGAACTGTGTGTTGCCGAACGTGCCGACAGCCGTAGCAACGTCGAAGCCGCGTGAACACTGTCGTGGTGGGTGCGTGGAAAATATCAGTGAAAACTTGTCACTACATTTTCTGCAATCATAAGGGTATTCAAATCTTTTGTAACAAGTTTTTGAGCAAGTACAAACACAAACGCAGCGTTCAATTTGCCACCCCAGCAACCTTGGGTTCGTCCGAGCTGTGGACAAATCAGTCTTTTCTGACCAGGTGGAAGACTGGATCACCCCTGAGTGCTTGTGGATCCAGTTTGCCGAATTCGAATGGTGTACTGAACACTGTCAAAGTTCACTTTTGCTTCGCCCAATAAATTTGGTAAAAGCTGCACAAATTGTGGACGCTTGGGGTTGAAAAGTTATGCAAACGCTTGTCAACTGTTGTGCAGAATCCGGAAGTTCCTCGGCTTTTCATCTCAGAGGAAGTCTAATTCTGCAGATGAATAACAAACGAACGCAGAACTGGATGGACTTGATTCTCTGCAATTCAGGATTATTTCTGGGGGCCCTTGTTGGCCAAACGAAGAACCATGTCTCCAGAAGCAGAATCAATACATTCTGAAAACTAACGGTACAAGTCCCACCTTGTGAGCGCTATTTGGAAAGCTGCTCAAGGACTTGGCGAGCACACCAGCAGTCCCTCGCAAAAGCTGCGACAAAGTTTGGTTGAGTTTCACGTTCGACTGATGTCACACCCACACAACAAATCTGCAAGCAAACAGCAGTCAAATCCTTTTCGGGTTCCAAAAGGAAGCTGTTTTTCCCAACGACCACTTTCGCTGGTTGTTTCACAGTTTCGTGTGGTGGGTTTATTTGCGCCAAGCAGACGCGTGGAGCCAGCGAGGCGGCAGGGCCAGACTCCGGGGCGGGAGCGCCTGCCTGGGCCGCGGGGCCGGGGGCAAGGCGGCCCGCGATGAGGCCGGCCAGAGTCCATCTCGTATCCACTTATTGTCTGCCAGGCTGTATGAGGTTCGCATGAATCTGTGACCGTCACTGATGTTCGTGATGTGATAAGTCCAAGCGTACCAAATTGTTTCGACTTGCTTTCGCTGCCCAAATCACCTTTTCGCCAGGGTGCCAAACGTTTCCGAAGGTTGTGCCCATTCCAGTTCAAAAAACAGTCTCAATCAGTGAAGGAAGACGACATGCAGGCACCAAGCTGCAATACCAAGGGCCTAATCGCGTAACAGCCACCAAAAATTACTCCACAGTCCACAAGCACAGTTTCTGAGCTCATCGGTTCAGAGCTCCCCTCATCAGGTCGCAGTCTCCGGACATTCGCCAGATCCAGCATTTCTGGCCACTCATCAATCTCTGCAAACCCGGAGTGGCAGAAGAGCATTCCATCGCATTACCACAACATCTGACCTCATCTGCATCAGCCGAAGTGACTTCTGACCCACTGGCGAGATCTGCTGCACTCCTCTTGGGCTGTACGAGGCTCAAAATTTAAGTCCCCGATCGGGTTGCGTTTCTCGGAATCGGTTTATTCGACTAAAATGAAAATTTTGCAATGCAAAGACAACATGTTCATGCTCACAAAGACCAACAAAGGCAATGCAAAAAACAACAACTTCTGTGCAAAAGCAGCATTCAAAATTCGGCATGCAGTTGACTCTGGCGATCACAAACGTAACACAACAAATCACTCATCGTCGGATGAACTCGAGCTTGTTTCTGACTCATTTCCTTTTGCAAAAAGAGGATCAACAGAAATGTGGAGGCCCTCAAAATAGTCTCCATTGACATTGGAACACTTCTGCCACCACAACACCATGTCGTGCATGGCATCTTCAAACAGAGACACAGGAAATGACATGAGAACTTTGCGGCACTCATCCTGCAGTTCCTTGAGGTTTCTAAAATATTTTCCCCTGATCTGGCCCTTCAATTTTGGAAACAAGGCAAAGTCGCAAGGGGCCAAATCAGGGGAATATGCAGGATGAGGTAAAGTGCTCACCCCCCACAATGCCAGCTTGTCCAAAGTGTCCTTTGCTGTGTGGGGGGAGGCATTGTCATGATGGATTAAAAATTGCCTGCCATGCCAAAGTTCAGGGCATTTCTTTCTGATGCTTTTCTTGAGTTTTGACAGAGTCAAAATGTAACGTTCGGCAGTGACTGTTTCCCTGGGGCCAAGGAATTCCATGTGCACAATGCCCCTGCAGTCAAAAAACACAGTCAACATTGATTTCCTGACAGAAGCAGATCTTGCTTTGGTCGGCCTTTCTTGATTTTTCCCAATCCAAACTGAACTTTGTTGCTTGCTGTCAGGCTCATAGGTCGACACCCAGGTCTCGTCTCCTGTCACAATTGATCTCAAAAAATGCTCAGGGTCATCCTTTGAGCAGAGCAAATCCAAATTGTCTTGCGCAACAGTCATGCACGCCCATTTCTGAGGTTCAGTGAGATCCCTGGGAATGAACCTTGCACATTTGCACTTGAGACCGAGATCAGTCTTCAGGATTGTTCTGACCACATGGGTGGAGATCCCTGTGCAGTCTGACAGCTGCATGATTGTCTGCCTGGGGTCGTGGTCAATCAGTCCTCGGATTGTCTCAATGTTCTCATCAGTCCTTTGTGTCCTCGGTCTGCCTGGGCGTGGTGCATCGGCGGTGTTGTCGGACCCTTCTTTGAAGCGCTTATGCCACATCCTGACTTGTGTTTTGGACATGGTTCTTTCTCCCCAAACAGCTTGCAAGTCCCTCCAAGACTCAATCGGAGACTTGCCACTTTTCACCAAAAATTTCAGAGTAACACGTTGCTCGACTCTTGCATTAACATTCGGAGTATTTGCATTCATTAGAAACAATGGAAAAATCACAACAAACCCAAACATCTTGCAAAAAGTGGAGGAAAGCATCAGTAATAAACAGATGTACGTCTAACCTCACTCAAATCGGCGACATGGCAGATCGTGACCCAATTCAGAGTGACCCACAAAGTCCCAGGATCGATCCCTGAGATCATGCATTGCTCACAAGTGAAGATCATTCACCTGCCCATAGGCAGACCCAAAAAAAAATTTGGTAAAAATACCCGCTGCAGAGATATGCGACCCGATCGGGGACTTAAATTTTGAGCCTCGTAACGCACCAATCGCAAGGACTCCTGTTTTCGCAAGTTTTTTTTTCTTTTTGAAGCCTGTTTAGCTGCAGATCTGCGTCAAGACTCAGCAACAGGAAGCAAATTCTCTTCATCAGGGCGAAAATGTTTGGCAATTTTACGAAATCGAACACGGACGGCAGAGGAACATGAGAGCGTTCCACCCGCACACTCTCGCCGAAGCGATCCAACGAGCGCATACCTCCACCACTGGTGTGCGTTTATCGCTGCAACCATTAGGCTAATACGACTCCCATCAGCTTCCCATCTGCAAACACTATTGCTACAATTGGGCAGCTTCTAGGCCACAAAATGACACTTAAGTGCCGCAAAATTGGGACTCAGCAAAGATCAAACGCATAGCTGGAAACATTACGATCAAACATCAGGAGAGTTTGGCAAAGCATGCGTTTCGTTGATTGAAATGCTTATCAGCCAAGACAGACTGACGATCGAAGCAGCGCAAACTGGAGGCACCTGACAGAAATGCACAAAAAAAGAAACAATTGAGCCTGCTCCCCAACGCACACACGCACACACACACACACACACACACGCAAAATAGCACCACAAAACAATTGGTCTTTGGTTCAGCGACCTTGTGAAGCAGGTCAGCCCCACCTGCAGAAGTCTGTATTTTTGGCACGTAATTCACAGCGTTAACTATTTGCATGTGTCTATTCAGTATCGGCTAACAAGGCAGCGGATCACCACCCACCCAGCGGGTTAATCGAGGTTAAGCAAAGCCCGGGTCAGTGATAATGAAAACCACTCGATTCCCGATCGTACCGCTTCGCTTCCCGGCAAAATCGCATTTCCGCTTGTTCCCCGTCAGGCAACTGTCAGTGCACATCAGCGCTGCAAACCTGAATACGTACGTGCCCGCACCTCAGCACTGCTGTTCGGGTACCGGTGAAATGCAAGCACGGTGCACCAACAGGATGCTTCATGCAGGTAAATGAATGCCACAATGCAAGCGGAATGACCACTGCCTAAAAGCCCCTGCTGGACGAACATCAACAAGTTTGTTCGTTGAAATTGTCCTTTCGAATCTACGGTACAGAATCACCACGCCATCCCCTTCAAGCTTCAACTCGGAGCATCGCAGAACGATCTGCAGACGAAAAGGCGGGGAGGACCGACTTTCGTCTGACAGAATCAGAAGAAAAGTTTCCAAAAAGACCTTCTCGTCACAATCAACACTTTCAAACAGCACCTTTCAATAAATTTGTCGCCATCTTTCGTTGTGCCTGCTTCTCACAAGCAGACAAGCATACGAGGGGCGTCCAAAGTGAATCTTTCGCGTTTGTTTTTATATTTTTATTTGTTTTTTTTTTTTTTTTTGTGCTGTCGCTAATTTTTCATTTTGGACGCCCCTCGTACAGTCCCAAAACATCACTTCTGCCCCTGCTCCTCCTCTGCTGAGACAAAAACGTAGGTCAAATCAGGCTCAGGTCATTTTGTCTGAACCGTTTTATTTTCAAGACAAATGTACGACAGAGCTGCATCCAAGGTGAAGTGCTCGTATTTTGACATCGAGTCAAGGTTGTTCAACGATCCACCAAACTTGCTGGCCAACTTTGCTTGACGCTACGAAGCGGCAAAGCACGAGCGGACGGATAGAATTTTCTCTTCGGTGTCCCCCTTCACGCTGTACGCTCAGACAACCTCTGCGACAAGGCCACCGGAAAACTTGTAACATGTCAACAGAATATTCGAAGATGTGCATTTTTTTTCCCCGATTTGCAACGAGTCGGTGCTTCAGTTACCCCTCAACACACACACACACACACACACACACACACACACACACACACAAACTCAGTGACTCGGACACAACTTTTTCATTTTCACACACGTCAAATCGTTACAAGTCGAAATGACCTCCCAACTCAAGTCCCTGACCGAATCCTGGAACCACACATGTGTCACAATATCTCACTGCTGTGTGACAAAATCTTGCAGATGCTTGTCCTCACTCGAATTCTGCTCTTTGAAGTCAGCAAAACAGCTCAACACGTCGAAAAGATGGGAGTTGGAACAAGCACGACAAGACGTATCGAGCGAGGCCCAGCTGGAAACAACTGCGCTCCTCGAAATCCAGGATTTGCCGAAGTCCAAAGTTCTCTTCCGGAGTGAGCACAAGGCAATCCCGATATCTGCCATCTGAGATCAAATCGACACCACCACTTCACAGGAAATGTACTGCAACACACAAATACTTTCTACGCCAAATATTGAAAAGGTTCGGTTACCTGAAAACCCAAACGCTTGACAAGAGGATCACAAAGAAAACGCCAACATCCTTGAAATCCTGTGTGTGGGAGACACGTTCGCACCTTCACAGGTCCTCCCCAGTTCCAAAATTTGCCAGAAAACTGCAATTTCAGCTCACATTCGAATCACCAAAGTACAGCATTGCACACAAACACATTGCCTCGGTGTCCAAAGACAAAATGAATCCACTCAACAAGACGCAGTTTGGGAATCAAAGCATTGTCTACAACGCAATTGCTGAATTGACTGAGCGGCGACGCTCGACCGGAAGCTTTCCAAGTGAAAAATTCTGAGGCTGAAAGGTAGTGTGAGGTACCCGATATGACAGACTTGTACTGGCCAAAGGGAAAGAATATTGTGCATGTTTTCTTGCCACGGTGTTTTGTCAATATTGAGTTTCTTCTGTCTTCAACAAATAGTTGAGGTACATCGAAAACAGGAAATTGTGTTCTGTGTGAGAATTTCACGAAGAGGTGAACAAAAAGTTTGGCCTTGTGCAAGTCTGTCGTTTTGGGTCCAAAAGTTGGGGAGCCACATTCACAAGCCAACCGGTGATAGGTGAGGAACAAGTTGCCTCGTCGATGTTCTTTGTGCAACACGTTACCAAACAGAAGACTGCACATGTTATGTCAGTGTTGACACTGTTCCAATGAAGTCGTCAATGAATTTCATCAAATGCGGTGTTGATCCGGTTGACCTAAATTTTGCCCTGAATAAACTGGGTGTCTTGAATCAAAATTGTCTGGTTCAAACGAGTGGTCTGACTTCAAAATTACTCTCCTTGCAAGGCCTTCACCCACACATAGGAGCTGTCTTGAAAAGATATTCAGCTGACTTGCTTTTGCAAATGTGGCGTGTTGGGTTGTGCAGCTGTAGCCATGGGAAACCCAGTTTGGATCCAATTGACAAACTTGACAGGATTTGGGGAACCAGTCCTGACAAGTAAAATTGTAATGTTTGCAGCCTGCGTCCAGAAAGGCACATGTTCATTGCACTCGTCTACTTGGGGGTTGAAGTGGTGCATCTTTTGACCGGATTCTATTTGCGGGTTTCAGCCTCACGATGCTGCGCTCGCGCCTGTTTGACGTCACCCGTCGCTCGTCGCCGCTGCTCTGCGCCGCGGTGCGGGGACAGCAGAGTCAGGCAGCCGCCGCCGGCCTCAAGCCCGCTGAGCTGCGCGCAGCCGTCTTCCAGCCCAGCTTCGACCTCAACAAGGTCTCTGTAAATTCTTTATTCTTTATTCTTCCCGACCAACAAAGTCTCTCCAGTCGTCGAGAGCTGACAAGTTGAACAGGTCGTCCGACAAGGGTGAAACTGAACGGATCTCTTCAAAACGTTGTCTGACCAGTTATCACTCGTGCCCATCATCTCAACAGCACACCCATCCCTGAGTGCTCGTTTGTACCTTTGTTGTAAGATTCAAATCCTCACTAGATGACGTCACTGCTGGACCACGACAACCACGAGATGCGAAACAAGTTCCGAGAGTTCGTCAGCGAACCGGTGATGATCCCGCGCTACAACATTCCGCTCGAGGAGGAGCGCGAGATCGCGCTCCAGCGCCTCCAGGTCAGCAACCACGGGTTGGGGTGACATGAAAATCGCTTGTCGCACCTGCTGATGTTTTCCTCCAACATTGATGAAGGCTGGCGCACAACTGCGCCAAGCTGATAAACAAGTGCAGCCACTCACCGCGTCGACTTTTGCACAAATGCAAAGAAATGCAGCGTGTGACTGCTGACTGGGTTGACACTGAATCTGTGTCCCCCGTGCCTTGTGCAGGCGAGTCGGAGTGTGTCAGCTCGGTCCCAAAGCGTCAGTCCTGCGAACCAACACCAATTCTGGCAAAACCTAACTCGCACTCAACACTAAACTGCTGCGTCTTCCCTGCAGAGAATTTGCGACAACAACTTCATCTCTGTGCTTGACTTCCGAAACAACCCGCTGCGCATCTTCGCTGCGCACGAGCTCGCGGGCATCATCGACCCGAGCATGACGACCAAGATGACTGTTCAGTTCAACCTGTTCGGCGGCACTGTCCTCAAGTTGGGCACCGAACGCCACCATGAGAAGCTCCTGAAAGGTCAGTGACTTGCCGTCCTATATCTGTTGTATTTTTTTGACGCCGAACGAATGTAATCGCAATCACGCTTCGGGAAAGATGATGTGGACAGACTACCTCCCCCTCCTCCTTTGTTCTCAAAGCTTGGCAAAATCTGCAAGTTTCCTGCTGTCAGGCCAAGTGTAGCAGCTACATGACGATTGTGGTGATTTGTCGATTCAGACGATTCGGCGTGTCTGCACAACTCTGTGTTCTTGTTGCTCCAACTTGTAAAAAGTCGTGTGGCCAAAGAAAATGGAAACGATTTGAACAGCGTTTGCAGGTCAGGTTCTGCTTGTCTCGCAACACCACTGTTTTGACGTCTTTGTTCCAGGGATCGACACGTTGGACGACATCGGCTGCTTCGGGCTGACGGAGCTCGGCTTCGGCAACAACGCCGTCGAGATGCAGACGACGGCGACGTTGGACAAGGCAACACAGGAGTGGGTCATCAACACCCCCAACACCCTCGCGCAGAAGTAGGTCACTCGCTCAAGCAGGTCAAGTTTACTCAGCGAATGTTCCTCAAAGAGCGAAGATTTTTCCGATTTTGGAACAAAGTGGTGCAAACAAATTTTGGGCCAACAGCGAACGAGTGGTGAACAAAATTTCACAGCCCATTCTTCGTTCTCGTGTTTGATGCTTTGCCAGGTATGAAATTGGCGTGCGCGTGTGTGTTTGACTTGTGCGTCGACGTGCATACACTGATCACAGACTCGTGCGTGTAACCACAGGTACTGGATCACGAACGGCGCGATGCACGCGAAGCACTGCATCGTGTTCGCGCAGCTTCACATCGACAGCGTCAATCACGGGATCCACGGCGTGATGGCGCGAATCCGCGACGACCAGCTCGGTCCTGTGGAGGGCGTCACGGTGGAGGACATGGGGCTCAAGATGGGGCTCAACGGCGTCGACAACGCCAAACTCACGTTCAACAACGTCCGCGTTCCACTCGAGAATCTCCTGAACAGGTGAATTATGCAGAGGAACAACTGGCTGGTGGCGTACGAGGCACGCTTTTTATATAACCGTTCCACTCAAATTTTTCACCGACACTGACATTTTTCATCACCAATCTCCTTGCATTCTCAATGTACAATATATGATCTACAAA